>Ga0307373_10012708_pt1 | contig 11914 bp, 11 predicted proteins | sample OX2MG_FD_202534 | JGI IMG/M metagenome (GOLD analysis project Ga0307373, IMG submission 202534) | Soil microbial communities from Risofladan, Vaasa, Finland - OX-2 | ecosystem: Environmental > Terrestrial > Soil > Coastal area > Acid sulfate soil | place: Finland: Risofladan, Vaasa | collected...
TGCAACGCCGTGAGGTACGGGCGCGACGTGAGGGCGAGCAGGACGTCCAGGTAACGACGGCGCGCCACCGGCGCCCCGCCCACCAACTCCACGTCGGCCGGGGAGACCATGACGGAGGGCAGCGCGCCGATGGCGTCGCTCAGTCGGCCGGCGGCGGCGCCGTCCAGGGTCACTCGCTTGCGCCGCGACGCGCGTTCGAACCCCACGGCAATCGTCCGGCCGCCGTGCACCCGCCCTTCGAGGTAGAAGCCGGCAGCCCCGAAGCGCACGACGTCCACGTCACGGGCGCCGCGCACACTGCGCAGGAGCTGCAGGTAGTAGGCTGCCTCGAGCAAATTCGTCTTGCCCTGGCCGTTCTCACCTACCACGACCAACCCCTCGTCCGGCACCGCGAGATCGAGGCGCTCGATGTTGCGGAAATCGCGCAGGGCGAGCGACGCCAGGCGGATCGCAGCGGCCGTCACCGTCCGGTAAAACGCGGCGGGCGCTTCTCGAGAAACGCCGCGGTGCCTTCGCGCATGTCATCAGACGCGGTGAGCAGCCCGAACTGCGCCGACTCCAGGGCCAACGCCTCGTCGAGCGGAATGTCCGCCCCGCGGTGCACGACGTCGATGCAGCGGGCGAGCGCGAGCGGCCCGTTGGCGAGCATCTGCCGGAGCATCGCCCGCGCGGCGTCGAGCAGTTGAGCGGCTGGTACCACGGCATTGGCCAGTCCGATGCGGAATGCCTCGGCCGCGTCGATGGTGTCGCCGGTCAGGAGGAGTTGGAGCGCGCGGCCCGTGCCCACGAGCCGCGGCAGCCGCTGAGTGCCGCCGTAGCCAGGGATGAGGCCCAGTTTGACTTCGGGTTGGCCGAACTTGGCATGCTCCGAGGCGATGCGCACGTGGCACGCCATGGCGAGCTCGCATCCGCCGCCGAGTGCATAGCCGTTCACGGCAGCGATCACGGGCTTGCCAAGTTTCTCGATGTGGCGGAAGATCGCCCCGCCCCGGCGGGACAGTCCGTGCGCTTCCATCGGGGTCTTCTGCTTGAGTTCGGCAATATCGGCGCCGGCCACGAAGGCCCGGCCCGCGCCGGTGAGAATGGCGCCGGCGATGTCTTCGCGCGCCCGCACCTGGTCCACGGCGCTGCCCAGGGCCGCGATCGTCGCGTCGTCGAGTGCGTTGAGCTTGTCGGGCCGGTTGACGGTGATCGTCGCGATGTGGTCCGCGACGTCGAACAGCAGCACGGGATCGGACATGGGGGAGGGAAGAGGATGCCATCGAATTTAACGCGCGCCGCCCCGGACCGCCGCCGAGGGCTGGAGGCGACCCCGGCGGCCATGCCGCGCCGTGCGGCGCGGGCGTACATTCCCCGCATGTCGACGCTGGAGGCCGTGCGGTGGGGGCCCGACCACCGCAGCGTGTGGATCATCGATCAGCGAGCGCTCCCCGAGCGGCTCGTCGAACGCGAATTGCGCACGCTGGACGAGGCGTGTGCGGCCATCCGGACGCTGGCGGTGCGCGGCGCGCCGGCGATCGGGATCGCGGCGGCCATGGCGTTCGCCCTGGCCATGGGGGACGTCGTGGACGCCGACGCGGCGACCCGCGGCGAGCGGGCGGGCCAGATCGCGGCCGCGCTCCACGCCACGCGTCCGACGGCTGTGAACCTGGAGTGGGCTCTGGCGCGGATGCTCGTCGTTGCCGCACACGGAGGGCGAGCCGGCGCCGTCCTCCGCACGGCGCTGAGAGACGAAGCGACGGCGATTCTCGAAGAGGACCGCGCGATGTGCCGCCGCATCGGCGTCCATGCGCTGTCGCTCTTTCCGGTCGACGCGCGCGTGGCCACGCACTGCAACGCGGGCGCGCTCGCCACCGGCGGCATCGGCACCGCGCTGGCCGGTGTGTACCTGGCTGCGGAGCGTGGCGACCGCGTGCGGGTGTTCGTGGACGAGACGCGCCCGCTGCTGCAGGGCAGCCGCCTCACTGCCTGGGAGCTGCAGCGCGCGGGCATCGATGTGGTGCTCATCACCGACGGCGCCGCACCCTCGGTGATGCGCCGCGGAGACATCGATCTGTGCATCGTCGGGGCCGACCGGATCGCGGCCAACGGCGACGTGGCCAACAAGATCGGCACGTATGCGCTGGCCCTCGCGGCGCGTCACCATGGCGTTCCGTTCTATGTGGCGGCACCGACGTCCACCTTCGACCCGTCGACACCCACCGGCGACGCCATCGTGATCGAGCAGCGGGATCCCGACGAGGTGCGGCGCGGGTTCGGCGCGCTCACGGCGCCGGCCACGATTCCGGTGTACAATCCGGCGTTCGACGTCACCCCCGCCGAGTTGATCACGGCCATCGTCAGCGATCGCGGCGTGCACCGTCCACCCTTCGACTTCCGCGCGCCATGAAGCACGTGCTGGCCATCGACGAGGGGACGACCGGGGTGACCTGCCTGGTGATCGCCGCCGACGGACGCGTTGCCGGGCGCGGCTACCGCGAGATCACGCAGTATTTTCCGAGACCGGGGTGGGTGGAACACGACGCGCAGGAACTGCTCGATCGGACGGTCGAAGCGGGGCGTGAAGCGATCGCCGCGGCCGGCGTGACGCCCGACGCCATCGGCATCACCAACCAGCGCGAGACGGTCGTCGTGTGGGAGCGCGCCACGGGCCGCCCGGTGCATCGGGCTATCGTATGGCAGGATCGTCGCACCGCCGCGCGCTGCGTCGAACTGGCGCCGCGAGGCGAATGGATCCGCGCGCGGACGGGGTTGGTGCTCGATCCCTACTTCTCGGCGACCAAGCTCGAATGGCTGCTGCGCGAGGCGCGGTTGCTCGACCGGTATCCGGCCGCCGCCCTGGCCGCCGGAACGGTGGACAGTTGGCTGGTGTGGAAGCTCACCGCCGGGGCGGTGCACGCCACCGATCATACGAACGCGTCCCGGACGATGCTCTATGACATCGACGCCCGCGCCTGGAGCGACGAGTTGTGCGCGCTGTTCGGCATCCCGCGCGCCTGGCTGCCAGAGGTGCGCTGCTCCAGCGGCGACTTCGGGACTGCCCGGGCCGAGTTCTTCGGCGCCGAGATTCCCGTGCTCGGGGTGGCGGGGGACCAACAGGCGGCCCTGTTCGGGCAGGGGTGCTGGACGCCCGGGCTCGGTAAGAACACGTATGGAACGGGGGCCTTCCTGCTGCTGCATGCGGGCACCGAACGTCCGGCGGCTCCCGCCGGCATTCTCACGACGATCGCGTGCGACGCCCGGGGGGGGCCGGCGTACGCGCTCGAAGCGGCGATCTTCGTGGCTGGCGCGGCGGTGCAGTGGTTGCGCGACGGGCTGGGTGTGGTCTCGCACGCAGCGGACACCGCGGCGCTCGCGGCGTCGCTCGATTCCAACGACGGCGTCTACTTCGTGCCCGCCCTGGTGGGGCTCGGGGCGCCGGAGTGGGAGCCGCACGCGCGCGGGACGATCGTCGGGCTCACGCGCGGCACGGGGCGCGCGCATCTGGCGCGCGCCGCACTCGAAGCGATGGCCTACGGAACGGCCGACGTGGTGGACCGCATGGTCGAGGTGTCGGGCACCGCGTTCGACCGGTTGCGCGTGGATGGCGGCGCGACGCAGAACGACTGGCTCATGCAGTTCCAGGCCGACGTACTGGGCGTGGATGTGGAGCGGCCGCGGAACGTGGAGACGACGGCGCTCGGCGCCGCCGGTCTGGCCGGCATCGCGGGCGGCGTGTGGCGCGACGCGGGCGCATTCTACGCAAGCCAGGACGTGACGACGTTTCATCCGTCGCGCGCACGGTCCGACGTCGACACATGGCGCACAGGATGGGCCCGCGCCATGCGCGCCGCCGTGGCCTGGGCACGCGATTCCGCGGGCGAGGGCCGGTGATGCGGCGCGTTCAATTCCCGGCCGGGACCGTCCCCGCGTGATCCTGGTCGGCGAGCTCTCGCTCTGGGTCGCGCTGCTGATGGCGGCGTGGGGAGCGGTCGTGTCATTTGCCGGAGGCGCCCTGCAGCGCCGGGACCTCGCGGCCAGTGGGCGGCGCGCGCTCTACGTGGCATTCGCGGCCCTGGTCGTTGCCACGAGCGGCGTCGTCACCGCACTGATCGAGCGCGATTTCTCGCTCGCCTACGTGGCCATGCACACCAACCTCGCGCTGCCGCAGGCCTATGCCGTCTCCGCGCTGTGGAGCGGTCCGGCCGGCGCGATGCTTGTGTGGGCGCTCGCCCTGGCAGGGTGTGTGGCGCTGCTCGCGCCGGGTGGCGCGACGCGGGACCGCTCGCGCGGTCCGTGGACGGCCGGCGTGTCCGCGACGCTGCTGCTGTTCGTGCTGCTCGTCGTGTGCGTGCAGGCCAATCCGTACGAGCGCCTGTCGTGGCGCGCCCCGGACGGCCGGGGGCTCGACCCGCGGCTGTTGCAGCCGGTGATGGTCCTCCACCAGCCTTTGCTCATACTGGGCTATGTGGCGCTGAGCATGCCGTTCGTACTCACCATGGGCGGACTGCTGGCGCGCCGGCTCGATGCGGCGTGGGCCTCGTCCGCCCGCCGGTGGGCGCTCGCCGGATGGACGTGCCTGGCGGGTGGCCTGCTGCTGGGCGCGCGCGGGTCGGCGGCCGCGTCGCCCACCGGAGGCTGGGGGTGGTCGTCGGGCGAGGGGGTGGCGCTCGGCGTGTGGGTGGTGGCCACGGGGCTGCTCCACACCCTCGCACGGACGCCCGCCAGGGGACTATTGGTAAAATGGAATAGCATCCTGTCGGCGCTGGTCGCGTTGGGGGCGCTGGCCGGTGCGTACGCCCTCGCGGCGAGTGGCGGGGCGCCCGCCTTCCGCGCGGCGTGGGTGGGTGGCGGCGTCGTGTGCGCCGCTGCGGCGGTGTGGTCCATTGCCAGCCGTGCACCGACGGTCACCGTCGAGCCCTCCGCCGCCGGACCCAGGCGGCGGCGCGTTGGCGAGTTCGTGGCGCACGCGGCGGCCCTCGTGCTCGTGGTCGCGCTCGCCGCGGGTGCGTTTTCGGGAGCGCGCGACATGACCCTCGCCACGGGGCAGGAGGCGCAGGTCGCCGACCCCTTCGGGCACGTGTGGCGGTTCGTGAGCCAGGGGACGTCGCGCTACAGCACGGCCGATCACGACGTGGTGGCGTTGTCGCTCGACGCGTCGCGCGACGGGATCCGACAGGGGCTGCTCGTTGCCGAGCAGTGGCAATACCGCGACGCCCTGGGCGATTCGCTGTACGCGCCGATCACGCGGGTTGGCGTGCGGAGTTCACCGACGCTCGATGCACGGGCCGTGCTGCTCGCCGCGTCGGCTGACGAGGCGCAGGTGCGCATCACCTTCGTGCCGCTGGCCGTCTGGGCGTGGATCGGGGGCGGGCTCGTGGTCCTCGGCGGCGTACTGGCGCTCTGGCCCCGAACGACGCCAGCCGGCCGGCCGTCCACGCGGGACGCGGACGCATGAGCATCCCGCTGCTCGTCGGCACGCTGCTCGCGCTCGTCGCGCTGGCGGTCGTGCTCTATCCACTCTTCTTCGCCGAAGATGAAGCGATGGATGCGGTGCGGCTGCCGGCCGGGGAGCCGCCAACTCCCGGGTGTCCGACGTGCGGCGCGCCTCTGCTCGTCAACGCCCGGTTCTGCGCTCAGTGTGGGGCGCGACTCCCTGACGGGGCGCCCTGATGACGAAACCCCGGCACGTCAGCGACGTACCGGGGCTTGGTCAGTAGCAGGCTGGCGGTAATCAGCCACCCTTCTTCGCGGAGTCGGGTTTCGCCTTCGGCTTCCGCATCGTCCGGGCGCTCTTCGTGTGCGCCTTGGCGGTGCTGGACTCGGCCTTGGTGGACGTGCTCGCCTTGGGCGCCTTGGCCGCGGGCTTCATGACCATCGCGCTCTTGGTCGTCTTCGTGGCGCTCTTCGATACCGTCATCTTTCGGGCCACCTTGTGCGTGGCGGCCTTCTTGGTCATCGTCGTCTTCGTCTTGGCGGTATCCTGTGTGCCCTGCGCACGCACGGTCGTGGCCATGCAGGCCACGAGTGCGAGGGCGAGCCAACGCATGCGAATCATCCTGAACCTCCTCAATTGGGGGACCCCGTTCCAACGCCCGTCCGGGTCGGCCGGAGCGTCATGCTTGCCGCAGTGCTCGTCGGCGCCACGGTGTTTGGTGATCACAAAGACCCGGGGGCCGGTCCGATCGTCACCTTGATTTGGGCCGGCCGCCGAGCCCCGTGAATTCGGGGCTAACGCTCGACGGCCGCGAGGCGTCTCAACGCAATCTGAATGGGCACCAATGTGCAGGCCGCACAGAGGAGCCCCGCACCGCCGAAGCCGAGCCAGAGGTCCAGCGGGTTCGGGTTGGCGTTCGACATGCGCGCCAGCAGGTAGGCATACACCGGGCGCGCTTCGAGGATCACCACGCCGCCGATCATCGCCACGGACGCCATCATGAACAACAGGCCGCCGAACGACGTGGGGATCTGCGCCGCGTTCTCGGTCTCGAATTGCGGGAACATCGTTCCGAACCCGAGGGCCATCCCGGCCACGGCAAACGTCATCATGGCAATGGTGAGTACCGAGACGGTCAACATGAATTGGCTCACGTCGAGCAGGTAGTCGGTGACGGCCACGATGGCGAGCGCGAGCACGAGCAGGGGCATCGTGCCCACCCAGAACTTGGCCCACAGCAGATCGCGCACCTGCATCGGGCTCGACCGGAGGAGCCACAGGGTGCGGCCTTCCAAGCTCACGGCCGGGAAGATGAACCGCGCGGCGATCGACGCGAGCACGAATCCCGCGAGTACCAGGTTCAGGAAGGGGACGATGTTGATGAGGAAGAACGTCATCCCGTTGCCGCGCAGCGGGAGGTACTTGATGTTGAACACGTATACCACCACCAGGACGGCGAGCAGAATCAGCTGCGACCACTGGGTCGTATCGCGAAAGAAGAGCCGCAGTTCCTTGAGCACCAGTTCGCGCCTGAGCACCGAGAGGGGCCGGAACACGAACGCACCGATGCGCCGGAGTACGGTGCCGCGCACCCAGTGGGCGCCGCTCTCCTGCGCCTTGCTGTATCCCTTGAGATACAACATGCGGTGCAACACGGCGCCGACCACCACGGCGGCCGCGGCGGTCGTCCACAGGAGATAGAACGGGAGGTACTCGAGGCGGTATTGCAGCCAACTCATGACCCCGCGCGCAGCCCACTCGCTCGGGAACATCGGGGACGTGGGCGCACGCAGGACGGTCACGAAATCGACGAGCGAGCGAAATCCTTCGGGGCGCGCCAGGCGTTCGGGACGGACGAGGCGGAGCAGCAGCACGATGCCGCCCGCCGCGAACACGGCGATGACGCTCAGGATGTCGCGCGTACGCCGCGCCGGGAAGACGTTCACGAGCAACAGCGTGACCGCCGACCCGATCACCGCCGGGATGATCAGAAACGGGACGAATACGGCCGCGCTCACCAACGGGAACCACCAGCCGCCCTCGTATACGTGTCCGTAGGCGGCGAACATCGGAATGGCGAGCAGGACCACCATCCAGCTGGAGTTCACGGTCGTCTCGAGCAGCTTGGCCAGGTACAGTTTGAGCCAATCCACGGGTCCGGAGACCAGCAGATCGAGGTCGCGCGCCAGAAAGAAACTCGAAAGTGCCGTGATGACGTTGGACAGCACGAGGATCGAGAAGAATCCGATCAGGATGAGCCCGAGCAATTTGCCGGCGAGCAGTGGCCCGATCTCCGCGACCCCGCGAAAGTAGCGCAGCAGCCGATAGAGTACGAAGTACACGAACGCCCAGAACAGCGCGCCGAACCCCGCGAGCACGGCGAATCGTGCGCCGCGCCCCCGCTCGCTGGAGAGCAGGCGTGCCCGGGCGGTGAGCCACTTCGGCGCCAGGAGGTGAACGAGCGACGGGTCGGCGACGGCGCGCGCCGCGGCGGCCGCGCGGCCGTCAGGCATTGAGCACCTCGACCAACTCGCGGGCGGCGTTCTCGCCGGTGAGCTTGAGAAAGATCTGCTCCAGCCCCTCCGCGCCGCCTTCCGCCGTCTGACGCAGCTCAGCCATCGTGCCGCAGGCCCGGATGCGCCCCGCCTGGACGATGGCGATACGGTCACACAGCGCCTCGGCCACCTCGAGCGTGTGCGTGGACATCATGATCGTGTTGCCCCGGCGCGTATACTCGCGGAACAGGTCCTTGAGAATGCGGGCTGCCTTGGGGTCGAGCCCCACCATGGGTTCGTCCACCACGATCACTTCGGCGCGGTGCACGAACGCACTCGAGATGATCAGCTTCTGCCGCATGCCGTGGCTGTAGCTCTCGACGAGTTCGTCCTGCCACTCGTCGAGGTCGAACAGCGCGAGCAACTCGCGCGTCCGGTGCTCCACCTCGGGTCCCTCCTGGTTGTAGAGCCCGGCGACGAACCGCATGAATTCGGCGCCTGTGAGCTTCTCGTAGATGAACGGCCGGTCAGGAATGAATCCGAGCATCATCTTGGCGGCGATCGGGTCCTTGGCGATATCCACGCCGCCGATCTCCACGATGCCCCCCGTGGGCCGGAGGATGCCGGCGATCATCCGGAGCGTCGTCGTCTTGCCCGCCCCGTTGGGGCCCAGGAATCCGAACAGCTCGCCGCGCGGTACGTCGAGGTCGATGGCATCAACCGCCGTGAAGGTGCCGTAGCGTTTGGTCAGGTGGTGGAGTCGGATCATGGCGAAGGGCGAAGTGGAAGGAGCGGAGGACGGGTGAGCCCGGTCACGGCGCTCGGGTGCGGGCCGGGGCGAGCACGTCGATGCGCAGCACCCCGATCAGATGAATCAACTCCGCCTGGCGCGCGAGTCCGCCCACCACGAACCGCAGATGTGCCGCGTCAGCCGGAAACTCGCCGAACGTCGGATCGACGGCCACCCACCGTCCCAGGTAGACCTCGGGCCACGCGTGGTAGTAGAACTTGCCGTCGACGTAGGCCAGCCCGGCGGCGGCACGGGCAGGAATGCCGGCCGCCCGGGCCAGCGCCAGATACAGTTGGGTGTGTTCGTTGCAGTCGCCGCTCCGCGCGTGCAGTACCTGGAGGGCGTCCGGCACGCCGAAGGTGATCCGCTTGCGGAGCGAGTCGTGCACCCACCGATCGATGCGCTCGGCCACCACCCGCGGGTCGCGAGCCTGTCCGCGCAACCGGTCGGCCAGGGCGCGGATCTCGGGGTTGCGCGACTCCACCAGCGGCTCGGGCTCGAGCGCGCGCAGCACCTCGGGCGGGCGGGGCGCGCCCATGAAGGATCGGCCGGCCAGGCTGTCCGGATCCTCGCGCACGATGGTGAGCGTGTCGCCGCGCAGCGTCTGCCGGCCGCCGTCCAGGTCGAACCCCGCGAGGTCGGCGCCGCGCAGGCGTACCCGCAGGCGCGGCAGTTGCCGCGTCACCCGGAGATGCGCGGCGATCGCCGTCGTCTCGAGAATGTCGCGGTCGGCGGTGGGCGGCGCCCCGCTGTCCGCCTGCGCCAGACGCCAGTTTTCATATGCAACTTCATATGGACGTCGTTCGAGCCGGAATCCCATCTCCGTGGTCTCGACCAGACGTCCCTGGTCGTCCACCCACCCGTTCACGCCGTGCGTCGCGTCCGTGGCCAGGCGCCACGCCCGGAGTGTGTCGGGGGTCACGCCGCGCCAGCGCATCGTGGTCGAATCGAGCACCGAGCTGTCGTTGACCACGAACGTGGTCTCGGCCGCGATCCGCACGCGGGCGTCTTGCGGCGCCATCGTGGTCGGATCGAATACCGGCAGCACGTACGACTTGCCCACCTTGGGCTCCTCGCCGAGGGCGATGGCCAGCGGCACCAGCGCGGGGAGCAGGACGGGGCCGCCGATGCGTACGCGCTGCGAATCGGCCGGCGCCGCGCCATTCGTCGAGCGCGCGTAGATCACGACCGAGTCGCCGTCCACCCGGCCGCCCGCGTGAAAGGGCGCCGAGTCGGATTCCACGTCCACCTCGAACCGTCGCACCCGCAGCGTACGCGACACCTCGATGGTCGTACGGGCCTGCACCCGGTGCACTGCGCCCCCGGCGGCCAGGTCGGCCACGAGGTAGTCGGTGGACGTGATGCCGCCCGTCACCGTGTCGATGGTGGACGACGCGAACCCGATCTGCCGGCCGCCCTGGAGCACGGCGTAGAACACCGCGCCCGGGTTGACTCTGAGCGCTGCTTCCGCGAGCCGTTCCACGTTGGGCTGGAAGTACTGCTGGCGAATGAGTGCCGCGAAGCCGCCGCTCCAGAGCACGAGCACCACGACCGCCGTCCAGGCGCGCCGGCTCATGGCGCCTCCCGCGCGATCGCGGCGCGCCACGCCGCTTCTTCGGCATCATTCTCCACGATCACGATGATCGACCGCGGATGCGCCGCGCGCGCCAGATGCTGCCGCATGACCTCCGCCATCACCACCGCGCTCTCCTCCAGGTCGAGATTCCCTGCACCGATGCCGAATGGCACGACCGCGAGTTCGTCGATCCGAAAGTCCGCCGCGCGTTGCAGCGCGCTCGCCAGGGCCCGCCGCACCGAGTCGCGCGACGCCCGCTCCTCTGGACTCACGATCACCGCGTGAATCAGCAACTCGACGTGCAGGTCACCGGCCCCGGTCACCACCGCCGCGCCCACGGGCAGGGGCTCGCGGAGCGGCGCCTGCCGAGCGAGGGCGGTACCGGCCGCCAGTTCCAGCCGCCGCAGCAAGGGGGTGGTGGCACCGAGCATGGCGTCCACCGGCCAGGCGATCGCCTCGCCGTGGTAGAACGCCACGTCGTCGATGCGAACCGCGATCACGGCGCTCGGGCCTCGCGTTCCGCAGGAGTGCGCTCGCCGTCCTCCATCACGGGCAACCGTATCTCCGGTTGTTCGCGCGGCCGCTCCCGGTGCCGCACGGCGTCAGGCCAGCGCGAGCGTGGTCTCGCCGCTGATCCACTCGAGATACTTGGCCAGGCCCGCCGACACGGGCAGGGCGAGCAGCTCCGGCACCTTGTACGGGTGCAGTTCGCCGAACGCCACTTGGAGGGTTTCGAGCCGGGCCGACCGCGTCTTGAGGAGCACCAGCACTTCGCGCTCGTCGGCGATCTTGCCCTGCCAGCGGTACAGCGATCGGGCCCCCGGCACCAGGGTGCCGCAGGCGATGAGTCGGCGCTCGAGCAGCGCGCGCACCAAGCGCACCGCCTCGTCGTCCGAGGCGACGGTGGTCAGAACGACAATGGCATCCGTGTGGGGCATGGCGGAGGGTTTGGAGAAGTTGCCGTAACATAACGTCCTACCCCCCCGGCTTGTCTCCCCCCGGAGGATCGGCCAGCTTTCGCTGGCTATGGCTGAAGATGCTCTGATCGTCCGCGGCGCGCGGGAACACAATCTGCAGAACGTCGACGTCGCGATCCCACGCGACCGGCTGACGGTGATCACGGGACTGTCCGGGTCGGGCAAGTCGTCCCTGGCCTTCGACACCATCTACGCCGAAGGACAGCGACGCTACGTGGAATCGCTGTCCGCCTACGCCCGGCAATTCCTCGGCCTGATGGAAAAGCCCGACGTCGACTCCATCGAGGGGCTGTCGCCGGCGATCTCCATCGAGCAGAAGAGCGCCGGACACAATCCTCGGTCCACCGTCGGTACGGTCACCGAGATCTATGACTACCTGCGCCTGCTCTACGCACGCGCCGGTACGCCGCACTGCCCGACGTGCGGGCGACCGGTGCAGCGCCAGAGTGCGGCGCAGATCACCGACGCCTTGCTCGGGTGGCCCGACGGCGCGCGCATCGAGATCCGCGCCCCGCTGGTGCAGGGGCGCAAAGGGGAGTTCCGCGAACTGTTCGAGTCGGTGCGCAAGCAGGGGTTCATTCGTGCCTACGTAGACGGCGAACTGATCGAGATCGCCTCGCCGCCCAAACTCAATCGCCGCCAGAACCATACCGTCTCGGT
>Ga0307373_10012709_pt1 | contig 11914 bp, 5 predicted proteins | sample OX2MG_FD_202534 | JGI IMG/M metagenome (GOLD analysis project Ga0307373, IMG submission 202534) | Soil microbial communities from Risofladan, Vaasa, Finland - OX-2 | ecosystem: Environmental > Terrestrial > Soil > Coastal area > Acid sulfate soil | place: Finland: Risofladan, Vaasa | collected...
GGGGACTATACCTGCGAGCCAAAGCAAGGGCATTGGGGGCATTGCTGGTTTCGCTCGACATGTTCTGCGCTACTTTCAGGACTTCATCGAAACGGACTTCCACCGACAACAAGCGCCTCGGCGTCGAATTATTCTCAAGAATGACGTGGGCTTCCGGATGGGGGTCCCACTCCGCAAATACCCGTCGTTCTTCGATGCCATCTGGAAGGCCTGTCGAGAACCTCTTTCCAGTCCATTCGAGCTAAGGATTGCGAAGGGGCGGTTTACTTCACCGCTTTCACCGACACTTCGGGATCTAATCCGTCAACAAGTTGAGGCTATTCCTGATTCTGAATTCGAGCCGATTAAGATCACAATCGTCGATTACGCGGTGAAGAACCGTGTTGCGGGTTCCAAGAATGCAGAGAAGTTCTCGGATGACATTTCGATCCAGTTCGTTGAGGAAGTCGGGCGGAGAATCGTCACTCGCTTGCTGAGCTTTCTTGAAGAACCCTTCAAACAAAACGCCTATTCGGCGATCGAATCTGTGTACGACGTCGAGGCAGATCTCACAGATGCGATAACCGCTTCCGCGATTGAGCAGTTTTCTCAGGCACTCAATACGCTCATTACATCAGGTGATTCCACACCGTTGGCGGCAGTGTTTGACGAGTTTTTTGCCGCTTCAGATGTCAAACGGTCCCTCACGCTTTTCTTTGAGGAGTTCTCAACCGCTGATGTCTTCTTGGAGCTGCGTGACCTGGACAACACTCTCCGCACTGCGGAGAACCAATCACTGTATTTGTATATGGGTGACATACGCTACGGAACTACAAGTTTCCCCATTTTTTATATCCCCCTGGAAATTAGGTTTGATGAGCACGCAACTGCTTTTGTCCTTACAGCTGATCCGCATCTCTACGTAAACAAACGGGCGCTAGATTGGATAGTACAGGAGATCAGCAGTCAAACCGGGCGCACGTTTGTTTCTCCAGTGCTGGATCGCATTCTGTATTTGAGCGAAACCGATTCATTTGCCAATGCCGCAATCAAACTTCTGAAGAGCATGATACCCGCGCTCGACATCGCGGCTGATTTAGACCTGATGAGTAACACACTCCAGAGAGTGGATAACGCAAGTTTGCGGATGTCCAATTCACTTTACTTTGCAGTGTTTGACCGGGCGGACGAATCGATTCTTAGTGACTACGAAGCCCTCCTAACAGCCGTGGAGCAGGATGGGGTGCTCGCCCAGTCGATGTTTGAGAACATTGTGCGGTCCATGATCTTGGAGGAGCCTCGCAATTGCATGCCGACAGTTGAGAAGGTGTGGGGTGAGATACCTACACCGGATCGGCTGGTCGCGTCGTCTCCGATTCCCGTCAACGAAGAACAACGCAAGATTCAAATTGCTCTTCAAACGCCGGATTGCCGTTACATCATTGTCCAAGGTCCACCGGGCACTGGTAAGAGCCACACCATCACCGCTCTTGCCTTCGATGCGATCCTCAACGGCAAGAACATCCTGATTTTATCTGACAAACAGGAGGCGCTGGACGTCGTGGAGGATAAGCTTGCCAAGACGCTTGAAAAGGTCCGACATGGGAGCACTGATTTTCCCAATCCAATTTTACGTTTGGGAAAGACATCATCCTATCCAAGACTAATTGCTTCCGCTTCGCTGGAAAGAATTAAAGAGCACGACAAGGCGCAAAAGGCAAACGCCGCGTATTTGGATAACGAGACCAAAGAGGTCTACTCAGGCCTGAGAAGTAATGTGGAAAACACAATCTCAGCGTATTCAAGTATTCGCTTGACGGAGATCAGTGAGTTAAGCCAGCTCGAAATTAAGATTGAAAAAACATCATCGGGCCTTTCAAAGAAGCTGCGTGAGCCGAAGAATTCCGAGTCTGTAGGCGCTTTAGATAAAGCCCTCACGCAAATGAATGACGAAACAACCATTAACATACTTAGCATTATCCCGGATGCTTGGCAGTCGCCAGTCGATCTGCTTGAACAGCTCACTTTGCTACGTGCGACACAACAATTGATTGCTCAAGGACACCGCCATGCTGGGTTGGAGCTTTTTTCAGAATTGACGCCAAACCAGATCGCGCCGCTCTCGCAATGTATTCAGGAGTACGAACAAGCACGATGGCCTGTCTTGGGTTTCTTGTTCACTGGTGGCCGTGTTCGCGCTACAACCCAGAAACTTACTTCAGCCCTGCCTTGCACGAACCCGCTAGATTTGCATAAAAAGGTTGCATCGCTGCGAGCCGTAGTGAATAGCCTATCCGCAATTCAAAAAGTAGCTGGTGATTACCAACTCGCAGAGGCGAGTTTGTCGACCGTTTATCGTCGATTGGCTTCGAGCGCGACAATTCCCTCTGCCGTGCACCCTGCCCATCAATTCATCGCGTCTTATATCAACGCATTTGAAGATCTTTGGCCCCAACAGGGACAGATGGCGACTTTGAGCGAGGTCCTGCATTTCGTTCTTGATTCAGCCCGATATGCAACGCTGTGGCATCGTCTATCCGGCACGATAGGCTCGGCTCCGTCCTTCGATTACGTTGGAGAGAAATCTAGGCTGGAGACACTTTATGCTTCTCGGATGAGTCGGGAAATTGACCACAAATTCATAGAGTTTGTTGGTGAAAACCGCGCCCTGGCGCGATCGATTGGTGAAGTCATAAAGGCGAAAAAGCAATTTCCAACACAGGAATTTGAACGCTTCGGACAGGCTTTCCCTTGCATCATCGCAGGCATTCGGGAATATGCGCAGTACGTGCCACTCAAGAACCAATGCTTCGACGTTGTCGTTATTGACGAGGCTAGCCAAGTTTCTCTCGCTCAGGCATTCCCCGCACTTTTGAGGGCGAAGAGCGTGGTCGTATTTGGGGATGAGCGGCAGTTCTCAAACGTTAAATCCATGCAAGCTAGCAACGTGCGCAATGCCACTTACCTCACCCATCTTGAGGCATATTTTCGACGAAACATCTCTGATGCGGCAGATCGAATAGAGCGCCTGAAACAGTTTGACGTTAAGAAGTCCGTCTTGGACTTTTTTAAGCTCATCGCCAATGTGGAAATCATGCTCAAGAAACACTTTCGCGGCTACCAGGAGCTAATCAGTTTCTCCTCAGAGCAGTTCTACGGTGGGCAGCTTCAGGCGATCAAGATAAGGGCAAGACCACTGACGGAAGTGATTCGCTTCAAAGTTCTTGAGCACGACGGACGTCCTGAAAAGCATCGCAACTCCAATTCGGTGGAAGCTGAGTTTATCCTCAATGAACTGCGACGGATGGTTGATGAGGGCGATGAGGTTTCGGTTGGAATCATCACGCCTTTCCGCGAGCAGCAAGAAGCTTTGTCTCGTTTACTGCTCAATGACGCATATGCCGATCAATTCATTCGCATTCTACGATTAAAGATCATGACCTTCGATACCTGCCAAGGAGAAGAGCGCGATTTGATTATTTACTCGCTGGTGGCAACCAGAAGCCATGACGCTCTTAACTATGTGTTTCCAGTTTCCCTTGAGCAAGAAGAGAAAGACCGCATTGAGGAAGCGTTAAAGGTCCAGCGTCTAAACGTGGGATTTTCACGAGCGAAAGAGGGCATGCTATTTGTCCTTTCCAAGCCGCCTGAAGAATATCGCGGAAGTATCGGACTCGCGATCCGGCATTTTCAGACGGTTCTTGAGCGCCGCTCGCAACCGACTGGCGGACTCAGTGAGTCCCCAATGGAAGCAAAAGTTCTAGATTGGATTCAAAAGACAGTGTTTTTTCAGAACAATGCTGAGGACATCGAACTGCAAACGCAATTTCCAATTGGCAACTACTTGCGGCAGTTGGACCCAACATACCAACATCCAGGATACCGCTGTGATTTCTTGCTGACGTATTTCGGAGATGAAGTCGAGGTCCGCATCATCATTGAATATGACGGGTTCGCCGAACACTTCGTTAATCAAGAAAAAGTAACGTTTTACAATTGGGAGCAGTTCTATCGCCCGGAAGACATCGAGCGCGAATTCGTCATCGAATCGTATGGATACAAGTTCCTACGAATTAATCGCTTCAATCTTGGCTCAGATCCCATTCAGATACTTTCCGATCGACTTGTGCAGTTGGTTCAGCAAACGTCACAAAATATCCCTCTGCGGAGCGTGAATAAGATTCGCGAGCAGGCGGCGCAACTTGCGAACGGCGAATCAAAAACATGCCCGAAATGTGGCAGCATCTTACCAATGAAGGATTTCTTTGACGGATCATTGGCAGGAGGGCGAGGTGCCACGGGCAGAGTGTGCATGAGCTGCAAGCAGACCAACTCTGAGCCGAAACCGACTCGGCGAAGACGCTACGGACGGCGTTGGTAAGAACCGGGGTAACAAAACGTTGGTGCGCGAGTTGTCCTTCCAATCATGTCACTGTTGAGACTGAACGCGCCCCAACATTCCATCCTCTTTTGATTTTGATCAAGGCGACTTCCAGCAGGGGTCAGAGCAGCAAACTCAGGCAATCATGCCTTCTTTCAGTGTGATTACTCCAGGGTGCACATCTTCAAAACTGGAATCATTGAGCAACTTGTTCGCGCTGGTTTGCGCATGCGTGCGGGGAAGCTGGTTCCCCTTTGACCTACCTGCGGGGTAACAACAATCGGGCTTTTCGGGAAAACTTCCGTCGGGCGATTGAGTACGGAGGCGGGGTTTTTGTGATATAAAACATCACCAAGGGGGAGGAACTTCGCATGAAAATATCAAGCGCCCTCTCAATAATCTTCCTTCTAGGTTTATTCTCTACTTTGGCAATAGGCCAGACCCCGAAACCGGGCAACGCCACTGAAGCCCTCAAACTCAAGGCTAACGACGAACTGGACAAGGGTGTCGCCGCCTATCGCGATGGCAAATATGATCAAGCCATAAAGTTCTTTAAGGATGCGAAGGAAGACGATCCTACGTTGACCAATGCCCGCTTGTATCTCGCCACGGCTTACGCGACGAAGTACATTCCCGGTGCGCCGGGGGACGAGAACATCCGTATGGGCGAGGCAGCGGTGAAGGAATTCAGGGACGTACTCTCCACTGATGCCTATAACCTCTCGGCAATCGACGGGATCGGCTCCATTCTCTTCAACATGGCCGGGACGCCGTACACGCGGTCCCGGTATGAAGACTCAAAGACCTATCAACTGAAGCACATCGCCCTGAAGCCGGAGGATCCCGAGCCATACTACTGGATCGGTGTGATCGACTGGACGCTGGCCTACCGCTCGAACCTCGAAATGCGCGGCGCATGGCGGCTCGCGCACCCGGACAATCCGCTCAAGGACGACGACCCGATGCCGCCCAACGTCCGAGTGGATTACGTGAAGGAATACGGACACTTGATCGACGAGGGCATCACGGATCTGCGCAAGGCCATTGAGCTTCGCCCGGACTACGACGATGCCATCGCTTATTTGAACCTCTTGCACCGCCGCAAGGCTGATGAAGCAGCTTCCCCCTATGAGCGATGGTCCTTGTTGAAGCAGGCCGACGATCTCGTTGAACAGGCCAAAGAAATCAAACAGAAGAAGATGGAAACCCCCGCTGATACTGCAACGAAGACTGATCGCACAATCATCACCAGCATGACATCAATTGAGTTTCAACAACTTGTGCAAGCGATGGGCTTTGATTGCACGCGGGGCAAAGATGCTGCAGGCAAAGACGAGACGTTCTTCACCTTTCGTGCGGAAGGTTATAAAGTGGCCTCGGTCGGACCCGAAACGAGCTATCTTCAGTTGTATAGTGGATTCACAGACGTCAGCCCTACTCTTGCCACGGTCAATGAATGGAATCAAGCCAATAGCTTTTCCCGAGCCTACGTGGACAAAGATGGGAACGCGACTCTCGAAAGTGACATTATCCTCGCTGGAGGCGTCACACACGAGAATATTGAGATGTTCGTTAAAACTTTCCGAGATTCTGTCACAAGGTGGGCTCGGTTCGCCCTAGATCATAAGAGATAATGAGCAGATCTGCGCGACAGAGAAGATAACCGAATACCGGGGTGCGCCCGAAATCGTGGTCAGCGATCCGCGGAGCATTGATGTGCAGCAGTAGGTCAGATTGGACGGTCCCATGGGCCTGCCGCAAATTTCCAATCCTAAATATACTACGGTCTTATATCCCCTAAAATTGTTTCAATCCTTGTTAGTGTTCGGCTCGACCAGAGAAGGGGCATTTGTTGAAGACCCGTAATTGTAAGCGCAGACGGGTAATCTTTACGAAGGGATGCTAAAAGTTCTCGACAGCCTTTTTTATCCTTGGAAAAGTAATCAGCAATTGCGAATCCCCAGACAAGATCAACAACCTGCGTGTCGGTCAAACTGTTCCATTTGTCTGATACGAGTTTGTAGGCTTCGTTAAATTGTTGGAAGGCGAGGGCGAATTGATCGGCGTCGAGCGCAGCCCATCCATAGTTTGAGTAGGCCGTGTGGTTTTGTGGGAACTGTTTGACAGTGCTCGCACAATACGGCAACCCCTTCGCAGGCTGCCCAATCCCGTAGTAATAAAGGCACGCTGCAAAAAGCGTAGTGCCCGAGTCGGGGGAAATTCGCTGTAGGGCTTGAAACCGACGCTCAGCTTCAGTGTTGTCACGCGCAAGTAGCGAGACATACATGCCTGCATTGAGGAGTGCTGAGTCGTCTGGGAAAGCTTCTAAGCCTGCCTTGATCTGGTCGTTGGCCTCTCCCACATATAATTGGCTAACATACATCGATTCCAAAGACAGATATGCGACAGGGTCGGGGAAATCGTTGTCCTCCGCTGCACGGAGGGCGGTTACGGCGTCTTGGACTTTATTCTGCCTAATAGAATCAAGCCCCGCCGCAATTCGAACCCAGAAGTCGTCAGGGTGCGTACTTGCGATCTGCGAGGACATCTGGGACCAATTAATCTGCTGAGTTAAGGCTCCGTGGTAGGCTATCCCGATCAATACGTCCAATCCGGTTTCGTCCTGCGGGTCAGAATCTAAAACAGTTCTCGCCATTGTTTCAGCTCGCTTGTAATTTCGAACTGCATAGTACATGAGCGCCAGAAGCGGGCGGTCACCAGCAGTCGGCATTAATGCATTTGATTCTTCTTCCTGCCCAAGCGCATCTTGGTACTTACGTGATTCAAAGAGTGCGATCGCATAAAAATATCGAGCAAGGGCATCCTTTGGACTCTTCTCAACCGCGATGCCGAGTTCACGGAGAGCACCTTCAAGGTCCCCGGTCCGTACGTCGAGTTCTCCATTGAGGCGATGCACTATCGGATTATCAGGATCACTCTTCGTCAGCGGTTGTAGCGCTATCCTTGCCTCATCAAATTTCTTACCTGTCAGAAGATTCTGGATACGGTCTACCTCCGCACTTGCAGTGAGTTCATGCTCTGGCGAACCCGTGGCTGCTGTTGCGGGATTGTCCTTCGCCCAATCAGAGAAGCTCATGACAACAGCTAAAGGAGTTCTGAGCAATCGTTTTAGGTCCCCAACGCCAACGGAAAAATAAATACCGGGTGTACTCGAAAGCATCGAAGATGTAATCCCAACCACCTTGCCAGTTCGATCAAATAATGGTCCTCCACTCGAACCGTGGCCGATTGGAGCAGTGGACTGAATCAGGAATTGATCGTCCAAAGTCCTAAAACCACTCACGATACCGTTTGTAAATGTCAACTCTAACCCTTCGGGTGCACCGATCGCGTACACAGCATCGCCCTGCTGTAGGGCTAACTCGTCTCCTAGGGGTAACGAAGGTCGTTGACCGGTTGCTGCGACTAGGATAACAAGATCCTTTGAAGAGCTATCAGACACTACTCCCGTAACCGACGAAGATGCTCCATCGGAAAACACAACCAGAGCGATTGAGGTTCCAGCGACCACATGATGATTCGTGACGATTCGATCCTGTGCCACAATGAATCCAGAACCCTGAACTGTAGGATTTCCGCTATCGTTACCTCCAAGGATGAGTACGACCGAGGGTTTTCCGCTGCGGAATATTGTAGAAGGTGAGCGATCTGTTTGCGCCCGCAGCGGGAGACACAGGAAAATGCCACAAACAATCATGGCAAAGGGTAGGTTTGAACTCGAAAGTCTATTGGCGAAGTGGTGCCGCACGGTTGGTCCTCCGAGGGAACCGATAGATTCAAGTTTAGTCTGACATTCTGCACTTCGTCTAGTCTTGCGCCCCTCGAATTTCCTAAAAGGTATAATAAATTCTAAAAGATTATTCTGGACCCAAACAGCAGTAACGTTGCAAGGGCGGACTCATCATAATACAATCCCGACAGTTTCGATATTTGCTGGCACCCACGTCCCTGGAGCTGCGCAAGTGTCTCTTGGAATCGCGATCTTTCTAATTGCCTTGCTCTGGTTCCTTATCGCTAACGCGACTTTCAGGAAGGTCGCTGCCATAGCGTTCGTAGCGATCGCGCTGGGTGGCATCCTGATCTTTGCGTATATCCAAGTCAGCAACAAGGAGCAGGAAAACAAGCGCCAGCTTGCAAAAACGTATATAAAGATCAGTCAGGTTGAATTGGCGGACCCTCGCGTAAGTTTCGCCAGCTATGACGGTCGTCCAGATAGGATCGCGGGCCGCGCGAAAAACAACTCCACATTTACGCTTGAGAGTTTTGAAGTTCGCTTACTCTTTCAGGACTGCTTGCCCACAGGTAATTGCGAAACCATAGGCGACGAGAAGGAAGAAATTAGGGTTGACGTTCCGCCAAGTCAAAGCAGAGATTTCAATCAGTCAATTTATGGGCCGATCCTTTCACCTAAAGGAAAGATTGAGTGGAGTTATCAGCTGATTTCTGTGTCAGCACATATCGAATAGGTGCCAGATTAGGCCAGGTGAAACCATGTTCGTACCCGACAGGCTGAAGACTAACGCATTCCGAGTCCTTCGGCTTTCGGCCGACGCCACCTTGTCCGAGATTCACAAAGCTGCGGGCAGCATGAGGCGCGCGGTTTTGCTTGGCGTCGCGAATACGACTGACGCCGACATTCCAGTGTTGGGTGATATTTCCCGCACGGAGGCGGATATTCGGGCGGCTATCGGCCGATTAGAGAATCCCACCCAGCGGCTCAGTGATAGGCTCTTCTGGTTTCATTTGGCACCTGAGTCACGGGGCGCCAAAGTGCAAGCGTCTCCCAGCGAACCGGATGGAGCCGCTAGGGACCATGATGATGCTCTTCGGGGCCTCTTCGCTGCTTTCGAAGCTGATTTCGACGATATTGGTGTGCCGGTCTGGGTCGGAGCGATCCGAGCATGGCATCGGGTCGTCTCCGATGATGACTACTGGTCTCGCACACTGGAAATCGAACAACGAGGGGCTTTCGAGCCTGCCGCCTTCCCTTCAGAAATCGACACACTGCGTGACGAAGCGGTTGGGTTGGCTGCAGAGCCCCTGGTGGTAGCGGGTCGCGATGCTCTTGCCCGCGATGACGCGTCGACCGTCCGCAGGATTGTGGTCGCACTGGGAGAATTGGCCGATACCGGGCCGTGGGTGGCAATCGCCCAGCACGATATTGTCTCTCCTGAAGTTGAGCGTTTCCGAGTATTGTGCCGCGCCGTGCATGAAGTGTATGGCTCCAAGATTGTTCGCGAGCAGGATGCTGGCGAACGAAACAAGGCCACATGTGAGGCGGAACTCAAACACTTCCGGGCAGAAATCGAGCCCGAGCTACAGAAAATAATTCAGTTGTTGCCGCCGGACCATCAAGCAGCCCAGGAGTCGCGTGAGGAAGCCGCTCTCTGTCTGAGTGGGATTGGAACCGACTACACGTGGGCGGATGACTTCATCGCCTCGGAAAAGCTGCATGAAGAAGCGCTCAAGCTGGCCCACGACACTTTGGGCACAATCAGGATTGAACATGGGCTAGAGCAGATTCGCGGGGCAGCCCGCAAGCAGCGCGTGTTCGGTGCATCTGTGTCTTCCGCACCGGCATTATTCACATTCAACGGATTTGGAGTGACTCTTTACGGTAGCTCAGATTACGACAAAGAAACTAACTCATATGCGATGACCCATTACCTCGTCGCATTATTTCTCCCCATCCTTCCCATCGGAAGGTATCGGGTAATCCAAAATGGTAAGCAATATCGCTTCTTGGGTAAGCTTCCTTTTCGCAAGATAGATCGTTGGCACTTTGGGATCGCTGTAGCGGCCATAGTTGTCTTGATCATCATGGGCATAGTCAATGGCAGCGACTCAAATCAGAACTCATCCTACGCACCTACCGCGATTCAGAGTTCCGAATCAAGTGGCTCCGCCCCCGTCACTCAAGACCCACAACTGTCGGAACTCAAGGCTCGCATTGATTCCGGACGGGCGCGCATGGCGCCGCTCGAGGCACAATTGAAACCTGTAATTGACGAGCTCACTAGCTTGGATGCACAAATGGAAGGCCTTAATTCTGACCTCAAATCACTTGATGAACAACAGAAAGCGGGAGTTCAGATTGACATCGACGACTACAACGCCAAAGTGAAGACACACAATGCACTGCTTGCCAAGATACGTGCGCTAGTTGCAGCCAACAAAAGCGACCTCAAAACCTATAATGACCTGAACGACCAGGATTCGGCTCTCGTAAAACAGTACAATGCGCTCGTGAAGTAGGAATCCGATGAACTCCAAAACGATACCTGCCGAGGTGCCGCTGGATACGGAGGGGGCATGTGCCCTCGCTCTGGAGTGTTGGCGGCTCAGCCTTATCGCAGAGTTGTTAGGGGACAGCAACGAAGGCGCGGGGGTTCGCCACGCCGTCCGTCGTATCACTGAGACACTGAAGGGAATGGGTATCGAAGTGGTGGATTTCTCAGGGCGGCCCTACGATCCCGGGATGGTTCCTGAAGTTGTCGAAGTTCGAGAAGACCAAGGGCTACCGGATGGACACGCAATCATTGACGAGACTGTTGCTCCGACAGTGACCTGGCGCGGACAGGTTATAAAAGCCGGACAAATCATTGTGAAGCGTTCTCCTGTATAGCCGCAGGAATATATTAAGGTGGTTGAATGACTAAAACAGTCGACTATGGAATCGATCTGGGAACGACAAACTCCTGCATCGCGCGGTGGGAGGGCGGGACGGTAAGGGTCTTCCAGAACAACGACCAGATGAACGTAACCCCGTCCGCAGTGCACATCCTGAAGACGGGGCGGCTGATCGTAGGACGCCGGGCGTATGCGGCAATCCTGACGGACCCTGACAACGTAGCCATCGAGTTCAAGCGTTGGATGGGACAGAAGGATCGCAAGCGATTCCCCGCTGCCCAGCGAGAACTCTCGGCCGAGGAGCTTTCTGCAGAAGTCCTAAAGTCTCTGAGAGAAGATGTGCGCAGGCAGACCGGAGCTGATGTGACCACTGCCGTGATCACCGTTCCAGCTGCGTTCGGGGCACTTCAATGCGAAGCTACTGCCCGTGCCGCCGAACTTGCAGGACTGCAGGAAGCGCCACTGCTTCAGGAACCCATAGCTGCTGCCATCGGCTACGGCGCGCGTCCAGAGAGTGCTAACCAGCGCTGGCTAGTCTTTGACTTGGGCGGTGGGACACTCGATATTGCGGTGGTTTCAACCCGAGAGGGTCGGCTAAATGTTCTGGAACACCGAGGGAACAACCTGCTCGGTGGCAAGGACATCGACCGCTCGATCGTTGAACACGTCTTTCTTCCAGCTCTTGAAGCGAACTTTGATCTACGGGCTTCCGGACCGAACGCTGCGCGCAGCGCTTTGCTTTCCCGGCTGCGGATCAAGGCAGAGGAAGCCAAGATCGACCTGTCTACAGACGCCCAAGTCGTCGTTTCGTTGTTTGATCTGGGTAAAGACGCTTCCGGAAAGTCTATCGAGATGGAAGTACCGCTCACGCGTGCGCAGCTTGAGGGGCTCATGGATCCGATG
>Ga0307373_10012710_pt1 | contig 11914 bp, 13 predicted proteins | sample OX2MG_FD_202534 | JGI IMG/M metagenome (GOLD analysis project Ga0307373, IMG submission 202534) | Soil microbial communities from Risofladan, Vaasa, Finland - OX-2 | ecosystem: Environmental > Terrestrial > Soil > Coastal area > Acid sulfate soil | place: Finland: Risofladan, Vaasa | collected...
CGATCCCAGTAAGATTACCGCGCATCCCTCGGCGGAGGTACGGCCCGTGCCTTAATCTCTGGAGATCGACGAGCCATGGCTGTATCGGCGCCGCGGATAACTCAGGACATGGCGCGACTCGTCGTTGCGAGGGTCGCTGGGCACCCCGAGGCGCGTGAGCTTCGTGTTCGGTTTCACCGTGGCGTGTCGCAGTTCTGGCTGGTAACCGAGCCGCTGGACTTCGAAGCCGAGGAGCGGTTCTATACCATCGGCCACGTGCTGTATGCAGCCTTTCCCGACGCGCTGATCGATTTCCAGGTCGTCAACCCCGCAGTCTTTGAGCCTCCATTCGTTGCTGATCTGATCGTTCCGCGTGACGCGGAGCGTGTCCCGCTTCGCACCCAGTGAAGCTGTTGACGAGCCTTCATCTGGCTCGCGCCGACGCCGATCATGCCTTCGCGGTGCATCTCTCGGATGCGCTCCACCGCGGCGACCCGATACCAGCAGCGTGGGTCATCGTCGTCGCGTATTACTGCGCGGTGCATTGTGTGAACGCCTATCTCTGGGAGATTTACGACTTCGCCCCAAGCGATCACGAGAGTCGAACGCGGGCCCTTCACAGCAGCGCGGACCTGACGACGATCAGCGTCGCCTATGACGCGCTGGGAGTTCGAGCCTACCATGCGCGATATGAGCCAACGTTCTCCGCGCCTCCGACGCTGGTCGAACGATCCGTTCAGCAAGCAGGTGAAATTCGTGCTGCCGTTCGGGGATACCTCGGCCTGAACCGCTGACTACCGTGCCTGAATCGCGCTGCGTGACACTCCCGCCTCGCAATCTCGTATAACCACGTCGCAGGGCAGGCGTGAGACCTGCCCCCATGTACGCATGCGTCCCCTTGTACGACCCGGCTCCGTCTCAACGCTACTTGGCGTCGCCGGTCTCGATCTGCGCGCCGATCAGGCTGCCCCATTCGGTCCACGAGCCGTCGTAGTTGCGTACGTTCGGGTAGTCGAGCAGCTCGTGCAGCACGAACCAGGTGTGGGCGCTGCGCTCGCCGATCCGGCAGTAAGCCACGACGTTCTTGTCCGGCGTGATGCCCTGGCCCTGGTAGATCCGCACCAACTCCTCCCGCGGCTTGAACGTGCCGTCCTCGGCCACGGCCGTCGCCCATGGGATGTTGCGCGCACCCGGGATGTGGCCGCCGCGCTGCGCCCCCTCTTGCGGCAGGTTCGCCGGCGCCAGCAGCTCGCCGCTGAACTCGGCCGGGCTTCGCACGTCGACCAGCGCCGCGTTCGGCTGGTCGAGCATTCCCTGCACGAGTCCCCGCAGCGCCCGCAGGTCGGACTTCGGCCCGGACGCCTGATACTGCGCCGCGGGATAGCTGGGCACCTCCTCGGTCGTCGGCCGGCCCTCGTCCAGCCACTTCTTGCGCGAGCCGTCCATCAGCCGCACGTCGCCGTGCCCGTACATCCGGAACAGCCAGTAGCCGAAGGCGGCGAACCAGTTGTTGTTGTCGCCGTAGAGGATGACCGTGGTGTCGTTGCCGATCCCGGAGCGCGCGAGGAACTGCTCCCACTGCCCGCGGTTCGGGATATCCCGTGACGGGTAGCGCTGCAGGTCCCGGCGCCAGTCCCAGCCGAGCGCGCCCGGGATGTGGCCGCTGTCGTAGGCCGCGGTGTCGACGTCGATCTCGACCACGCGCACCCGCGGGGCGTCGAGGTGCTCGGCCACCCACTGCGTGTCGACCACGACCGGCCGCCTGCTCGTCTCGCTCTCAGTCATGAGCTCGTTTCCCCTCTCCAGAAATCCGCCCAGCACCCTCCCGTGACCTACCGGATCGAAGTCCGGGGGCGGGGAAGACCGGTGGCGATGCGGCGGCCCATCCCGGAACGCCGCATCCGCTGTCCCTGAGGTCGCCGCCTGAGTCGGTTCGCTCGACTCAGGCGGCGGGACAGCCGCAGATCCGTGGCCAGAAGGCCAGCAGGAGGACGACCGAGCGACAGCGCGGCACCGGAGTAAGCGCCAGGCGGTCGCCGATGGCACCACCGGCGCGCGGCGCCGCCGCGCCACCACCCACATCGTGCCTGCGCATCACTCCCGCCCCCTGCCCCTCGGATCCCCACGGGTGCGCGTACCCGTCCCGGTGCCCGCCCGCCCGTCCGAACGATGGAAACCGCGCAGCGCTGATAACGCGCGGGCCGGGATCGTATTCCAGTATGCGAATTGCCGCATGCTCGCCGTACCACGCGGCAGCGATCGCGCGCCCGGATGCCGTTTCGCGTGTGTGGCGGCGCGGCCCCGCGTCCGGCCGCTGCTACAATCGCCGCGCCGCGCCCGTGGCGGCGTTGCCGGAAGATCGAGTGGGCGCGACGAATCCCGGCCGATGGCTCTCCAGGGAGGATGACCGATGACGATCGAGGTGGCCGACCTGCCGGTGGTGGACGTGCACTGCCACCCGTTCCTGAACCGCGGGCCGCTCAGCGCCGAGCAGTTCACCGACCTGGCCTCCTTCGGCGGCGGCTCGCGGGCCTTCATGGAGGCCGGCGGTGTGGAGTTCACCGACGCCGTGCGCGAGGAGCTACAGCGGATCAAGCGCGACACGACTTACTTCCGGCGCCTGGTGCGGGACCTGGCCCGCTTCTTCGGCGTGGAGCCGACGCTCGACGCCGTGCTCGCCAGACGCAACGACGCGGTCGAGGAGGACTACACCGCGTACGTGCGGCGCCTCTACGCCGACGCCGGGCTGACGACGCTGGTGTTCGACTTCGGCTACCCCCAGCCACCGGTCGACGAGGCGGCCACGCGGGCGGAGCTGCCGGTCGAGATCGTGCCCGTCTTCCGCATCGAGCCGCTGATCGTCGAGCTGCTGGCCAGCGACGCCGGCTGGGACGAGTTCCGCCGGCGCTTCGACGCGGCGATCGCCGAGGCGCTGCAGCACCGTGGCTACCGCGGGCTCAAGTCGATCATCGCCTACCGCACCGGGCTGGACGTCTCCCCCGTGAGCCGCACGCCGGACCAGGGCTACCGGGCGCTCGACGCCATCCGCCGCGGGCTGGGCGGCGGCAGCATGAAGCAGCTGCGCGACCACCTCCTCTGCCGCTCGCTCGAACTCTGCATGGAGTACGACGTGCCGATGCAGATCCATACCGGCATGGGCGACTTCGAGGTGAACCTCCCCGCGGCGCGACCGGCCCTGCTGCTCGATCTGCTCCGCTTCCCGGCATACCGCGCCTGCAAGGTGCTGCTGGTACACACCGGCTATCCCTACCACCGCGAGGCCGGCTACCTGGCGAACGTCCTGCCGCGGGTCTACTGCGACGTGAGCGAGGGAGTCCCGTTTGCCGGGCACGGGGCCAAGCGCATCATCAGCGAGGTGCTGGAGATGGCCCCGCTCTCCAAGGTGGTCTACGGCTCGGACGGCTTCAGCGTGCCCGAGATCAACTTCGCCAGCGCCAAGCTGGGCAAGCAGGCCATCGCCCAGGCGCTCGACGAGATCGTGGCCGACGGCGGGCTGTCGACGACGGAGGCGCGGGAGGCGGCCGGCCTGATCCTCTCCGGCAACGCCCGGCAGCTGTACGAGCTGGACTGAACACGAACGCGGGCATCGTGGCCGCGCCGCTGCCCGATCCAGCAGGCCGGCCGCGATGCCGGCCGGGCCGTCCACCATCGCCACCACAGGCGCCTCCGAAGATCGTGCCAGCGTCGCCCGCCCTCCCCTCTGTTTCGGCATTGGCACGACGACCGCCCCGTCTTCCACGCCGCTGTCATGCCGGCCGCGCATGATGGGAGGGAGATCGTGCGCCCGCGAGCCGGGTGCGCGGAAGGGCGGTCGGCACCTCACCAGCACGACCCCGGCAGCGGATCGACGTCCGCAACATCACAGCGCGATAGCGGATCCCACGGGGCGCCGTAGCGGCGACGAAGGGAGCGGATGATGCGACAGAGCCTCGAACTGGCCGGCAGCAGCGCGCTGGCCGCCGGTCTGATGTATTTCCTCGACCCGGACCACGGCAGGCGCCGGCGGGCCATGGCCCGCAACCAGGCGGTCCACGCCTGGCACCGCGGCACTGATGCCGCCTGCACCACCTCCCGGGACCTGCGCAACCGGACGGTGGGGCTCGCGATGCGGCTCCCGCCGCTCGGCAGCCTGGCGGTCCCCGAGCTGATCCCCGACGCCGTCCTCGCCGAGCGCGTCCGCGCCCGCATGGGCCGGCTGGTCTCCCATCCCCGATCGCTCGACGTAACCGTGGCACGCGGGCACGTCGTCGTGAGCGGTCAGGTCCTCCGGCCGGAGGTGCGCCGGCTGCTCGGCACGATCGGCCGGATGCCGGGCGTGCTGGCCGTCGAGTCACACCTGGAGATCCACGAGGAGGCCGCGCATGTCTCCGGGCTCCAGGGCGAGACCTGGCGACCCGGTGCGCGCTTCGAGTTGCTGCAGGAGCGCTGGTCTCCGGCCGCTCGCTTCGGCATGGGGCTCCTCGGCGTGAACCTGCTGGCCAACGCGGCGCGCCGTCGCGGGCTGCTCGGCCTGGGTCTCGGCGTCGTCGGTGCGGGCGTGCTGACCCGCGCCGTGACCAACCTCAGTTTCCGCCGCCTGATCGGCTACGGCCCGGCCGGGCGGTTCAGCGCGCGCGGGTCGTCACACCGCGCCACGTCGGGCGACTGACACGCCGGGCACGGATCGCCACGGACGATGGTCGAGCGAAGCGAGGGCCAACCGCCTCGAACTCCCGGAGATCGCGGACGGCTGTTGGACTGAAAGGACATGACGATGACGATGGAGACCCTGCGAGCGCGCGAGGAACTGACCGAGAGCCTGATCAAGGTGCGTCAGGTCACCCACTACCAGGCCTCGTGGACCGAGGGCGAGCGCGGCCACCCCGGCATGTTCACCATCCAGCTCATCCTCGACAACGGCGTCGCGGAGTACGTGCTGCGGCCCGCGGCCGACGACCTGCAGGCACTGCTGCAGCTGTTCGAGCTCAGCGCGAACACGAGCTTCGACGTCGAGCGCAAGGTGCTGATGTTCGGCGACCTGGGCGCTTGACGCTGGCGCGCCGCGGTGCGGCGCGGTGCGCGCCCGTCGACGAATGCTGAGATGTGGGCATGTGGGCATGCGGGCGAGCCCGGTCGGTGCTGGCCAGCGACGTCCGGCACCGACCGCGCACTTCAGCAGTTCAAAGGAGGAACCGAATGGCCCAGCGCGGTATAGCTCCCACCGAGTCCGCCGCCGACCTGCTCAAGCGTGATCCCGAGGAGGCCCGCGACTTGCTCGAGGTCAAGAAGCCGGATCGGTCCCAGGGCGACATCCAGCAGCCGCCACGGGACGACCCGCGCCACAGCGATCAGAGCGTGCCACCCGGCCACGACGACGTGCCGGCCGGTGGCACCAGCGGCGGGCACATCCGTGGTGGCGGCATGGGCAAGCGGGGCGGCTAGCGGGCCGTCGCGCTGCGGCGCCTCGGGCTCGTCGACCGCGAGGAGACTGGAGGCGCCATGCACCGCCGGAACGACGAGGTCGCCCGGCTGCTCGACAACATCGCCGAGCTGCTGTCGCTCCACGGGGAGAACCCCTTCCGGATCCGCGCCTACACCACGGCGGCGCGGAACATCGGCGCGCTCTCCGAGGACGTCGAGGAGATCTACCGCCGGGGCGGCCTCGACGACATCCCGGGCGTCGGCGATGCCATCACCAGAAAGGTGGCGGAGTACCTGGAGACGGGGCGCCTCGGCTACTACGAGGACCTCAAGCGCCGGGTGAACGTCGCGGCCGTGGACCTGCTCGAGGTCCCCGGCATGGGTCCCGCCCGGGCGCACCTGGTCTACCAGCAGCTCGGCATCACCACCGTCCCGGAGCTGCTGGAGGCCGCGCGCGACCACCGGCTCGCCGAACTGCCGGGCTTCGGGGCGAAGCTGGAGGCACGGATCGCGCGCGAGGCGGAGCGTGTCGGTGCCCGCAGCCGGCGGCTGCTGCTCGGGGTCGCCCTGCCGGTCGCCGAGGAGGTGGCCGCGCGGCTGCGCGCCGTGCCGGCCGTCGAGGCGGCCGACCCGGCCGGGAGCATCCGGCGGATGCGCGACACGATCGGCGACATCGACGTGCTGGCCTCGTCCACCAGGCCGGAGGCGGTGGTCGCGACCTTCACCACGCTCCCGTTCGTGCGCGAGGTGCTGGCGACGGGCCCCACCCGCCCGTCGATCCTGACGCGCGACGAACTGCAGATCGACCTGCGGGTGATCCGGCCGGAGGAGTGGGGCTCGGCGCTCGTCTACTTCACCGGGTCGAAGGAGCACAACATCGCGCTCCGCTCGCTGGCCAACGAGCACGGTTGGAAGCTCTCCGAGTACGGGCTGTTCGACCGCGAGGGCACGCGGATCGCCGGCCGCACCGAGGCCGAGATCTACGCTGCGCTCGGCATGGACTGGATCCCGCCGGAGCTGCGCGAGGACCGCGGCGAGATCGCGGCCGCCCGCGCGCACCGCCTGCCACTCCTGGTCGACGTCGACGACCTGCGGGGCGACCTCCACGTCCACACCGACTGGAGCGACGGCCACGACAGCCCGGAGCGCATGGTCGAGGCGGCCATCGCGCGCGGCTACCGCTACCTGGCGTTCGCCGACCACTCGTCGTCGCTGGGCGTGGCCGGCGGCCTCACGATCGAGCGGGTGCACGAGCAGCGCCGGCTGGTCGAGCGCCTCAACCAGCGCTTCGCGCCCTTCCGGGTACTCCACGGGACCGAGGTCGACATCCTGCCGAACGGCGATCTGGACTACCCCGACGAGGTGCTGGCCGGATTCGACGTGGTGACGGCCTCGATCCACAGCGTCTTCGACCAGACGCGGGAGCGGATGACCGCGCGCATCGTCAAGGCGCTGCGCCACCCCCACGTCGACATCCTCGGCCACCCGACCGGGCGCCTGCTGCTGCGCCGCCCGGCCTACGAGGTCGACCTGGAGGCAGTACTGCAGGCGGCGGTCGAGTCCGGGGTGACGCTGGAGATCAACGGCCAGCCGGATCGGCTCGACCTGGACGACACCTGGTCGCGGCGGGCGAAGGAGGCCGGGGCGCGGCTCGTCTGCAGCAGCGACGCGCATGCGGCGGTGCAGCTCGACTACGCGCGCTACGCGGTGGCGACGGCGCGGCGCGGCTGGCTCGAACCGGCGCACGTGCTCAACGCGCTGCCGCTCGATCGGCTGCTGGCACATCTCCGCGCGCGATAGCGCGGCCGGCGTCCGCGGAGCGGACTCGGGACTCGGGGGGACGGATGGCGAGGGTCGCGTGGCTGGAGCGCTGGGCGCGGCGCATCGGGGCACTGGAAGCGCTGGTGCTGTTCGCCATGGTCGTGGTCGGCGTGTGGCGTGCCGCCAGACGGCCCAAAGGGCGGACGGTCGGCCGCGGGCCGTTGCCGGCCTACGCACTGGCGGGGGCTGCCGAGGTGGGAGGCATGTTCCTGCTCTACCGGCCGCTCCCGGTCCGGCTTGCGCGACGGCTGAGGGTCGTCGCGCTGATCCTCGGGAGCCTGCTCTACACCGCCGGAGTGGGGCTCACCATCTGGGGAAGGCTGACGCTGGGCCAGGACTACAACGTCTCCGCCCTGGTGGAGACCGAGCTATTCGCCGGCCAGCGGCTGGTGACGACGGGGCCCTTCAGGCTGGTGCGCCATCCGATGTACCTCGGGATCGTGCTCGCGGCGCTGGGCGGCACGCTGCTCTACCGGACCTGGACGCTGGCGATCCTGCTGGGGTCGACCCCGGCCCTCATTGTGCGCGCCCGCCGCGAGGAGCGGGCGCTCTTCGCCGAGTTCGGGGAGGAGTGGCGCGCCTACGCCCGGCGCGTCCCGGCTGGCCTCGCGTTCGTCAGCGACTGACGCCGCGGGGGTAGGCGGATCGCCCGACGAGGGCGGGCCACGAGCGGGTCACCAGGGCGGTCCGGGTGATCACACCCCTCATGCGCGGCGCGCGATGGTGATGATCTCCGGGCTCGCGGCCGTCGGCGGCCGACGGTCCCAGTCGCCGAACTGCTCCTCAATCGCGAGGCCCGCATCGGACAGGAACGTGGCCAGCGTGTCGCGATCGATGAAGCGCAGCCGGCCGTGGCTCACCCGGGGACCGTCCCAGGCCGGGCTGGTGAACGTCGTGGTGAAGCGCACGACGTCCCCGTCGACCGGCAGCTCCAGCCGGTGCTCGCGCCGCACGACGACGCCGTGCTCATCGACCACCTCGCCGGAGTAGTCGGTCGACCAGTGCTCCCAGGCGCGCGCCAGCGGATTGCGCGTCTCGAACGCGAAGCGCCCGCCGTCGGTCAGTGCCGAGCGGATCGCGACGAGCGCGGCGCGTATCTCGTCGTCCGCGACGAGCTCCTGGAAGGCATGGCCGGTCATGACGACCAGGTCGAACTCGTGCTCCCAGCGAACCGAAGAGAGATCGCCGAGAACCCAGTCGATGTCCGACCGGCGGCGTGCCTGCTCGAGCATGCCGTCGGCGGGGTCGAGCCCGCACAGCCGCCCGGCGTGGCCGGCCTGGCGCGCGAGACGCAGCAGCGCGCCGGTACCGCAGCCCACGTCGAGCACGGAGCGCGCGGCCATCACCAGTTCGAGGTAGCAGGCGTAGTCGCGCCGTTGTTCCGGCGGGTAGAACCGGTCGTACAGCGCGGCGAGATGGTCCTCGGTGAACTGATACTCCACCATGGTATGAGGCTACGCCAGCCGGTGGCTTGCGGTCAACGCGCGCGGCGACACGCTGTCACGAATCTGTAACGTGCCACGGGAAAACCCTGTGCTATCGTCGCGGCGACGCCAACCCCGCCGCGACGCCGGCACGACTGTCCGAACGAGATGCGCGAGGGAGGTACCTGTGGAGACGGCGGAGGTCATCATCATCGGGGCAGGGGTCGTCGGCGCGAGCACGGCCTTCAGCCTGGCGCGACGCGGCGTGACCGACGTGCTGGTGCTCGAGCGCCGGCAGGTCGCCAGCGGCGCCACCGGGAAGTCGAGCGGGCTGGTGCGCATGCACTACACCAATCCCCTCGAGACTCGCCTCGCCTTCCAGGCGTACCAATGGTTCAAGCACTGGGACGACATCGTCGGTGGCCACTGCGGCTTCGTGCAGACCGGCCTGCTGCGGCTGGTCACGCCCGACCTGACCGAAAAGCTCCGGGCCAACGTGCGTATGCAGCAGGATCTCGGGGTCAACACCCGCGTCGTCTCGCGGGAGGAGATCGCGGAGGTCCAGCCCGGGCTCTGGCTCGACGACGTCGACCTCGCGGCCTACGAGCCCGAGGCCGGCTACGCCGATCCCCCATCGGTCGCCTACTCGCTGATGACGGCCGCTCGCGAGCGCGGGGTCCGACTGCGGACGGGCACCGCGGTCACGAAGATCACCACCCAGGGCGGGCGCGTGACCGGCGTGGAGACCGACCAGGGACCGGTCGCGGCACCCACGGTGCTGATCGCGGCCAACGCCTGGTCGCGGCCGCTGCTGCAGTCGGTCGGGCAGGACCTGCCGATCTCCGTCGAGCGGCACGAGGTCGCGGTGGCCGAGCGGCCGCCCGCGCTGGCCGGTGGCCACGTGACGGTGCTCGACGGGCCGCTCGACACCTACTTCCGCGTCGAGGGGTCCAACCTGACGCTGATCGGCACGGGCAGCGGCGAGCCGGCCGACCCGGACCGCTACAACGAGGCGACGACGGCGGCGCACATCGAGCGGGTCGGGGAGCGCCTCTCTCAGCGCTTCCCGGCCATGCGCGACGCCGGGGTACGGCGCAGCCTGGCCGGCATCTACGACATGACGCCGGACGACCTGCCGGTGCTGGACCGCGTGCCGGGAGCGGAAGGGCTGTACTGCGCGGTCGGGTTCTGCGGCCACGGTTTCAAGATTTCGCCGGCCGTCGGCGCCGTGATGGCCGAGCTGATGACCACCGGCGGCACGCTCGCGATCGACCGGCACCCGGTGCGCTTCGGCCGCTTCGCCGAGGGGGACTACTCGCTCAGTCCGACCGACTACCTCGATCGGATGACGCCGCAGGCGGCCGCGGGGCGGGGCAATACGGCGGCCGACCAGCAGCCGATTCAGGCCGGCTGACGGCGGAGCAAGGGTTTCAAGAGGCGAGCTAGCCTCGGGGAGCCAGCCTGCCGAGAGCGCGACGAGCGAGAACGCCGACGACCGACAGAAGCGCGAAGAACACCGAGAAGGCGGCGGCCTCGGCGATCACCCCCAGGAGTTTGAGGTAGGCGGGGTCGGGTCCGGAAGAGTCCGCCGCGTGCTGCTGTGCCCACCAGCTGGAACCCATGATGACGAACAGGCCGCCTTCAATCAGGATGTAGCCTCCGACGAACCCGACATAGGCCGCCGGAATGGCAAGCCAGCCGCCGACGTATAGGCCGGCGGCGATCGCCGTCGCAACGGGGATCAACGCCTGCAACTGGATGCCCCAGATGTAGGAGAGGGCAGAGTCCAACGCCATGCCGGCGGCCACGATGAGCGCGCCGAGCAGGAAGCGGCGCAGGGGGGACACGTTCCTGCCGTCCAGGCGCTCGAAGACGGGACGCAGGCCTGTCGCCCGTTGCCTGTCGCTGGATGGGAGATGCTGCCTCGTCGCCATGACCCCCTCCTTCTCGCTGGGGCGGACAGACGATCGCGTTCGTCCGGCCTGCCTCATTGTCGAGGAGCGGTCGTGTCACGAACGACACATAGAGCCCGCCGTGTGCCACAAGATCGTGCCTGTTTGTGCGGCGCTACCCGCCTGCCAGGCCCGGCGCGGGGGCCGGCCGCCGCTCCCCCAGGTAGGCGAGGATCTGGTCGAGCGTGGTGAGTCGGGGGTAGTCCGCCTCTGGGATCTCCACGCCCAGCTCGCGGTGGATCCCAATCAGGAAGTTGAGGAAGTCCATCGAGTCGATGTCGAGCTGCTCGCGCAGCGCGACGTCGGGGTCGAGCGCGTCCGGGTCGGCCTCGGGGGCGACGCGCCGGAGCGCGCGCAGGACGGCGGGGCGCAGGTCGTCGGTGTTCATAGCTTCTCCGGCTCCTGAAGCAGGCGATCGATGGCCGCGAGGAAGCGGGCTCCCCGGTGACCGACGCTGGCCCGGTGGTCGGCCGACAGCGTCGCACTGACGATCGGCCGCACGCCGAGCAGGCCGCCGACGGCCCACGGGCGCTCGACGACCGCGCCGAAGCCGACCAGCGCGACCTGCGGCGGGTAGATCACGCCGTAGACGGTGCCGACCCCCTGCTCGCCCAGGTTGGTGACGGTGATGGTCGGGTCGGTCACCTCCGAGCTGCGCAGCCGGCCGACGCGGGCACGCTCGACGACGTCGCGCAGCGCGGCCATCAGGGCGTCGAGAGACAGCCCGTCGGCGTCGTGGATGGCCGGGGCGACGAGCCCACCGTGCGGCAGCGAGATGGCGACGCCGAGGTGCACCGGCGTGCTCGGCCGGAAGGCGCCGTCGACCCAGAACCCGTTCGTCTCCGGCACCTCGCGCACCGCCAGGGCGACCGCCTTCAACAGGAGCACGGCCGGCAGGAGCCGCTCGGTGATCGGGCGCTTGCGGTTCTCCGCCTCGAGCCAGTCGAGCGCGCGCTTCAGATCGATCTTGGTTCCCAGGTAGTAGTGCGGGATCTCGCGCTTGGAGCGGGACATGGCGGCGGCGATCGCCGCGCGCATAGCGGCCGCGCGATCCTCGGCGGCCGGCACCGGTGCAGGCGCGGGTGCCGGGGCCTTGGCAGCCGCCGCGGCGCGTACATCGTCGAGTGTGACGGCGCCGTCCAGGCGGGTGCCGCGCACCGTCGCCAGATCCACGGCCAGCTCGGCGGCCAGGCGGCGCGCGGCCGGCGACGCGCGTACCCGGGGTGCCGCAGGCACCGGCGCCGCGGGCGCGGGTACGGCCGCCGGTGAAGCTGCTGCCGAAGGCGCCGGGGTTCCGGGAAGCGAAGGTGCCGCGGC
>Ga0307373_10012712_pt1 | contig 11909 bp, 14 predicted proteins | sample OX2MG_FD_202534 | JGI IMG/M metagenome (GOLD analysis project Ga0307373, IMG submission 202534) | Soil microbial communities from Risofladan, Vaasa, Finland - OX-2 | ecosystem: Environmental > Terrestrial > Soil > Coastal area > Acid sulfate soil | place: Finland: Risofladan, Vaasa | collected...
CTCGAGCGCCTCGGCATCCCGCATGAGTGGCTTACGCCCGACGACGCACGCGACCTCTTTCCCTCGCTCGCCGTCGACGACCTCGACGCAGTGCTCTACGAGCCGCAGGCCGGCATCCTGCACGCACGCCGGGCAACGCAACTCCTCGTCGAGGACGGCGAACGGGCCGGGGTGCGCCGAAGCGCGGGGCGCGTGATCCCGCTCGACGACCCGGCAGGCGATGTCGTCGTGTGGGCCTGCGGCGCATGGCTGCCACTGCTCTTCCCCGAGCAGGTCGCGGTGGAGGTCTCGCGCCGCGACGTCTTCTTCCTGGGCGGCGACCACTCGTGGAGTGGCGCACCCGGGTTTGTCGACTACGACGGCGGCTTCTACGGGCACGGCGACATCGAGGGGCTCGGGGTGAAGATCGCACCCGACGCTCCGAGCGACATCGTCGATCCGGACCGGCTCGACCGCGTCCCCTCACCGTACTGGGAGGGGATCGCCCGCAACTACGCGGCCCGGCGCTTCCCGGCGCTCGCGTCCGCACCGGTCGTCGGCGCGCGTGTCTGCCAGTACGACCTGTCGGCCGACACGCACTTCATCGCCGACCGGCATCCCGAGAACGACCGGTGGTGGCTCATTGGTGGCGGCTCCGGGCACAGCTTCAAACACGGCCCGGCGCTCGCCGAGTACGTCGCCGACTGCATCGAGGGCGCGCGCGAGCGAGAGACCTTCCACGCTCTCGGTGAGCGGACAGGCCGGGCCGGCCTGCGCACGGGCGAGCGCTAGCACCTGCAGCCGCACGTCTCCCGGTTCTCGCCTTTCTTGCCGCTCCCTCGGTCTGCGAGTATCGAGCACCTGAAACGCCTGTGTCGCAAACGGCTCATGCTCGTCGCCTACGCAGTGCCACCGCGGCCGGCCGGGAACGAACGCGCACGCGTCGACGTTCTCGGAGGGATGCTGTGTGCCGGGATCAGAAACACGGCGGTGCCGGGATGAGCGCTGCCGCTGAGATCGTCTTCGACCATGTGACGAAGCGCTACGCCGGACGCAACGCCGCCGCGCTCGACGACCTGTCGCTCGAGATCCCCGCCGGCACGTTCTGTGTCCTCGTGGGACCGTCCGGCGGCGGCAAGACGACCGCGCTCAAGATGGTCAACCGCTTGATCCCCTTCGACTCGGGCGACATCCGCATCGACGGGCGTAGCGTCCGCGACCTGCCTGTGACCGAACTGCGGCGCGGGATCGGCTACGTGATTCAGCAGGTCGGACTCTTTCCGCACCTCACGGTCGGCGAAAACATCACCACGGTGCCTCGCCTGCTCGGCTGGGGAAGGCAGCAGATGGGCGCGCGGACACTCGAGCTGCTCGACCTCGTCGGGCTCGAGCCCGACGACGCGAAGCGTTATCCCGCGCAGCTGTCGGGCGGCCAGCGGCAACGGGTCGGGCTGGCACGCGCGCTCGCGGCGGATCCTCCCGTGCTGCTGATGGATGAGCCGTTCGGGGCGCTGGACCCGATCACGCGCCTCCGGTTGCAGACCGAGCTGCACCGTCTCCACCGCGAGGTCGAAAAGACCGTGATCTTCGTCACCCACGACGTCGACGAGGCGATCCAGATGGGCGACCGCATCGCGATCCTCCGCGAGGGCGGCGTGCTCGTTCAGTACGACACACCGGACGCGATCCTCGCGCACCCGGCCGACGAGTTCGTCGCGAAGTTCGTTGGCGAGGACCGAGCCCTGCGACGTCTTGCGCTGCGCACGCTCGCAGACGTCACTCTGAAACCTGGTTCGCCGAGCGAGCCGGGTGACCGCGTTTCGAAGGACACCACCATCCGAAACGCGGTCAGCCTGATGCTCGAGACGAGAACGGAGCAGGTGGTCGTCGTCGACGGCGAGACGGTGCTCGGAGTGTTCCGGCTCGACGAGGCAGGCGAGATCCTGTGAGCGTCCTCGCGGGCGCGCCTGTTGTGATCCCGAACTTCGGCCAGGGGAGCGCGTGCGTGACCGGCGACCATGCGTTCTGCTGGGACTGGGTGTCGGAGCACTGGGGCGACACTCTGCAGCCGGCGCTGGTACAGCACATCGAGTTGACCGCCATCGCCGTCGGGATCGGGTTCGCACTCGCGTTCCCGCTCGCGCTCCTCGCTCACCGCTACCGCAGGATCGAGCATCCGGTTGGCGTCGTCTCGGCGCTGCTCTACACGATCCCGAGCCTCGCGCTCTTCCAGCTCCTCGTCCCGTTCACGGGCCTCACCTGGACGACGGTCGAGATCGCACTCGTGTCGTACACGCTCGTGATCCTGTTCCCGAACATCGTCACCGGGCTCGACGGCGCTCCCGACGACGTGCTGGAGGCGGCGCGCGGAATGGGGCTCACGCCGATGCAGGTGCTGACACGCGTCGAACTGCCGCTGGCGGTGCCGGCGATCGTCGGCGGCCTGCGGATCGCGGTCGTCTCGACGGTCACGATCGCAACGATCGCCGCGTTCCTGCTCCCCGACGGTCTCGGCTACCCCATCTTCCTCGCGCTGAAGGAACCGACGCCGTTCAAGACGGAGATCTACGCCGCCGGAGGGCTCGCCGTGGCCCTCGCGATCGGCTGTGACCTGCTCCTTCAGGCACTGCGCCGCGCCCTCGTTCCCTGGGCGTCGAGGGGGCTTGCGTAAATGCTCTTCGACACAGCGAACCTGCACACGTTTGCCGCTGCGCTGCGCTTCATCGGCGACCATCCGGGCTTTCTCGCCCAGAAGGCGCTCGAACAGCTCGAGCTGTCGGGCGCCGCACTCGGGATCGCACTCGCGGTCGCGTTACCCGTCGGTCTTGCGCTCGGTCACTTCCACCGCGGCTCCGGTCTCGCGATCGCAGCGTCGATCGTGGGGCGTGGGCTACCGAGCCTCGTCCTGATCGCGGCATTCCTGACGCTGCTCGGTATCGGCTTCGTGAACAACATGGTTGCCCTTGCCGTGCTCGGCAGCGGGCCGATCCTCACAAACAGCTACGACAGCGTCGAGCGCGTCGACAAGGACGTGGTCGAAGCGGCCCGCGGCATGGGTATGACGAGACCGCAGATCCTGCGCCGGATCGAGCTGCCGCTTGCAATTCCCCTGCTCTTCACGGGCATCCGCATCTCCGCGGTCACGATCGTGGCGACGGCCCCGATCGCCGCGATCGCCGGCGGCGGCGGCCTCGGCGACGTGATCGTGAACCAGGCGAGCTACCGGCTGTCGGGCGTGCTCGGCGCCTCGCTCTGCGTGATGGCGCTGTCCGCCCTCGTCTTCGTCGCCCTGGCCGGGTTGCAGATCGGCGTAACGCCCAGGGGGCTTCGGGGTACTACCGTAATCAGCGACCTTCCTCGAAAGGAGCAGCAGTGATCCGCAAACACACGAGGCGTGCCGCCAAGGCGGCGTTCGCAATCTCGCTCGGAGTCGCGATCGTCATCGGCTTGCCGGCGGCCGCCTTCGCGCGGCCGGCGCACGCAACGCAAACCATGGGTCCGACGATCATCCTCGGGACGAAGAACTTCCCCGAGGAGTACATCCTCGGCCAGCTCTACAAGCAGGCGCTCCAGGCCAAGGGCTTCCACGTCTCCTACAAGGAGAACATCGGCTCGACGGAGCTCATCCAGACGTCCCTCACGAGCGGGAAGATCAACATGTATCCCGAGTACACCGGCGTGATCGTGCAGGACGTCTTCCACCACACGCTCTCGGCGAAGACGGCAACGGCGACGTTCTTGCTCGCCCAGAAGCTCGAGGCGGCGAAGGGCTTCACCGTCCTCAACCCCACACCGTTCTACGACACCGACGTGGTCGCCGTCACGAATGCAACCGCGAAGAAGTACGGCCTCAAGTCGATCGCCGACCTGAAGAAGGCCGGCAGCTTCAAGTTCGGCGGCTTCCCCGAGTGCCAGACGCGCAACACGTGCTTCGTCGGCTACACGAAGCAGTACGGGATCACCAACGCGTCGTTCCTCCCGCTCGCGGGCATCTCGGCCTACGCGGCGCTCGACGCGGGCACCGTGCTCGCGGCCGACGTCTTCTCGACCGACCCGCCGCTCGGCAAGGGCTCGAAGTACACGGTGCTGGCCGACCCGAAGCATGTCACCGGGTTCCAGAACGTGGCTCCGATCGTGAAGACGAGCGTTGTGAAGGCGCTCGGGCCGACGTTTACGAAGACCGTCAATGCAGTTTCGGCGACGTTGACCCAGAACGCGATCGTGGCCATGAACAAGGCCGTGATCGTCGAAAAGCAGGATCCGGCGAAGGTCGCGAAGGCCTTCCTGAAAGCGAACCACCTCAGCTGATGCGGATCGTCGTTCTCGGTGGAGGGTCGTCCGGCGAGCATTTCGTCGGCGCCCTCCGCCGGCTCGACACCGAGTCGAGCGTGACCGTCGTCGAGCGGCGCCTGGTCGGCGGTGAGTGCTCCTACTACGCGTGCATGCCGACGAAGACGATGCTCCGCGCGCCGGAGCTCATCGCGGCGGCGCGACACTCGGACGGTGCAATCGAAGGCGCGCGGCTCGACCCGCAGCGGATCTTCGCATGGCGCGACTGGGTCGCCGAACGCGACGACACCTCGCAGGTCGAGTGGCTCGCGTCGATGAACGCCGCGCTCGTCCGCGGCGATGCCGTCGTGGCCGAGCCGGGTCTCGTCCAGGCCGGCGACACCGAGCTGCGCTACGACCGGCTCGTGATCGCGACCGGCTCGTCGCCCGCTGTGCCACCGCTCGACGGGCTCGACCGGATCGACTACTGGACGAACATCGAAGCGACCGAGACGCTCGAGATCCCCGAGCGGCTCCTCGTCCTCGGCGGCGGGCCGGTCGGCTGCGAGCTCGCCCAGTTCTTCCAGCGCGTCGGGTCGCAGGTGACGCTCGTGCAGGGCGAGGCGCGGCTGCTCTCCCGGGTCGACGCCGACGCAGCTGCGCTCGTCGAGCAGGCGCTGCGCGCCGACGGCGTCGACGTGAGGCTCGGCGCTCGTGCCAAAAGTGTCACTAGTAACAGTCTGTCACTCGGTGACGGAAGCGAGCTGCCGTTCGACCGGCTGCTGCTTGCCACCGGCCGAAAGCCCAACCTCGGCGGGCTCGACGCGCTCGGGCTCGAGATCACCCGGCGCGGAATCGAGGTCGACGAGCGGATGCGTGCCGGCGAGAACGTCTGGGCGCTCGGCGACGTGACCGGGATCGCGCCGTTCACGCACGTCGGCAAGTACCACGCCCGGATCGCCGCCTACGACATGGACGGCCGCGCGGTGCGGGCAGACCATCGCGCGATTCCCGCGACGATCTTCACCGACCCGCAAGTGGCGATGGTCGGGTCGACGGAAGGCGGCATCAGCTCGACGTGGCAGCTCGCCTCCGTTCCGCGCCTGTCGACGTACGAGCGGCCAAAACGGCCAGGCTTCGTCAAGGTCGTCGTCGACCCGGAGCGGCGCGTGCTGACCGGCGCAGTCGCGGTGGGACCGGAATCCGGCGAGTGGCTTCAGCAGTTGACGCTCGCAATCCGCGCGGAGACCCCGATCGACGTGCTGCTCGACGTGATCCAGCCCTATCCCACCTTCAGCGAAGGCATCTTCCTTGCACTGCGCGAGCTGAACCTCGACCTGTAGCTTGCGGCCGGCCGTGGAGGTCGTGGTCGATTGGTTCGATCAGCCGACTGCGAGGAGATCGACGACGAACACGAGTGGCTCGTGCGGCTTGATCACGCCGCCCGCTCCGCGCGCCCCGTAGGCCATGGCAGAGGGGATCGTGAGCTTGCGGCGACCGCCGACCTTCATACCGAGCACACCGGCGTCCCAGCCCGGAATCACCTGGCCCTTGCCGAGCTTGAACTCGAACGGCCGGCCGCGATCCCACGATGCGTCGAACTCCTCTCCCGTGGAGAACGCCACGCCGACGTAGTGCACGGTGACCTTCGTGCCGTTCGTCGCCTCGTCCCCCTCGCCGGCGACGAGGTCCTCGACCCCGAGGTCGAACGGAACGTCACCTTCCGGTTTGTCGATCTGCGGACGCTCGGCACTCATTTGGCTGACCGTCCTTTCAGTTCGACGTTGAGCAACCGGAGCTCCGTGCTGTCCACGTTCTCGACGGTATGAGGAGGCATCGCCTCGATCCAGACCACGGCGCCCGGTGCGGGGACCGCGCCGGTTTCACGCGTATCGCCGAGCACTCGCCCCTCGCCGTCGCGGCGCACGAAATGGCCGGCCGAGAGGACATGGAGCACGCTCGGCCAGCGGTGCGTGTGCACGGGCACGGTCTGTCCGGGCCCGATCACAGTGGCGAGCACCCGAACGTCGTCGTTCTCGAAGACGAGGCTGTGAAACTCGGGTGCAGCCACGAGCGCGTCGAGCGCGTCCGGCCACTTCCAGGTCTCCTTGTCTTCTGCACCTGCCACGGCACCGCCAACCTATCGGACTCGAGCAGCGCCGCGACGGCCGCAAACCGCGATGAAACCTCGCGGCTCGCGGGCACTGCGCGATGCTCACCCCCGAGCTGTTTGGACTAAGAAGCTCTCACAGAATGAGCGGTTGTGTCGCCCGGCCGCGCTCGGCGGCGCGACGCTGTGTCCTCGGTCGCCCCGATAGCCTTGGCTATCGAGGCTCCCTGCGTCCTTGCCTCGCACTCGCCGATCGCACCCGGATCGACGAACCTCATTCTGTGAGAGCTTCTAAGAACTTCTCATCAACTTCGCGATCGGTTCAGCGCGCCGGCCCACGCCTCGCGCCGGGACTCCACCTCGAGGCGGGACGCTTTCGGCTCGTACACGGCGCCGACCGCGACGCGCGAGCCCCGCCCGGCCGCGAGCGCCGCCGCGCCCAGCGCCGTCGTCTCACGCTCGGCTGCCACCTCGACCGGGATCCCGAGCAGATCGGCCTGAAACTGCATCAGAAAACCGTTCGCCGACGCACCGCCGTCCGCGCGGAGCACCGCCGGCCGCTCCGGCAGGGCGTCGACGACGTCGGCCACCTGGTGGGCGACCGCCTCGAGCGTGGCGCGCACGAGGTGGGCACGGGTCGTGCCGCGGGTGATGCCGGTGACGAGACCGCGGGCATCGGCATCCCACCACGGTGAGCCGAGGCCGGTGAGCGCGGGGACGAACGTCACCCCGCCCGTCGAGGGAACGCTCATCGCGAGCGCCTCGCTCTCGGCCGTGTCGGCGATCAGTCCGAGCCCGTCGCGCAGCCACTGCACGGCGGCGCCGCTCGAGAGCACGGCGCCTTCGAGCGCGTAGCCGTCCGCCGCCGCCGTCTTCAGGAGGCCTCGCGGCGGCGGCGTCGCATCGTCGCCGGTGTGCACGAGCACAAAGCTGCCGGTGCCGTAGGTCGCCTTGCCCTCGCCCGCCGTATGGCAGCCCTGCCCGTACAGCGCCGCCTGCTGGTCGCCGGCGATGCCGCGAATCGGCGCTCGCACGCCCAGCAGTTCGCCCTCACCCACCTCCTCGTCGGAGCGGACGATCCGAGGCAGAAGCGCCCGGTCGACGCCGAAGAGCGCCAGTAGCTCATCGTCCCAGTCCAGCTTCCGCAACGAGACGAGCAGCGTTCGGGAGGCGTTGGTGACATCCGTGACGTGCGCCTCGCCCCCGGTCAGCTTCCAGCAGAGCCACGAGTCGACGGTCCCGAAGGCGAGACCGGCTCGGGCATGGTCGCGCAAGAGCCATTCGAGCTTGGTCGCCGAGAAGTACGGGTCGGGAACGAGCCCGGTGCGCTCGCGGATCAGGTCGGCGTCGAGCTCGCGGCAACGGTCGGCGGTGCGGCGGTCCTGCCAGACGATTGCCGGGGCGACCGGCCGGCCGGTCGCGCGATCCCAGAGCACTGTCGTCTCGCGCTGGTTCGTGATCGCGAACGCGTCGACCCCGTCGAGCCCGGCGGCGGCCGCGGCCTGGAGGACGCTCTGCCAGATCTCCTCCGGATCGTGCTCCACGAAGCCGGCCTCGGGGAAGTGCTGCGGCAGCTCGGCGTAGCCGCGACGGTGGATGCGTAACTCCTCGTCGACGACGAGGCACGTCGTTCCGGTCGTTCCCTGGTCGATCGCGAGGATCACGAATGACGGGCGATGAACGCGAGCGTCCGCTGCCACGCGTCGTCGGACGCCGCGGCGAAGTCCTCCTGCTTGCGATCGAAGAAGCTGTGCGGGGCGCCCTCGAAGGTCACAATCTCGTGCTCGACGCCCACGGCGGTGAGCGCCCGCTCGAACGCGGCGTTGTCGTCGGCGGAGATCCCCTGGTCGTCACCTGCTTGGAGGGCGAGGATCGGGCAGGCGATCTGCGGCGCCCGGTCGACGACGCTCGGGCCGCCGCGCTCGCGCGTCGGCGAGCCGTAGAAGCCGATCGACCCCGCAAGGCCGAGGCCGGACGCCGCGGCGACCCACGACGCGCGGCCGCCGAAGCAGAACCCGATCGAGAACACGGCCGTCGCGCCGCGAGAGCGGAGCTCGGCGATCGCGGCCGCGGCATCCGCCTGCACGCCTGCGTCGGTCGTCTGCTCGACGTGCGGCATGTACTCGAACTCGTCGTCGCGCTTGGCGGCACCTGCGGTGCGGCCGAAGTAGTCGAACGCACACGCAGCGTGCCCACGTTCGGCGAAGCGCAGCGCCAACTCTTCGTAGAAGTGGTACAGCCCGCGCACGTCCGGGTAGATCACGACCCCCGTCTTCGTGGGCTCATCGGGTGCCGCGAGGAACGCAGCGAATGTGGAGCCGTCGGCGGCGGTGAGGACGAGGTCGTCGTGGGAAACGGCCGCGCCTGCGATCCGCGGGATCGGCGGTTCGGAATCGGTGTCGAAGCACATGAGCGCAGCCTAACCCCTCACATGGTGTCTCCCGCGGTCGCTAAGCTCGCGGCCGAGGAGGGTCTGCGGTGCGTGACTATGAGTACGAACTTCGGCGCGACGGCGCGGTGATCGCCACCGGTCGTTTGCAGCTGGAAGAAAAGCCCGTGCGGGGTGACCTGCTCACGCTCGGACGCGAGCGGGTGCAGGTCGAGGACGTGCTGTACCTCGGCGGGACGCGCCGCCTCATCCTCGAAGCGGGCTAGTACGGCAGTTCGATGCCGCTCGGGTCGATCCCGAGCGACTTCGCCAGCCGGACGCCGTTCTCGAGGTCCTCGCGCAGCATGCGGATGTCGGTCTCGCGCATCAGCGCGCCGATGAACTCGCGGGCCTTCGGCCGCCACAACGCGTGCTGTGCGAAGATCGGCAACAGGCGGTTCGCGGCGTCGACGAGCTGCGACTTGATCTTCTTCCCAGCGCCTTCGAGGAGCACCCGCTCGTACGCCATGCCGGCGCCGTGATGGATGCCGTCGTCGATCGCAAGGCGGTTGCACAGGTCTTCCAGCACCGTGCCCCGTGAGGAACGAGCGATCATCCGAAACCGCGGGATGATCAGGCGCTCGTAGAACACCTGCATGAGGAAGACCTTCTCCTCGAGCGTGTCCGCATCGAGCACTTGCTGCGCAAGCTGGTCGAGGTACGGGTCGCGCTCGGCCATCCCACCCGCCTGGTGGATCAGCTTCAGCCAGGCCTCGGTGTGCCGTGACTCGTCCTGAACCATTGTCGTGTAGTAGAGCTTGGCCTCGTGGTCGGGCGCGATCGCGAAGAGTTGCGTCGCCATTTCAACGGCCAGCTCGTCGGCCTGTAGCTGCTGGGTGACCACCGACCGCCAGAGATCCTGGCGGCGCGCCAGCTTCTGCGGCGAGCCCTTGTATTCGGGGATCGGCGGCAGCTCGCCCCATGGCAGGTCGCGCACCTGCCACTCGGCCCGCTTGGCGAGCTCGTAATAGCGATAGACACCCTGGAGATCGCGGCCTTCGCCGGTCTCGGCCCCTTCGGCGCGCTCTTCGACCTCCATCGCGGCACAGCCTAACGTTCGGTCGGGACCGACAGCGAGCCTGCGGGCTACGCATCTAGGGGCAGGCGGTGACGTTCGCCGTGTGCGCGGTCGCCGGCTCGACGGCGGCAGCCAACACCGTCGTCCCGCCGGGCGCGGTGACCTTCAGCGTCCCGTCAGAGTTCACCGTGACCGTGCCACAGGCCGAGTGACCGTCCGCAAACGTGACGGCCGAGAGCGGCCTCGACTGCGGCGCAAACCAGACGAGCGCGATCGCCGCGCCCAGGCTGACCATCGCGAGCACAGCCGCCACGCGCGAGCCGAGCAGCTGCCACTGGGCCTTGACGTTCGCGTCGCCAAAGTATTGGCGAACGTTCAATGCGTTGACGGTCTCCCACGTCGGCGAGCCTTCGGCGGCGAGCGCGGCAAGCATGATCGCGCGCAGGACGAGATACGTCGAAACGAGCAGAAGCACTCCAACTGTGATCTCCCAGCCTTGCGTGAGCCCAGTGATGTCCGTGCGCCCCTTGATCAGCGCGAAGATCGTGAAGACACTGGTGACGGCAGTGATCGTCCCCGCCCACTTCGCCGCGGCGGCACGGGTGTTGTCCAGGGCACCGAACGTGACCGAGTCGAGTTGCTTCGCCCACCGCAGGTCGTCTGCGGATGGAGGCGCCGGAGCTGCCGCGAAGGTGGGCTCAGACGCGGGGGCCGCGACCAACCGTCCGAGGCGAATGGCGAATCGAACGGTGAAGAACGACGCAAGCAGTATCTGCGCGGCATACGCGGGGTCGGACTTCTTGGGCTGCCTGACCGCATCCATCAGGACGTCACTTGGAGCAGCCCGTACCTGCCGCACCCGGTCTGGTCGGACGGACGGCCCTTGTGGTCACCTGTGCAGTTGCACCAGACGACGTACTCGGCAGGCGGCGCAGCCGGAGCCTCGAGCACCTTGATAGCGGCAACAGCTCCCATCCGCACAGCCGGGCCGACGGTCACCGGCGCGGACATCGGTTCGTGGCAGTACGGGCACAAGCCGAAGAGAACAACCGTCGCGCCCTCCAGCTTAGAACGGAACGCGGCGACCTGCTGCGCCCATCCCTGGTCGGCCTGCAACTCCCACGCCACCCCGTGCGCCATGCCGCAACCTACGATCGTTTCTTGACTGAAGTCAAGCCCTCAGCGGCGCACGGCCTCGGCCGCCGAGGCGAGTAGGAAGAAACCGCTGCACGTGAGCACGATCGTGCCGCCAGGCGGCAGATTGCCGTAATAGGAAATGGTCAGCCCCGCGAGCACCGAGGCGAGCCCGAGCAGCACGGAGATGCCGATCGTCGAGCGAAGGCTCCACGCGACGCGCTGGGCGGCGATCACCGGCAGCACCATCAGCGCGGCGATCAGGAGGATGCCGACGATGCGCATCGAGACACCGATCGTCAGCGCGGCGAGCATCGAGACGACACCGTTCAGGAGCGGCACCGGCAGGCCTGCAACCCGTGCCCCTTCCTCGTCGAGCGAAACGGCGATCAGGCTGCGCAGCAGCACGGCGACGATCGCAAGTGCGCCGAGACCGAGCGAGGCGATCACGACCAGATCGCTGCGCGTGACGGTGAGAATCGAGCCGAAGAGGTACGCGAAAAGATTTGCGTTGAGCGCGCCCGCCGCCGAGATGAGCACGACGCCGCCCGCGATGCCCGTGTAGAAGACGATCGCCAGTGCCTGGTCGCCGGCCGCCTTGCGACGCGCGCGCAGCCACTCGATCCCCGTGGCACCGACCATCGCCGCGACAAGCGCTGTCCACACCGGTGAGATGCCGAGCAGGTAGCCCGCCGCAACGCCTGCGAACGCGACGTGGCCGATTCCGTCGCCGATCAGGCTCAGCTCGCGTTGCACGAGGAAGAAGCCGACGGTCGGAGCGAGCACACCCACGATCGCCCCCGCCACGAAGGCGAGCCGCATGAACTCGAGATCAAGCATGTACGTGTGACGGGTCGTGCCACATGCCTGGAAGCTGCGAGGGCGGCCCGTCGAAGACGATGCGCTCACGCACGAGGACGAGCCGTTCGACGTAGCGCTCGACCGACCCGAACTCGTGGGAGACGTACAGG
>Ga0307373_10012714_pt1 | contig 11907 bp, 10 predicted proteins | sample OX2MG_FD_202534 | JGI IMG/M metagenome (GOLD analysis project Ga0307373, IMG submission 202534) | Soil microbial communities from Risofladan, Vaasa, Finland - OX-2 | ecosystem: Environmental > Terrestrial > Soil > Coastal area > Acid sulfate soil | place: Finland: Risofladan, Vaasa | collected...
ATCCGGTAGGTCATGGTCTCTATCCCCCATTTCGTGCGCTCGTGACCGCGATGAGCGCTCCCGATCGCGATGTCGAGGGCCGCCGCGAGTGGCCGGGACGATCGGAGCCGTCCGGCCGCGCTAGCCGGCCTGCTCCGGTCCGAAGCGCTGGCGGAACTCGCCGGCCGCCAGCTCGCCGGCCGCCTCGACGACTTTGCCGACGATCGGGTGGACCACGATGGCGGCCACCGCGCCGGCCAGCTTCGGCAGGTTCCGGACGAACCAGGCCCTGACGTACTCCATGGTCGTCAGGTCCGGCTTTTCGGCGCCCACTGCGGCTTCCAGCTCGTCCACGCGCTCGAGCGCGGCTGTCTGCTGGCCGGCCGGCGCCTCGGCCTGGATGCGGGTCCTCAGGCCGGCGAACAGCTGCCGCAGCTCGGCCAGTTCGGCCTCGGTCGCCGCGGGCCCCGGCGCGGCGATCGACTGGGTCTGGGTGATCTCCTTGCCGACCGCCACCTGCCCGGAGACCGGCCCGGAGATGGTGGCGCTGATGACTTCGCGCGCCTGCTCCTGCGAGCTCATGGACGCTCCTTCCCACGGTCAGTAGACAGCAACGACGACCTCCAGGGTTACGGTGGCGCTCGAGCCCACTATGGTTGCCGTGATCTCCGCTTGCCCCGCGCTTCCGGTCGCCACCGCGAAGGTCGCCGTGGACGAGCCCGCGACGATCCGTACACCGCGGGGCACCGGTGCCGCCTCCGGATCACTGGTTGTCAGCTGGACGAGCAGACCCGCGGAGGGCGCCGCTCCATCGAGCGTCACCGTGCAGGTCGTGGAGGACTGGCTGGACGCAGGATTCGGATCGCAGGACACCCCGCTGATCGCGGGTGGCGGTGGCGTCACCGCGAGCGCGACCGTCAGCCGAAGGTCCTCGAGCGTGGCTGTGAGGACGAACTGCAGCGGCGCGCCGATCCTCGGCGAGGACTCGAGCGGGAACGACGCCTCGGTGTCCCCGGCCGCGACGGTTACGCCGGCCGGCACCGAGATGAGCGGGGCCACCGTCGGGGTGGCGCCGCCGATATGGACCACCACGCCGTTCGACGGCGCCGGTCCAGTGAGCGTCACGGTGCACACGGCGCTGTCGCCGGCCGTGATCGAGCCCGGATCGCACGTGAACCGAATGAGGCTCGGCGGCACGACCGTCAGGGTGGCGCTCTTCCCGACGCTCCCGAGCGTCGCGGCGATGACGACCGACGTGGACCGGTCCACCGGCGTGGTCGCGATAGGGAAGGTCGCGGCCGTCTCACCGGCCGGGACCCGCACACCGTCCGCCGGCCCCGTGGCGGCACCGGGAGTGTCGAACGTCAGCCTGATCTGAACCCCGCCGTCGGGCGCCGCGCGGTCGAGACTGACCGTCCCGGTCGCGGTCTGGCCCCCGATCACCGTCGCCGGCGCGATGCGGAGGCCGGAGAGCGCCGGCTGGACCGGTGGGGGCGGCTGAATCGTCAGCGTGGCGGTCTGCTCGGTGTCGCCAAGCGTCGCGGTGATGGTGACCTCGGTCGACTCCTGTGCTTGACCGGCGGCGATCGAGAATGACGTGGAGGTGTCACCGCCCGCGACGAAAACGCTGTCCGGGATCTCCGCCAGGTCGGGATGGCTTGCGGAGAGCCGGACCGACGTGCCGGCGGGCGCTGCTCGCGCCAAGGTCACCGTCCCGGTGGCCGAGCCGCCCGCGTCGACCGTGGTCGGGTCCACGGTCAGTCCCTCGAGCGACAGGGGAGCGCCGGTCGTGGCGCTGGCCTCGTTCGACGGGCCCGACTGCCGCACCGGCAGCCCCGGCATCCAGCTCCGATAGGCGCGCACGCGGTAAGCGTAGGTCGTGTTCGGTTCCAGCCCGGTGTCCAAGAAGTCGGTGGAGTTCGGCGGCACGAGCGCGATCTCGGCAAACGGCGAGCCGTTGCCCCCGCGCTCGATGGTGAACCCGTCCTGGTTGTTCGCGTGGTCGGTCCAGTGTAGTGCCACCTCTGTCTCGGAGACCGCGATGGCGCTCAACCCTGCGGGGGTGGTGACGCCGCTGGCCAGGTACCAGCCGCCCGTTCCGATCACCGCCACGAGGATCAGCGCCGCGATGAGCTTCAGGAGCGTCGCCAGCCCGCCCGCCGGCACCGCCGCGGGTGCTGCCCCGGATGCCTCGCGCGGCGCGGCCGGTGGAGCGGGCAGGAGCCCCAGGTTATGCCGGGTGGCGGCCGCCCCAAGCCGGTCTCCTAGCGCCTCGCGGATCTGCAGTGCCCCAGTGAGGTAGACCGCCGCCGTCGCGGTGTCGCCAAGCGCAAGCGCGCGGCTGCCGAGCTGGTGGAGCGCCCACGCCTCGTCCCCGCGCTCGCCGAGGGCGCGCGCCGCCACCAGCGACCGGCCGAGCGCGCGGTCCCAGCTCCCCCAGCGGCCGGCGAGTGCCAGGGCGGCGTCGACGATCCGGCTCAGACGCAACACGTCTCGCCAGCGTCCCGCCGTCACGGCAGACGCCTGCAGCTCCAGGATCACGCCAGCCTCGTCCGTCACCGCGGCCGGAGTCCCCGCGCTCGCCTCGCCCCACTCCGCGTAGTACGCGGCCGCCCGCGCTCGCCACGCGGCAAGCTCCGGCGCCGGCAGCGTGGCGACGACGGGGACGGCGGCTACGAAGCGGGGACTGGCAGCCATGATCAGGTGGCGCCGCGCCAGCACGTCGAGTATCGGGTCCAGGTCGGGGATCTCGACGATCGCGGCGAGGTGCTCTGCACCGATAGACGCGTTGCCGAGGGAGGCGATGGCCGTCAGGGTGCGACGCTCCCCTTCCGTAAGCGGCTCGAGCGCCGCCCGCGCGAGAGTGTCGGCCGGCCGATCCGGCCGGAGGTCCCGGCAGACCTCCGCCAGCGTCCGGCCTCCCTCGCGCGCCAGCGCCGCCGCCTGGAGAAGCCGCAGCGGGAGCCCCTGGAGCGCCGCGCAGAGGTCACGGGCGCTCGGCCGTTCGTCGTTCGTAAGCGTCCGGCCCAACTCGCGCTCCAGCAGCAGCAACGCGGCGTCGGCGTCGATGCCTGCGAGCCCGATCGCGTGGCCCTCGCCCCACAGCCGGCGCTCGATGGACGCCAGCAGGAAGGTGCAGCCGGGCGCGGCGTCCATAGCCAGCTGCAGGTCGTCCCGCGCGAGCTCCACGTCGTCCAGCACGACCAGCGCCTGCCGGTCGCTCAGGGCCAGGCGGAGCTGCCCATCGGTCGGCTTGAGGTTGCCGACACGGTCGAAGAACGCGTCGAACAGCGACTGCAGCACGTCCGCGGCCGGCAGGCCTCGTGCCGGCAGAAAGATCACGCCGTCCCGGAACAACGCGGTCGCCGGGTGAAACGCCAGGTGGCGCAGCAGGCTCGTCTTGCCGACGCCCGCCTCGCCATGGAGCTCGACCGGCTGCGCGGATTGCAGGCCGCCGATCGCGCTCGCGACCTCGTCGCTCCGATCGAGCAGGCCGGGAAACGGATGCGGTCGCAAGAAGATTGGGGTCGGGCGAGGTCGGATCGGCGGGGCGTGTTCCGGCGGGAGGACGGTGACGAGCGCGCCGTGGATCGAGCCGACCTGGACGATATGCCGGCCGATCGCGACCTGGCCGCTGATCTCCCCCTGGATCTGTGCCCGAATCGCGTCGAGCGGCTCCGCGGGCATCGCGGCCGCAACCACGGCGGCCTCCTCTCGCGGTCAGCCGGGCGGTCGGTGGCGCGGAGTACACCGCGACGACACGCCACTGGCGCGGCCACCTTTGCACTTATCGTGGATGCCCGGGCATTACAAAGTCATACAACGGGGCGGTACTTGTGGTGCATCAGGGCGATGGTACTTCTCGGCCATCACGATTGCGGAAAATTTGGACCCGCCAGGGCGCCTGCCGTTCGATCATGGAATGTGGAAGGCTCCGCACGGCTCGGACGCCCGGACGGCATCGCGAGGCCGGGCGCTGGTGGTTCAGCGAAGGATCAGCACGATGATCGAGTACGACCCCGGCCCGCCGCTGGAGATCGCCGACATCCTGGCGGCGGTGCCGGACTGCGCGCCACACCGCGACTATTTCTGGTACGACTGGGGACCCGTCTTCTACCGGGGCCGCCTCGACGGCAGCAGCCGCCTGCTCTGCGTGGCATCGGACCCGGGACCGACCGAGCGGATCGCGCTGCGCACGCTCGTCGGCGACGCAGGGCAGCGCGTTCAGGGCTTCCTGGCCAAGCTGGGACTCTCGCACTCCTATCTCTGCCTCAACGCCTTTGCCTACGGGCTCATCCCGAGCCAGGCGGACCGGGCTGGCGCGGTGCTGCGCGACCCGCGTCAGGTCGAGTGGCGAAACGCGCTCTTCACCGGGGCGACCGGGCCGTCATTGCAGGCCATCGTCGCGTTCGGTGTCCACGCGCGGGACGCCGTGCGGGGCTGGGATCCTCGACCGGACGTGCCGGTCTTCGACGTGCCCCACCCGAGCAGCCGCGACCAGGCGGTGCTACTCGCGCGGTGGCGGGATGCGATCGACGAACTCCGGTCGATCGTCACGCCCGACCCGGATGCCTCGCCTCCGGAAGCCAACTATGGCGCGGCCTTCACCGAGGCGGACTATGCCCGAATCCCTTCACGGGATCTCCCTTTCGGGTTGCCGGGCTGGGTTGGAGACGACGCCTGGGGCCGCCGTGCCACGCCGCCGCATCGAAACAGCGTCTGGCGGCCGCAGCCAGACGACCGCCACACGCTCATCTGCGTGGCGCCGCGCGGGTGAGCGGATGCCCGAGGACGCCGAAGACTCAGCGCCCACGGGCGTGTGCCACTACGCGGCTCCCATGTACTGGACCGTGTACACCGGCACGACCTGGCCGGTGCTGGGATCGTAGGCCTGGGTGGAATAGAGTCGGAAGTGCGCGGTCAGCGCGGTTCCACTCCACCCCACCACTGCCCGGCCGCTGCCGTCCGGGCACAGCCCGTTCCCGACCCTCGCCGTTCCGACTCCGGCGATCGTCGCGGCGCACTGCACGTAGTACTGCTGCGGTGGCTGTGCCGGCGTCGGTAGCGGCAGTTGGGCCACCGCGCTGGTGGGGCTGCCGACGTTGGTCTCCACGTTGCCTGCCCCCATCGTCGCGACGGCCCACTCGACTTTCGTGACCGTGACCTCCGGCGCGTTGTTGGCGAAGTCGAGCGTGAGCGTGGCCGCCTTGGGCTGTGGCGGCTCCTGGAGCGGCCAGGACACCGGCGAGCTCGCGTAGCCGTCCACCGTCACGCTCGCCGTGGGTGCTGGCTGGCCCGGCGGGAAGGTCCAGGCGAACGGCGTGTTCGTCGGCTGGGTCACCTGCTGCGGCAACGTCACCAGCCCCGCGACCGCGTGTCCGTCATCGACGTCGGTCGCCAGGACAGTGACGATGCTCGGGTTGGGACTCTTGATGATCGGGCTCGGCGTGACCGACACTTTCAGTTGTCCGAGATCGACGGGAACGGGCTTGTCAGTAGTCCCCGAGATCCTGGTGCATAGCGTCTGGATCGCGGTCAGTTGGTCCTCGACCTTCAACTGACCGCACGGCACCAGGACCGTGTCGGTGACGGCGTCGGCGCTCGCGCGCCAGCGCTTGTTCACGAAGAGGTGGACCCGCGCTCCTGGGAGGCACTTGTCGACGCGCACAGCGGCCTGCCAGACCCGCGTCGGCCGGTGGACGACCGGCGGATTGAGGGTCGAGAGCGCGTCTACCTTCCGCGAGCTCTGACTACCCGGCCCGGCGCCGCAGCCGCTCAAGACGGCGGTGACGGTCTCTCCGGCGCGTAGCGAGCGATAGGTGGGCGCGACGGCGGAGGCCGTCGTGCAGACCACCGGCATGGAGAGGACCGGTGTGTCCGCCTGATCGGAGAGTAGGCGTAGCGAGGCGCCGGGAGTCAGCCCACCGACCTCTACCAGGCGGGTGCACTCCACCAGCTGGCCCAGCTTGGGCGCTGGCACCGCGGCCAGGCCCCCGAGCGGCATCCGGTTGGAGTCGGGACTGCCGACTCCACAGCTCTCCTGATAGCACCAGATGTACTCTGCTGGCCCACTCAGGCCCGCGCCCAGCTTCGCCGGTAGGGCGAAGGTCTGCGTTTCGCTGCCGGCCGTGGCCATGTAGGACGCACTGAACTGCTCGGAGTTGGGGCCGGTCTTGCGTCCCGCGAGTATCGAGACGGTCGCACCGGGGCGCAGATTCGAGATGGCCACGAGGCGCGAGTCGGCACAGAGCGGACCCTGGATCACCGGAGCCGGGAGCTTGGCCACCTTGGTGACCGGAACCGGCCCCGCCGTCGGACTCGTGAGGTGGCAGGTGCGGAACTCCTGGACGACGCTGACGCCGTCCGGCACGTGGAGCGGCGCGGTCAGCGCCCAGACGGCGTTGCCGAAGTACTCGTAGGTCCCCGTCGGCCCCGACTGCTGCGTGAGGGTGAACGTCGCGCCGTCGAGCAGCCCCAGCACCGCCACCGCGGTGTCGCAGGCGAGGATCGGGGCCTGGATCTGCGGCGCGGGTATCTTCTCCTTTGCATTGACGAACTCGGCCGGCAGGCTCGACGTCGGCGGGCTCTTGATCGTGGACCCCTGCCACGTCAGCGTCTGTTGGGCCACGAGGACCGCGCCGGTCGGTAGCGAACCCTGGTGCTGCAGGTGGAGCGAGAGTTGAGGGTCGACCGCTACGGCATGGCCCAGCACGTTTCCCTGGTGGGTGACCTCGACTGTGGCGCCATCCACGGTGCCGCCGAGGATCACGCCGTCGATGCAGGTGTGGATCTGGGTCAAGAACGCGAGAGGCGCCAGCGTCGCCGGCGGTCCGAGCACCGGCTCGGCGGGACTCGGGTCGCTCGTGTCGGTCCCGGACGTCTGGACCGCCGTGAGCTTCGCGCTGGCCTTGAGGGTGACGGCCGACACGTCGACGCCGGCGACGCCGTTGGGGCCTGCCGCGGTCGGCGCGCCAATCGGCATGCCGTCCTGGGACAGTGTGACCTTTGCCCCGACCAGCGCTCCCTGAACGCGGACGGTCCGCGTCAGCACCGATACCGGACCGCGGATCAGCGGTGGCAGTAGTTGCGGCATGGTCGGGGTGTCTCCTCTTCCTATCCGGCTCGGGATCGGTGGAGCACGTTCGGTCCGGGCACCGCGCGTGCCGGCGCACCGGCCGGCCCACGACCACGATAGGTCGCCGCGCATTGCAGTGTTGTGACAGGAGGCGGTACTTAACGGAACACCACACCCGGACCTTTGTCGTTCCTCGATTGGGAGGGGCCGGGACGCAGCGTTTCTCCCGTAACCGGGGTCGCGCCCCGCGGGCCACGGATCGGCGTTCTTCCCCGCGCCCGGGCGTGGGGTGCGAGAATCCGGTGCCGGCGACCCTGAATGCGTGGGTCGCGGCGGGGCACGGCAGCGGACCGAGAGGACAGTGGCGCGATGAAGGTCGGCGTGAACCTGATCAACTTCGGCCCGGCCGCCAGCCCGGACTCCCTGCTCCGCTGGACCCGACTGGCCGAGGCGCTCGGCTACCATCTGGTCATGATCTCCGACCACGTCGCCATCACGCCCGACGTGGCGGCGATCTACCCGGCGCCCTTCTACGATCCGTTCCTGACGCTGGCCTGGCTGGCCGGGATGACGCGCGACATCGAGCTGGGCACGACCGTGATCATCCTGCCCTACCGGCATCCCCTGCAGGTGGCGCGCCTGGCGACCAACCTCGACCGGCTGAGCGGCGGGCGCTTCATCCTGGGCGTCGGTGTCGGCTGGGCCAGACAGGAGTTCGCGGCGCTCGACGTGCCTTTCCATGATCGTGGCGCCATGACCGACGAGTACCTGACGGCGATCACCGCGACCCTGCGGGGCGAGATCGCCTCCTACGAGGGGCGATTCGTCGCCTTCCAGGACGTCTCGACGGCCCCCGCGCCGTTACGCGCGTCCGGTCTCCCAATCTGGGTCGGTGGGAACGGGACGGCCGCGCGGCGTCGAGCCGTACGCTTCGGTGGCGCCTGGCACCCGATCAGCATCCGCGTCCCCTGGATACGCGATGAGGGGCTGCCCCATCTGCGGACGCTGGCCGCCCAGGCCGGGGTGCCGGTGCCGCCGCTCTGTCCGCGCATCAAGCTCCGCCTGACCGACGAGCCGCTGGACGATAGCCGCCTGGCGGGAGAGGGCTCCCTGGATCAGGTGCGGGCGGATCTGGAGGCGCTGGCCGCGCTGGGCGTCGACTACGTGCTGCTCGACACGTATCACGGCGATCCCGAGGCGACACGCGACCACGAGTCCGCCTGGTCGATGCTGGCGACGCTGGCGGAGCGGGTGCTGGATCTGCCCAATCGGCGCCTGCGTTGAGCCGCTCGACCCTGCCCCGGACGTTTCTCCAGGGTCTCACAGGAGTAACCTTGAGGGGTTGGGCCGGCGGCCGGTGCTTGATTCGGTCTGCGGGCCGGGACGCAGGCGGCGTCCGGTGATCGGCGGATGGAGAGTGCGCGCGGGATGAGACGGCTGGTGATCATCGTGCTCTGCGCGCTGGCGCTCACCGCCTGCGGCGGAGCCGGCCCCGCGTCATTGCCCGGCGTGGGTGTCGCCGGCAGCCCGCAGGCCGTCGTGCTCCACCCGATCGGCTCCCCCGTACCGGTCGGCCAGGTGGTCGTGACGATCAACGGTATCAGCGAGCCCACCGGCGGGCAGGGGACGCGCCCGCAGCCCGGTCAGATGTATATCGCCGTCGACCTCACGCTGGAAAACGACAGCGGGTCCGTGACGGACATCTCGACGGTCGTGATGATGTCGGTGCGGGACAGCACGGGCCACGTCTACCGGCCAAATGTGACGGCCACCAACGTGGCAACCGGCAGTCAGGACACGATGGACGGGCCCCTGGTCCCGACCCAGCCGGTGCGGGGGAAGGTGGGATTCCAGGTGCCAGCCGGCGCGCATGGCCTCGTCTTCCAGTTTCAGTCCACCCTCAACGGACCGATCACGGCGTTCGACCTCCAGCATTGATCCCGAACGGGAGCGGGTGGGTAGTCGCCGGGCGCGACCGGGGGCCCGGGAGCCTGTTCTGACAGTACCGTGACTCTGAGGCAACGGCGACTGTAACGGACCGCCGTCTCGCGCGTTCACTTCGGTGGGCAAGGTGGGACAAGGTGGTCTCGACGGCGACGGCCGCTTCCAGCGGAGAGGACAGATGGTCGCTCGAGGCAACGGCCGTCGGCGGTACGCGCCGCTCGTGCTGCTAGGTGCGCTCCTCATGTCGTGCGGCGGCGGGCCGGCGTCCGGGAGCGGGGCCGCCGGGACGCCGGTGCGACCGCTCGCCATTCGCAACGCGGCAGCAGTGAGCGCCCTGCACTCTGGAGTGGTCTTCCTCGACCCCGGTCACGGTGGCATCGACAGCGGGACCACCGGCATCGCCGCGGACGGGACGCTCGTGGAGGAGAAGACCGTCGTGCTCCAGATCGCGCTGCGCACGGCGCAGCGCCTGCGCAGCGACGGGGTTACCGTCGTCCTATCGCGAACGAGCGACCAGGATCCCTGCGCGACCCCCAGTGACTACACCGCCGACGGCACCGCCTTCACGCCGGACGGAGAGGTCGCGGACCTGCAGTGCCGCATCGACAAGGCGAACGCGAGCCACGCGCAGGCGCTGGTCAGCTTCCACATGAACACGTTCGCCGACCCCTCGGTCGGCGGCACGACCACGTTCTACGACTCTACACGGTCCTTCGCCGCGCGGAGCCAGCAGCTCGCGCAGCTCATTCAGCAGAGCGTGATCGGGTCGCTGCACGGCCAGGGCTTCACGACGCCGGACCGAGGCGTGGTGGATGACACGCAGCTGCAGGTCGAGACCATCAACGGGCAGCCGAGCAGCTACAACCACCTGGACCTGCTGGGTCCGGTCCTGCCCGGCAAGATCGACCCGCCGAGCGCCATGCCCGGCGCGCTGTGTGAGATCTTCTTCCTGTCCGATTCCAGCGAGGCCACCGCGGCGGCCGACCCCGCCATGCAGGACTTGCTGGCCGGCGCCTTCGCCACGGCGATCGAGCAGTTCCTGTCGAACCCTGGTGGCTCGTAACGGCGCTGACCATCGCGGCGGATGACGAGAGGAGCCCCATGTTCCGCAGCCCCTACCTCCAGCGGAAGTGGCTGCCGCGCTGGGCGGCCATGGCGGTGCTGCTGGTCGCCGCGATCCAGCTGGTCCCCTTCGGCCACGGCCATAGTGCCCCTCCGGTCGTGCATGAACCGGTCTGGAACACACCGCAGACCCGGCAGCTCGCCGTCGACGCCTGCTACGACTGCCACAGCAACCAGACGCAATGGCCCTGGTACAGCAACGTGGCGCCTATCTCCTGGCTCAATCAGTTCGACGTCACGCTCGGGCGGCGGGCGCTGAATTTTTCGGACTGGAACGCCCACCCGATCAGCGCGAGTCGCATCGATCGGTCGATCCAACGGGGAAGCATGCCGCCCTTCTTCTACACCCCGCTGCACCGCAGCGCGCAGCTCACGGCGGCCCAGAAGCAGCAGCTCATCCAGGGCATCGAGGCCTCGCTGGGAGCGTCCGGCAGCAACCCCTGACCCGGAGCCACGCGACCGCAGACGGCTGCACAGCAGAACACTGCCCTGCTGGGGTCGAGCAGGGCAGTGTTCGGGGTGTGGGGAAGGTCGTGCCGGTGGGGGCCGGCACCAGGAGCGTTGTGCGCGTCGTGGGTGAACCGGAGCGATCCGGCTCAGCTCTGGGTTGCTGGATGCTTCAGTGACTCGTCCGCCATCTCGGCCGCGACCGTGGCGTCGGGGCTGGAGTCGAACTGCGTGGCCGAGATCGCCAGGACCACGTTGCCGGGGTTGACCCACTTCACCGCGCTCATCGGGACCTGGATCACCCTGCGATGGATGAGCCCGTGCTCGACGGTGAAGGCGACAACCTGCTGGCCGTCACTACCGGCTACCAGTGCCTTGACGGTGCCAACCTTCTTCCCGCCGGAGACGAGCACGCGACTGCCGACGGTCGGGAACTGCTGGGACGCCATGGGACCCGGTCCTCTCCTGGAAAGGCAGCACGCTCGTACCGCCTGGCTAATGAGATCGTCTAAATATTGGATACTCCGCCAATGTGAACGCCACGTGAACGGTGCCTGAGCGGAACATGAGTGATCCCGCGCCGTTCACCCCGGCCGGTTCAGACCGAGTGGCCGGCATCGTCGAGCCTCTTCAGGACGGCCCAGGTGAGGCCGGCGCCGATGATTGCCGACAGGACGAGCGCCAGCGGCGTGGCGAGCGCCGCCACCCCGGCGGTCGCCGCGACGGTGAGCGCTGCCAGCAGGAGTCCCGCGCTCGCGGCCGCGAACACTGCGCCGTGGATCGTCCCGGGGAGTGGGTGGTGGCGCGTAGAGTCGATGGTGAGGGCCGCGGCTCGTGCTCTCGGCGTGGCTCGAGGGTAGATGGTGGACCGAGAATCGATCCTGCGTCGCATGGGTCTGCTCCGATCGGGTGCTCTGGTTCGAGGTCGGCCGCGCCGCGACCCTCCGCTGGGATCCTGGCCGACGGTATCAGCGTAGGTGGATAGGGTGAGCGGTGCCTGAGACGCGGCTGAGATCTGGCTGAGCCGCACCGCTCGTCGCATACCGGCCACGCCGGCGCGCACGCGCGGCGCTCTCCGCTATGATGGGCGCGCGAATTCGTGGGCGGTGGAGTCGATGGCGTGGCCGCCATTCGTGGCGGCGCGTCGGTGAGGTGGCGAGCGATGGCGGACGTGCGGCTGCGGTCGTCGGACCCGACGTTGAACCGGCTGTTCGGCGAGGTATCGGCCGACCGGCTGATGGAGTACACGGGCACGATCGCCCAGTGGCAGCGCCTCTCCGGCACCCCCGAGGAGCGCCACGCCTTCGACTACGTCGAGCAGACCCTGCGCGGCTTCGGCT
>Ga0307373_10012719_pt1 | contig 11902 bp, 13 predicted proteins | sample OX2MG_FD_202534 | JGI IMG/M metagenome (GOLD analysis project Ga0307373, IMG submission 202534) | Soil microbial communities from Risofladan, Vaasa, Finland - OX-2 | ecosystem: Environmental > Terrestrial > Soil > Coastal area > Acid sulfate soil | place: Finland: Risofladan, Vaasa | collected...
GCTTGGGCGTAGCTAGGTAGTACAGCCACTGATCGCGGGCGTCGTCGACCTTGGCAAGCGCGATTCGTCGGCCGTCGAGCCCGTACACATCGACCGCCGCCAACCCAGCGCGATCGAGCTGTGTGAGTTGCTCACTTGGCCTCACGTAGTACACCATCGCTCCAAACTCGTCGGGGGGGCGATGCACAATGGCATAGCGGTCCTGAGCAAGAAGTCTCCTTGGACGGTTTCGAAGGCGGAGGACCATAAGCAGCAGCCGTCTGCGCGCACGCCGGTACGCGTTCGCGGGCCGGTGTGGTCCGAGCCGGAACAGCTCGGGAACGAAGCCCAGGTTATGCGAGGAGAAGCACACGAAGCCGGACGGGGCGCAGACCCGGTGGAGCTCGCTGAAGGCCCTCAAGCGGTCGTCGTGGCCGATGTAGTCAAGCCCGTTATAGCTGAAGAGAACGAAATCGAACGCACCCGTGTTGAACGAGCTGAGGTCTCGCACATCTCCCACCGCGAACGTAATGTTGTCCATCTCATTGCCGATGCGGGCCTTGCAGGCGGTGATCATCGGGGGCGAATAGTCGATCCCAACGTAGGTGGCGACGAGTGGGGCGAAATGCAAGGTCGTCCGCCCTCCGCCGACACCGATGTCAAGCATCCGCCGACCAGCCAACCATTTCCCCAGGCGGTTGACGATGGCTCGCTCCGGACCCTGCAGCGCGCTCCGGTGGCTGTATAGATCCACAGCGTCGGGGGTCACATAGCACGCATCATTGTTCGGTGCGCGGATCGCTGCGGTCAGCTCGTTGAAATCCCGACGCAGACCGGAAGTCAATGCCATAAATCGTTCTTTCATCATGCCCTCCGCCACCGATGGCCTCCAATTCGCCGCGGCGAATCCGTACTGGAGACCCCAGATATCGAAGAGCCTCGTGTACACGACCCGTCAAGCGCGCTGGAGTGTTCAGTCTCAGGCGACGCATGCGCAGGTCCGGGGCCGTCTCCGTGAGTCACGGTGTTCTCCACCTCTCGTCGTCGAGCCGAGCGGATGCACCGCCTCGCTCCGTCACGGTTCCTGCTCTCGCGCTGATCAAACGGCAACCGCACGCCCTGCTTCCCCATAACGAAAAGCATCCCTGCCTGACAGCGGACGGGATAGCGCGTCGCAGGACGCGTCATGGTCTTCGTCTCGGAAATCGGCCCTTGGCTCTTTGGTGGTGATTCTACAGCTGATATGGAGACGTGTTTGTCAAGGGGCACGCCGAAAAGGCCCGCGTGAGCGGACCTTCTTTTTATGGGCCCAGGGAGCACGGCGGGGTAGCCGGGGTGCGCTCTCCGGCGCGACGACCAAACAAACTGCGAGCAGGGCCACGCACGTCAGGGGGGCGGCGACCGCCCAGGCGAACGGGCCAAGGGTGGGCTTCAGAGGGCGCGCCATGCGAGTATTGAAACATAGGGCCAGATCCATGGGCGCAGATCTGAGTCGCCGCTGCCGCAACGCCACCACCAGGGAGTGCCCTCATGACCCCTAAATCCGCACGTGATGTGTACAACGTGATCGGCCCCGTCCATGGAGGGTCGAGTCCGGATCGCTGCGCGCAGCTCTTTGACTTCATCACGACACACCGACCCGCCCGGTGTCTCGAACTCGGCTTCGCCCACGGGGTTTCCACTTGCTATATCGCCGCCGCCCTCGAGGCCAACGGCCACGGATCGCTCACGAGCGTCGACAACGTCACCGCCGTGATTCGGGAACCCTCGGCGGAGCACCTGCTCTCCAAGACGGGGCTCCGCCACCGCGTTGAGCTGATCTATGAGCAGACCAGCTACACGTGGTATCTGCGATCGGTCATGCGAACGCAGCTGCGAGGCGCGAGTATCGAGCCCCTGTATGACTTCTGCTTCCTCGACGGGGCACATAGCTGGGCGGTGGACGGCTTCGCTCTCCTCCTCGTCGAGCGGCTACTCACGCCCGGCGGGACGATCGTCCTCGACGATCTGACGTGGCAGTTCGACGACCGTTGGCCGGATATGCCAGCGGACGAACGAGCTCTGGCGCAAGTGACCGAGGTGATGGACCTGCTCGCTATTCCTAACCCTGCTTTTGACGAGGTGCGGGTCGATGGTGACTGGGCTTGGCTGCGCAAGTCGTCGGCGGACTTGCCGAGCGTTCGCACCGTCACTCGCCAGGATTGGGCCGGCCCTGTTCGGAGCGCAGCCCGCGTAGCCCTCGCCAAGACCCAGCGACGAGTACGGGGACTGGTCGGGCGCTGAGGGGCCCGCGCCGCTAGGACCGGCGCGCCGTATTCACGCCGAATTCCGACGCCCTCCCGAAGTCATGGGCGTAGGCGGCAAAACTATGCCGACTGTTCTGAATCGCCAAAGTCCCGCCGACGCTAGGGCGGTCGAAGTACGTCTCGAAGGCGACCATATTGTTCCTCATGAGCGCGGCGATTGCGGCGACGAAGGTCGAGTCGTCCCCGCCCCCCCCGCCAGGAGAGCTAATCAGGCCCCATTCGGGCACACTGAAGGGCTTGTGGTGACGGTGCGCAAAGGCGAGGATCGCCGCCACGCCGTCGGGCTGCCGGGCGATAGCCGCCCAGCGGGCGGGCGAGGGAGCGGCTGGCAGCCGCGGGCCGGCGGTGTCGTAGACGTCGACGCCGATCACGTCGACCACGCTGTCTCCCGGATAGATTTCGGCCAACGGGATGTTCCGGTAGGCCGAGTTCAGGTTCCAATCGAACGTGAAGTGCGCGCCCGGCACTGACCTCATCACCCGGACGAACCGTGCCCAGTAGGCACGCCAGTGGGCGAAGTCGCTATTTGTCTTCCCGACGTTGTCGACGTTCCAGTTGCCATTGGCCTCGAAGCCCAGGCGGATTACGGAACTGCCGAGCCCGGTCTGGACGAGGTTGCGCCCCAGAGTTCGAATGTAGCCGTCGTATGCGCCGGTCGCGCCACGGCTGCGCCAGTCGGCGGATATCACGCTATTCGGAATCATCGACAGCCCGATAATCAGCCGGCGGACGCGAGGATTGGCCTCCACCCATTGCGCCCACTGGTTATCGTGAATTTGAGCGTGTGCGAACCAAGGATTCTCCCAATCCTGCCACGTCGAGTTGCTGTCATAGACGCTTGCGCACTGGAACGGGCGGCCGATCCGGGTGCCGATCTGCACCATCTTGCTGATGCTGTTGTGGGTGTAGATGCAGGCGGTCTTCGCGTTTCCGGTTGCCGGCGCCGGGGTCTTCACGGCTACCGCCAGGGCCGTGACCGTGCGGGGGGGGGCCTGGGTCGACACTCCCGACATCGCTGCTGGGATCGCGATGATGGGCACCACGACGAGTGCGCTCCAGCGCATCGCACGTAGCACCCGAGCTCTGATGTCGAACGGCACCGACGGGACTTCCTTGCCGGGGACCGCGCGGACCATTTCGCGCGGTATCCCGTTCTCCCATCGACCGGCCGGTCGCGATTCTTAAGGGTCGGGCCTTCAGCCGCCTTGCGCCACTCCCCGACCTCGGCGCGCCTCGGCGAAGCGTGCTCGGATCGCGGGCTCGGCAAGGTCTCCGTACGAACGGACCGAATGCGTGATCAGCGCCGAACCCGCGAGCAGCGCATCGGGATGGGCAGGGAGGCCGATCCAGCGCAACGCCAAAGGGTCGCCGGGGCCGCCGAAGTCGCCAATCTGAAACCCTGCCGCAACGGTGAGCAGCCCAAAGATCATATCCTCACCGAGTCTCGAAGCGGCCATCTCGGGTAGGTCAAGAAGACCCCGTGATGACAGGGTCCGGACAGCCTCCCCTGAGTGGATGAAGGCGCCGCCGAGCGCGTGCTCGCCGGGCGCATACCCGGACGCCGCGGCCTCCCGCACCAGCGCCCGAAGCCGCACGCGCAGACGATGGTGGCGCCATCCGAGCAGGCCGGCCTCGCGACGAAGGGCGTTGGCAGCCCAGGTGAAGTCGCGAGCACCGCCATCTGGCCCCGTGCGAAAGGAGCCCAGCAGCCCGATGTCTGGCGATTCTTGGAACCGGCCCAATGCCGCGTCCTCGATGCCCGGCCCCAGCATCACAGCGTCGGTATCCATCCGCAGCAGCACGTCGAAACGAAACCGCCCGCACGCCCAAGCATAACCGCCGGCGATCTTGACCCAGAGCCCGCCGCGCGCGCCCGGAGCGCGCCCGGGGGCCGTCACAACATCGACGTCCGGGAGGCGGGCGGTGGCGGCGGCGAGCTCGTCCGTGCCCGTATCATCCACGAGAACGATGGCGCGAGATGGATCGAGGAACGCGCGAAGGCTCTCGAGGGTGTCGTGGACGTCCTCGCCTGGGCCGACGGGCATCACGACAACAATGCGCACGCACTTCAGATCAGGGCTCATCCGAGGGGCTCTCGCTCGCCGAGGCCGCGCCTAGGACCAAACCCCATGCCGACCACCCCCGACCAACCCTGCGAGCTCAGCCCGGCAGGCCGCTTGCCTGTACTTCCAGACGTCATCGAACGATTCGATGCGACATCTGAACGCACACGTCGTAGCCCATGCCCGAGCGAAGCCCACCACGGAACGACCGAGTGCATCCGTTGTTCCCTGCCCGCGCCTGGACGCCGACGGTAAACGGACAACCTGGTTGTCTTCTACCACGTTCACGGGCGATCGGGTGATCTTCGCCATCCATCCGTCAGCGCTGCGCGTGGACGATCATGTACGAGGCAAGCCGCTTTACCCCAAGCGTGCGGACAATGGCCTCGTATGCACTCACCAGAAGGAAGAGTGGGACGAACGGCTCGAAGTAGCCCGATGCGGCCCAGCACGTCTCCACCCTCACCTCCCGAAACCCGGCCGCTCGGAAGGCGCGCTCGATCGCAACCGGATGGCAGTGATCGTAGTGGACCTCGAACTCAACCTCGCCCCGCGTCGTTGGACTGACGGCGTGAAGGAGGCGCAGGAGTGGACCGAACGGGAGGGTGCGGGCGGCCACGGCGAACAGTGCGTTGCGACCGGGGAGAAAATGCAGCGACGTGCCGCCGGGTCGGGTGACGCGTGCCATCTCTCGAGCCGCCTGCGGAACGTCGGGCACGTGCTCCAACACCGTTCGCGAGAGAATGAGGTCGATTGAGCTGTCCGGGAACGGCAGGTACCCGGCCTCGGCAACGATGGTCTCGTCGACATCGGTGTTCAGGGCAAGCTCCTCGGCGGACACGTCAACCGCCACAAGGTTCACGCTAGACCGGTTGCGAAGCACACTGGCGTAGACGCAGCGTCGTCCGCCGCCGAGATCGACCGCGCGGGAGCCGGGCGGCAGCGCCGCGAGGGTACGAGCCGCCTCGACCTCGAACCGGCGCCAGAAGGGCTTGTCGCTCTCTATATGAAGCGCTGCGGCGACCCGGCGGGACGCGCGCGCGTTGAGGGCGAAGAAGTTGCCCGCGGGCGTCGTCTTCGTCACGGATCAGCCTCCCCGGGCGCGATCCTCGAAGTATACCGCCCGACCGCTCCATACAGACCCAGCGCGGATCGCAAGCACCACTTCGATGGGCTCCTCCCATGCGTGTTGGTGCACGACGCGACGACACGGCCCGGCCAGCGCTGTGCCCAACCGTCGACCTCGTGAGATTCGACGTGGGTTATCTGCATGCCCACCCACCTCACCGGCAGGCCGACGAATGGAGCCACAACCACCCGCTCGACCTCCCGCCTTCCGACGCGTCAGCCGTCGCGTGGGTCCGGTGGTCGCTTTTCCATGAGCAGCAGAACGAGGCAGGCGGGGAGTCATTACGACCGGCATCAATCAGGGTCCCCCAAAGCTCTTCTTGTATATGGCAAACGCGCGCGGGTTTTTCTGAATCGCCAAGGTCCCGCCGATGCCAGGGTGGTCGAAGTAGGACTGGAAGGCCACCGTGTTGTTCCTCACAAGCGCCGCGATCGAGGCAACGAAGGTGGGGTCGTCCCCGCCTCCCTTGCCTGCGAAACTCACAAGACCCCATTCCGGCACACTGAAGGGCTTTGCGTGACGCTTGGCGAAGGCCAGGATCGCCAGCACGCCACCCGGCTGCGCGGCAATTGCTTGCCAGCGTGACGGTGATGGCGCAGCGGGCAAGGCCGGAGTGGCGGTGTCGTAGACATCAACACCGATCAAATCGACGGCTTGATCGCCCGGGTAGATCTTCGCCAGCGGGATGCTCCGCACCGCCGAGTTGAGATCCCAGTCGAATGTGAAGTCTGCACCCGGAACCGATTTCATCACCCGCGCAAAGCGCGCCCAGTAGGTTCGCCACTGGGAGAAGTCCACATCCGTCTGCCCGGCGTTGTCGACGTTCCAGGTGCCGTTCGCCTCGGGACCCAGGTCGATGACGGAGCTGCCGAGTCCAGCCTGGACGAGGTTTCGACCGAGCGTACGGATGTATCCGTCGTATGCCCCAACCGCGCCAAGAGCGCGCCAGTTGGAGGGCATCTGGCCCGATGGGATCATGGCCTGCCCAATGATCAGTCGGCGGGCGCCCGGAGCGGCCTGCACCCAGTGCGCCCATTGAGAATCGGGCGGGGGGTTCGACGTGAACCAAGGGGACACCCAGTCCGACCACGTCGCCGCCCCGTAGTCATACACAGACGCGCACCGGAATGGGCGGCCTATCTGGGCGCCGATCCGCTCCAACTCGCTCACGCTGTTGACGCTGTAAAGGCAGGCCGACTTCGCGTTGCCGGTGGCCGGTGCTTCCGGGGTGTGCCCGAGATACGCCGTGAGCAGTGCGATGCCGATCAGTACCGCCACAACCGCCCCCGCGAAGGCAAGAACGCGAGATTTCAGGCGCGCTGCGAGAAGCGCAGCACCGATGAGTAACGCCATGACCGCCGCCACGAAGGGTGAAAAGCGGGCCCTTCGGCGCTGCCTCATCCCACGCCCAAGGCCGAGGTGCGAATCGCCGCCGCTCTCTTTGCACGGCCGACTCCGTAGGGCACCGGCACAGCGATCATTGATTGGCACCGGCGTGTGACGGCGTTAGCACCACCGAGAACAGGTTGAGAGTCCGCACGGCGCCATCTCGGAGGATGTCCCGCTCGTCGTAGAACTTCGTGACGGCGGTCCGGGTGTGGTGTTCAGGCAGGCACGAGCGTAGCGACTTCCCGGTTGGTGTGCGAAATCGCGATCTCACGCTCGACCGCCAGGGCGAGTTTCCCCAGCTGGCGGTAGCCGATAATCTTGCGGAACTGGGCTTCTGCTTCCAGCATTCCCGCCGCCGTCGAGCGCAGCGCCATCTCGCCCGAGCTCTAGCGTTTGACGTCGCGTGCGGTGCGCCGCACGCACTCGATCATCGATTCGATCGGGTTCGTAGAGCAGATCGTACGCGTCAGGGAGCCGGTGACCCCCAGCCGCTGAATCGTCACGGTCTCGGCCATTCCTTCGCGCAAGGAACCGACAGCGCCCGGATGGCTGCGTGCGAGTTCACCGGCAAGCATCTCCAGGTGCTCCAGGGCCGTGTCGTGGCTCGACTCGTCCCAGGCCCGCTCGCAGCCGGCGGGGGAGTGCGGCCCGGTCACGCTTGGGCAGGTGACCCAAGACATCGCGTTCTTTATGACGGATACAGCGCTGTACGAGAGCGTGCTCGCCAAAGGCATCGCGCACGGCTTTCCTGAGCGCCTTCGAGCCGTCAATCACTCACAGCACGCCTTGGGTCGTATCCAGGCCGCGCTCGATCAGATCCGACAAGAGCGCCGTGGCAACGGTGGCGTTCTCGGTGGACCCCTCCCACAGTCCGAGCGGGATCTTGACCCCCTGCGAGGTGATCCCGAGGGCCACGATGTTGGTGCGTCCTTTCAAGTCGATGCCGTCCAGCATGAGCACCGCCAGGCGGATGGCATCCAGACGACGGGCCATCAACTCTCCCAGCGCCTGGCGGGTACGTTCGATAAATGTCCTCAGAGATCGATGATTTGTTGACCCCGCGGGCCTCGGCTTCGACCTCGGCCCCGAGCGGCTCCTGCGCGCGTCCGTAGCGCCGGCATGAGACCCCGGCCAGCCTCCGTTCAAGCACGATCCGAGACAGCGGATCCCGGTCGGCGAAGTGCTGGTAGACCGAGAGCCCGAGCTCCTGGGTGCCATCGGCGAACCTGACCCTGGGGCGCTCGACGCCGGCTCTGCGCCCACCCAAGGTGACCTCGCCGGGTTCGTGGCCGTGGCGAACCGCACTGCGGTTGGGGTCATGGCGACCTCGGGGGCCGACGACCTCGGTGGCTTCTTCTTCCATCAACTCGGCCAAGACACCCAGGCCGACGCCCACCGAGAGCGCCAGCAGGCCTTGCTGGGCGACTCCGACGAACTCCCCGAGCGCCTGCTGCACTCTCGGCGGCAGTGCGTGCTCCATCTGCATGCCGGCCTTGCCGGCCGGTACGGTTTCCTTCACGGTGGTCCTCCTTTTGATCCGCCAGATCGCCCCAAAAGCTGCCAACGGCAGCGGACGAAGCGGGAGGACCGCCGTCTTTCAATTTCTACGGGCTACGGGACAACCTCGCATCTCGCGGTTCCACTTCTTGAGTATATGGCGGTCTGAGCCGTCCTCGCTTTGACCGAGACTTGGATGCCAGGGTTCGCCTGGATCGAGCAGGACTCAAGCTCGAGGTCGAAGAGCACGGTCTCGGAGCTGTTTATCGAGCGGACCCGCACCGCGCTGGGCGAGCTGACGGGCCGCCGGCTGGACGACGTGCGCCTCGCGGTGATGATGCTCAGGTGGCCTGGAGATCGCCGATCGCACCAATGTCGTCGCGCTCGGAATCTCGACCGAAGGGGTCAAGATCCCGCTCGGGCTGTGGGAAGGCTCGACCGAGAACGCCGCCCTCGCCCGAGCGCTGCTGGCCGACCTCGTCGACCGCGGCCTTGATCCCGAGCAGGCGATTCTGTTCGTGATTGACGGCGGCAAGGCGCTACGCCGAGCGATCAAGGACTGTTCGGCGAACACGCGCTGGTGCACCGCTGCCATCGCCACAACGAGAGGAACGTGTGCTGGCCGGGTCCCCGAACGGGACCGCCCACAGATCATCGCCCGGATCCGGGGCGCGTGGGCGCTGACCAACGCCGAGCTCGCCGAGCAGCGACTGCAGCTGCTCGCCTCAGAGCTCGAGCGCACCTGGCCCGACGCCGCCGGCTCGCTCCGGGAAGGCCTGCCCGAGACGCTGACACTGATGCGGCTCGGGATCACCGGGCAGCTCGCGAAAACGCTCTGCTCGACGAATCCGTGCGAGAGCATGATCGAGATCGTCCGCGACACGCAACGCAACGTCAAGCGCTGGCAGGACGGCGACATGCGCAAGCGCTGGACGGGCGCCGGCATGCTCCAAGCCGAGCGGCAGTTCCGACGGATCATCGGGTACCGCGACCTCACCAAGCTCGTCATCGCAATCGAACGGCACGCCATCCTCGTTGCCACCAAGTACACCGACCGCCAGCAGCTCGCCGAGTCCGTTACCGTCTGACCATCAACCCGAGAGGATCGCCGTCGAAGTTCCACGACGATCGGGACATCCTCGCTTAGCGGCCTCCCCCCGCTGAAACGAATGAGTCAAGCATCCGCCTACTTGCGCCGAATCAGAGCGCTTCGCGCCGAAGCCCATACTTTTACTCTTACTTGAAGAACGTCTTGCGACGAGCTGCGTAACGTTAGGTGTTAACCAAACAGGTCACGTACATGGTGCCAATATTGAGATCTCCAGGAGAGCCGTGTATTCAACCGATGTGGCGGTCGCGCGTTAATGCTGAGCGCGATGTTTAAGCGCGGCTTTACGCGCGACGTTCGTCGCGCGTGGGCGCTAGTGCCCGCGCGACACCGCCGCCGCCTCCTACTCGTTACGGCCTACGGCGTCTTTATCGCCGGGCTTGACACCATCGCTCTCCTGCTTCTGTTCGACCTGATTAACGTGCTTGATAACCAACCGGTCACCGGCGTCACGAGCTTCCTCGTTCCAGCAGGGCAGCTCAGCGCTGAACAGCGCTACGGCGAAGCGCTCATTCTGCTGACATTCGCATCACTGTTGTTTGTTGCCAGGAGCCTGCTGTCCATCTTCGGACTTTGGCTTACCGCGGGTGCGGTAAACGCAGCCCAGGCAGATCTCGTATCGCGAATCCTCTTCGGTCACGCACACGCGCCGCACCTTACCCGGCTTGAGCGCAACTCATCAGAGACCTTGAGGACGATTTCGAGTTCCATTGACCAGGTGGAAACCGGCATCGTCGCGGCATCTATCCTTCTCGTTGCGAACCTCGCGGTCACTGTCGCGGTTCTCCTCGGGCTCGTTCTCTCGAGCCCTCTCGTTGCACTCATCATCGCATGTTACTTCCTCGTCGTCGGGGTATTCTGGGTTCGGGGAGTGCGGGGTGCGCTGGCGCGACGGGGCCGCCGAATACAGGAGCTTGAAGAGGAGCGGTTCCGCGTCATCATGCAAGGCCTCGGAGCCGCCAAAGAACTCCAACTTCGCGGCCGTGCGCTGTTCTACGCCGACGAAGCGGTCGCGCGGACCAGAGGAATAAATACGGCCTATCGGGTTATCTCGGTCGTGAACGGAAGTGTGCAGTACTTCTTGACGACAGCCTTGGTGATCGGAGCGATGCTGATCGTCGTCTCTGCCGGAATATTGGGTGGGCATGCCGCGATATTGGCAGCGGTTGGCCTCTTGCTCGCCGCGGCGTTTCGACTTCTGCCAGCGCTCAACCAAGCGCTGTACACGATTAACTCAGTGCAGGTGAACGGCCCTGCACTCAACGTCGTAGAGGAGGAGGTGCGGACGTTCGATCAAGGTGCCCACGTAACGGCTCCTCAGACAAATGCCAGCGTTCCTGCGTTACGGCTCCAGAAGGCCCTCCGCCTTGAGGGGGTAGCCTTCCGATATCCGAGCCGAACGGAACAGGCTCTGAGCGGGATCGACTTCACAATTGAAGCGGGGGAATCCGTCGGGATAGTCGGGCCAACCGGGGCCGGCAAGAGCACGCTTATTGACGTCTTGCTTGGTTTCCTGCCCCCTGATTCAGGATCAGTCACGGTGGATGGTGTCGCGATGGAGGACTGTCGCGAGGGGTGGCAGCGATCAGTGGGTTACGTGCCCCAGGACGTCTACCTTGTGGACGACTCTATTCGTGTCAACGTCGCACTCGGCTGGCGCGGCGCCGAGATTGATGATGAGGCCGTCGCTACTGGGGTCCGGCTCGCCCAACTCGAGGATGTCATCCGGGAGCTTCCGGCGGGGCTCGAGACAGTTGTCGGCGAACGCGGAGTGCGCCTGTCCGGTGGGCAGCGCCAACGGCTTGGATTGGCGCGAGCCCTCTATATCCGGCCCAGTGTGCTCATCCTCGATGAGGCGACCTCGAATCTCGACGTGGCCACCGAACAGCGCATCGTTGAAACGCTCGCTGAGTTGACCAGCGGTCTGACGACAATAGTCGTAACGCATCGGATTCCGACGGTTCGCACCTGCGACCGTATTCTCTACCTTGAAAATGGGGTCGTTCGCTTTGAAGGGCCCTTTGACGAATTGATGTCGTTCATGATTGCATCCGGAAACGCTGGATGGGCCGACACCGTCGGGGCCGAGACTCGCGTCGATCCCCTCGGCTGAGAGCGGGAGGATGTCCCGCTCGTCCTAGAACTTCGGGCGGCGGTCCGGATGTGATGCTCAGGCACCGATCAGGGTAGCGACCTCCTCGAGGATGTCCCGCTGGTCGTGGACCTTCGGCCGGCGGTCCTGACCGGGCCCCGATTGTTGAGCCACTCGCTATGCGAGCGATAGCTGCTGTTGGTTGAGCCAGGCCTCGACGAACTCGACCGGGGTGAGCCAGCCGTGTGCGCTGTGTGGCCTGTTGATGTTGTAGTCGATTCTCCAGTCCTCGAGAAGGACCCGGGCCTCGAGTCGGGTCTCGAAGCGCTGGCTGTTCAG
>Ga0307373_10012721_pt1 | contig 11901 bp, 10 predicted proteins | sample OX2MG_FD_202534 | JGI IMG/M metagenome (GOLD analysis project Ga0307373, IMG submission 202534) | Soil microbial communities from Risofladan, Vaasa, Finland - OX-2 | ecosystem: Environmental > Terrestrial > Soil > Coastal area > Acid sulfate soil | place: Finland: Risofladan, Vaasa | collected...
CGAGATTCCGCATCGCTTCGGCCCGTTTGGCGCCAAAGGCATCGGCGAATCCGGGATGTTCAGTGTATCGCCGGCTATTGCCAATGCCCTGTTTGATGCCACCGGCGTGCGCATGATGACCATGGCGCTGACGCCGGAGCGGGTGTACCGAGCCATACGCGAAGCCGAAAAACGTCCGCTGGGGAGTGAACTGTGAGCGCGGCTCGGCGTACTATTCGCTTTCTATTGAACGGTAAGCCGGTTCAGGCCGACGTCGCGCCGCACGAAACCGTGGTTGAAGTTCTGCAGCGCGATTTTGGCCTCTTCGGGGCGCGCGAGAGCTGCGGACAGGGGCTGTGCGGGTGCTGCACGCTGCTGGTGGACGGCGTCGCTGTCTCGGGCTGCCTATACCTGGCTCCCTTCATGGACGGAACCGCCATTACAACCATCGAGGGGCTTGCCGAAGGCGACCGCCTTCATCCGATTCAGGAGTGCTTTGTTTCGAAATTCGCGTTCCAGTGCGGGTTCTGTACCCCTGGATTTGTGATGATGACGAAGGAGCTGTTGGAACGCCACCCGCACCCGACCGAGGACCAGATTCGGCACTTTCTCTCGGGCAACCTGTGTCGCTGCGCCACCTATCCCGAGATCATCGAAGCCGTCAAGGCGGCGGCCGTTAAAACCTCGGAAATCAAGCAAAGTTGATTCCACTCAGCGCGAGATGCGGGCATTCCCAAGAACGTCAACACGGTTCGTGGCCAGCCGGAGGTTTCCCCCGATTTTGCATGGCGTGTCTTCAACTTGGCTGAAAGCTGCTCTTGCCAATGAAGTGAACCGATCCGCAAGTGCAGCCATATGGCCCATAAACGAAACACGATCACAAATTGCCGGAGGCAGGCGGAATGGCAGACTTGAGCGGAAAGGCTCGTACGCGAGACGGCTCATCGTTGTTTTACCGCATTTATCCACAGGCAGGAAAACCGAAATTGGCGTTGATTCATTCCCTGGCGCTCGATTCAACGATCTGGGATGGGGTGGTCGGCGAACTCAGTAGCGAGTTCGAACTTCTAACGTACGACTGCCGTGGCCACGGGCAATCGGAGCGCCGCTCAGGCGATTACACCGCGCGGCTGTTCGGCGAAGATCTTGCCGCTCTACTGGATCATTGCGGATGGACCTCCGCCGTGATTGCGGGTTGCTCCATGGGGGGATGTGTGGCGCAAGCTTTCGCGGGCTTGTTTGCGGATCGCGCGCAAGCCCTAGCCTTGATTGACACTACTGCGTGGTATGGCCCTACAGCCCCGCAGGATTGGAGAGCGCGCGCGGCAAAAGCGGTCAAGGAAGGTCTGACGGCCATGCTGCCGTTTCAACTGAAGCGTTGGTTCAGTGAGGATTTCCGTGCAGCTCATCCAAGCCTCGTGGACAGGCTAACGAAGGTGTTTTTGGCCAACGATATGTCTTGTTACCAGTCGTCTTGCGCGCTGCTGGGGGAAGCGGATCTGAGGAGCGTTGCATCCTCCCTGCGCATTCCGGTTTCGGTGATCGTTGGCGAGGAGGATTATGCAACCCCGTTGGCGATGTCGCAGGTTCTGCACTCAACCATTGCGGGCTCGACTCTGACTGTTATTCCTGGCGCGCGGCATCTCACGCCGGTACAAGCCCCCTCGAATATTGCGACGCTAATACGGGAGCTTGTCCGCCACTCCGCGTAATCTCGGCACACTATCTTGGCTAAACGTGCCCTGAGGCGTGGCTTTCGATCCCAGACCAGCCCTTTCGCATCCCCTTCAGCATTGTCGGAGGGAATTCGCCCGGACGGGCTGGCCGGATTTCCACGAGGAGGGGGGGAAGTCCCACTCTTGGAATTTCCGCGGGGTGGCCCTTTCCACAGACCCCTTACCCACAAGTTTTGCCATAGAGCCATTTTTTCCTGGTGCCACAGGAATCCTGTTATGCAATCATTGCGGGCGTCAGTTATCGTCTCCTGGAGGACTTGATGATTCGTTGGAAATCTTCAATTTATGGCCTTGTGCTGGTCCTAGGTTTAGGGATCGGTCTGAATGCCCAGCCCCCTCAAGTCACGACCGTCGAGGCTATCCGTGCGGGGCGCTTGTTCGACACACAAACCGGCAAACTGCTGACCAACCAGGTTGTACTGATCAAGGGTGACCGCATCGAGGAAGTTGGCCCGATGGGCCAGGTAAAGGTCCCGGCCGATGCGCGAGTCATTGACCTCAGCCATGCAACGGTTTTGCCTGGTCTGGTGGATGCGCATTCGCATATTTTCAATCTCTTGCCTCCTGCCGCTCGCATCAATACGTCACGGGAAGCCTGGGCTTTGCTGGCCTTGCACGAGGCGCAGACAGACTTGCGGGCGGGGTTCACGACGATTCGCGAAGTAAATACGCATGGCGAGGGATACGGTGATGTGGCCGTGTACGACGCCATCGAACGCGGCCTCTTTGAAGGACCCAGGATGCAGATCACGACTCGGGGTATTGGTACAGGGCCGAAATATATAGGAGCACCGGGAAGCACTATTCCAGCCACCCACCAGAACGTCACGGGGGTGGATGAGGCTCGGGCGGCGACTCGTGCCCAAATCCATTACGGGGCGGACTGGATCGAGATTTTCACGACCGGCCCCCATACGTTTAGCTCCACAGGTCAGCTCTGGGTCGCACCGACTTTCACGCTGCCGGAGGTGGAAGCCATTGTGGATACAGCCCATAGTCTGCATCGGAAGGTTTCCTGCGACGCTTTCGGCGGTGAAGGATTGCAAAACTGCATTACAGCGGGGGTGGACAGCATCGAGCACGGACAGGGCATCACTGACGCGCAATTGAACTCGATGGCACAGAAGGGAATCTATTGGGATGTAACACTCTATCGTTTCTGCATGCCCATCGCGGTGGCCCGCGACAAGGCTCTTTCCGGCGGCAAGAATAGCCTCTGTGCAATGGGCAAAAAAGCGTTTCGCGAGGGGCTGGCCAAGGGGGTGAAGATTACATTCGGCAGCGGCGCGGACGGTCCCTATGCTCACGGCACGCAGGCGACTCAATTTGTGGCCATGGTGCAAGACGGCATGACGCCGCTGCAGGCAATTGACGCTTCTGTAAAAATGGATCCGGAGATGATGGGGTGGCAAAACCAGATCGGCTCGATTCAAAAGGGCTACTATGCCGACATGATCGCCGTCACCGGAAACCCGCTTCAGGACATCACCGAGCTTGAACACGTGAAATTTGTAATGAAGGGCGGAAAGGTCGTTAAGGACGATCTGAAGTGAAAGAAAGCCGGGAGGGCCATCCCTCCCGGCACATCCCTTCGGGGAATCAGATCAGGCGTAGTGCTTGAGTCGGCTCGCTGTCGTCAGGTTATATCTGATGTCGCGAGCAGGAGTTTTCAGACTTTCTTTCGCCTTTTCAATCCAATCTGTGGGCCGATTCGGGTCCGGGGAAGCCCATGCAAGTGGCCGAAGGCAATTTCCATGGACCCATAGTCCCTACTGGGGTGCTGGACGACATCTGGTGGTACCAGCCTCCGCAGAACCGTCGTCTGCGCTGGCTATTGCATCCCAGGAATGTTTTGCACCTTTGGAGGCGGCGGCACCGATTTCAGAAAGGCGTAGATGTCCTTCAGATCCTGCGCCGACACCACCTTGTCTGTGTAGGGAGGCATCTGGTTGATCGGATGACGCAACTGCTGGACGAAAAACGAGAATGGTACTGGATCGGGAGCCAGCCGCGGTCCCGTCGCCACAGAACCTTCCGCCATATGGCCGTGGCATTCGTAGCAGCCGAAACTGTCGTATAACTTTTTACCCCGCGCGGCCTCTCCGGCCTCCGCCGACGCCGTCTTCAAAGGAGTCTTGCCGCTTTTGGCTGTGTGTGGCTTGGCCACGGAGGAAGCGCTAGCGGCTTTTTTTTGCGCGCCGAGCGCGCCGGCCGGCCACGGAACCAGAAATCCCAGCGCGGCAACCCCAAGCAGGAGCATAGACATGGGACCGCCAGCCCCGGAGCAAGGATGCGTACCCTTAGCCGACCTTGCTTGGGGTTTTCCTTTTAAGGCCGTGAAACATTTCATATTGCCCTCACAAACGGTATAGCTGCCCTTCGACCTACCTTCATCGTGGTTCAGTGACCACATCGACAAGCGCTGGCTCTCCGCGCTTGACCACCTCCACGGCGCGCCGGATCGCCGGCCCGAGCTTGTCTGGCTCAGTGATGGGCCCTTCGCCATATACACCCATCCCCTGCGCTATCTTGGCGTAGTCGATGAACGGGTTTTCGAGCGCAGTCCCGATATAGGCGCGGTTGATGCCGCGGTTGTGCTGGCAACACATGCGCTCCACGTGCATGACCTCCTGCATGTAGGCGCGGTTGTTGTGCATGAGGGTGAGCAGAGGGATCCGGTGATGGGCTGCGGTCCACAAAGCTCCCGGCGCGTACATTAGGTCGCCGTCGCGCTGGATGTTGACTGAAAAGCGCCCGTGTTTGCGGTTGGCCAGTGCCGCGCCGACTGCCGCCGGCATTCCATAGCCCTGACCGAGTCCGCCCGCACCGCCGATGTACTGGTAATACTTCGTGAAATCCCACAGCCGCAATGGCCAGTTGCTAAGGAAGTGCACGTCGGCCACCAGCGACCAATCCTCGTTGCGAATCGCGCTCCAAAGCTCCATCGAGAGCCGCGCTGTGCTAATGGGGCTGTTGTTCCAGGCGTACATCGCCGCCTCGCGCGCCTGGGCCAGCGCCTGCGCATGCGCCTCGGCCAGATCTTTGCCCCGCTGCGCGAACACTCGCCGCCGAGCGGGTGTGATCAATCGGTTCACACTCTCGATCAACGATGGCAGCGTAGCCTCCGCGTCCCCGCCAATCGCCAGGTTCACGGACGTGTAGCGCTGGTCGTCCTGGTAATTCCCCTTTACGTAGAGGTAATCGGCCATGATGCTGATCAGCTTGGTTCCTGGCTTGATGATGGAGCCGTACGTCCGATGGAGTTGATCACGATAGGAATGGATGTTCCCCCAAAAATCATCGAGCTCGAGTCCCAGGATCACGTCTGCCTGCTCGATCCGCTCCCGCGCCAGAGAAGTCTGACACAGCGGATTCTGCGTGGGGAAGTTCATTCGGCCGTGACGGTCAATCACCGAAGCCTGGAGCGTCTCCGCCAGCTCGACCAGCAGCCTCATTCCCGCGGCGGTGCGCGCCGCGCGGCCCGCAATGATGACCGGATTTTCCGCCGACACTAGCATCTGCGCCGCTTCGGCCACGGTCGCGGAGTCTCCTTGCGGAGGAGCGACGGACGCGAGCTTAGGGATCCGCAACTGAATGCCGTGCGGCACGGGATTTTCCTGCAGTCGGCTGTCCACCACCAAAAATACGGGCATGTAGGGCGGGGTCATCGAGTATTGATAAGCGCGCACGGCGGAATCGGCGAAGCCCTGCAGCGAAGTGGGCGTGTCGTCCCATTTCAGGCAGTCGCGCACCATGGCGGCATCATCCTCCGCACTATGCAGCCATTCCGCTCCCGGCCGCCGCTCGACCGAATCCAGAATATTTCCCGCCATCAGCAAGATCGGCACGCGGTCGCAATAGGCGTTGAAGATAGCCATGGAGGCGTGTTGTGTCCCGACGTCGCTGTGCAGGAATACGCCCAAGGGTTTCCCGGCGATCTTAAAGTAGCCCTGGCCCAAGGCTACAGCGATCTCTTCATGACAACAGAGGATAAGTTCAGGCGCTCGATCGTCGGCGAAGTTGATTACCGATTCGTGCAGCCCGCGGAAGCTTGCTCCAGGATTCGCCGCTATATGCTCAATACCCAGGTACTTGATTACTTCCACCATGAAGTCTGAGCCCGGGTGCTCGGTCGTGAGTACCTCAGCACCCGAGGGGTCCTGCTCCGGCGGACGCACGCGCGCCGAGGCACGCTGGGCAGCCGGTGATTTCTTTGACGCGGCAATCGCACCGCTGCCGGCCACCAGACCGGCTATGCTTCCGGCGGCCGCGTTCTTCAGGAATTTACGTCTTGGTACGGAGAGTTTTTCAGCCATTGTGGAACCCCGGTCTTTTGCGTGCTGCCCGCGCTGACGCTAACAACGCCCGATGCTATATCACGGCCGAAACTTCATTGCAAGAACGAAACGGTCACCGTGGAGGCATGCTTGCCCGGATGGCACCGCCTTATCTCTATCTTCATCTTCATCCTCTTCCTCATCCGGGCGGCGCTAAGATCTACCGTCGTTCCGGTCTGAGCTTGACAGAAAATAGCGTGCAGTGGTATCGGCTGAGGGTCATTCCCATAGGCCGCGCAGGGACCGCGGCGGGGGTGGAGTGCATTACGCATGGGAGAAGAACAGTACCTGACGCCATGCGAATGCCGGGACAAGATCGCGGCAGACCTGCTGGCGTTCTTACGGCGCATTTGATCTCTCGGGCGAACACTGCATTGGTGCTTCGCGACATCCAACCGGGTTTCACCTGGGAAGAAGGCTTCGATGACCACGGGATCTGAGAAAAGGGGCCCGGAACCACGCAGTCCGGTTAGTGGCGCCGAGCTGCTGGCGCGCATAGAAAACGTCCCGTTTTCCCGCTGGCACGCCAAGGCGCGGGTGGTCATGGGCAGTGCGACCTTCTTCGATGCCTACAACGCGCTTTCTTTAGCCTTTGCCCTGCCTATCCTGATTGGGTTATGGCACATCTCGCCCGCACAGGTCGGTTTGCTCATTGCCTCCAGCTATGTGGGACAACTGGTAGGCGCGCTGCTGTTCAGCGGGTTGGCCGAGCGCTTTGGGCGAGTTCCGACAGCAACCATTGCCATGGCCATTATGTCGGTCATGAACCTGGGTTGCGCGTTTGCGGGAAACTTTTCAGCACTGCTCTGGATCCGCCTGGCACAGGGCATTGGAGTCGGCGGCGAAATGCCCGTAGCCGCCGCTTACATCAGCGAATTGTCGCGAGCACACGGCCGGGGAAGATTTTTCCTGCTATATGAATTAATTTTCCCCATTGGGCTTATGGCCACCGGACAGATCGCGGCGCTGGTGGTTCCGCCCCTCGGCTGGAAGTCGATGTTCTTTATCGGCGCGATTCCCGGCCTGCTGATCACGTTCGCCTTGACCCGCCTGCCCGAATCCCCGCGTTGGTTGATTTCCAAGGGCCGTCTGGCTGAAGCTAATCAGATTGTGAGGCAGATGGAAGCTGGCGCCGCAGGCAAGATCCCTGAGTTGGTGCCAGGTCAAGCCCAATCCTCGCCGGCGCAACCCGCTTTTAGTGATACGCCGGCTGGTCCGCAACCAACTGTGGTGAATCGCACGCGATGGACGGAGCTGCTCTCACCCGCCTATCGCGGACGAACTTTGGTCGTCTGGGCCTTGTGGGCCAGCGCGTTCTTCGTAGCCAACGGGCTGAACAACTGGATGCCCACCCTGTATCGCACCGTTTACCACTTGGGGCTGCGCGAATCGCTGCGTGACGCCTCGATGACCAACGTTGCCCAAGTTGCGATCCTTTTGATCTGCGCTTTCTCCATCGACCGCATTGGCAGGAGAAACTGGATGGTGGCATCGTTCATCGTGGGAGGGGTTCTCCTGGCGATTCTGGGATTCGTGGGTGGCGGAAGCGTATTCAGCGTGATGCTTTGGGGGACTCTGAGCTACGGAGTGATCGGTTCGGTGCTTGCCGTCCTTTACCTGTATACGCCGGAAATCTATCCTACGCGGATGCGCGCAATCGGAACTGGCATGGCAACTGCGTGGCTCCGTATCGCTTCGGCAGTGGGGCCGGCATTGGTGGGTGTAATGGTCGCTGATGGAGGGATCAATTTAGTTTTCTGGATGTTCGCGGGCGTGAGCGTCGCCGGGGCTCTGGTAGCGATGTACATGATCGAAACACGGGACCGGAAGCTCGAAGAGATTGCCCCCTGACAGATCCTACCGGCGGAGCCCCGTTTTCACCCCCGAGCCTCGATGGTCTTCGGCAAGAGGCCGAAGGCCAAGAGAACGACAGCCAGGACCGAGAGCACACCAGCGCGATCTTGTGCCTTCTGCTGCGCCGTCTTCCCGCTCTCCGCTGAATAGCGGAAGCCCTTGTAGCAGACCACGAACTTGCGGCCGGCCCACAGGTCGCGCCGGCCATCCGGCGATACCCCTCCTGAGATTGTCGTTAGCCGGAATGCGAATCGCGTGTTTCACGTGAGAGACACTTCTGCCTAACGCAATCGGTGAACAACTTTAACGTATGTGACCGGTTTTCGGGGCTATAGGCGATTCCAAACGCTGCTGTTGGCGAATTTTGGAGCCGACGAAAAATCAAGTCGCCACCGTGAAGGGATTGGGCGGCAGAATCGGAAACCACAGCTACGCCGAACCCGGCCCTGACGAGTTCCATACGCATATGCAAATTCTCTATTTCCAGTACGATATTCAGGGTCATTTCATATTTTTGGCAGAGCCCAAGCACAAGGTCATAGCCAAACGGGTTCACATGTCGCGGAAACAAAAGGTTCGGTTGCCCAGCCAGTTCGCGTACCGAAACGGATCGGCGCAGTGCCAAGGGATGTTTGGCCGGCATGGCCACTACGAATTGCTCACGAAGGAGGGTTTCGACCTCGAGACCCGCTGTATTGTTCGGCAGCGAAATGAATCCAACGTCTACGCGGCCATCGCGGAGAAGCTGGATATTGTGGCCTAACAGGTCACGCAACGAAATCCGCACATTGGGATAGAGGTTCGTGAACGCCTTGACAGCCCTCGCAACAATGGTGGCTCGCGCCGGGGTATATCCCACTACTAAATGCCCTGCCAGTCCCCGGTTCGCTTGTGCGGCTAAGTCGGCGGCGTGCGCCACTCGCGCCATAATCTGACGTGCCTCGTTTGCGAATGCGCGACCCGCATCCGTAAGTTCAACCCTCCGAGTGGTTCTGTGCAGCAGTTCTACTCCCAGTTCTTCCTCGAGTTGATGGATCTGCCTGGTTAAGGGGGGTTGGCTAAGGTGCAGCCGTTCAGCGGTTCGGCCGAAATGCAACTCTTCGGATAAAACAATGAAATACCGAAGTTGTCTCAGTTCCATCAAACCTCCGGCCCACAGAAGAATTTCCTGGCACACTCCGCCAACTGCATCCGCCTGACCAGCGACCTGCGGCAATGGATCTCACCACCGGCCTTGACCGGCGTGCGGGGCCCAGCCACTGGCACGGCGCTCGAGGCCAAGTCCTGTTCCCGGCTTGGATGTCCAATTTCGCGGATCACCGTTTCGACGAGTTGGCCGCCATTGTCGATCGAGCTCCCATCAGAAGCAGGATTGGCCGGTTGGATCGGTAGGACTTCTCCAGGACGGGCGCCGAGTCCAGCGCGGCGCACGTTAGGAGGTTGCGGTTTCTTCACGTTGATAGACTCCGTTCGGTTTTTCCTTGTTTGGCGACGGGATTCTATTGAATCGATGCCCACAGCCGCCTGCCAACCCTATTCGTGACATCCTCATTTGTGAGGGTCTCCCGCCCGAGAAACTTCGCACCGGCCGAACCGTAATTAATACCTCATCGGTATCAATAGAGCAACAAAATGGTATTTGACCGCATAACACTTTTGGCCTAGCCTCCTGTCCACAAAACATCGTCCGACTTCGCCGGGCGAAAGTCGCAATGAATGCGGCGCAAGATGCCGGTTGCATTCGCTGCGACAGAGAGCGTTGGGCAAGGTCTTGGGGTGACTGACATTCTTAGTGCGTTAATCCAGTGTCTGCGTGCCGAATCTAACGGACGGCCGGTTTAGCCCTACTTCGAAAGGAGCGGTATGTCCATGGGAAACCGTCTGGGACTTTACGTAATCGCCCTTTGTATGGCGTTTTCACTCCCCGCCCTTGCTCAAGTGGCAGGGGGCGCCTTTTCTGGGAGGGTTACCGACCCTTCAGGCGCAGTTATACCAAACGCCAAGGCAGTCGTTCAGAACACCGCAACCGGCGTCACCACCAAGCTAACAACGAACACAGCCGGATTATACTCAACGCCGGGTCTGAATCCAGGGACCTACAACATCAGAGTTTCCGCTCCTGGGTTCGTCACTTCAGTGAGAGCGGGCCTCATCCTTACCGTCGGCGCGCAGGAGGCCATTAACTTTAAATTGCAGGTCGGCTCAGTCCAAAAGACGGTGACCGTAACGGGCGCGGCGCCCATGGTTCAGACCACCACCTCGTCTATCAGTGCCGTCGTGAACGAGGCGAGCGTGCAACAACTGCCTCTCAACGGCCGGAGTTGGACAGACTTGGCGGCCCTTCAGCCGGGAGTGAATGCCTCGCATACGCAGCAAGCTTCTGGGAATGGCCAACTACGCGGTACCCGCGGCTACGGCAATGAGATGACCATTTCAGGCGCTATACCACAACGCAATAGCTATCTGCTTGATGGCATCAGCATCAATGACTACTCGAATGGGGCTCCGGGAAGCGTGCTGGGAGGCAATCTCGGCGTAAATGCGATTCGCGAGTTCGCGGTGATAACCACCAACTACACGGCCCAATATGGCAATACGTCGGGTGGGGTGATCAGCGCCGTTACCCGCTCCGGGACGAACTCTTTCCACGGGGCGGCCTACGAATTCATCCGCAACGACAAGCTGGACGCCGCGAATTACTTCGAGCACGGTGTCCGCTCGCCTTTCAAACGGAATCAGTTCGGCGGAGATATTGGCGGCCCGATCATCAAGAACAAGACTTTCTTCTTTGGCGACTACGAAGGCATCCGGCAAGCGCAAGGCAACTCCACGGTGAGCTTCGTGCCTTCGCCCGCCGCGCGCCTAGGGAATCTCTCGACGGGAACGGTGACGGTAAATCCCAACGTTCAAAAGTACCTCGCGCTCTACCCCGTACCGCAGGCGGCTACCTGCCCTGAGGGCAAGGATGTCTGTCCGTTCGCCTTTTCCGGGCAGCAAATAGCCAACGAAAATTTCTTCACTACACGTATCGACAACACCTTTTCCAGCAAGGACAGTATTTTCGGCACCTTCGTGTTCGATCGAGCCCCATATACGGCTCCGGACGCAATGAACAATGTTCTAAATGAAGGCTTCACTTCCCGGCAGACCGTCGCGATACAGGAGACTCACGCCTTCAGCCCCTCGTTCATTAATGCAATCCGGTTCGGCTTTAACCACGAAAACGTGAAGTCCGGCGCTCCCGTAAACGCGGTCAACCCTGCAGCGGCCGACCATTCGCTTGCGGCATTCCCCGGCGAATACGCGAGTGTATTGAAGGTCACTGGGCTTAGCCAGATGAATGGCGGGCTTGGCGCATCGCCCTACACCACCTTTGACTGGAACAATTACCAGTTCGACGACGACGCCAACTATTTCCATGGCAAGCATTCCATCAAGTTTGGCCTTAACTTTGAGCGCATGCTTCTGAATAGAGAATACATCCGATTTATAAACGGGGTGTGGCAGTTCAGGGGCCTGCAGAATTTTCTGACCGGCGTTCCTTACCAGTTCCAAGCAACTGTCCCCAGCACGATAACACCGCGTGATTTTCGCCAGAATCTTTTTGGAGCTTACCTCCAGGACGACTGGCAGGTGAGGCCTAACCTGACACTCAACCTGGGATTGCGTTATGAAATGACGACAGTGCTCAACGAGGCCAATGGGAAAACCGTCAGCCTGAGGAACATAACGGATCCACAGCCCTTCTGCGGCATCTACGTGCCAGGCGCTTGTGCCGGCGAAGGGCTTATGTATCACAATCCCACCCTGTACAACTTTGAGCCCCGCGTCGGCTTTGCCTGGGATGTATTGGGCAACGGCAAGATGGCTGTTCGCGGTGGCGCAGGGATATTTGACATCCAGCCGCTCGCCTATCAGTTTTATGGTTCACAGATCTCGGACTACCCCTTCAACGTTTTCTCAACTGAGCGTAAAGGTCTTTCATTCTTTCAGGC
>Ga0307373_10012725_pt1 | contig 11901 bp, 10 predicted proteins | sample OX2MG_FD_202534 | JGI IMG/M metagenome (GOLD analysis project Ga0307373, IMG submission 202534) | Soil microbial communities from Risofladan, Vaasa, Finland - OX-2 | ecosystem: Environmental > Terrestrial > Soil > Coastal area > Acid sulfate soil | place: Finland: Risofladan, Vaasa | collected...
TCAGACAGAACCACAAGTCACCCGTGAGGAAATACAGATCAAGGGTGAGCAGTTGATCACTACAGTGCAAAAACTGCTCCATGAGGGCAATGTCCGCCGCATTATCGTCAAACGCGGCACGCATATCATTGCAGAATTCCCGCTCACCGTCGGAGTTCTTGGTGTGCTTATGGCTCCTATGCTCGCAGCAGTGGGTGCCATCAGTGCCCTGGTGACGGACTGCACGGTTGAGGTGGAACGGGTAGAACCGCCTCTTGATTTATACGTCCTGTAGCGCAAAAGGACAAGGCCTCCCCAGTTTCCATTTCATGGGCTGGCTTTGTCTGAAGTGTAGCAGAGCCAGCTCGAAAGTTGTTTCCACTAATGGAATTCTTCAATCTTCCTGACGTGCGCATCTATTCACCCACGAGTCGGGCAAAGCGGAGCAATGCGCCAGGAGAGGACGATTCGGGTTGGCTCAATTTAACTCAGCTATAGCTCTCTGGCTCTTTTCATGAAGTATCGTGATGGATTTATGAGAAGAGATTCTACATTCTTGATGGATTTGTGAGATAAACACTGTATATTTCAAACTATGCTGGGTTTTCAAAACCTGGTAATGACAACCATAGAGATAAATTGTGGTCAGGTAGTAGAGGAACATGTATGTTATTTAGAGTTTCCCATAGGTGAAACGAGGGGATTATGAGCAGTGCGCTGGCGATTGCGTCCGTGACCGCCGTGTTGAAAAATCTGCTGGAGAATGAACTGATTCAGCAATCTGCCATCACAGGCATGGGCGATGTCACGATTACTGCGTTGCCCCCAGATCGCATTCCGGCTGGAGCAGAGGAGCATGCTCAACTGAATCTTCATTTGTATCGGCTGACACCAAACTCAGGTTGGCTCCGTTCCAACGCATTTGCTTCGCAAGATGGTCAAAAGCAGAGCTTATCTCTGGCACTTGATCTGCACTACTTGTTGACAGCTTATGCAGAGCGAGACTTTCAGGCTGAGATACTGCTGGGTTATGCAATCCAGAAGCTGTATGAAACGCCTATCCTGACACAAGAAGCTATTCGCTCGGCCTTGAAATCCGTTTCAGCGAGCAGCAATGCTGCGCTGACCGCGCTATCCACCTCCACTATGGCCGATCAACGAGAGCAGATCAAAGTGAGCCCGGAGTTCCTCAGTATGGAGGAAATGTCCAAGCTGTGGTCATCGCTCCAAACACGCGCCCGGCTTTCCGCAACATATCAGGTATCGGTGGTATTGATTGAGGATCGCCGTGTTGATACTGCGCTGGCGGCTGGAGTATCACAGGAGGTGAACTCATGAACGCTGTCAAGACGAACAACTGGGATGAGGCAAACCAGCAATATCTTTCGGCAGCCTTATCCCGCGTGCGAAATGCGCTGGAGCAGCACATTGCACGCATGAGGGACGATCATGGTGACCAGGAGGAAAAACAACAAGCGCTGGAGGAAAGAATCCCTGCTATGCCCGCTCCTGCGGCATTAACAAGGCTCTGTGCAGCTTTTGGTCTCTCGCCGTTTGAGCGAGATATACTCTTGTTGTGCGCTGGTATAGAGTTAGATAGCACCTTCGCCGCGCTCTGTGCAACAGCTCAAGGTCGGCAGTGGAATGCGCACAATGACATACTTCCTGGATATACGAACATCTCCTATCCAACCTTCAGCCTCGCGTTAGCGGCTCTGCCACATGCACACTGGGATGCGCTTACGCCCGATGCTCCGCTGCGTCGCTGGCGGCTTATTACAGTGAGTCCTGGTAGCGCACTGACCCTCAGTCCTCTGCGGATTGACGAGCGCGTGCTCCATTACCTTGTCGGCGTATCGCACCTTGACGAGCGATTGGCTGCCCTTGTCGTACCATTATCCACTACGGGAGACCTGGTACCATCCCATAACATGCTGGTAGAGCGGCTTGTAGCGGCCTGGTCGCCACTGGCAGACCCTGCAGTCTGTTTGTCTTTAGCAGAGCGAGATAAGGTCAGTTTCATGCCGGTTGTGCAGCTATGCGGCGAGGATGCTCCGGGTAAGTACGCCATCGCTGCAGCAGCTTGTGCCACGTTGGGGTTAAAGCTGTTCTTGCTGCCTGCTGATGCTCTTCCCGCGACACCTGGTGAGATCGAAGTCCTCAGCCGCCTGTGGGAGCGTGAAACGGCCTTGAGTGGGAATGTGTTATTGCTGGATTGCGATGAACTGGACATGGCTGACGCCGCGAGAACAAACAGTGTTAGTCGGCTTCTTCAACAGATGGATAGCCCGCTTATTGTGACCAGCCGCGAGCGGCACCGTCTGTCACAGCAACGACCGCATCCGGTGATTACTTTCGATGTACACAAGCCCAGTACGAGCGAGCAATGCACACTCTGGCAGAATGCGCTGAATACAGTGAACCTGAATGGGCATATCGAAGCCCTGGTATCACAATTCAATTTTAGCGCATCATCCGTTCGCGACGCTAGCGCTGAAGTACTAAGAACAGACCAGAGGATATTCTCGCCCGCAGATGATCAAGACCCAACACGAGAAGGGCCGCAAAATGCTCTCGGCATCCTGTTGTGGGATGCCTGTCGCTTCCAGGCACGCCCGGCGCTCGATGATCTCGCGCTGCGTATTGAGTCATCTGCACGCTGGGATGAGCTTGTCTTGCCGGAAGCGCAGCGACAGATTCTCCGTGAGATCGCTGCGCATGTACGGCAGCGTGCCACTGTATACGAGACCTGGGGGTTTAGCGCCAAGGGAACACGTGGGCTTGGCATTAGCGCACTGTTTGCAGGAGCAAGCGGCACAGGCAAAACAATGGCGGCGGAGGTGCTGGCGTACGAACTGCGGCTCGACCTTTATCGCATTGACCTGTCGTCGGTTGTGAGTAAGTACATCGGCGAGACCGAGAAGAATTTGCGCCGCGTGTTCGATGCCGCTGAGGAAGGTGGGGCTATCCTGTTGTTCGACGAAGCTGACGCGCTCTTTGGTAAGCGCGGCGAGGTCAAGGACAGCCACGACCGTTATGCCAACATCGAAGTGAGTTACCTGCTGCAGCGCATGGAAGCGTATCGCGGCCTGGCTATTCTGACAACGAATCTCAAGAATGCCCTGGATACGGCTTTCCTGCGGCGTATTCGCTTTGTCGTCCAGTTCCCGTTCCCTGACGCGGCGCAACGAGCTGAGATCTGGCGGCATATCTTCCCGCAACTCACACCAACAGAAGGCATGGATATAAACAAGCTGGCGCGGCTCAATGTAGCGGGCGGAAATATTCGCAACATCGCGCTGAACGCTGCGTTTCTCGCAGCCGACGCCCATGAACCAGTCCGTATGGCACACCTGCTTCATGCCGCCAACACAGAATACGCCAAATTGGAGAAGTCATTGACTGAGGCGGAGATTGGAGGTTGGGCATGAATAGGCTCATAAGGAAACCGCGGAAACAGGAACCCGCAACATCGTTTCAACCAATACAGGACGAAACGCTGCAACGCGGTACTGTTATTCCACAGCAAGTAGTGGATGAAGTACCGCCTATCGTCCAGAATGTTCTCTCCTCAAGCGGTCAACCACTGGATGCCGATACACAGGTATTAATGGAATCACGCTTCGGGCATGATTTTAGCAAGGTGCGGGTGCATACAGATGAGCGAGCAGTGGAGTCAGCGCAGGAAGTTAATGCTCTGGCTTATACGGTAGGTAGAGATGTAGTGTTTGGGGAAAGCCAGTATGCCCCTGAGACGAACAAGGGACAGGGGTTGATTGCTCATGAATTGACGCATGTAGTGCAACAGAACAACACATATGCACCTATTGTTTCCGGCCATATTACTCCGGCCAATCACCCAAGCGAACAGCAAGCCAATGCCATGAGCCTGGGCATACCTACTTCGTTGGATGCACCTCCCAACGGTATCTCATTGCAGCGACGCGGTCAACCGCATGATACAGTGACAGTTGATCCACAAACAGGGGTAACGAAAATTGAATTTCTTGAGGGCGAGACCATCATCGCAGGTGAGCCGGACGAGGATAACATTCGGACCGAGATCGCAAACGCCCTCGGCTCAATCAAGGTGGCTTCGCGTACCAAGACAGAATTGCTCTTCCACCCATGGGAAATCTTTCAATTGTTGCCGCAAAACCCAAGGAATAAGAGAGAGGTCTATGCGGCACTGAAGGACACCCAGAAGAAATTGAGTGTGGCAGAAAATGCCGCCCGGAATGCGGCAGGGGACCCAAGCAAAGCGAAGGAGCTCACAGTGGCGCAGGCTATGTTCGAGCAAGCACTACAGAATCTCAAGAGCTACATCAAGAAGCATGTACTCTCGAGCGACAACGAGCTGAAGAAACTTGCGAAGCAGAAAAAAAGCTTGCAACGAAGTCTCGCGAGTCTCTACAAGAGAAAAGCCGCCCAGAATGAGCTAGACAAAGTCCAAAATGAGCTAAAAGGTATCGAGAAGGCCGAACAGAATCGTCAGGAGACGATGAGCAGAGTGATTGAAGAGGCACCCGAGGCACCCTACGAGCCTGTCGAGACCGAACGCACCTACTACACTGTCACCATTGAAGGTGCAACGATCAGCCTTTACAATCACGCAGATGCGTATTGCACGGTGTTTGAGCGGGGGTTATATCTGCAGCGTATCACTGGGCCTAGAAAAGGCGCTACAGTTGACGAACTGCTGGCTAAAGACACAACAATGAGCGAGTCGCGAAAGAAAATCCTGAAGACCATTTCCCGCTTCGAGGGTAGTTTCGCCTCAGTGAATACCTATGACATAAAGGATCTTACTTGGGGTATGTTGCAATTCGCCGGCGGTGAGCGGTCGGAACTTACTAAGGCACTCACGTTTATCAAGAAGATGGATGCTGAAGCGTTCAAGAGACGTTTCCAGAAGTACGGAATTGATGTGGATAATAATCAGCTCGTGATCACTCCAGTTGCTGGACGCGAGATCCGCGGAGGTGCTGCCGCCAAAGCTGTACAGGCAAGTCCCGTATTGACCGCAGTAATGGCGGCAGCGGGCCTGGATCCAGATATCCAGCTCGGTGAATTGAAAGCCGCAAATGCATTGATGACAGGGGCCCTACACAAGATGCTCAATGTCAAGGCACCGGAAGTAAAGGGGGGCAAGGAACAGATCAGCGCGGTTGACATTTTCACGTCCGAGTACGGAGTCGGGGTACTAACAAACCGGACCGTACACGCGGGTTTCCCTATGAGCGATCTGCAAGATGCGCTTGCAACATTTGTCAAGAAGCGCGGTTTCCAGCCAATAGATCATCAGTGGGTCGCCGATGCCGAACAGACACTCATTCCAGCCATTGCCAGAGACCCGAAACGGGAAGTTGCGTTAAAGAAAGCATGCAAGTTGGAAAGTGGGTCGTTCATCGAGTAGGAATCGACATGGAGGTTAAGCAATGTTACTCGAACTGCACCAAACCCTAAAGCGACTCTTGTATGAGCGCGGCAACATCAGTTCACGAGAAGTGGACATCAGTTTCGAAGCACCAACCCGCGAGCGGATAGACAAGCTCACGAGGCCGACGATTAACCTGTTCCTTTTCGACTTGCAGGAGAATACCGACTTGCGCCAGAGCAACTTTGAGACTACGCGGAATAACGGTCGGGCTGAACGACGTCTGGTACCCAGGCGCTTCGACCTGCGTTATATGGTGAGTACCTTGACGACCTCTATCGAGGATGAGCATGAATTGCTCTGGCGCGTTCTGGCTACACTGGTACGGCACCCGCAATTTCCGGTGGAGTTATTGCCTGAAGAACTTCGCTTGCTGGAGCCCGCGCTCGCTACGCGAGTCAGCCAGGCCGATGAAGGCCAGCGCCTGTCTGCTCTCTGGACTGCGTTCGGCGTTCCACCCCACCCATCGCTCTACTATGTTGTCACGGTACCGGTTGACATGAACCTGGTCATCGAAGTGCCGCTGGTGCTAACCCGTACCGCCCGCTATACCCGAACAGGTGCAGGTGAGGTTTCCCCAGAAATTGGCAATCAAATCGGCGGTTTAGTGCGAAGCGAGAAAGGCGAACCGCTGGCTAATGTAAAGGTGGCGTTAGAGGGGAAGGAGACAAGAGAAAGTAAAACCGATGAGGCGGGTCACTTTGTCCTGGGAGGTGTACCATATGGCACTGTCAGATTGCGTATAACGCAAGCAGACGGGGTGCAGGAAACTGTCATAGTGAAAGTACCAGAGCCGAGTCATGGTGAGAACCAGGTTGCGGAAAAAGCAACGTATGACATCGTTTTGGATACAGTCGCAACATAGTGTGTTTGTTCAAAAGTAAGTTTTGTTCAATAGTTGAGGGAGGATTATTAGGAATGCCCGAATATCTATCACCAGGCGTATACATTCAAGAGGTGGATAGTGGACCCCGGCCAATCGAAGGGGTGGGGACCGCAACCGCTGCTTTTGTTGGTTTCGCCGCAGCTGGGCCGACCAATCGCCCAGTACTGATTACAAACTGGACGCAGTACGTGAACACTTTTGGTAGTCTGGAAAAAGGGGGGGGACACAATCCCCACTTTCCTGGTGCTTACCTGTCCCACGCTGTCTATGGCTACTTCCTGAACGGCGGTGGTCGTTGCTATGTGACACGCATGGATGTACCGTCTGCCGACGGGAAACCGGCACCGCTGCAACTGCCCAGTCGCTCTTCTAAAGCTGTGCCTTCACTCTCCATCGTACCCAAGAGTACTTCTAGCGAAGATATTCTGGTGGATATTGTGCCACCAGCAATGGCTGAGCCACCAGTTGATGGCAAGGAGAACAAAGGCGTTGAGCAGCCCAACCAGGGATTGTTCAACCTGCGCGTGCATATGGGAGATATGCAGGAAGTGTACGAAAATCTTAGCATGGGCAAGCAGGGCGTGAAAAATGCGGTTGAAACGGTGAATCAAGCCAGTCAATTGATAACATTGGTTGAGGTAAAATCCAGCGGAACGCTGGCCGAACGCGCACCTGAGCTGGGCAGCTATATCATCAAGGCACAACCGATGACTACGTTGCCGCAGGTGCAGCCGGGCAATTTTCAGGGAAGCGCAGCCGAGCGCTCTGGCCTGGAAGGATTGGAAGTTGCCGAGGATGTGACGATGGTTTGCTGTCCCGACCTCATGGCAACATATCAGTCAGGTGCCATTGATCGTCAAGGTGTGAAGGCCGTACAGCTGGCTATGATCGCACATTGCGAGCGTATGGGAGATCGAGTTGCCATCCTGGATCCGCTGCCAGACCTCTCACCACAAGAGGTGAAGCGTTGGCGCGAGCAGGAAGCCGGCTATGACTCCAAGTTTGCCGTATTATATTACCCCTGGATTAAGATCGCGGGGAATGGTCAATCGTTGGTAATACCACCATCTGGACACATGGCAGGTATCTATGCACGAAACGATAACGAGCGCGGTGTTCACAAGGCACCCGCCAACGAGGTGGTTCGGGGAGCTTTGGAAGCAGTCACTCAGATTACCAAAGGTGAGCAAGATACGCTCAACCCGGTTGGCGTCAACTGCATTCGTTCATTTACTGGCCGTGGTCTGAGGGTCTGGGGTGCCCGCACGCTAAGTAGTGACCCCGCCTGGCGCTACGTAAATGTACGACGGCTCTTCAATTACGTGGAGAAGTCTATCGAACGTGGCACGCAGTGGGTCGTCTTCGAGCCTAATGATCCGGATCTATGGGCACGGGTCAGGCGCGATGTCGGGGCCTTCCTCACGGGTGCCTGGCAAGATGGGATGCTCTTCGGGCGCGTACCGGAGGAGGCATTCTTTGTCAAGTGCGATCAGGAGAATAATCCGCCAGATGTGCGCGATCGTGGTCAACTGTTCATTGACATTGGCCTGGCACCAGTAAAACCGGCTGAGTTCGTCGTGTTCCGTCTGAGCCAGTGGGCTGGCGGCGGCATATAGTCATAACAACGATAGTGCTTTTAGATTACTCATCAGTACGTCTCGAGCCTTGATGTATATGGCCGGGACAAGAGAAAAAGGAGTGGATCATGGCTGAGAAGGACCCATTAGTATCCGCATGGTTTGGCGTCGAGTTCCAGGGGCAGGTCGTGGGAGCGTTCCGCGAATGCACAGGACTTGGCAGTGAAAACGAAGTAGTGGAATACAAGGCAAGTGGACAGAAAGGGGAACACGTCATAAAGAAGGTACCCGGTCGTTTGAAATGGACCAATATCACGCTTAAGCGCGGAATTACTGATGCCATGGATATGTGGAAATGGCGCAAGTTAGTGGAGCAAGGGAACATTGGCGAGGCACGCAAGAACGGCACGATTACCATGTACAACCAGAAAGGGGATGCAGTTGCCAAATGGAACTTCATTAATGCCTGGCCTAGCAAACTCACCGGGCCGAGTACGAATGCTGCCAACAACGAAGTCGCCATTGAGGAGTTGGAGCTTACCCACGAGGGATATGAACGAGTGAGCTAGCGAGAGTTTCACCATGTTGCAAACAGAGTTTGAATTCACGCTTCCACGCGGTTACATTGATGCGCACGGGAATCTTCACCGTCAAGGGACTATGCGGTTGGCAACGGCGCTAGATGAGATTGAACCGCTGCAAGATGTGCGTGTAAAAGCGAACGAGGCATATCTCAGCATCCTGTTGTTGAGTCGGGTGATCACGCGACTGGGAGATCTTCGCCAGATCAGCCCGGCACTGATAGAGCAGTTGTTCACAGCCGATATGGCGTATCTGCAAGACCTGTACATACAGGTGAACGACGGAGGAACAAGCGTAGTTGAGACGCAGTGTCCGAACTGTGGGACACGCTTTGCTCTTGATCTGGCGGGGGAGCCTGGCGATGGATGAGTCAAAAGACACGGTTGACAGTGGAAAAGCTCAGCAAATCCCTTCCACTGCCAGCCCTGTCATTGATATAGAGAAGCTGGCTGAGAAAGTCTATCAATTGATGCGTGCGGAGACGAGGTTGACACGCGAACGGGGGAGCAGGTCCAGCACGAGGAGGTGAGGTATGCCCGAAAAACCAGAAGCATATGCGAGTTGCCGCTTTTATGTTATGTTTGGCAACGAACCCCAGGGAGTCTTTACGGAGGTCAGCGGGTTGCAAGTAGAAATGGACGTTATGGACTACCAGGAAGGGGGCAATAACGGCTTCGTTCACCGCTTGCCCGGTATCATCAAGGTGAGCAATATCACGCTCAAATACGGTTTGATGAAAAACAATGATTTTTACAAGTGGTTTATGGAAATTGCAAGTGGTAAATTTAGCAGCCGCAATCTCTCTATAGTGATGTACGATACAGACGGAAAAGAGCTCATGCGTTGGAACTTTCTTCATGCCTATCCAGTGAAATGGATTGGCCCGCAGTTCCGATCAACCGAGGCAACGGCAGCTATTGAAACCCTGGAACTTGCTCATGAGGGAATGACAGTGGAGTGATGCTATGGGAAGACGACGCGCTTTGATATACCGCGCATACCGACAGTCCTGGTTGGCGCACAATATAGCTTCTCGCCAGTTACTAACGGCACGTGTGGCAAGACATCAGCGCCTTTTTCAGGTACTTGGGTTCAGTGGACTCACTACTGAAACATCGCAACGGACAATCATGCCGCCGCAGCGAAGCCTCGCTAGCCCGTGGCAGCGTCCTCTGCCGCCAACCAGACCGGTATTTCGACCGTCGCTCATTGAACAAGCAAAAGCTGAGCGCGAAGTTGCTCTCGTGCAGGATGAACTTGAAAGAGTATCGAGTCTGCAAGAAGCGCCTGTACAACGTGCTAACCAGTTTTTAGCGGTTCAGGGACAGGAGGAATCCATGAGGGAGAACCAACCAACGGAACCGAGCAGAATCGAGGCGCTGGAAGTACAAGACCGGCTTCATCTACCAGAGCAGCAAAGTGCGGAAAAAAGAGCGGCGAGCGATTCCGAACCTGAGGTTCATCAGGTAGAGAGTGATGTTGCCCAGCGACTGCCTGAAATCAGTGAACCTGTTGAGGTAGAGTTCCAACAGGAGCAAAAGGGAACCGAGACTCCTGCGCAGCCAGAAGAGAGGGCAAGCATAAAACGCCCCAGGGGGCGAATTGAGGAACATCCTGCGGAAATGCGCCCCGTTCTGGCTTCATCATTGATATCCTCTGCCCCGTCGCTGCACTCAGCCGATCAAGCGACGAAGGCTCTTGAAAGGTCAGTTATTGATGTGGCTGCAAAGAGCAATGAGGAAATCGCTGCGGACGATCTTTTTGCACCACGCGATACAGATCGTTCCCCGCAAGCCTGGATCACTCGTCTATTCGGTACGAGAAGTTCGACGCATGAGGATGTGGCATCACCTCATCAAGATCAGCAAATTGTCATGGTACCATCTGCGGATGCCGGGTCTCGCTCTTCCCAAATTCTGGCAGAACCAGGGCAGGCAGAAAGTGGGCAGCCGGGAGCAGGTAGTAAGCGGTTCATCCCAGGCCGGGTGGGTGATATCTCGCAGGTTCGAGTCCTTTCCACGCCGTTGACACAGCGCACGAGACGATTTTTGCAGCCTCTCGTAGGTATAGATCTGACCGGCGTGCGTGTTCACCGGGATGCAATTGCCGATCGTTTGACAGACCTGTACCAGGCGGATGCTCTCACGATTGGAGATGATGTGGAACTGGCAGTGGGCCATCCAGACGACTCGCCTGAAACACTAGGGCTACTGGCGCATGAGTTTACGCATGTAGCACGCCAACGAGATTCTCACTTCATACCTCCGGTTGCGCGTTCCCTGAACCCGATGCCATCCAGGGCGAGCCAATCATCATTGCTGGACGAGGAGACGCTGGCGCTGCTGGTTGAAAGTCAAGTCAACCGGGAAACGCAGAAACGGCAGGATCAATTAGCATCAATGCCAGATGAACCGGTAGATATTCCTACCCAAACTATCCCTCCTGTGACCATATCCCGGACGGCCCGCGATGTCTGGGGTGGATTGCCTGCGCCGTGGGAACCGCTACCGGATTGGTTCATGACGATGCCGGCGAGGGCAGAGAGTAGTGAGCAGCCTCGCTTTGTCGGCCCGCAACCAGCACAGACTGCTTACGGGACAGTGGGGATGAGCGGGACAAGCAAGGCACCCGACAGCGGGGGTAGAGGGACTGATCTATTGTCAGGCGATACAGGAGTGCAGCGTGCGGGGAGAGAACGCAATCCCGACGGAGAAGAGGAACAAAAGGTCTCACATCAACCGGAGGCTGCTAAAGCCCCGGAGCCGAATCTCGATGAACTGGCCCGGCAGGTGTATGCGATTTTAAAACGCCGATTAGGTGTAGAGTACCGGCGTGAGAGATAAGGAAGCGCAGGTGAATAACCAGATGAATCAATTGGAATTTGCAACAATCTGGGATGATGACCACAATCAAGCTGTCCAATGTATGTTCAACCCGAAAGAATATGCCTTTAGCAAACAAAATAGTTGGACGTACAAACCGACAAAGGGGACGAACATTGGTCTTTTCGAGTTTGGCAGCGGTCAGCCGACAACCCTCCAAATGCAGCTTTTCTTTGATACCTATATGAATACAAGAACAAAGAGCGATCAGCCGAAAGACGTGCGCAAGGCATATACAGCAAAAATCTGGGATATGATGAAGATTGATAGTAATCTGAAGGGTACTGCTGGCATATCTGGACAGGCTTCCAAAGATACAAAAGGCCGCCCTCCCGTCGTCATCTTCCAGTGGGGTAACACCTGGACGTTCAAAGCAGTAATCACCAGTATTACAGAGCGTTTTACCCTCTTCCTATCTGACGGTACACCGGTTCGTTCCACGCTTGATGTTACATTTCAGCAGATTCAAGACAAGGATGCCCACCCGCCTACCAATCCTACATCTGGGGGTGTAGGCGGAGAACGAGTTTGGACAGTGAGCGCGGGGGATACGCTGGC
>Ga0307373_10012727_pt1 | contig 11900 bp, 14 predicted proteins | sample OX2MG_FD_202534 | JGI IMG/M metagenome (GOLD analysis project Ga0307373, IMG submission 202534) | Soil microbial communities from Risofladan, Vaasa, Finland - OX-2 | ecosystem: Environmental > Terrestrial > Soil > Coastal area > Acid sulfate soil | place: Finland: Risofladan, Vaasa | collected...
TCAAGCGGGGCGGCGCTGCCGGAAACAGCCCGCCCCCGGCACGAGGAGCACGCCCTCATGCAAGACACAGCCTACGCGGGGGCCCAATGGCCTCGCTGACTTCTGGAATTGAGACGCGCCACTCCCGGGGATGCCGCAGCCGCGAGGGCCGGCGCTGCAGCTGCGATCCGACCTACCGGGCCGAGGCGTTTGACCGGCGTAGTGGGCAGCGGATCCGCAAGACGTTCCCAACCCTCGCCGCCGCGCGCGCCTGGCGGTCGGACGCGCAACGCGAGATTCGTCAGGGAGTTCGGCGCGGTCCGAGCGGGCTCATGCTGCGCGAGGCCGCTGAGCGATGGCTTGATGGTGCGCGCAGTGGCGTCATTCGGGCACGTGGCGGGCACCACTACAAACCATCGGCGCTCAACCGCTACGCAACCGCCTTGACGGACCGGATCCTCCCCGAACTGGGCGGGGCCAAGTTGGAAGACGTTACCCGCGGCGACGTGCAGGCTTTCGCTGATCGCCTTCTGGCAGAGGGGCTGCAGCCGTCGACGGTGCGCGGCGCGCTGATGCCCTTGCGCGTGGTCTACAGGTACCTGCTTCAGCGCGAGTTGGTGGCCGTCAATCCGACGTCCGGGCTTGAGTTGCCGAGGTCAGCCACAGTTCGCGAGAGGATCGCGTCTCCGAGCGAGGCCGCAGCCCTCCTGGCGGCGCTCGAGGAATCCGATCGCGCCCTATGGGCAACGGCGCTCTATGCGGGACTTCGGGCCGGCGAGCGGCAAGGGGTTAGCCTGGGATCAGGTGGACCTTGGCAGCGGCATCATTCGCGTCGAGCGTGCCTGGGACCCGAAGTCACACCAGTTCATCGCGCCCAAGTCTGCCGGCGGCCGCCGCCGCGTTCCGGTCATCCCGATCCTCAGGGACCTCCTCGTCGACCAGAAGCTGCGCGGCGACGGGGAGGGGTTGGTCTGGGGATCGACCACCGGTGGTCCGTTCAACTCGGGCGCAGTTCGTCGCCGCGCGAGATCGGCTTGGGCCGCTGAGTCTCTGTCGCCCATCGGCCTGCACGAATGCCGACACACGTACGCGTCGCTCATGATTGCCGCGGGCGGGAACGCGAAGGCGCTCAGCACGTACATGGGGCACGCGAATATCTCGGTCACGTACGACCTCTATGGCCACCTCATGCCGGGCAACGAAGAGGCCGCGGCCGACCTGCTGAACGCGTACCTCGAGCGGGCTCAACTCAATACCGGATTTGCGGCAGTGGATCTGTGAGACTGCCCCCAATCGTGCCCCGCGCACCCCGGTGAACTCGTGCAGATCCCCGTTGCTATGCGGTTGTGCCGATGATTCGTCGGCGTCTACTAGACCGCCACGCCGTAGCTGCGCAGCGCGTCGTTGAGGGTCGTCTTGCGATCGGTCGATGCGGTCCGCTGCCCGATGATCAGCGCACACGGCAGGTGAAAGCTCCCGGCGGGGAACGCCTTCTCGCGCGTGCCCGGCACGACCACCGAGCGCGGCGGCACGTAGCCGCGCGATTCGACCGGCGCTGGGCCCGTGACATCGATGATTGGCGTCGAGGCGGTGATGACGACATTGGCGCCCAGCACCGCCTCGGCGCCGATGCGCACCCCTTCGACCACGATGGCCCGTGAGCCGAGAAATGCCCCGTCTTCGATGACGACCGGGCTCGCCTGCGGTGGTTCGAGCACGCCCCCGATGCCGACGCCGCCCGACAGGTGAACGTCGGCGCCGATCTGGGCACACGACCCGACGGTGGCCCATGTGTCGACCATCGTCCCGGGACCGACCCAGGCACCGATGTTGACGTAGCTGGGCATCGTCACGACCCCGGGGGCGAGGTAGCTGCCATAGCGGGCGACCGCAGGTGGAACGACCCGTACGCCATCCTCGGGGCGCACCGATCTGAGCGGCACCTTGTCGAAGTACGTAAACGGCCCGATCTCGATTAGTGCGGAAACCGTGATCCGGAAATAGACGAGGATCGCCTTCTTGACCCATTCGTTGACCCGCCAGTCCTCGCCGTCCGGCTCGGCAACACGGATCTCGCCGCGATCGAGCATCGCGATGGCGCGCTCGACCGTGGCCGCCTCGGCGGCGGCCTGCTCGGCCGGCAGGTCGAAGAGTCGCTCAATGTCGGCGGCCAGCGCATGGACGTGGGTCACAGCACCTCCCTCAGGATCGCCGCGGCGCGGCGACAGTCGTCAATCGTCGGAACGAGCGCGAAGCGGACAAAGCCCTCGCCGGCCGCACCGAGGAACGCCCCCGGGGCGACCACGATCCCATCGTCGAGCAGCCGCTCGGCGAACGCGGCCGACGTCGTGTCAGGCGGGATCTTGACCCACAGGTACATGCCGGCCACGCTCCCGCAGATCTCCAGGCCCCGGTCCTCGATGGCCGCGCCCAACACCGCCCGCTTGATCCGGTACCGCTCACGGGCGGCTACCACATGGGACTCGTCCCCCCACGCCGCGATCGCTGCGCGCTGGACGAACTCCTGGGGCGCGGTGCCGACGGTCGGTCGGAACAGCTTGAGCGCGCTCATCAGCGTGGGCGGGCCGGCGATGAATCCCGACCGATACCCGGTCATCGACGAGCGCTTACTCAGGGTGTTGATCGCAACGACATGACTGCGATCGGCGATCTCCAGCGCGGACATCGGCGGCTCGCCGTCGAACATGAGCTCCGAATACGCCTCGTCGGAGGCGATCCAGAACCCGTAGCGGCCCGCCAGCTCTGCCAGGCGCTCGTAGAACGCCCGAGGGGCGATCGCACCGGTGGGATTGTTTGGGTAGTTCACCCAGAACAGGGCAACCCGCGACCAAACCGCGGGCGCGATGCCGTCCAGGTCCGGCAGGAACTGGTGCTCCTGGCGGAGTGGCAGTGCCAGTACCTGCGCACCCGCGAAGCGCGCCCCCCGTTCAGGCACCGGGTAGCCGGGCTCGGTCACCACGACGAGATCCTTGCCGGCCGGCGCATCGACGACCACCTGGGCAAGGCTGAAGACCGCCTCTTTGGATCCGAGGGTCGGGATGATCTCGGTCTCGGGATCGAGCATGACGCCAAAGCGCCGCTGGACCCACGCGCAGATCGCCGTACGCAGCTCGGGTAGGCCAACGGCCTTGGGGTACTCCATGGTCTCCCGGATCCCGTCGGCGAGCGCATGACGGATGGCCGGGGCCGTCGGTTCGCGGGGGTCGCCGACCCCAAAATCCATGAGCGCGATCCCGCGGTCCTGCACACGGCGTTTGGCCTCGTCAAGACGCGCGAACGGGTACGTCCCGACCTCGCGGAGCACCGGGGAGATCGGACCGTCGGCCGATGCGCTCATCCGGCGCCGTCCCGGGTCATAAACGCGGCAAGAGCCTCGTAGGTCCGAACCAGCTCGGCGATCGAGATCCGCTCGTCGCGGGTATGGGCCATGCCGGTCGCACCCGGCCCGAGGTTGACGGCGTCGATGCCGATCTCGGTGAACTGCGCTACCGGTGTCCAGGCCTGCTTGGGCCCGACCGCAAACCCGCCGCTGGCGATCAGACGCGCCAACAGGGGGCTGCGCGGCGCCACCCGTCCCGCGGCGGCGATGCTCGTGATCTCGAGCTCTGCGGCGTTTCCGACGAGGTCCCGGACGGCAGTCTCCGCCTGCGCGGGGGTCCGATCCGGGGTGAACCGGAAGTTCACATGACACTCGACAAGATCCGGGATCACGTTGTCGGCGACCCCGCCGCGGATGCGTGTCACGCTGACAACCTCCGTGAACTCGAGGCCCTCGATCCTCACGGGGCGCGGCGCGGTCGTCACCAGGCGCGCGAGGCCGATCACCGCCCGGTTGATCGCGTTGTCGCCGGTCCACGGCCGAGCGGAGTGCGCACTGCGGCCACGGAATCGCAGCGTCGCGTTGAGGTTCCCGACGCAGCCGGCCTGGATGGTGTTGTCGGTCGGCTCGAGGACGACCGCCAGGGCGGCGTCACCGAGCTCGGGGCACGCCGCGAACGCCGCCGGAAGCGGGCTTTCGGCGACCGCGAGTTCCTCGCGCGTGAAGATCACCAGTGCCAGGTCCACCGCGAGCGCCGGGTGCGCGCGGCTAATCCAGGCCGCGAGCTCCAGCATCACTGCGATGCCGCCCTTCATGTCGCTCGCGCCGAGGCCGACGACCTCCGGCCCGCTGATTCGCCCGGGAAAGTTGTCCTGCGCAGGCACGGTGTCGAGGTGGCCGGCAAGCACGACGAGCGGCACATCCCGGCGCCGCGGCGTTCCGACCACGAGCGCCTGTCCGTCGGCGAACCACTCCTCGAAGCCATCCGGCACGGCCGCGCGAACGTGGCGCATGATCGCGGCCTCCTCGCGAGAGACCGAGGCGATGTTGACCAACTCGAGGGTCCTGTGGGCGAGTCGGTGGGCGAGAGAGGATTGAGTGCTCACGGCGCGACATGGTAGATGTCATGATCGACCCGCGCATGCCCGACGCCATCCCACCGCCACCATTCCTGCCCGTCCAGCGGCTGCGCGACGGCGCGCAGCTGCCCGTGCGGGCACACCCGTGGGATGCGGGGCTTGACCTCGTGGCCGTGGAAGCCGTGCATCTGGATCCTGGTGCGCGCGGCGTCGTGCCGACGGGCATCGCCGTCGCCATCCCCGAGGGCTGGGCCGGGCTCGTCGTCCCGCGCTCGGGCCTGGCGCGACGTCAGGGCATCACCCTCACCAACAGCCCAGGACTGATCGACGCCGGCTACCGCGGCGAAGTCGAGGTGTTGGTCATCAACCATGATGCCGACGCGCACACGATCGCCGTCGGTGAGCGGATCGCGCAGCTGGTGCTGGTACCGGTCCTCACGGCGCCGGCCGTCGAGGTCGAGACCCTGCCGGCGTCCGACGGGCGCGAACGCGGCGGGTTCGGGTCGAGCGGTCGCTAGCGGGCCGCCGGCGGGCATCTAGGCGGAGCCCCGCTCGCGCACCCGGGCGATCGCCGCACGGTGGGCCTGGCGCTCAAGCGCGTCGTCGAGGGGGGCCAGGGGCACCGGCGCGCCGGTCGCGTGCTCGAGTGCCCAGCCGAGCAGAAGGTCTGCCAGCTGCGGATTCTTCGGTAGCAGTGGACCGTGGAGATAGGTCCCGATCGCCCGGTTGGTCATCGCGCCTTCGGTGCCGTCCATGTCGTTGTTGCCGTGCCCGTGGCGCACCGTCCCAAACGGCACGCTGCCGGGTCCGAGCGTCGTCCGGCCGGCATGATTCTCGAAGCCGACGACCGTCAGCGGCGCACCCGCGACCTCGACGGTGATGACGACGTCCCCAATCAGGCGCGTCGGTCCGGCGATCGTGTCGGCGTCGAGCAGACCAATGCCGGGCATCCGCGCGCCGTCGACGCCCGTGTAGCCATGCCCGGCCAGCTGATAACCGCCGCACACCGCCAAGATGACCGACCCGTCCGCCACCGCCCGGTGCAGGGCGTCGGCCTTGGTGGTCGCCAGATCGCCGGCCACGACGATCTGATCGCGGTCTTGGCCCCCGCCCAGGTAGTACATGTCCGCGTCGTCCGGAATCCGCTCGCCGACGCCGACCTCGTGCACATCAAGGCGATGTCCGCGCCATTCGAGCCGTCGCCTCAGCACGGCGATGTTGCCGCGATCGGCATAGATATTCAGCTCACCGGGATACAGATGGCAGATCCGGACCGTGCTCACTCGATCACCCGGGACCGGTAGACCTGGCGCTCGGCTCCGGACTCGAGCGGCGTGCCGACGAAGTCGCCCCACGCCTGGATGATCCCGAACCCGGCCCGCGCCAGTAAGTGACGCAGCTCGACGGGGGTGAAGATGTGCACCTCGTGATGCCGCAGGAAGGTGCGCGCGGACCCGTCGGGCGCGATCTCATCGACGCGGTGGGTGAACTGCGCGGTCTGGGTGATCGGATCGACCCAGTCGAACCAGAATGCGTGGGCCAGCCGGGTCCCGGTCGCGGGGTCCGTGTGGATGTCGCCCGCACGCACAAGGCCGATCGCACTTTGGATATCGACCACGTCGGGCATGGCGACATCGAACCAGAACTCGCCCTCAGGATGCAGACCGGCGCGGACGCGCTCCAGACATGCCAGCTGGTCATCCGGCGTGAGCAGCACCTGCAACGTGTTCATGGCCGCGATCGCCAAGAAGACCGGTGCCTCAAGGGCAAACGCACGCATGTCGGCACACAGGGTCGTGATGCGGGCAGCCACCGCGGCAGGCTCGCGCGCAGCGTTCTCGACCAGCGCTCGCAGCATCGTCGGATCGGCATCCAGCGCGATGACCGGGCGACCCTGTCGCGCGAGCTCGAGCGCGAGCCGACCCGCCGCCGCGCCGATGTCGAGCACCGGGCCCTGGACCTGCTCGGAAATCGCCCGCCACAGGGGCAGGTCCTCGGTGTAGTGGGCGTGCTCGGCGAGGTACCGCTTCGCTTCGGACATCTCAGCCATGTTCCCAATACGCGCTTGCAACGCCACGCTCGACGAGGATGCTGCGGAGCCCCAGCATTGCGGTGTAGGTCGGTAGGACATACAGGGGACGATCCTCGGGAAGCTGTGCGAGCGCGGCATCCAAGGCTCGGGCCGGGTCGGGCTCGATGCGGATGCGGCCGCGGTCGAGCCCGGCGTAGACGAACCGCAGGGCCATGTCGTAGGCACGATCGCCGCTGACGACCAAGTCGCCCAGACGCTCGATCAGCGGCTCGTAGTCGACGTCCCAGATCCAGCTGATGTCCCGGCCGTCGGCCGTGCGGTCGTTGAGGGCAATCAACAGGTGCAGCGGGGCCGGATCGAGCAGAACCGTCTGGACTGTGACGTTGGCACCGGCCGGGTTCTTGGCCAGCAGCAGCACGACCTCATGCCCAGCCACCGACACGCGCTCGGCGCGGCCGAACGCGGCCTCGGCGGACGCAAGGGCCGGACCGATGGTCGCTCGATCGATCCCCAACGCGATCGCGGCGGCGGTGGCGGCCGTCGCGTTGTAGGCGTTGTGCACCCCGGGCAACGCGATGTGGGCCGAGATGTCACCGACGGGAGTCGAGAGTTCCAGGTCGAGTCCGGTCGTGCCGCTCAGCGTGACGCGGCGTGCGGCGACGTCGAGCACTGGGCGCACCGCGCCGCAGTTCGCACAGCGCCAGGACCCCATGTGGCCGAGGGTAACGCGCGCGTACTCCAGCGGGTGAGCACAAACCCGGCAGCGGATCGAATCGGCGGCGTGGGGGAGGGCATCGAGTGCGGTGGTCGGGTCCTCGATCCCAAAGAACAGCCTCGGGTGGGCATCGTCGGCCAACGCCGCCACGGCCGGATCGTCTGCGTTGAGCACCAGCGTGGTCGACGTCGGCAGTCGGGCAATCATCCGCGCCCAGGAGTCGGCGATCGCCTCCAGCTCGCCGTACCGGTCAAGCTGGTCCCGAAAGAGGTTCATCAGGACCACGACACGCGGCGCCAGTCGGGCAACCACCTCGGGCAGCGCGAACTCATCGACCTCGAACAGCCCGAACTCGGGCTTGGGGCGCGTCGCATCACCGTCGAGCAGCGCCGTCGCGACCCCGAACACCAGGTTCGCCCCGGCGCGGTTGGACACGGTGCGCCAGCCGGTTGCGGCAACGCAGCTCCCGATCAGGCGGGCGGTCGTCGTCTTCCCGTTGGTGGCCGAGATCACCAGCGATCCGCGCGGAAGCCCGCCACCGAGCTCCTGAATGGCCTGCGGCCGCAGGCGAAGCAAGACCCTGCCCGGGGCGCTGGTACCGCCGCCCCGCCCGAGTCGGCGCGAGAGTGCGCCGATACCCCGCGCCAGCACGAGCGACGATCCGCGGGGAACAATGGTCATGCGCGGCTCACCCGGCGGGCAGGAACTCGGACAGCGTGCGCACTGATCCATCCGGCGCGCCGACCAGCACGTCCTGCGGCTCGACGCGGAACAGACCGGTGTCGACGATCCCCGCCACGGCCCGGATGCGTGCGTCGAGACGCTCCCAATCGGCCCCCGCCGGCACGGTCAGGTCGATGATCGCCAGACCGTCATCGGAGCGGCCCGGCCGGCGCGTCGGCGACAGATCGGACAAGGCGAGGGCCACGTGCTCGGCCGCGAACGGCACCGTGGCGACCGGCAGCACGCCCCACCTGTCGAGGCTCATCCCGACCTTCGGCGCGTCGACGAGCACCAGAAAGCGGGCCGCCGAGCCGTTGACGATCCGCTCCCGCACCAAGGCGCCGCCTGCGCCCTTGACCGTCAGGCCGACCGGGGTCACCAAGTCGGCGCCGTCGAAGGCAATGTCCACCGGTCCGCGCATGCGTGCCATAGGGATTCCGAGCTCCCGCCCAAGGGCATGGCTTGCGCGCGACGTCGGTACCCCGACGCAGCGCAGACCCTCCGCCACGCGCGCGCCGAGCGCCCGGATCCCGGCGGCGGCGGCCCGTCCGGTGCCCAATCCGACCCGATCGCCATCATTGACCAAGGCTGCCGCGGCGCCCCCCGCTGCTTCCCAGGCTCGTGTACGTCCGTCATCATGTGATCCCATATCCCTAAGGCTATGCGAGCGAGCAGACGATGACCGAGATCGCCCCCGGAGTGCAGCTGATCGACACCCAACTCGGTGGTCGCAGAGGGCTGACCAGCGCGTACTTGATCGCCGGCACCCAGCCCGCCCTGGTCGATCCGGGTCCGGAGACCTCGGCCGGGCTGCTGATCGGTCAGCTGCACGACCTCGGCGTCCGCCCGGACGATCTGGCCTGGATCGTGCTGACCCATATTCATCTTGATCATTGTGGCGGGACCGGGGCACTTGCGGCGGCCTTCCCCCGAGCGCGGGTCGTCGTGCACGAGCGCGGTGCGCGACACCTCGCGGACCCGGCGCGTCTGGTGGCAGCCTCGCACGAGGTGTTCGGCCGCACGGCGCCGTTGCATGGCGGCCTGACCGCGACCGCAGCCGAGCGCATCGTCGTCGCCCCAGATGGACACCGCGTCCCCGTCAACGACGATGAGTCGCTGGAGATGATCGCGACCCCCGGGCACGCGCGCCACCACATGTCCGTGCTCCACCAAACCAGCGGCGTCCTGATCATCGGCGACGCGGTCGGCACGCAGCTCAAAGGGGGAAACTTGTACCCGAACACGCCGCCGTCCGACGTCGATATCGCCGCCGGGCGTCACAGCATCACTCGCCTAGGCGTCCGTCGGCCAACCCTGATCACGCTCTCGCACTTCGGGCCGACCGACGATCCCGAGGCGACCCTCGCTGAGGCCGACGATGCCCTGGAGCGGCTCGGCCACGCCGCGCTGGAGGGCTATCGCGAGGGCGGGCGCGCCGGCATTGCAGCGGCCGTCGACCGGTACCTGCCGATCGATGAGACCATCGGTGATGCCGACGTGCTTGCGCTGTGGCGATGGATGGCGTGGGACCAGCACAACATTGCGGGCTTGGAAATCTGGGCGCAGCGCCAGGAAGCCAACAAGGCCACCGCATGACGCAGGTCAGCGTCGAGCTCGTCGTGATGACGGTCCGACACGGCGCGCTCGAGGTACTGCTGGTGCGCCGACCGGGCAACGTCTGGTCGCTCCCGGCCGGTCCGACGTTCGGATCGCCCCTGGCGATCGATGCGGCGCGGACCCTGCACGAGCAGACCGGCATCTCCGGCATTCGCCTCGAGCAGCTGTTCAGCTTCGACCGGGACGGGGACACGCAGGTCGCGGTCAGCTATCTGGCGCTGATCGCCGCCGACCGGTATCCGCTGGCGCCCGGCCCGGACATCGTTGAGGTACGGTGGTTCGCCCTCGATGACCTGCCGGCTCTGGTGACCAGCCACCAGGAGACAATCGCCTACGGCCACGGACGCCTGCGTGCGAAGACCGCATATGCGCCAATCGCCGTTCAGCTGCTGCCTGAAACCTTCACGCTCGGCGAGCTGCAGGCCGTCTACGAGGTGGTGCTTGGCGAACGGCTCGACACCCGCAACTTTCGCCGGGATGTCCTGAGCGCGGGCATCGTTGAGGAGGCCGGTACGGCGCGGCGCGGCGGGCCCGGGCGTCCCGCACGCTTGTATCGCTCGCGCGGGACGGAGTTCGCGGTCCTGGCACGCGAGCGCGGTATTGCCGGACGCATCGGGCGCACGGATACGCCCGACACCCTGTCAGAGTGACGTCCTGCCCTTATCCACGGGGTGCCGGCGCCCGTATGATGTCCGAAGCAATCGCGATCCTAAGGACGGTACTCGGACCCTGCGCGTCGGCGTGGTAGCGTCCGGGACGTACCGCAGTGTGAAAGGGACGGGCATGGCGTCAGGGCACGACGAAGAGAACGAACTGCTGCCGGTCACTTGGCCATTTCGCGCGGCCGGGACGGTCATGATCTTCGCGACGATCTGGTTCTGTCTGGGATGGATGATCCAAGGCCAGGACAATGGGCACACGTTGGCTGGCCACATGACCGTGTTCTGGATCGCGATCTACGCGACCATCGTCCTCGTCGTGGCCGGCGGGATCTACAACTTTTACCGTGAGCGCAAGCGCCGCCGCCTGCTCGAGCTGCAGTAGCGCATGAGCGACGAGGCCGGCGCCGATCTCACCGATGCGGCCGCCCGCCTGGCAGGAATCGCTGACGCTCTCGGAGAGTCAGACTGGCGCGACGAGCTACGGCGCCGTGGTGCCGTGCCCGCTCCAGTTGACGCCCCGCCGACGTGGGGCCAGGTCGCGCTGACGGGCCTCGACGTGGTGGAGGGGCTCGCCGCCACCGGTCGGTGGGACGATGCACGTCACCAGGCCGCGTTTCTCGCGGACTTCTTTACGCGCATGCGTCGCCGTCTGCATGGCGTCGCTGGGGTCGCGTTCGAGGGGCTCGCGCAAGCAGCGCGCGCGCGCGATCGCGAGGATCTCGACGTGCATGCGGACCTCATCCGCGAACTGTTCGGCGGGGATACCGAACAGGTCAGCGGGTCGGACCGATGACTGGTGCCGAACCCTCGGCGGGCGGGCCGCGCTCGCGCCAGGGCCGTCTCTTGGTCGCCGCGCCAACGCTCATGGACCCGCATTTTCAGCGGGCCGTGCTCGTGATGCTCGAGCACTCGGGTGACGGCGCGTTGGGCCTCGTGCTCAACCAGCCGACCGCGATCCACGCCGTCGATGCTCTGCCAGAGCCCCTGTGCGATCTCGTGCCCGAGGCGCATCTGATCCATCTCGGGGGACCGGTCCAGCCCGCGGCGGTCATCATTCTCGCCGAATTCGACACACCGGACCGCGCAGCCGGGATCGTCGTCGAGCGCATCGGGATTGTCGATCCCGAGGAGGCCGTCGATGACCTGGCCGGGCACGTCGGCCGGCTTCGCATCTTCGGCGGCTATGCCGGCTGGGGCCCCGGCCAGCTTGAAGGCGAGATCGCAGAAGGCGCATGGATCGATGTCCCCGCGCAACCCGAAGACATCTTCACCACCGCGCCGGAACGACTCTGGAGCGCGGCGCTTGAACGCAAAGGCGGGGCGTTTCGCCTGGTCGCTCGCATGCCTGAGGATCCGTCGCTCAACTGATGAGCGCGAACGCCGGCACGCGCGACGGGCCGCATGCGGCCCGTCGCGCGTGCCGGCGCGGTACTACGACAGCCGGGCGGAGTCGGGAAGGGACGCCAGCTTTTGCAGCGACTGGCTCTCGACCTGGCGGATCCGCTCGCGGGTGACGTTGAACATCCGGCCCAGCTCATCCAGGGTCCGCGGCTTCTCGCCCCGCAGGCCGTAGCGCAGCTCAAGCACGCGCCGCTCTCGGTAGCTGAGCTGGTCGAGCAACTCCCGCAATGCCTGCTCGCGCAGCGACACTTCCGCTGACAACTCCGGCGCGACCGAGGTCTCGTCGGCGAGGAACCGTCCAAGCTCGGACTCTTCTTCTTCACCGACCGGCTTCTCGAGCGACACGGTGGGC
>Ga0307373_10012731_pt1 | contig 11898 bp, 6 predicted proteins | sample OX2MG_FD_202534 | JGI IMG/M metagenome (GOLD analysis project Ga0307373, IMG submission 202534) | Soil microbial communities from Risofladan, Vaasa, Finland - OX-2 | ecosystem: Environmental > Terrestrial > Soil > Coastal area > Acid sulfate soil | place: Finland: Risofladan, Vaasa | collected...
CGAGCAGAACCCCATGCTGGGGTTGCGCGGTTGCCGGTTGGGACTGCTCCACCCCGAGATCATCGAGATGCAGGTCAGGGCGATCGCGGAGGCTACTTCCGAGCTGCGCCGGCAGCGGGTCAGGGCAGTGCCCGAGATCATGGTGCCGCTGGTGGGGGCGGCCGAGGAGCTGCGCCGATCTCGTGAGACCATCGAGGCCACCCTGAAGGCGGTGGCGCGCGAGCAGGGGGTCCGCTTCGACATCAAGATCGGAACCATGATCGAGGTGCCGAGGGCGGCCCTCACCGCCGCCCAGGTGGCGGAGTACGCCCAGTTCTTCTCCTTTGGAACCAACGACCTGACCCAGATGACCTACGGGGTCTCCCGTGACGACGCTGAGGGCAGCTTCCTGCGCCAGTACGTCACCGACGGCATCCTCCCATCCAATCCCTTCGAGCACCTCGACCCCGACGGGGTGGGGAGGCTGATGGGGTTTGCGGTCAAGGAGGGGAGGGCGACCACCCCCGACCTGGAGATCGGCATCTGCGGGGAGCACGGTGGCGACGCCCAGTCGATAGCGGTCTGCGACCAGTTGGGGTTGGATTACGTGTCCTGCTCCCCGTTCCGGGTTCCCGGGGCGCGCCTGGCGGCGGCCCAGGCAAGGCTGGCTGGCGCTGCGGCCAGGGACGTCTGAGACCGAGGGTCAGGGGCGGTGGGGGGAGGGCTTGGCGCGGCCGTCCGGCAGCACGTAGAGCCGGACGGTCGATCGGGCCACTGGTCCAGGTGAGCCCGGTGCCAGGTCCGTGATGATCACGTTCCAGACCTGGGTGCTGCGTCCTGGGTGGATGGGGTCGGCGGTCACCATAACCTCGCCCTCGGCGATGGCTCTCAGGAAGCTCGTGTGGTTCTCGATCCCTACCACCGGTTTGGAGCTGTTGAGGCTTGCCCCTATCGAGGCGGCGGTCTCAGCCAGCGCGGCCACACTCCCCCATGCACGATTCCGTATGGCTGGAGGTGCTGGGGCCCGATCCGTAGCTTGAGCACGACCTGTTGTCCGGAGGCGGCCACGATCTCGGTGCCCATCTCCCCATCCCAACCAACCGTGATCCGGCCCGCGGCCAGGTCAGCGCGGACATCATCTGAGGCAGCGCTCATAACTGCAGTGACTTGGTGACCAGGAATTCCTCGATCCCATAGCGGCCGAACTCGCGGCCGTGGCCGGACTGCCGGACCCCGCCGAAGGGAGCCGAGGTGCTGAAGGCTCCGCCGTTGACCTCTACGGTGCCCGCCCGTAGGCGCCGCGCGAATTCTATGGCGCGTGCCCTGTCGGCGGACCAGATGGCTGCCGCCAGGCCGTAGGGGGTGCCATTGGCGATCTCCACTGCCTCGGCCTCGCTGTCGTAGCCGATTACGGAGAGCACAGGTCCGAAGATCTCCTCCTGGGCGATTGCCATCTCTGGCCGCACGTCGGTGAAGATGGTCGGTTGGACGTAGTAGCCCGCCTCCAGCCCGGGCGGAGACTCGGGTCCCCCCAGGACCAGGCGGGCTCCCTCTGACAGCCCCTGCCGGATGGATGCCCGCACCCGCTCCAGCTGGGCCGCGGACGCCAGCGGCCCGAGCCGGGTCGACTCATCCATGGGGTCACCCGGGACTAGCTTGCGGGCGGTGGCCACCGCCATTTCGACCGCCTGCGCCTGGGCCCCTCGAGGCACCAGCAGGCGGGTCAGGGCGGTGCAGGTCTGGCCTGAATTCAAGAAAGCGTTGTAGACCGCGAACTTCGCCGCGGTGGCGATGTCGGCATCCTCCAGGGCCAGGCTCGCGGACTTGCCGCCCAGCTCCATCGTCACTGGGGTGACGCGGTCCGCCGCCAGCTCGGAGATGCGCCGCCCCGCCCTGGTCGACCCGGTGAATGAGATCGCGTCGACCAGGGCATGGCGGACCAGGGCCTCGCCCGCAACTTGGCCCTCGCCGACCAGGATGTTCAGGACCCCGCCCGGAAGACCGGAGGCGTGCGCCACCTCAGCCAGCATCAGGGCGGTGAGAGGTGCCACCTCGCTCGCCTTCAGGACCACAGTGGAGCCTGACGCCAGCGCGGCTGCCACCTTGGCCATGACCTGTTGCAGCGGGTAGTTCCATGGGGTAATTGCCGCGACCACTCCCACCGGCTCCTTCACCACCAGGCAGTTGCCGATGGTCTCCTCGAAGGGGTAGGAGCGCAGCACTTCGCTGGTGTTGGCGGTGATCGCGATCGGGTTGCCCACCTGGATCGCCCGGGAGTGGCGGATCGGGGTCCCCACCTCACGCGTGATGGCCTCTGCGAACTCCTCGGAACGATCGCGCATTCCCTGGGTCAGTCGATCGAGGACGTCGGCACGCTGGGCGGGGCTCGTCCGGCTCCAGTCGGGCAGGGCTCGCGCGGCCGCTTGCACGGCCCGGGCGACATCCTGTGGCCCGGCGGCCGCCGCCTCGGCCAGTACCGTGCCGGTTGCCGCCTCCATGACCGGGATGACGCCGGCCCCGAGCGGCTCCGCGAACTTGCCGTCGATGTAAAGGGCACCTGCGTGGTTGAGGATGGCTGGATTGGGTGAGCTCAAGCCCAGTCCCCCCGGGTCGCCGCCAGCGGCCCTGGCCGCCCGGGTGTCAGCGCTGGCAGCAGCTCGACCGCCAGCGTCGGTCCCATCCTGAGGGGGTTTGTCCGTCCTCCATCCCGCCGGCCGCCGAGATCATGGCGTCCCATTATTCCTCCCCCCGACCGAGGGATACCGGCGCATAGGAAAGGGGTTGGGCTGGGCGGCTGCGGTGGCGACCTCGTTAGGGTGAAAGGGCCAACCTTGGCTGGGACTCGAAGTACCGATCAACACCATCGGCCGCCCCAATCTCGACGGGGGAGGCCACGAGGAGCCGGGTCTGAGTCCAGCGGAAGCGGTGGCGGCGGTGCCTGATCCCGACCGCCTCCCGGAGACCACCCTGCCAGGGCCAGAGCAGGGGGGATTGGATCTCGGGCCGTGCCCGGCATCCTGATCTCACCCAGCCCAGCATGGTCGGTCCACACGCGGAGATGGTAGCAAGAAGGTCTCGACGAAACCGATCAGGGGACACATAATGGGGCCAAAGCCAAGGAGGAGTCGACGTGAGCCTAGCGCCCGCGATGGTCCCACCGGTGGGCTGCCACCTCCAGCCAGCAGCGGTCGGAGTTGATGGGGAGCGGCTGGCCCTGGCTCCTGGGTGCGCTGGCCCAGGGCAGTCGGAGGGCCCTGGGCTGGGATTCTTGGCGGCTGGGTCTCGGTGAAGAGCGAGCGGCAACTGGCCCCTTGGCTGTCCCAGCCCGCCATCCACACGGTGGGGCGCCTGACCGGCCGCCGTTCCGGCCGGAGAGACCCCGACCGCAAGCGCCGCATGCACCGGGACGCCCGCCGGGAGCAACTGCTCGAAGCCTGTCTGCTGGCCTTCACCGGACGCGGTCTGGAGATGACCACCATGGACACGATCGCGGCCCAGGCGGGTGTCAGCAAGCCGTTGGTGTATCGGCACTTCCACAATCGCTACGAGGCACTGCTGGCGGTGGTCGAGCAGCAGAGCCAGCGTTTGTTGGAGTCGATGGCCCTTGCAGAAGCTGACTCGAACCTGCCGTCATTTGAGTTTCTGCTGGATCAATTCCTCCGCTTCGCTTCGGACTCGCCAGCGGGGTTCCGGCTCCTGTTCCAACTCGTGGACGCCAATCCAGGAGCCGCGCGACGGCGCCTGGAACTATTGCGCGAGCAACTGGGCAAGGCACTCATGGCGGCCCTGCTGCAGGCGGCGGCGGGGTCTGGCCTTGGGGCGGACCGGGACCGGGCGGAGTGGATGGGGGAGCTCATCGTCTCGATTCTCGAAGGAGTGGCGGGAGGGCTGGCCAAGGGTGAGGACCTGTCCCAGCGATCGGTAGCCCTACGGCGGCTGCTGCGCTCTGACTGGGTGATCTCCTCGCTCATGGACGTGCGTGACCAGCCGCGGGCGCTTGGCACCGGCGCCGACCGCGGCGACGGCGGCAAGTGAGGGGAGCACCCCCTATCCTCGGAAGTGAGATGGGGACGGTGGTTAGCCAACGCAGGTGGCGGGATCAGGGCTTGGGCGCGCAGCGGAGCCGACGCCAGCGGCCCGGGCGCCGCGAGGAGGTCGTGGGCCAGATGGTGACCCAGTCTCAAGCCGACGCGCCAGCTACCAGAGCCGACGCGCAGCAGCTTGGCTGCCGATGGAGATCCCCAAGGGCTAACGATCGCGTGGAGAGTTGGCTGAGCTTTGCCCCAGTGATCTGGGGCCCGGTGGGCGCGCGGCGTGAGTACTGAGCCTGGTCGAGTCCCCGCGATCGCCGGTCCCACCCGTTTGTCTGGTGGTCCGGGTACCGGCAAGACCCAGGTTTTGGTCGAGGCCGCAGTGCGATGGCTGGGCGGAGGCCGCGACCCTCATCGGCTGGTGGTGGTCACCCGGAGCCACACCAGCGCGCGGGAGATGCGCTCCAGAATCGAGGCGAGGCTGCCCGAGGTCCACCCAAGACCGAGAGTCCTCACCCATGAGGGCCTGGCACGGGTGGTGCTCGTCGAGGCCGGGGCCGACCCCGAGGCCACCCGTGGGCTGGATCGAATAGGGGAGTGGCTGGCGATGCGCGAGGCGCTGCGGCGGGCTCTGCCCCTACTGTCTGTCCTCCGTCCTCTGGCCGACGATCAGACCTGCATCGAGGACTCGCTCGAGTTCATCTCGATGGTCAAGCAGTCTCTGATCGGCCCCGGACTGCTGGCGGAGCGGCTGCGGGAGGAGCGGGGGCTCCTTCCCGAACTGGCGTTGGTGGCGGCGGGCTATGAGCGCGTGCTCCTGGATATGGGAGCCCGCGACACTCGCGATCTGATCGCAGACGCCCTGGCGAGCCTTGAACGAGTCCCCACCCTGATGGCGGGGTGGGCGGATCTCTTCCTGGTGGATGAGGCCGAGGACCTCACCTCGGCCCAGTGGTACTTGCTGGGTGGGCTCGTGCGCCGCCTGGCCCCGCCCCACGCCGCCCTTGTGGCCGGCGACCGGCGAGTCGCGATCCCCGCGTTTAGGGGACCATCCAGCCGCTTCTTCGACCAGGTCTTCCCGAGCGAGCTGGCTCCGGCGGAGTGGTCGCTAGAGGCACCGCCGGGGGACTGGCGGTCCCAGTTGCAGATCCAACTGGGCACGACCCTCGAGTCTGAGACCCAGCGAGGGGGAATCCGGATCTCCCTGGGAGGGGCCTCCGATGCAGTCTCCTGCACCGGCGCGGTGTGGGTGGCTCCGGATGAGAGCGAGGAGGCCTTTGCGATCGCGCGCGAGATTCAGCGCTCGAAGCTAGCTGGCGAGGTCGACTACGATCAGGTGGCGGTGCTGTTCCGGAGCGCCGCGGCGCAGCTGGCTCCCCTGCTGGAGGCGTTGGCGGCGATCGGGGTGCCCTGCCGGGTGGAGCGTTCCCGCTGGACCTCCAGCCTGGCGGTCCAGGTGGTGGGGCTCTGGCTGAGGGCCCTCGGTACCCCGCAGGATGAAGCGGCACTTCTGAGGCTGCTGGCCCTGGGCCCGAATGGGGCAACTCCGCCGGAGGTGCTCAGGTTGCGACGGCTGGCGGCCAGCCGCCGCGAGACCCTGTCCAGGACCCTGTGGCGAGAGGCGGAGCTGGCTGATGGTGCCCAGGGTCCCCGGTCCCCAGAGGTTGTCGGCGGCGGTCAGTTGGTCCGCCTCTGGCGCCATCTCGGTGGCGGCGACCCCGGCATGGCGGGGAGACCGCTGGCCCCTTCTGCGTTCCGATCTCTGTTAACGGCGATCCTGGAGGGCAGCGGCCTGACTCGCCTGGCCCTGACGGACCCGGAGACCGCGGCGGCGCTGGCGCGCTTGAATCTGGCTGTTGACGATGCGGGATCCGCCAAGGCGCGGATGGGCTTCCCCGAGCCCTCCCTGCGGGAGTGGACGGAGCTGATCCAGGTCGGCATTCGACGCGCCGGCTGGGATACCGAGAGGCTCGCCCAGCGGCAGTACCCGGCGGTCTCGCTGCTGACCATCCACCAGGCGAAGGGGAGACGCTGGCGCCGGGCGTTCGTGACCGGGCTGGTGGATGGAGCTCTGCCGGCGCGGTCGGTAGAGGTGGGACTGCTCGGCGTGGACGACAAGCAGCGGGTCCTGGAGGTGCTGCCAGAGCTGGAGGACGCGATGGGCGGTCCGGGCCACCACCTCGAGGAGGAGCGCCGGCTGCTCTTGGTGGCGGCCACCAGGGCCACCGACCAGGTCGTCTTCTCCTGGGCTCAGCGCTACGGCGACCGGCCCGCGCTCGCCTCCCCTTTCGTGGCCCATCTCTTGCGAGCCGGTCTGGGCGAGGCGCCGGCCCCAAGCGCGTCCCTGGTGACTCCCACCGATTGCCTGGCGGCCGCAGCGGCGGATCCCTCTATGCCCGGTCCCCGGTGGGGCGTGGCCTTCGACGAGCGGGTTGCGGATCTGCAGGAGCAGCTTCGGCCCTGGGAGCCGGTGGCGGCCGCTGCGGGAGGGAACGAGCTTGAGCTCAGCCCCACCAGCCTGCGTGCCTGGCTGGCCTGTCCGCGGCTCTACTACTACCACCGGCTGCGCCTCCGCGAGCCCGATGCCATGACTCTCGTCCTGGGCACGGCCGCCCACCGTCTGCTGGAGCTGGTGCAGCGGACAGGCGCCCCGGAGGCAGACCCGGACAGCTTCTCCGAGCTGGCGCGGACGATCGTCGACAACGAGCTGATGCCGGCTGCCCGCGGGGCGCTGCTGGACCCCCTGGGCAGTATGTATGTCCAGGCTTGGCTGCATCAACTGATTTCGCGCTGGGCGGAGCGGGTGATCGGACCAGGTGGGGCCGCGGTGGGCCGCCTGCTGGCCAGCGAGGTCCGGTTCCGGCTGCCGCGGGATGGCTGGAGTCTGGTGGGCCAGGTCGACGCGGTCTGGCGGCACCAGGATGGTGAGCTCGAGGTGGTCGACTATAAAACCAGCAGTTCGGCGGCCCCATCCGAGGCCGCTCTGGTGGGGCAGGTTTTTGGGAAGGACGACAGCGGGCCCTCTGACTGGCAGCTTCCCATCTACCTTCTTGCGGCGCGGGCGGGAGCGCTCTCGGAGTGGATCGGCAGCGACCGTCCAGGCCTGGCCCGAAACTGGTACCTGGGCCTCGACTCCGCTCCCGCGCGATCGGCCCCGGTCCCCGCTCGTGGATTCCGGATCGCCGCCGATGGAGCTCCCGCAGAGAAGGGTGAGGCCAGATTGCCGATCGGCGATTTGGAGCGCGTTGAGGGGGAGCTCAGCCGTCAGGCCAGGCTGATCCAAATCGGCTTGCATCCGGCCCAGCCCCGCCACGAGACTCGCACCTGCCGATCGTTCGGAGGCTGCCCACTCGCATTCTGCTGTGATGGCGAGGGTACCGTTGGCCTCGGGTTGAGTGAGGGCGCGCCCCGGCCATGAGTGCAGTGGAGCTGCTTTTGGCAGCGCTGACCCCGGCCCAGCGGGAGGTCGTCGAGCAACGCGGGCGTGGTCCCGTCAAGGTGGCCGCGGCAGCCGGCAGCGGCAAGACGAAGACCATGGCCACCCTCTACGCCCTCGGAGTTGCGGAGGGCGTCCACCCGGCTAGGATCCTGGCGGTGACCTTCACCGACCGAGCGGCGGTGGAGCTGAGAGAGCGCATCCTGGCGACCATGGCGGACGTCGGGCTGGCGGCTCCAGGCGCGCCCGACAGCCCCTTGGAGGGGGCGTGGATCGGCACCTTCCATCAACTGGCCCGTCGCCTGATAGCCGAGCAGCCGTATCTCGCGGAGGTTCCGAGGGATCTGGCGTTGGTCGATGAGGTGGAGGCTCAGGGCCTGCTCCGGGAGGCCGCCGACTCGGTCAGGGGGCAGGTCGCGGCCGGCCATGGACCGGCCAGGTGGATCCCGGAAAACCCTGACCTGCGGGCTCTACTGGGCCTCATTGAGGGAGCTTCGGCCGCGGTGACCCGGCTCCGCTCGACCGACCTTGACCCCTCCACCTGCCGACTCCTTTCTCAGGCGGCGTATGGCAGGTTCGAAGCTGCCGGCGACCCATCCGACGAGCTGGCCTGGCATCGCTGCGCCATGGAGGTCACCATCGCGATCTGGGAGGAGATGGAGCGACGTCTGGTATCCCTGCGTGCGCTCGACTTCGACGGGCTGTTGCGCCAGGCGCTGGCGGCCCTGACTGAGTCGCCTGCGCTCACCTCGTGGTGCCAGGCTAATTTCCGACTGATCATCGTTGACGAGTATCAGGACACCAGCGCGGTTCAGTCAGCGCTGCTGGAGCGTCTGGCGGGTGCCCGGCAACGAGAACTTTTTGTGGTCGGGGATGCCCGGCAGTCGATCTTCGCGTTTCGCGACGCCAAGCCTGGGATCATGGCCGAGACCGCTGGCCGGGAGTACTCCCTCTTCCGTAACCACCGCTCGGTGGCCCCCATCCTGGCGGCCGCGGACCACGTCATCCGGGCCGATGTCCACTTCGCCAGCGACCAACCCATGGAGGTGGGTCGCGGCGAGGCACTGGCCCAGCCGGTGCTGTTGGGCCTGGCCGAGTCGGTCGAGGCTGAGGCTGATGGCATCGCCCAGGCGCTGTTGCTGTTGAGGCAGCGCGGCATTCCGGGACCCTCCGGCAGTCACCAGGCGGTGGAGTTCGGGGACATGGCTGTTCTGGCGTACACCTTCAACCGCCTCGGTCCGGCCTTGGAGGAAGCCTTCCGGCGCCACCGGATCCCCTTCCAAACCGCCACCGGGGGCCTGCTCATCCGGCCCGAGATCAAGGACGCCCTGGCCCTGCTGCGCCTGATTGCTGATGCTGCCGACGACCAAGCGTGGGTGCGCGTGTTGCAGAGCCCCTGGGTGCGGGTCTCCGACTCGGATCTGCTCCAGCTGGTCGGAGATGGCGAAGCCACGCGAGCGACCCTGGAAGAGCGGCTGCGATCTGCTCTGGGCGGAGACCCAGTCGACTCAGCGGTGGGGCGCCGCGTCCAGCGGCTGGTCGGGGTCGCCGATGAGCTTCGGTCCTGGGCTCGCATCCGTCCAGCCGCCGAGGTGCTGTCGGCCGCCCTGGACGAGAGTGGGCTGCTCGCCTACCATGAGGCCCGGTCGTTGGCTGGCGATCCTGATGGGCACCGAGCCCTCTCCTCCCTCCGAGACCTCCAGCGAGTCGCCCTGAACACCCAGGCCGCCGGCAGTTGGCTGGGGCTCGATCGCTTGCTTGAGCGGATCGCCGCCATCTCGGATGCTTCGGGGCGAGCTGAGCCCCCGCCCCGAGGATCCCAGCAGCTGGTGACTCTCAGCACGATCCACAGGGCCAAGGGGCTGGAGTGGCCGGTTGTGGTCCTGGCTGACTGCCGTCCCCACCACCAGAGGGGGAGGCCTCCGGTGCTCTGGGACCGCCTCGATGGCGCCGTCGTGATGAGCAGGATCGGTGATCATGAGACCGCTGCGGGCGTCCGCTGGAAGGGCTCGCCCGCGGCGGCGGTGGCTCGCGAGGAGCATCGCCGCTTGGTCTACGTGGCCATGACTAGAGCTCGCGACCTGCTGCTGGTGACCACGACGCGGCCCGGTGTCAAGGACCCGGCGCCGACCTTGGAGGAGGTGATTGGCCAGCTCTGGCACGGGTCTGCCCCCAGGAGCGAGTACGCGGAGCTGGCCAGCGAACTGGCTGCGGGGGCGCCATGGATCGCGGCGTTGTCCGGCTTCCCCGGTGCGGTGGACCTACCCTGGGGAGCCGGACCGGCTCAGCCAAGCAGCGAGGCCGGTGGCTCCTATGCCGCTGCTGCCAGCCTCCCTCCGGAGCCTCTGGAGCGGCGCTGGGAGGAGCTGAGGAAGCTGGCCAGGAGCGCTCACGGAGCTCGCTTCGATGCGCCCGAGCAGTTGAGCTTCAGCTCGATCCGCACCATGGCCAGCTGTCCGCGCCAGTTCTGGTTCCAACACCTGGCGAATTTCCTGGTTCCAGGTCATGAGGGCGGTCCTGATGAAGCTGGGGCCGACGATCTCGACCCGGTGCGTCCCGGCTCTCGGTCGGGAGCACTCGATCTGGGGCGGGTGGTGCACTCGGTCCTGGAGCAGGCTCACCGCCTGCAGCCTGACCGGGGCCCGCACCAGGCCCAGTTGGTTGCCATGCTGGAGCCGCACCGGCGGGCCCTGGGAGCCGAGTTGGCGGACGCCGCCGAGAGCATGCTGAGCGCCTATGCCGGCTCGCCGATCGCGGCTCTGCCGACAGTTGCTGTCGAGCTTGCCTTCTCTTGGCGGGCCTGGGCGGGTGACCACCTACCGCCTTTGGTTGGCGCGATCGACCGGGTGGCCCGGCTGGCGTCCGGTGAGCTCCTGGTGATCGACTACAAGACCAACATGGGGATTGGCCCCTCCGAGCTGGGGGAGTATCAGCACCAGCTGCGCCTTTACGCGGCTGCACTTGGGGCCGGGTTGCTGGGGGAGCCGAGTCCGGCCCAAGCCGTGCTCCTGATGCTTCGGAGCGGTGGGCGGCTGGAGGTCGACTGTAACCAGCCCGCCATCGACGGCTCTCTGGCCTGGGCGCGCAGGCTGGCCGAGGCCACCGAGTCAGGAGCCGCCTTGAGTGGACTCGGGCACCCCGACCGGCCCTGCCACGAGTGTGACTTTCGGGAGTTCTGCCCCGAGCGCAGACCCGGAGTCGGTGGGGGAGCTCTTCCGGCTAAGCGCTGAGCCGGAAGAGCTGCTGCAGCTTCATGGCCAGGCCCATGTCCCCCTTGACCTTCAGCTTCCCAGTCATGAAGGCCATGGTGCCGTCGAGACGGCCCGAGAGCAGCTTGACGAAGTTCTCATCGCCGAGGCTGAGCGTGATGTTGGGGCTGGCGGCATCGCCATCGTGAACCTCGCAGGTCCCGTCCTTGATCTCAACGTACCAGTGCCCGCCGCTGGGGCCGGAGATGTCCCACTGAAAGACGGCCGTCACGCCCTGGGCCTTCTCTGGCTGGAATGCGGCCGGGATGCGGTCCATGATCTCCTGGGGGCTCAACTCGCCTTCAGCCATCAATTTCCCTCCTCTGGGCATCATTGGGGCCGCTCGGAAAGCGGCTACTTCGACTTTCTCATGGTAGTCACCTATCAGTTTGGGCCCGGGTGCTGGGTCCGCGCCGTGCCTTGATCGAGCAGGCTCAGGGGCCAGCGCTTGGGCCGCTTGAGGTAGCCGATGTTGGCGCCGAGGGACTGGGGCTGGAAGCCGAAGTTGGCCACCACCGAATCCGCGGCGGTCACGTTGGGCTTGACCAGCATGTCCAGCTGCTGGGGCGTCACCAGGGGGTTGGGCATGAGCTTGTCCATCAGGACCGCCCCGGGTCTGATCAGGCGAGTGTCGAGGTGAAGTGGTTTGCGCCGAGCGATCCCGAACCATTCCTTGCCGGTCGCCGCGGCGACGGCTAGGGTGATCTGCTCCAAAGTTAGCTGCTCGGGCCCGCCGATCTCGTAGACCTTGCCGGCGCGCTCGGGCTCGAGGACAGCGGAGCGCAGGCAGCGAGCGACATCGTCAGCCGCGATCGGCTGGAAGACCGCGGTGCCGTCCCCGGGGATGACCAGGAAAGGCGCCGGCAGGCTGATCGCCTTGGCCAGCGTGGTGAAGAAACCGTCACCCTTCCCGAAGATCACTGAGGAGCGCAAGATCACCCAGTCGAGGCCGCTGCCCCGCACCCACTGCTCGCCCTGCCATTTGCTGAACAGGTAGGGGAAGGTGGGATCGGGACCGGCCCCGATAGCGGAGAGTTGAACCAGCCGCGGCACCCCGGCCTGCTGGGCGGCTCGGACCACATGGGCGGTGCCTTGGCTGTTGACGGAGGTGAAGGTCTGGACCCCTTTGGCCCTTATTATCGCCACCAGGTTGACCACCGCGTCGGCGTCGCGGAAGGCCTCTTCCAGCCCCTCGCCGGTGACC
>Ga0307373_10012732_pt1 | contig 11897 bp, 15 predicted proteins | sample OX2MG_FD_202534 | JGI IMG/M metagenome (GOLD analysis project Ga0307373, IMG submission 202534) | Soil microbial communities from Risofladan, Vaasa, Finland - OX-2 | ecosystem: Environmental > Terrestrial > Soil > Coastal area > Acid sulfate soil | place: Finland: Risofladan, Vaasa | collected...
CTCGTGCAGCTCATGCTCGACCTGCACACGCAAGAGCACGGCTATCGCGAGGCCTACGTACCGTACCTCGTCCACGGCGCCGCGCTCATGGGCACGGGCCAGCTGCCGAAGTTCGAGCAGGACTTATTCGCGGTTCGCGGCGATCCCGGGTACTACCTGATTCCGACCGCCGAGGTGCCGCTGACCAATCTCGCCGGCGGGCGGATCCTTTCGCCGCAGGAACTGCCCCTGCGCTACGTCGCGCACACACCGTGCTTCCGCTCGGAGGCGGGCGCCGCCGGCAAGGACACGCGCGGAATGATCCGCCAGCATCAGTTTGACAAGGTGGAGCTCGTACAGATCGTCGCGCCGGAGCACTCCTACCGGGCGCTCGAGGAACTGACGGGGCATGCGGAGGCCGTGTTGCGTGCCCTCGAACTGCCGTACCGGGTCGTCGCGCTCTGCGCCGGCGACATCGGCTTTGCGAGCGCCAAGTCCTACGATCTCGAAGTCTGGCTGCCGAGTCAGGGGCGATACCGGGAGATCAGTTCGTGCAGCAACTGCGAGGCGTTCCAGGCGCGGCGCATGCAAGCTCGCTGGCGCAACCCGGTCACCGGCAAGCCCGAATTGGTGCACACCTTGAACGGCTCCGGGGTCGCGGTGGGGCGCGCACTGGTGGCGATTCTCGAGAACTACCAACAAGCCGACGGTGGCATCTCGATCCCGGGCGCGCTCAGACCCTACATGGGCGGTATCGAGCGCCTGGAGGCCGGCGCAAAGCATCGATGACCATACGATAACGTGAGTAGGTAAGTCGTTCGAGCCCGCTGCCGTCAACCGGAACCACGGGGTTGACCGACTACCGCCAGCCGTGAACCGCCTCTACGGGCAGCGAACTTCAGCAACGGCGGCCTCCCTTCGAGGGATCCGGCTGCGCGCCGGCGGCCAGCGGTTTGCAGCTCACCTGCCGCGCACATGAGAACCATGGCGGCGTACCCCCGCCACGGCCTCCAACCATCGACATGCTGTGGCAAGCCCTGCGAAGGAAATATCGGGACGACTGCACGCATGACAGCCTCGTCGCCGGCCGGAAATGCGTCCGGGTCGTTGAGCACGCGCAGTGCGACGTATTGAATCGCGGACTCATCGATGCCCTCGATGCCTCTGAGCCTGGAAAGAAGCTCATCGAGCGAACCGTCATGTCCCATCGCGCACATGACCTGCGCAGCGGCCCGGATCATGCGCGCGGCGGATTGCGGCATGAATGAAAGGGCGCCCGCGGCTAGGGCGGCCGGCCGCGGGAAGGTGCAACGCAGGTCGGCGGCAGCCGTCGTGACAGTCAGCGGCTCTCCGTGACGACGGACCAGCCGGTCCATGAGGCTCCCGACCTCATCCGGAGCGAAACTTTGGCCGAGCAGCGCCTGAACCACGGCCTCGAAAGGATCCCAAGCGCCAACCAGCCGCAGCCCCGGGTGGCGATCCAACAGCGGTGCGAGCAGATGATCGCGGCTCAAATGCCGGTGGATGACCTCGGGATCGGCCGCCAGATCGAACATCGTGCGCACTCGCGATATGACCTGCAGCAGGTGTACCGGTTGCGTCAGATGAATGTGGATGCGCAGCGTGTGACGTTCCGCAATCCTGCCGACCTCTAGTATCCCCTGTACATCGCGCACCATGATCGCCCGGCGATAGATCCCGTCGCATATCGCTTCCACGCCTGGCGTCGAGCGCGCGGCGAGAAAGACGAGCAGCGAATCCCAATCGTAGGGCGGGCGGTAGGCCAGATGAAATACGTACTCGTGGTCGCCGATGCCTGGCCGCCTGCCCAGGCGTCTGAGCTCGGAGGGTGCGCGCCCATAGAGCTCGCGGAAGACGTCGTTGAAACGGCGAATGCTGCCAAATCCCGAGCCCGTGGCGATCTGCGCCATGGACAGAGTCGTATCGCTGATGAGTTGCTTGGCGAAGTGCAGCCGCCTGATGCGGGCGACCGTCGTCGGCAGCGCTCCCAGATGCCGCAGAAAAAGCCGGGAGAGATGCCTCGAGGTGACGCCCAGGCGTTCCGCGAGAGCCTCGACGCCGTCTTCATCCAGCGCCCCTTCTGCAATCAGCCGCAATCCGCGGCTCACGGTAGTCGCTGTTCCGTTCCAGGCGGGCGTGCCCGGCGCCACCTCGGGCCGGCAACGCAGACAGGGGCGGAATCCGGCCGTCGCAGCGGCGGCGGCCGTGGGGAAATATTGCACGTGCGCCCGTTTCGCATGAGGCGCAGGACACACGGGCCGGCAATACACGCCGGTGGAGGTCACACCGATGAAGATGCGCCCGTCGAAGCGTGCGTCGCGGTTCAGACGCGCCTGTTCGCAGGTTTGCTCGTCGAATTGCACTTCGTGGCCCGTGCAGGAGAACGGATGTGCGGATGGTAATGCCATTGAACGTAATTTGATCACGACACTTCGAGGTCCGATTACAGCCAGAAGATCCGCAGCCGTGGCCTATATTAACTCGTGCGTCGACTGAACGACTTGCGCACGGCGGGAGTCGCGACGAGTCCGATCCACGAATCCAACGATTTGGCACTCCGGGATTCGCGCAGGGTGGGGCGTGGTGTCAACGGGGCATGGTGTCGACATGAGGAGTCCGTCATGAGAATAAAACTGGACCTCGGGCTGATCAGCGCAATCGCATCTCTCGCGTTTTCCCTGTGTGCCTATGCAGGCGATTCGGGAAGAACCTTGTTTCGTGTGATCAACCTCGGCGATCCGGGGGGAGGTGCGATCAGCCAGGGAACCAGCAACAACCAGCCAGGATGGACCGCCGGCTTCTCGACGCTGCCGGACTTCACGATGCACGCCGAGCTGTGGAGCGGCGGTGGGGCGAAGAGTCTCGGAACGCTGGGCGGCCCGAACAGCGCCGTTGCGTGGCCCAACCGCAACGATCACGGAGTGATCGTCGGCATCGCGGAAACCGCGAAAATGCAGCCGCTCGGCGAGCAGTGGAGCTGTTATCTGGCCGTCTTTTACGTGGGTGACGGCCGCGTATGCCGGGGGTTCGTCTGGCGCGATGGCGTGATGTCCGCGCTCCCCACCTTGGGCGGCGACAACGGCTTCGCGACCGGCGTCAACAACCGCGGGCAGATCGTGGGCTGGGCCGAGAACACCGTGCACGATCCAACCTGCGGCGAATTTACGAACAACAGCCAGACGCTGCAGTTCGAGGCGGTGATGTGGGTGCGGGACGGTGATCATGCCCGGGACGGCGACCACTACCGGCCGATCGAGCTGGCTCCGTATCCGGGCGATCTCGACGGTGCCGCGACCGCCATCAATCAAAGGGGCCAGGTCGTCGGCATTTCCGGCATCTGCGATGGGGCGATCGGGGGCGCCACCGCGGAGCACATGGTGATGTGGCGCCACGGCAGGGTGGTACGCCAGCTGCCCACACTCGGCGGGGCATACTGGAATACGCCGATGGACATCAACAACCAGGGAGACGTGGTCGGATTCTCGGACCAGCCCGGGGACGGACCGACCGGCGGCCAGGCGAATTTCCAGGCGTTCTTCTGGTCTGCGCGCTCTTTCACCTGCAACGGCAAGATGACCCCGCGAGGCAGCACCTGCGACCTAGGCACACTCAGCGGCGATGCCGTGAGCGAAGCTCTCGCAGTGAATGATCGCAATCAAGTGGTCGGCGTGTCCTACCCCTCGGGGCATGCCTTCCTCTGGCAGGACGGGAAGATGACCGACCTCAACGCGCTGGTCGCCCCGGGCACGGCCTTGGTCCTCACCGATGCCCAGGACATCAACGACCGCGGAGTGATCACCGGGCAGGCGAAGGATCCCACGACGAACGCGACGGTCGCCTTCGAGGCGATCCCCGTACGCTGATCGCGAGGATCCGTCACGACCGCCGCCGGCCCGGCGACATCGTTGCGCAAGACCCTCGCCAGCCGCAACTGGCATTGCGGACGGTTCAATCGACGGGCGAGCACACCAGTAGCCGCCGCCAGCGATCGCCAGCAGCGAGGTTTGGTTCGTCGGCCGCCGTGCAAGGCCGCTCGCCCGACCGGCCGGTATCGTCCGGCGATGCCGCGGAGCCTACCGGCGGCCGCCGCCCATCGTCAGGCGCAACACGTACCAGAACATCAGTGCAATCGACGCGAACAGCTGCATCGCGGCCGACACGTACCGGTCCTCCGGATAGGCGTGGATGATGTTCGACGTGTCGTACAGCACCGCCGCTCCGGCGAAGCCGATCATCGCGACCGAGAACCAGGTGCCGAGCTGAAAGCCGAAGATCGCGCCGCCGATGATCGCAACCAGCGCGAGCACGCCGCCCCACAGCAGGATTGCGCGCAGGAAGGAGAAATCCTTGCGTGTGTGGTGGGCGACGAACATCAGGCCGCCGGCGCCCAGGAAGGTGATGAGCGTCGCACTGTCGATCGTGCCCGGGGCCTTCGCGTTCGCGATGTACAGGAGCGGCACGAAGATCAGCGCTTCGGCGACCACGTAGACGGCGTACGAGAAGTATTGCATGCCGATCGAGGCGCTCGACTGGGCGGTGCGGGTCGCGAGCCAACCCGTGACCATGAACGCGCCGAGAATCAGCAGCCACGGCAGGCCGAACATGTAGCGCGCGATCGCGCCGGCCAGCCCGGACTCGAACAACACCATCTCGACCAGCACGAATCCCAGGATTCCGCCGACCACGTGGGTATAGACGCGGGATATGAACAGGCTTCGGCCGTCCATTGCGGCGCCCGGGTAGGCCGGATTGTTCATCGGAAATTGGTTCATGATCCTCATTGCTCCTTGGCTGAGACTCATCGCCCGTAAATTCTACCACTGCGGCCGGCAACGCGCCCGGCCGTGCGCCGAGCCGTGACATAATGGCCGCACGGGATTTAGAGCGGGGCGCACGGTCAAAGTTCGCGTGAGACCCGCCCATCCAGCCTACCGGAGGGTCCGCCGCCATTGCCATCCTGCCCGCCGCCGGCGCCGAGCGGGGCGGCCGCACCCCGGTCATCTCGGCCGCGCCCCGGAGCCTGTGCGTGCTGCGTCTGTCGGCGATCGGCGATACCTGCCACGTCGTACCGCTGATCAACAGGCTGCGGCGTGCATGGCCGGACTGCCGGATCACATGGATCATCGGCCGCGTCGAGGCGAAGCTTCTGCGCCTGCTTCCCGGCGTCGAGCTCCTGGCCGTAGACAAGAGCCGATTCCGCAGCGAATGGTTCCGCCTGCGCCGGGCGCTTTCCGGCCGCCGATTCGATCTGCTGCTGGATCTACAGGTCTCGCTGCGCGCAAACCTCCTGAGCACGGTGGTGCGCGCAACCGTGAAACTCGGCTTCGACCGGGCCCGCGCGCGCGAACTGCAATGGCTGTTCACGAATGCACGGGTGCCGGCCCGTGTGCGCGAGCACGTGCTCGACAGCTTCCTCGGGTTTGCCGATGCCCTCGGCGCCGGCGATCGCGATCACCCGCTCGAGTGGAACCTGCCGGTCCCCGCGGACGCTATGTCATATGCCGCAGGGCTGATTCCGGATTCGCAGCCGACCCTCGTCATCAGTCCGGCGTCCAGCCACGCACTGCGCAACTGGGCCGCCGAGCGTTACGCGGCGCTTGCCGATCACGCCGCGCGACGGCACGGGATGCGGGTGATCCTCTTCGGCGGTCCGAGCCCGCTCGAGCGCACGCTGGGCGCCGCGATTCGCGCAGCCGCGCATGTACCCATTATCGATCAGATCGGCCGCGACACGCTGCCGCAGATGCTCGCGCTGCTCTGGCGGACGACCGTGCTGCTCGCCCCGGACAGCGGTCCGGTGCACATGGCGACCGCGGTCGGCACGCCCGTCATCGGCCTGTACGCGGCGACCAACCCGCAGCGCAGCGGTCCGTACTTCAGCCGGCCGTGGTGCATCGACCGCTACCCCGAGGCGGCCCGGCGGTTCCTCGGCCGGACGCCCGAGGAACTCCCTTGGTGGACCAAGATCGAGCGTCCGGGCGTCATGGATTTGATCGAGGTGGATGCGGTGTGTGACCGGCTGGACGAGTTCATGCAGCAACGCGTCGCACCGGCGCCCCTTGGGTAAGTTAGCATCTCGGGTAAAATGCCGCGCACGGAGAGGTGGCAGAGCGGTTGAATGCACCGGTCTTGAAAACCGGAGGACCTTCACGGGTCTCGTGAGTTCGAATCTCACCCTCTCCGCCAACATCGCTACGGGATCGCGCACCCAAGGGCGAAACCAATCGCGCCCGCTGCAGCCCTCATTTTGGACGCGGACAGATGAGTTATCGGTGCGCTGATGTTTGCTTTCGGGACCGTCTGGATATTATCGAAATTTGCAGCGCAGGTTTCGGGCAGACCATCTTCGCTCGTAAGGACCACTTCAGTCGGAATGCTGCGGATCGTCGAGGTAATCGGCGCAACGGTGACGCTGTTTAGTACGGGGATCGCCGAATCACGTGTCAGGATAAGCACCGGTCGTCGATTGTTTGGCGCGGGGAAGGTATACCAACAAACGTCGCCGCGTTTCACCGGTTGCCCCAGTCCTGCTGATCGAGCCACGGGGAGAGTTCGTCCGGAAGCGGCGGGTGTTCGGCGTAACCAGCGGCGTGACGCGCTTCGAGATCACCTACACGCTCGCGGCGAAGCTCTGCCTCCAGGGCGTCGCGAATCAACGCGGAGCGAGTCGTCTTGCGCACCCTTGTCAGCTTGTCCACCGCCTTGAGCAAGTGCGGGTCAATCGTCATCTGTATGGTTTTCATGGATAGCTATAATACTGGCTATTGAAGTCCACATTGTAATCCACAGCGAATTCCGGCGCAAGAACTGCATGACAAACCCGGTTTCCAAGTTGCACTCAAGTTGCACTTGATGCTGAAACCGCGATAAACGTAGCTTCGGCGACACGTTGATGAGATGGGAAATGTTGGCTTGGACGTGCGAGTGCGTGCCGCTGACGTGCGACCCCATAGACTTGAAAACCGGCGTCGCTTCACGGCGACCGTGAGTTCGAATCTCACCCTCTGCGCCAAATTCAGACCTCCTGACGTGGCGCCTTGTAAAGATGTCCGGTTTCGGTGGATTTCACGGGACTGAAAGGCTCGCGGCATGCTGTCGCGGCGAGCCGGGGAAGGCAAGCCCGATATATAGAGGCGGACGGACGGCGAACCCAAGCCTAAGGTTTGAGCCCGGGAAGATCGTCGCCGTTTGATCGAGCAGTTGGCACAGGGCTTGTGCGGCGCGTGTTCGATGCGGCGAATTGGGCGGGGCAACGGTGATCTGCAATTCGTTATGGGTGACGCGGATGTCGCCGATGGCGGCGAAGCGTTCGCGCAGAAGCGTTCCTCCCTTGTGATCGGCGCGGGTGTAGTGAGGGCGCAAGAACGTCAGCAAGCCGCTTTTGGCCCGGTAGGCCACCATTTCGATAAGATCGGTCAGATGCTTGCGCTCGGTGGCGAGTTTGACCACCGTCCGATCGCTGAAGTCGAGGATCGCGACGCGCTGGGGAACGCTGCCGCGCTTGTCGATGAGCCTGGGCAGCTGATCGCGTGCCACACGCAGTTGCTTACCGAGCTTGTCGTAGGCGACCTTGAAGCCGCATATAGTCGGGCGGTGCTGCTCGGTATTGTCGACTGCGGCGGCGCCGTACTCGCGCTCGATCTTGACGACGTCGACGCGAGCCGCGCGGATCTGCTTGTCGAGTGCGCGCCGCTCACCGCGACCCTTTCGAACAACGACTCGTGACACCGGATAACCTTGGCGCATTCTCAAATCGAATGCAGATGGCGAAACCGGGATCAATTGTGGCCGGGCTCCAATCGCCCCGAGCGTCCGCTTCGTGGCGACTATTGCGATTTGCGTAAATGAGTGACACTTTTTCTTGCTCTTGCGGTCCAAGTACCTCGGATGGTTACAATCGAGGTACGAATGAGACACTCACAGAAGCGCAAGGAACTGGAGCGACGCCGGCGGCGTGGCGCACGGTTGCTCGTAGCTGGGAACAGCCAGGCCGAGGTCGCGCGGCAGGTCGGCGTCTCGCGCCAGACCGTGATGCGTTGGGATCGTGCACGCCAAGAAGGCGGCATGGAGGCGTTGCGGCGGGCGCCGCACTTCGGACGCCCGGAACGGCTCAGCGCGGCACAGCGCAAAGAGCTGGTGTGGCTTCTCAAAGAAGGAGCGCTGGCAGCTGGGTTTCCCACCGAGTTATGGACGTTGCCGCGGATCGCGCAGCTGATCGAGGCAAAGTTCGCCGTGACGATGGTCGCCTCTTCGGTCTGGCGATTGCTCGGACGGCTGGGCTGGAGCGTGCAGCGGCCGGCCGGCCAGGTACGGGAACGCGACGAGCTAGCGGTTCGGACGTGGAAAGCCAAGAGGTGGCCAGAACTAAAAAAATCGCTGCGCGACAAGGTCGAATAATCGTCTTCATCGACGAATCGGGTCTGTCCGAGAGACCTTGTCGCGCAAGAACCTGGGCCCCGAGGGGCGAGACTCCCGTCCTGCAGTACAGCTTTAGCTGGAAACAGCTCTCGGTGATTGCCGGCCTGAGCTACTGGCGCTTCTATTGCCGATTGTTCAACGGCTCGATCAAGAGTCCGCAGATCGTCGAGTTCCTTAAAGCCTTGCAAGCCAGGATCGGCAAGAAGCTGCTCATCATCTGGGATCGCCTGCAGGCCCACCGCTCGAAGCTCATACGGGCTCACGTCGAGGCCCAGCAAGGCCAAATCATGATCGACTATCTGCCAGCCTACGCGCCGGATATGAACCCGGTCGAATGCATCTGGGGATAACTCAAGCATCACGCGATGCCCAACTACTGTGCCCGCGACCTTGGTGACGTCGCCTATCGCGCCCGTACCAATCCGCGGTCCATGCAGCGCCGTACGACCCTCGTGCAGGCATTCTGGAAGCAAGCGGATCTGTTCTGAATATGTCACTTATTTATGCAAGACTCAATAGTTCAGGACGGTGACCCAATGCGGCCATCCGCGAGCGTCCGCTATCAGGCATTGACAATTGGCGAGCGGCGCAAATGCCGGGAGTCGCCGTCAATCAAACGCTATTCCCTCGTCTATTTGACGCTTAACGGTAATCGTTATACGATAAACTGATGGTAAAAGGCTTCCGGTGCGCCGACACGCGGGCTTTGTTCGAAACCGGCAGGAGCAAACGCTTCTCGAGTGTGGCGAAGGTAGCAACCCGCAAACTGGCTCAGTTGGACGCAGCGAATACGTTGGACTTCTTGCGCTCGCCACCGGGCAACCGACTAGAGGCGCTGGCGGGGAATCGTAAGGGTCAATATAGCATCCGGGTCAACGATCAAGTCCGTCTTTGTTTTCGCTGGACGACCGAAGGACCCACGGGCGTCGAGATTGTGGACTACCACTGAGGGCGATAGCGATATGTTCAAGAATGGCATGCGACCTGTCCACCCAGGTGAGGTGTTGCAGGAGGATTTTCTGAAGCCTCTTGGGTTGAGCGCCAATGCTTTGGCGAAGGCACTGAACGTACCAACACCTCGTATCAATGACGTTGTGCGCAAGCGGCGAGGCGTGAGTGCGGACACGGCCATGCGCCTGGCGCGCTATTTCGGCGGCGATGCGCGTTCGTGGCTGAATTTGCAGGCGGCTTATGAGTTGCGCATTGCGGAAATTAGCAACGCCAAGCGCATATTGCGAGAAGTCTCTCCGTCATCGACCGCGGACGCGTCCTGTTAAGGATTGTCCGACGCCTGCCCGCGTACGCGCAACCTTCAAGGCCGTGACTTCACTGACGCGCAGCCCCGCGCCATACGCCACCGACAGGGCGGTGCGATGCTTGAGGGTGCGGGCACTCTCAATCAGGCGGCTCGCCTCCTCGCGGCTGAGGATCACCGGCGGAGTCCGAGCCACGCGCACGTGGCTCATCTTGCTCATCAGTTCGGGACGCTTGAGTGTGACCTCGAAGAAGAACTTCGATCCCGTGATCGCCGCGTTCAGCGCCATCGGCGAGACGCCGCGATCCACGCAATGCAGTTGGTATCGGCGCAGGTCCTCGTCTGTGGCAGTGTCAGGAGAACGACTTAAATATCCGGCGAGGTGGCGCACGGCACGGATGTAGGTGCTCTGAGTTTTAGTGGCTAGCGTGCGCATCCGCATGTCTTCGATCATGCGACGACGCAGCGGCGGTGAGATCTTCTCGGGTGAATCCTTCATGGCTCTGCTCCGGTTGCGATACGAGGCGGAATGCCTCACTTCGCAAGTTACGAAACAGAACCTCGAACGTCAGCTGCCCGCCCACCCCAGATCGAAGCCACCCCTACCGCGCGAGCGGTTTAGTGCGTCGACCCAGATCCGCCTCCCGGCAGTGACCGCTTAGCCGCAACCAATCGGCGCGAAGCTCAGGAAATCGATGTCGGTTAATCGCGGATCCATGGCCGCATCACTTGTCGCACGGGCGCTGTCACAGTTGCTGCGACCATCGGATCTATTAGCCTTCGTCGGCGCAAATGTCGCAACGCGGTCTGTACCGTTGATTTTGAAAGTCCGGTCTTTGCAGCAATGGTCTGCAAGCTGACCGAAACGGCGTCTCGTCGTGCCTTCGCCGCTTGCCGAAGCAGGAAAAGATACACAATGAACGTCGCCGGCCGACGGTCATGCCCCACTAGATCGGGCATCAGGACATCGACGACATAGGCATCAATGGTTATGCGATCCATAGTAGTAAATACTATAGTAATTATCAGCATCGTCGCTAGTCCTGCCGAGCTAGCATTTGGTCACAGGAGGCTATCAGAGGTTTCGGCGATGATTACACAGCTAAAGTTTGTCGGTATCCCGACGACCGATCAGGATCGGGCCCTGAAGTTTTACACGGAGAAATTGGGCTTCGATGTGTCGACGGACCAAGTGTTCGATGGGAAGCAGCGCTGGATTGAGCTTCGAATTGCCAATTCACCAACCCGCGTGGTGCTCTTCACGCCAGAAGGGCATGAGAGTCGAATTGGAACCTTTTTCAATGGTTCGTTTGCTTGCGACGACGTATCGGCGACGTATCGGCAGCTCAAGGGACGTGGCGTGACTTTCCTGCAGGAGCCGCAGAAGCAGCCCTGGGGCGAGTTCGCCATGTTTAAGGATCTAGACGGCAATCAGTTCGTGTTGTCCTCATCCTAAGTGTCGGTCTGGGATTGGTCGCTGAGAGGAGTCTGCCATGAGTGGTTTGTGGGCAAAGCTAAATCTGAAGGATCAGAGGGAGATTGAGGTTCTCAATGCGCCGGGCTCATTTACGGCCGAGCTCGCGACGCTCGGAGGTGTTCGTGTTAATCGACGTATCTCGGGCGTCAAGGAACTTACTTTCGTGCTGGCCTTTGTTGTGACGAAGGCTGAGCTCGACAAGGTGGCCGCGATGATCGTTAGCAAGGCATCAGGCGACGCGCTGCTATGGTTTGCCTATCCGAAGGGTACCTCGACGAAATACAAATGCGATTTCAATCGCGATAGCGGCTGGGACATTCTACGGAAATCCGGCTTTGATACGGTTCGACAGGTTGCGATCGATGAAGATTGGTCTGCCCTGCGATTCCGTCGCATCGAATTCATCAATCATCGATCTGGCAAATAGAGCTGCTTGCGGCACGTTGTTGCAACGACCGCTTTCTGGCTTCCGGGTTCGGTCGCCGAACGTTCGGATCTGGCCGGTCGCGTCGCGGAGCGGCAGGTACCCGGAGGCCAGAGCTGTCGTTCAAGTTGCAGAATTTAACACCTCGAGTTTTGGCGGTCCCGGACGACCGACGCTCATGACCGAGGCTGTGTGAGAACCAGGTTTCTTCATATGCAGCGGGCCGTTGGTTTTACGACGGTCCCGTGTGGTGAGCGGTTGGCGAGGGGAAAAAAAGGGCAGTTCATGCCCTCATGGCTCGCATCAGCGGTACGACTCCGAAG
>Ga0307373_10012734_pt1 | contig 11896 bp, 11 predicted proteins | sample OX2MG_FD_202534 | JGI IMG/M metagenome (GOLD analysis project Ga0307373, IMG submission 202534) | Soil microbial communities from Risofladan, Vaasa, Finland - OX-2 | ecosystem: Environmental > Terrestrial > Soil > Coastal area > Acid sulfate soil | place: Finland: Risofladan, Vaasa | collected...
GGGAATCGAGGTGTACCCGTAGCTGCCCAAATCGAGATCTTGATAGGTCAAGCCGCGGCGCGGATCGGAGGGCTTGCCTTTGACCTTTTCAGTTTTCGCGTCATACCAGAGCAGCGTCAGGTTCCCGGACATCACCTGGTTGGCGGCTTCGAGCACCGTCTCATCGACCGTGTAATCCTTGTCGGCGTAAAATGCCACGTGGATAAAACCTCAGAGCTTGATTCCGGCCGCCTCGGCCGCGGCCCTGCCCATCTCATACATCTGGTAGAGCTTCGAGCGCTCTTTGCGTTCCGGCATCCCGCATTTGTCCAGCCGCTCGAAATGCTCTTCCATCTGCTTCAGATTGAACTTGGTCGTGATCTTGATTCCTTCCTCGATGTTTTCTTTCTTGAGGCCGCCGCCCGCCAAAATGATGAACGACTCGGTCAGCTCGGTCGCGGCTGCGCCGGCGAACGAGATGTTCTCGGCTTCATCGAGATGCGCGTGCAGCACCTCGCGCTTTTCGGGAAAGTTCTCGAGCACGTACTTGAAATGCTGCATCCCGTAGCCGACGTGACGCGCCTCATCCTGCATCACGAGGCGGAAGATACGCTTGTCAACGTCGGTCGGTGAAAGATATTCGCTGAAACGGAACAGGGTGAGCACATTGCCCTCCGCCACCAGATGCAGCGCTACTGACATTTCGCTGAACGAGTCGGCGTCGCGCAGATGCTTCAGCGCCATCTCGTTCATCGGGCTCGCCTTCATGAGGCCCCATCCTGTCGTCAGCGCGCGCTTGCGAAACGCTTCGGCGTGGCGCGCCTCGTCCATCGCCTGCGAGGCGATAAACGCCTTGACTTCGATAAAATCCGGATTGAGCCGCGGCAACCACATCGCGGGCGTATCGGTCGCGATCATTTCGACTTCGGTCAGGAAAGTCATCAACTGCGAGAGCGCCTTGCCGATCGTTTCGGGCAGCTCGACGCCGTCGAGGCGTTCCCACGGAATGTCGGTGGTGACGTTCCATTGGCGGCTGACCGCTTCTTCGTAATAGCTCTCGGTGTTGAAGGCCCAGACCTCGCTCTTGCGCGAGACCCACGGCTGCGCGTCTGGAACGCCGGCGGGAATCTCCGCGCCGCGGGGAGCGTAGGAACGATTGCCGCGGACTTTTTCGGGCACGTCGGTAAAGCCGTAGCTGCCGAGGTCGAGGTCGCGATAAGTCAGGCCGCGGCGCGGGTTGGCTTCATGCGGTTTGATCTTCTCGGTGGCGGCGTTCATCCAGGAAAGATCCATCTCTCCGGTGCGCATCGTGTAGAGCCACTTGTCGATAAAGCCTTTGTCTTCGAGATAATTGGTGGTCGAGAGGTAAGCCATGTTAACCGCGCCTCCGCGCCGGGTTTGCGATCACAATCCTCAACTGAAGCTGACTTCGACCTGGCTCGAGAGGTCGAAAAATTTCTGAATCGATTCCATGAAGCGGTAGAGCTTGTCGTGCCCGTCCGGGTCGTCATAAACGATCTTCAACTGCTCGCCGAAATGCGCGAGCGTGTTCAGATCGTGCGAAGAATCGGCCTCGCCGTGGCGATGGATATTCTCGATCATCTCGCGCCAGATTTTGGCGTCGCCTTCGATCATGAAATCCACCTTCTTCAGATCGATCGCGTCAACTTCGTGCACATCCTTGAGATCGAAGACCTCGAACTCGAGCACGAAGTTGCGCGCCTTTCCGTTTTGGCCGACACGGACGCCGAACGTGGTGTCGATAAAGCCGAGGCGGCGGAACTTTTCCTGCTGCGCCGTCATCTTGCCCTTAAGGGCCTCGAAATAGTCGGTCGAAGGAAAGCTGATTGGCATTGGATAGTCGTCCCTGCGAGGTTATCCGGCGATAATTATCTGGTTCCGATGTTACGGTCAAAGAACCGATCGTTGCAAGCTCGCCAGGCTCTATCGATTAAACGGTCGGTAGGTTTGCCGGCGAACTCGGCCAGGTTGTGACTCGCGCTTCGCGCGATGCTCATTTTCGTCTCCGGGGCGCGGCTTTCGCCGAACCACCCAGGGTGCGGCCGAGCGACTCGATCAGGCGCAGGATGTCGTCAACGTGATCAAAGTCGCCGATATTTTTTTCAATCGCCATCGAGCCGAAGATAAAGAAGATCGTCCACGAGATCAGCTCGAAGCGCTCACGCATTTCAGGGCCAGGCTTGAAGATCTGCTGCAACGCCCGATGCAGGTACTCGTTGGTGCGCCGGTTGAGCGCGCTGACCGACTTGCGCAGCGCAGGCTCGGTGCGGGCCGCGACGACGAGTTCGAGCCACGCGAAAAACAGCGGGCCGTTCCACGCTTCCCAGAACGCCGCGATCGCCGCGGTCCACAGATTCGCGCCCTTGGGCAGGCGCGCGGCGGTATCCTGGAATTCGGCGATGCGCAGGTCGATCAGATACTCGACGGCGCTGGTCAGAAGGGCATCCTTTTTCGGGAAATGATAAAGCTGCGAACCGCGCGAGAGACCCGCGCGGCTGGCGATTTCGAGCGTGGTGGTGTTCGAGTAGCCGCGGTCGATCAGGCACGAAAGAGCGGCGTCGAGCACGCGCCGGCGGGAGTCCGCGGCCTTCTGCGCCTGGGTCAGGCGCAACTCCGGACGCGCGCGGTATTTGAAGCGCGGAACGCCGGCGCCAGACGCCATCGGTGGCTGCGCTGAGGTGGCGGAAACTCTCGAGGCCATGATTTCTTGCAGGGCCGGTTCGCGGAACCGGTACGCTCCCCCACTGTGGTGAAATAGCGCAGTCCGCAAAAACCGTCAAGCATGCTTAAACCGGATATGATGCCGGTTTAAGTCAGTTCGCACGCGCCTCTTTGGGTCCAGCGACGCCCTTGGCAGCCAGCTCCTCGTCGATCACGCCGGAGAAGGCGTCTATCGGCTGCGCGCCGACCAGTTGGCGGCCGTCAACATAGAAAGTTGGCGTACCGTCGATTCCCAGCGCCTTGCCTTGCTCGAGTTCGCGCTGAACCGTCGCCTCAGTCTTTGCCTGATCGAAGCAGGCGTCGAACTTCGCGGTATCGAGACCGACCTTCTTCGCCGTCGCCTTCAGGTCGGCGGGCGCCAACTTCGATTGATCGGTAAAAAGCTGATCGTGATACGGCCAGAATTTGCCCTGCTGGTCCGCGCACTGCCCGGCTTTTGCGGCGTCGAGCGCGTGGCTATGCATCGGCAGCGGAAAATCGATATAGACCAGGCGCACCTTGTCACCGTACTTCGCGATCACCTGCTTCACGGTCGGCTCGGCACGTTCGCAGAAGGGACACTGGAAGTCCGAGAACTCGACGATCGTGACCGGCGCGTTTGCGGGACCGAGCGCTGGACGGCCCGCGCTCGCGACCTCGGTCCGCGGCGCTTTGAGCAGGATCTTGAGAGGCTCGGCCTTGCGCAGTCCGGCAAGCAGCTTGTCGCGTTGTTCCGAATCGCGCTGATTCTGCATCAGGGAGAGCAACCGATCCTTTATTTGAGGATAGGTGATCGTACTGGTGCCTTTGTGCGCGTCGAAGTATTGCTTCGCTTCGGCGTCGGTAACTTTAGGAGTCGGATCGACGATAAACTTTTTTACGTATTCGTCGACGCTCAAATGCTCTTTGACGGCGGCCTGTTCGAGCAGGTAGTCGTCCGCGATCGATTCGATCGCTTCGTGCTTAAGGTCGAAGATCTTGCCTTCGAGCGCGGCCATCTGCGGCTTGATTTTGTCATCAACCTGAGCCTGGGTTATCTTGTGCGTGCCGACCGTCGCGACTACCGGACCCGATTGTTCCGCGAGCGCCGGCGATGCCATTACAATAGCGAACAGAGCGCCCCCAATGAGCGCGACTAATGCCGCCCGTGGCGCGTCTTTCCTCGCCGCTGTGAATCGTTCAAGCCGTGTACCGCCGGATATTTCCCGAATATGCATCCCCCCAGCATATCACGCGGTATACCCGCGCTGCGAGAGGCCAGTCGCGGCGCATAGCGCGAATGGGCGGGCGCTCACTATAATCGACTATAGTCTATCGAATGAAATACTCACCGTGACCAAACCTGTACCAGATGCACGCGCGACGCGCCCAAACCTCGCGGGATTCAAGACGTCCGGCACAAACTGTTTCGAGGCTTGCCGATAGCCGTGGCTGCGGGACCGCACGCGACCAAGTTCGACGCGACCGCGGCCAGGCGCGGTTTGCTGGCGAAGCTCGGCGATACGTTTATGCCGGTGCGGCGCGGCAACAAGCTGGTGACGTTCCGATTTCTGGGACATCTGGGGCGTCTGGGAAATCAAATTTTCCAGATTGCGGCGACGATCGGGGTTGCGCGGAAAAACGCGTGTCCGTTCGTCCTGCCGAATTGGGATTACTCGCGCCATTTTGCAAATCCGTTTCCGCAAACTTCCTTTCGTCCGCGCACGCGCAGGCGGCGCGAGGCCAGCTTCGGATACCAGGAAATCGTGATCGATCGTCCAACCGAGCTGTACGGATATTATCAATCGGAGCGCTACTTCAAGCATTGCGCGGACGAGATTCGCGGCTATTTTCAGCCGCATCCGAAACTGGCCGCGATGCTCGAGCGCCAGTTCGGCGATCTGCTTGGACCCGACACTTGCTCGGTCCACCTGCGGCGTGGCGACTACGTCGGTAATCCGAACTTCGTCGATTTGAGCGCCACCGACTATTACACGCACGCGTTCCAGCAATTCAGCCCCGCCACCAGGTTCGTGGTTTTTTCGGACGACCCCGAATGGTGCCGGGCGCGGTTCGGCGAAGAGCGGTTTGTTTATGTCGAAGCGCTCAGCGACATCGAGGATCTGATCCTGATGTCCTGGTGCCGGGGACATATAATCGCGAACTCCTCGATGTCGTGGTGGGGGGCGTGGCTCGACGGGCGTGCGGATAAAAAAGTAATCGCGCCGACGCATTGGTTCGCGGGTGCGCATACCGACTCGCGCGTGCGCTTCTATCAACGGCGCGACGGCGCGCTCATGAGCGGCTACTTCGACGCCAAAGACCTGATTCCCGAAGACTGGACGAAGCTCTGACCCGGTCTCTTCAAAAGACCGCGCGCTTCCAATAATTTGAAGCCCTGCGTCGGGACCGTGCGCGAGAGTGGCGGAATGGCAGACGCGCTGGACTTAGGATCCAGTGCCGCAAGGCGTGGGGGTTCAAGTCCCCCCTCTCGCATTCTTCACCGTGGCGGAGGCGAACCTCACACCCCGCGCGCAGATTTGGGAGAACTGAATGATCCTCGATTTCATTTACGGCGTGCCCACCTGGCTCTGGGGATCGATCCTTCTCGTGCTGCTCGACAGCATCGCATGCCTTGGCCTGGTCATTTTTCACCGCTTGCTCCATATCGAGGTGCGGCGCGCACATAATGATCTCACCGGCTTCACCGTAGCGGTCATCAGCGTGACATACGCGGTGCTGTTGGCCTTCATCGCGATTGCGACGTGGGAATCGTACGCCAACGCCGTGGATATCGTGGACCGCGAGGCCGACTGCGTGGGCAGCATCTATCGCGACACCCAGGGCCTGCCCGCCAGCATGGGCGACGATATCCGCAGCGATGTTCAGTTGTACGTTACAACCGTAATCGATCAGGAATGGCCGCAACAGCAGGCCGGGAAGCTGCCGACGCAAGGATGGGAGCCGCTTAGAAAAGTTCACAGCGCGATCGTCACGATGCAACCTAAGAGTCTCGGCGAGGCGGTGATCCAGGCCGAATTGCTGCGAAGCCTGAACCTGCTATATAGCGCGCGCAGCAGCAGGCTTTCGGCCGCACAGGGGCACATCCCGGAAGTGATCTGGTGGATCATATTTCTGGGCGGCGCGCTGACCGTCGGTTACACCTATCTATTCGGTTTTCACGATTTTTGGATGCACATGTTAACCACCGCCGCGGTTTCCACCTCGATGGCGCTGGTGGTGGTGCTGATCATCGCGCTCGACTGGCCGTTTCGCGGCAGAGTGAGCGTCTCTCCAGACGCCTTCACCAATGTGCAGGAATCGTGGAAAGATCTGACGTTCGCACCCATGACCTCGCCGCCACCCGCCTTCGCGATAGCCCCGGAGAATGGAAATCACCCCTAAGCGAGGAAATGGGACCTTGCCTTCGTGAAAGGTGCGCGCTTTTGCTTCTTTGTGTTTTCTCAGAATCCTCGTGCCTTGGTGGTTATCGGGTTTCCTAAGCGGTCAGCGTTTGCGCGTCGCATAAGGCGCGAAATCGGCCGTCCGGGCGTGAGACGAGCGAGGTCCAGGTGCCTTGCTCTACCATTCGCCCGCCTTCGACTACGTAGATCAAATCGGCGCATCGGATCGTGGATAGACGATGCGCGATCATCAGCACGGTAACCTCGCCGTGCCGTCGCGTGATCTCGCCGAGCAGGCGCGCCTCGGTTTCGGAATCGAGGCTGTTGGTCGCTTCGTCCAGGACCAATACGCGCGGGCGTCTGAGCCATGCGCGCGCAAGAGCCAGGCGCTGGCGCTCGCCCTGCGAAAGCGTGACGCCGCGATCGCCAACGATAGTGTCGAGACCGGACGCCGTAGCGGCAACAAAATCGTTTGCGGCGGCGGCCACGAGCGCGGCGTGCAGCTCCTCTTCGGAGGCGTTGGGGCGCGCCCACAAAAGGTTGGCGCGAATCGTATCGTGGAACAGAAATGTATCCGAAGCAGCGTAGCCCATCTGTTCGCGCCACCGGTGCAGCTCACCCGCACCGAGCCGCGCGCCGTCCACCGTCAGGTATCCAGAGTCCGGCGTTATGAGTCCCATCACCAAATCCGCGACGGTGCTTTTGCCAGCGCCCGACGGCCCTACGATCGCAACAATCTGTCCGGCCGGAATTGTGAGATTGATTCCGGCAAGGACGGGCGCGGAGCCCGGAGCGTAAGCGAACGACGCATCGACGATACCAATATCGCCGCGCAGTTCGCGCGCGGGTGCGTGTTGCGCCGCCGCGGCCGCGCCGTCATCGCCGTCCGCGGCGGCGGCGAATCGCGATTGCATCGCGGCCAGATTCACAAACGCCGGCACCGCGTTCACGAACAGATGCCACTTCTGCAAAGCGCCGAGAAACCGCGGCATCACACGCGCGAACAGGATCAGCAGAATCAAGAGCGCGGCGGGCGCGACCGCGAGATACTGGATTGAAAGATAGAGCACGACGCCCAGGATTATCGCGGAGCCGAGCTCAAACCACGCCGAGGCAGAAGTCTGCTGCCGCTCGGCTTCTACGTTGGCGCGCGCGACTTCAATTGCCAGACCGGCGAAGATCTCATAGTTGCGCGCCTCGGCGCCGTAGGCCTTTACGGTTTTGAGATTCTGCAGATGGTCGGCGGTGACGGCGAACAGCGAGTTGGTGGTCGCGGACAAATCCTGGCCAGTTTGTTCGAGCGCGCGTGAGCGGCCGCGCAGCGTAGCCGCCATGATCGCCGCGCACGCGATGACGATCGCGGTCATCGCGGGCGCCAGCCAAAGCGCGATCAACACGTAAAGGCCGGTCAATACCATGTCGCCCGCAAGCATCATCAGGTGAAACGCCGCCTGTCCCGCGCGTGACAGCTCGGCGGTCAGCGCGTGGATAAAATCCGCGGTGCGGCTGCGGCATACGTAGAGCCAGCTCGCGTTCGAGATAGCGCGATAAAGCTCGAGCCGCATCCTGACTTCGAAGCGCTGCTCGGCGGCATAGATCGCGACACTCTGCAGCCGCCCGAGCATCGTGCGCACTCCCATCAGCACAACGAAGATCGCAAGCAACAGAGCCAGCGTGGGGCGCAGTCCCGCGGCGGCAAATCCACTGCGGACGATATGCGCGATCCGGCCGGCCTCACCCTGATGAGTCAAATCGAGACCCGCCACCGGGAGCAGCGCGAACAGCATCAGAACGCCGATACCTTCGGTGAGCGAAAACACGATCATCAGAGCCAGCGCGCCCGCAAGACGCCATCGTGCGGCGCGAATCAGTGCGCGGGTGAATTGGCCCAGCGTAGCGATCATTTGTCCGCCGCGGTCACGTTTTGCGAAGCGCGCGGACGCATCAACAGCCGCGGCCCATGATGGATTGCCAGACGGATCGGGCGAATCGCCCAGTAGAGCGGATAGAGCGGCGGCGGAAGCCGCAGAAATTCCCAATCGTCGATGGTCGGCCGCAATCCGCGATGCGCGCAGTAGCGAACGCGCCGGCCCGCGCCCTCGATCGCGGCCAGCGGAACCACCCATTCGTTGAATAGCCCCGCGCGCGCGCCGGTTGCGGTGAACATCCGCGCCTCGATGCGCTCGGCGAGCCGAGTCACGCGCGAGTCAGCGCGCGCGGCCGCGACGATGCGTGCGGGAATCGCGGCGTCCGCAAGATCCGCTGCGAGTATCACGCCGAGCAGGAGCATCCGGATGCAGTGCAGACGCGCGGCCTCGGCCGCAACCGAGTCCCAATCGAACCCGTCCGACACCGCAAGCGCGGCGATATCGCAGACCGGGCGCATCACCGGCCATCCGTGCTTGGTGGCGTGCGCGACGAGAAACAGCATCGCGTCCGCCGGCGCGAGCGCCGCGACTTCCGCGCCCTCGATCGCGACGCGAATCGCGCGCGACCACACCGCGTCCGCGTCGGGCGCGAACGGGAAGTACGCGGGCAACAGGCGCGAGTGGACATCGATCAGGTCACTCCCGCCGGCCCCGGCGAATTCATCTTCGGAGCCGTGAAAGAATCCGCCGCCGGGACGGTCGCGCTCGTAGCGGCGCGGCAGGTATCCGGACTTGGAGAGCAAATCGGCGGCGTGCGGAAGATCGTGTTCGTGGATCAGTAGATCGAGATCGGTGAACTGACGCAGCGCCAGGCTTCGGTAACCAGCGACCGCGAGCGCCGGACCCTTTAACGCAATCGCTGCGATACCGTGCCCTTCGAGCCCTGACATGATCCGCACCAGCTCGCGCGCCAGACGCAGGTTCCGCAGTGCGTTGGCGGCATAGTCCGCGCGCCACGCCGCCGCCGCGCGAACGGGCATCGCATCGGGAGCGTGGTCAGCGAAGAACCGGTACACCAGCGGCATCACTCCGTGCCAATTCGCGATTCGGCGCAGTTCGTCCCAGTCAAATTTTTCTGCCGCCGCCGCGCGCGCGCGCGATATCGAAACCTCATTCGGAGGATTCGCGACGCAAGCGAGGATCAACCGCGCCTGTGCGCTCAGAGTTGCGCCGGAGTGGTTTTTTTTTCGCGACATTGCCGAAGCTCAGAATACCCGCCACGCGCGCAGCCAAGAAGCCGCTCTAGCGGCCGCTCAAGTCGCGCAGGATCGCCTCGCGGACGGCGGGCAGCGCGGCGAAGTCATCTGGTATCAGGACGCGCCGCACCGGAATATCGGATGCGACCCGCTGCATCACGCGGAAGTGGCGTTTGAGCATCGCCTGGTCGCGTACATCGAGTGGAAACGTCGCCGAGACCAGCTCGATCAGCGCGTCGCGCGGGGCCAACCCCTGAATGGCGGGGACGCGGATCGTCTTTCGTCCGCTCCGTCCGCGGATCAGCCGGTAAATTCGCTTGAGTGGCACGGGACCGTCGGGGAACCTTGCGGCGCACTCCCGCGCGAGCATCCGCACCTTCGCGGTGTATGCCGCCACCGGCGTCGCGTCGGAAGTGTCGGTCCCAAGCGCCTGCGCGGAATCATTCCACAGGCGAAATCCGGGATAGGCCGGAACCGCGCGGATACCCCGGCGGTCTTCGAGCACCAGGCAATCGTCACCCAGTGCGCGATGACCCGCCAACAGGAAGCTCGCGGCCAGCGTCGATTTTCCCGAGCCCGGAGGACCAAGAAACGCAATCGCGCCGCCGCGCACTATCACGGCGGTGGCGTGAATCGCCTCCTTCCCGCGCAGATTCAGCACCATCGGAAAAACCTGATCGAGCAGCAGATGGCGCACGGAACTGAGCGGCGTCCAGGGCGCGCGCCGTACGCATGTGATCTCACTTCCGTCGTTGCTGATGCGAAAATCGGCCTTCCACAAAAAGCGCAGCAGGTACCCGCCGCGAACGCGGCCGCACGAAAGCCAGCGGCGCTGCGCGTCAACCGTGCGGGTAAACAGCACCTCGAGCGGTCGCAGCCTTACGGCGCGCGACGGTACAAGGCGGATCCGAACTTCAGGCGGCGCGGAGGTTTCACGGTCCGCCGCGCTTGCAAGCTCCGGCAGTGAAACGTCGGACGCGAAGCTTAAGCCGTAGGCTCGATAGCGCAATGCGGGCAACCGGTCCGCAATCACTCCCCACGCACCACGGCGCAAGGCTTCAAAAACGAAAAGGGTGGCGTTTCGGCCACCCTTCCCGGACGCTGCAAATCAGGTTTGATCAATCTGTGGATGAATGATGTCCGAATTCCTTAGAGGCAGGGCGGCGTGGACATCATGAAGCCGCTAAAACTGTCCATCGGCAATGCCGAGCCGTTGATCGCTGTAAGCTTGGTGATCGCTCCGTACTCGATCAGCCGAGGCGAAACATACCGCCGTTTCCCGCGGGCCGCCTTAGCCTTATCCTGCGGTACTACTTCCGACGCCTTGGCCATAGTCATCCCCTCCTCCCATTCCTCAATGACAGAGGTGATTTATCAGAGACCGGGAACGGGGTCAATTCACTATTGCCTATCAAAGGCTGTGACTGCACGTGAAAAATCTATGCTGACCGCTAGAGACCGGTTATGACGATTTCGGTTCGCCATTGTTCATTCATCTTCCGGAGCGCCCGAAAGCTGGCTCGCGCCACCATATGGGATAACCACTTCGGCGACGAATTGTGAGGCGGCCGCGGGATTCGCGAACAGATCAGGATGGCGCCCGAGGAGTTCGCGCTCGATATCCGCCACCGTGCGAATACCATCGAACAGATCGATCACGGTGCGGCGCGCTGCTCCCCATGGGGTCAGCGAGGGCACGAAGTCGGGGCGGGTTTTGCGCAGATCGTCGAGCGGCACCAGCATCCCCTGCAGGGTCGAGTGACCCGATCGCATCCGAACGACGCCCCTGCGGTCAGCGACCTCGACGCGCCATGCGACCATGATCTGCTCGTAGGTGATGCTCATCGCAACGGTCACGCAGTCGCCGCTGGCAACCCGGAGGGGAGCCTTGATGGGAAAAAATACGCGACGCCGATTTATTCCATTGCTGGCGATCGGAGAGTTGCTCATGATTACGCCGGGCGCGAGTTCGGAGGAGAAAAATCCGCCGATTCCGTGCAAGACGCCGGGGGTTGAAATTTTTAGCGCCACTTCGCCTTTCAACGTTCGTGGCGGGTCGAGCGGATCGATCGACGCAAAGCGCGCGGGACGGCCAAGGAAGCGGGCGCGCAGAAAATCGATCGGATAACCGGTGTTTCGCGCGATGAGTGCCGCAGGCGAGAAGTCGAACCCCGCGCGGCGAGTGTCCCAGAACTCGACATTGCGCCGGGCCTCCGGATACGTAACCGGCGCGATCCACTGATCGATGCGGCGCGGAATAGAGCGGCCGCCAGGCTTAAGCATCCGGATTCCGCCATCGCGAAAAAATTCCAGCACCCCGGCTTCAAATCCAAAATGCCCAATCTGATCGGCAAGCAGAACGTCAGCGGGTTCGGGCAGCGACACGCGGGTCGAGGGGCCGTGGACATGGACGATTCTGTCCGCGAAGCCATTGGCGGCCGCGATCTCGCGCGCAAGATCGATTATGGCGCCGCCCTCGATCGCATAGACGCGCGCCGCGCCCGCCTGGCATGCCAGCATCCCCAGGATTCCGGTTCCGCAGCCGAGGTCCACCACGACATCACCGGGCCGGACCACCTTGTTGATCGCTTTGCGGAACAGTCCGAGCCGGGTTTCGTCGGACAAGTACTGGCGGTGCTCATCGAGGATCATCGACATCGCGGTTTACATTCCTTGGGCTCTGCTTGAA
>Ga0307373_10012735_pt1 | contig 11895 bp, 13 predicted proteins | sample OX2MG_FD_202534 | JGI IMG/M metagenome (GOLD analysis project Ga0307373, IMG submission 202534) | Soil microbial communities from Risofladan, Vaasa, Finland - OX-2 | ecosystem: Environmental > Terrestrial > Soil > Coastal area > Acid sulfate soil | place: Finland: Risofladan, Vaasa | collected...
GGGTCCTGGAGGGTCTGGGCGCTGTCCTCCCTCACGGCCGCTTCCGAGACCCGGGAGCGGAACCCACCGGCCACCGGTTCGAGGTCGTACAGCAGGTAGGCCTCGATGTCGTCACTGAGTCCCTCGCTGAAGGAGGGATGGGCCCGCCAGAAGTCCAGGTACTCCGCCTCCGAACCGAACACCGTGCCAAGTCGGGCCAGGGCCGGCCCGAGCACGGCCTCCACGACGGCGCCGGGGTCCAGGCCAGGCGACAGGGGCGGGGGCAGGCCTCCGTCCACCAGAACCAGTCGCTCCACCCGTTCGGGGAACCGGGCGGCCAGCACGACGGCCACGTATCCACCCATGGACTCACCCACCACCACGGCCGGACCGGACCCCAGCGCCTCGAGGACCTCGGCGCAGTCCCGGGCGTGGGCCTCCATGCCGAAGGGCCCAGGCAAACGGCCGCTGGCCCCCCGGCCCCGCAGGTCCGGGGCCAGAAGGTGGTGGTGCTCAGCCAGGTGCCGGGCCACCGGGGCCAGGGACAACGACGACGCCGTCACCCCGTGGATGCCGAGGACGGTCTGGCCGCCGTCTCCCCACCGGGCCGTGCGCAGCTTGCCCCCGGGTACGTCCACGTCCACGAATTCCGGCCGCACGCCGTCACCCAGCTCGACCACTTGCCCCCCCGCGTCCACATCTTCCTAACGGTCGTTCGTTGGTGTCGGCAGTGAATCACGGCCGGAACAATTGCGTCAAGTACGTATTAATTGACCGGAACGGACCTTCCGCCGCAGACTAACGACCGTTCGGTTCCGTCCCCGGAGGGGAGCAATGCTCGAGGCTCAGGCCCAACCCAACGCCCAGGCTGCCGCCGAAGAACTGCTGCCGCCGCGAGCGGCCGCCGACGGGACCCATCGGCGCATCCTGGAAGAGGCCCTGGTCCGCTTCGGCGAAAGGGGCTTCCACGGCGTTTCGGTCCGTGAGATCGCCCAGGCGGCCGGCATCCGGGCCAGCTCGGTCTACGCCCACCTGGAGTCCAAGGAGCAGCTCCTCTTCGAGTTGATGCTGATCGGCCACGAGGAACACCACGACCGGCTTCGCCAGTCCGTGTTGGAGGCCGACCCCGACCCTCTCGACCAGCTCCGCAGGGTGGTCGAGGCCCACGTCCGGATGCACGCCACCTATCCGCTCCTCTGCCAGGTGGCCAACCGGGAGCTGGCTGCCCTGACCCCGGCCAGCGCCGATCGGGTGATAGCCGTCCGGCGCCAGTCCGAGCAGGTCTTCACCGACGTCATCAGCCGCGGGGTCCGCCTAGGCGTGTGTCAGGTGCCCGATCCCTGGTTGGCCACCGCCGCCATCGGGGCCATGGGCATCCGGGTGGCGGAGTGGTGGGGCCAGGCCCGGGGCTTCGATGTCGAAGATGTGGTGTCGGCCTACGTGGAATTTGCCGTCCGGATGGTGGGCCCGATCAGCTGAGGATGGCCTGTGAGCTGGTCCCCGCCGCGTCGTGGAGGCCCATAGGATCGTGGGCTCGATTCCCCGGACCGAGGGCGGCCCCACCAAATTGTCACAACCAACCGCTCAGACTGGAACCACCGGTCTGCCCAGCGGGAAGCGACGCCGGTTCCGACCGGCGCTGGCCGTCCTGGTGGTCATCGCCCTGCTGGTGGTCGGCGGCGCCGGCTACGCCTACCACCTGACCCATGGGTTCAGACGCACCGATGTGCACGGATTGGCCGGCGCCCTCACCAGCGGGCAGGAGGCCGGGACGGAGAACATCCTGATGGCCGGCTCGACCTCCCGCTGCGCCCTCACCGTGCAGAACCCCGCCTACGGGTTGTGTTCGCAGGGTGTCAACGGAGTCAACAGCGACGTGATCATGATCCTTCACGTCGATCCGGCCCACCACCGCGTGGCCCTGCTGTCAGTTCCCCGAGACCTCTTCATTCCCAACGCCCGCAGCGACGGAGCCAACAAGATCGACGCCGGCCTGTACCAGGGACTGTCCCAGCTGGTCACGGCCATCGAGGACGATCTCGGCATTCCGATCCAGCACGCCGTCTCGCTCAACTTCGACCAGTTCGCCAACGTGGTCGATGCCCTGGGCGGCCTCAACATGGCCTTTCCCATCTCCGTCTTCGACGCCGAGTCCGGGCTCAACGTCCGGGCCGCCACCTGCGTCCAACTCAACGGAACCCAGGCCCTGGAGGTGGTGCGGGCCCGTCACCTGCAGTACCGGTCCAGCGCCTCGGGCTCCTACGCCGCCTACTGGCCCCAGGAGGCCCAGAGCGACCTGGCCCGCATCCGGCGGGACCACGAGTTCCTGCGCGTCCTGGCCGCGGCGGCCGCCAAGAAGGGACTGGGCAACCCCATCACCGACATCAATCTGGTCGGGTCGCTCAAGGCTGATTTCACCTTCGACCAGTCGTGGTCGGTGACCGACATGGCCAACCTGCTCCTCGATTTCCACTCCGTCGACATCAACTCCGTGCCCCAGCTCACCCTGCCTGTGGCCGTGGTGACCGACCCCGACGGAGCCGGAGGCGGGCTCATCTATGCCGGGGCCGCCTACGGCCAGGTGGAGTTCCCCGCCCTGGCCGCCGACCGGGCCGTCATCGACCAGGTCCTCGGCATAGCCGCCAACACCGACGCTCTGTCCGGTCAGGCTCTGCCCTCGCCCGCATCGGTCAACGTCTCGGTGATGAACGGGACGGGCATTGCTAACCAGGCCGGATCCACCGCTGCGGCCCTGGCTGCCCTCGGGTTCCACACCGTGGGCGCCGGTGATGTACCGGTCACCGGGGACGTGGCGGAGACCGTCGTCTACTACGGCGCCCACGCCCCCGCCGCCGAAGCAGCCGCCGAAGCCGTCGCCGACTCGATGAGCGGCTCGGTGATCATCGGCTACGACCCCAGCAAGGTGACCTATGGGGCGCAGGTCACGGTGGTGACCGGGACCCAGTTCACCGTGGCCCTGCCCGTCGCCCCGGCCGGCACCGGCTCCTCCACCTCCTCGGCCCCTCCCACCACCACGGCGGCGCCGGGCTCGTCCAGCATCGCCGCTCCGTCGGCGCCCAACTCGAACCTGGCCCCCTGGGATCCCCGGGCCTGCCCGGCCGGAGCCTCCCCGACAACCCCGGTGGCCAACCCTGTCGGCTGAACGCCGACAGCTCAGGCCCGTCGCGCCGCACCCGTCCCTCCCGCATCACGATCGACCCGGCATCAGGGCGGCTCAGCCAGCAGACTGGGCCATGCCCGCCATCGAAGTCGTACTACTGGGGACCGGGAGTCCTATCCCCGATCCGAACCGGGCCGGCCCGGCCACCCTGGTGCGCGCCGCCGGTCGGAGCCTTCTGATCGACTGCGGGCGCGGCGTGTTGATGCGGACAGCCGGGGTCGGAGTGGGTGCCAATCAGCTCCGCGCCACCCTCATCACCCACTTGCACAGCGATCACATCACCGACCTGACTGATGTCATCACCACCCGTTGGGTGACCTCTTTCGCCCCGCTGCCCCTCGATGTGTTCGGCCCTCCGGGTACCCAGCAGGTGGTGGACGGCATCCTGGCCTCGCTGGCGCCGGACATCTCCTACCGACTCGCCCACCATGCCGACCTCACGTGGGAGCCAGCGGTGACGGTCACCGAACTGACCGCCGGCACCGTCATGGGCGAGGACGGCTTGGTGGTCACGGCCGCACCGACCGACCACCGACCCGTGAGCCCGACCGTCGGCTACCGGTTCGACTCCGGCGGGCATTCCGTCGTGGTAGCCGGGGACACGGTGCCCTGCGACGGACTCGATCAGCTCTGTGCCGGCGCCGACGTTCTGGTTTGCACCGTCATCCGGGAGGACCTGCTGCGGGCGATCGGACTGCCCCGGTTGATCGATGTCTGCGACTACCACTCCAGCGTCGAACAAGCCGCCGATACTGCCCAGCGGGCCGGCGTGGGACAACTGGTGCTCACCCATTGCGTGCCGCCCGTAGCTGAAGGTGCGCAAGAGGAATGGCGCTCTCTCGCTGCCGGCGTCTTCAGCGGTGAAGTGATAGTCGCCTCTGATCTCGATCGCGTCGAAGTCGGCTGACGGACCAGCTTTTGGCTACTAGCCGTTCCGGGCGATGAAGTCTCCGCCCTGGGCTGCTCACCCCCGGCCGCTCTTCGACGTCATCGTCATGACCTACCGGTACGAGTGGCGGGCCATGAGCTACGCCCTCTTCATGCACGAGGACTATCCGCCCTTCGACTTCGAACTGTCATCCACCGATGACGGCGTGGAACCCCACACCTCCCTGTCCCTCGTTTACCCCGAGCACCTCGCGCGCTGGAAGCCGCTGTACAAGTGGTTCCTGGCCATCCCGCACTACCTCGTGCTGGTCGCCCTGGCCATAGGGGTGGTCCTGGGCATCGTCGGTGGCTTCTTCGCCGTGCTCGTCACTGGGGAGTACCGGCTCGGAATCCGGGACTACCTGGTCAGTGCATACCGTGGGCTCGTCCCACGGACGGCCAGCTGACGCGCATCTGCTCACGCCTCACAGAACGACTCAAGGATCTGATGCACATTTGGGACCGTCCCAGAACATGCGTGCAGAACGTGGGTGGAGGGTCGCCCCTGACGCCGGCATGGAGCGCGCCAGCTGGTCACTCTCCGACGTCAACGGCCTTAAGCGGCCTCGATGGCCGCTGGTCAGTCCAGAGGACCGCCAGCGATGGCGTCTGTGCACTCGACGCACCCGGGATCGTCGCAGTGGGTGATGTCGGGATCCTCCCGGATGGCCTCAGCGGCACGGTCCAGTGCTTCTCGGGCGGGATAGGCCCGCCATAGGCTCTGACCGACCACCGTCCGAGCTTCGAGGGGTTCCAGAACGGGCGCCAGGCGTTCGAAGCCCCTCGAGCACTCCCCACCCCGGCTGCGCACTGCTCGCCCATCGGCGCCCCGCGACCAACGGATAAACGGCCCCCGCCCCGCCTGGGTCTCGGCCAGGTGCAACAGAGTCATGCTGGTGAGCCCCACTCCAGCCAGCAGGACCCATCCGTTCACCTCGGCCAACTGACGCACCGGTCCGAAGACATCAGTGGCGACCTCGGCCCCGATGAGACGGTCGGCCAGCGGGCCCAATGCGCTGAAGGTCCCAGTCGATAGGCGACAGCGGATGCGGTCGGGGCGGATGGCGACATGAGCCGAAGTTGCCCCCAGCCACCCGTCCACCTCGGTCCGGCTCGGGTCGTAGATGTCGGTCATGCCCGGCCAGGGACGACCGGCGGCCAGCGCGTCCTGTGCGGCGTAGTCGATTCCGTTACGAGCGGGACGGTCCTCGGGTGGGGCCGGGATGGCGAAGGCCTCGTTGGCCATCGTGGCCACCATCACCGTCGCGGCGGTGGAGAGAAGGCCGTCCACCAGGGTTGCGGGGCCGTCGACCAATCGAGGAAACGACCGGAGCGAGGCGTGGAGGCAGATCGTGCCGCCCGCCACTCCCAAGCGTTCTGCGCCGGTGGCCACGTCAGCCTGGGTTACGACCACGAGGGCAGTCGAGCCGGAGACGGCCGTGGCCGCAATCCGTTTTGACCTGAAGGGCCCGGCCGTGGGCTATCGGGGTGCCGCCGCGAGCTCGGCCAGTACCCGCTCGTCGTCCTCTGGGCCACCACGTCCCTACTCCAACGAAAACTCCAGATCCGTATCGTCCGCTCCGGTGAGCCTTATGAGTAACTCTGACGGCCTCGGCTGCGGGCCGGCTGTGAATCAACCCGGAGCCCGCCGATAGTCGGCCGGTCCGGCCGGGGCCCGGGCGCGGCCCGGTGGCCATCGGCCCGATCCCCCTACTCTGGCCGGGTCAGGTGACTCCGAGGGCCCTGACCACTCAGGCAGGAGGCCTCCCGAATGCGCAACCAGGTCTGTGAGCTGCTCGGCATCGAGTTCCCGATCCTGGCCTTCAGCCACTGCCGGGACGTCGTGGCGGCGGTGACCAACGCCGGAGGCTTCGGTGTCCTCGGGGCGGTCGCCCACACCCCCGAGGGCCTCGATATCGACCTGGCGTGGATCGAGGCGGAGACCAAGGGGCGGCCCTATGGGGTCGACCTGCTCCTGCCCCAGAAGTACGCCGGCGCCGACGAGGGAGGGCTGGACCGGGAGGCTGTGCGCGCCCTGCTGCCCGTCGAGCAGCAGGCCTTCATCGATGAGATCCTGGCCCGCTACGGCGTGCCCGAGCTGGATCCCGAGCTGCGCGGGGCGATGGGGCGCCGGGGCGGGATGAACGTTTCGCCCCGGGGCTACGAACCGCTGCTCGACGTGGCCTTCGCCCATGACATCAAGCTCATAGCCAGCGCCCTCGGGGCACCCCCTCCCGACCTCATCGAGCGCGCCCACGGGCAGGAAGTGGCCGTGGCGGCCCTGGCCGGGCGGGCGTCCCACGCCTCCCGTCATCACGCCGCCGGGGCCGACATCATCGTGGCCCAGGGTACGGAGGCCGGCGGTCACACCGGGGAGGTATCGACCATGGTGCTGGTGCCGGAGGTGGTCGATGCCGTCTTCCCGACCCCGGTGCTGGCCGCGGGGGGGATCGGTCGGGGCCGCCAGATGGCCGCCGCCATGGCCCTCGGGGCCCAGGGCGTGTGGTGCGGTTCAATCTGGCTCACCACCGAGGAGGCGGAGACCCACCCGGTCGTGAAGGAGAAGTTCCTGACCGCCTCCTCCAGTGACACCGTCCGGTCCCGGTCCCTGACCGGGAAGCCGGCTCGGATGCTGCGCAGCGCGTGGACCGATGAGTGGGACCGACCGGAGGCCCCGGCGCCGTTGGCCATGCCGCTGCAGAGCGCCCTGGTGGCGGAGGCGCAATCCCGCATCGGTCGTTCCTCGGGTACCAAGGGCAGCGGGGCGGAGAAGCTGGCCAACTACTTCGTGGGTCAGGTGGTCGGTCAGATGAACCAGGTGCGCCCGGCCCGGCAGGTCGTGTTGGACATGGTGACTGAGTATGTGGACGTGCTCCAGCGCTTTGCCGAGGAGGCGTCCGAGGGCGCCTCCTCGTAGCCCGAGATGGAGAAGGTCCTGTACGTCCTCTGGGACCCGCCGCCGGTGGCCGAGCTGGCGGACGCTCTTCAGGGCCCCGACCCCCGCGGCCTCCAGCTCAACCTGGTCGACGAAGCCGTAATCCCGGCCTGGGGCGGCGCCCTGGAGGTGGAAGACCCTCCCATGGAAGGCATGGCCTGGCCTTCCTGCGCCGACCTGAGCGCCTCGGACCCGACGAATTCGTCCGGGTGTGGCAGGAGGTCCAGACGGCCATGGCCATCGAGACCCAGAGCACGTTCCGCTACGTCCAGAACGTGGTCGTCCGCCCCCTGACCCCGGGCTCACCGCCGTGGGCGGGGATCGTGGAGGAGTGCTTTCCGATCGAGGCCATGACCGACCTCCACGCCTTCTACGACACCGACGGAGATCAGGCTCGGCTGTCGGACAACATGTCGAAGATGATGGACGCCGTGGGCCGCTTCCAGGACCGCGGGTCGACCGAGGTCATCTGGACCAGCCAGTACGTCTACCGAACACCCTGGTGAACCCAGCACCATGGTGAACCCAGCACTCTGGTGAACCGAGTACCTGGATGAAAGGAACGCCGGTGACCATCCCGCGTACGCCCGAGGATCGCTTCGACCACGTACCTGGCTTCGACTTTCCGGTCGGCTATGCCGAGGTCCCATCCCTGCTCGCCGGGGACGGAGCCGGGCGGGACGGAACCGGGCCCGGCGCTGACGCGGAGCGCCTGAGGGTCGCCTATATCGAAGCCGGATACCCGGCGGGTCCAGCGGTGGTCCTGCTCCACGGTGAGCCCTCCTGTTCGTTCCTGTACCGCAAGATGATCCCGGTGCTGGCCGACGCCGGGTATCGGGTAATCGCCCCCGAAGTGGTCCGCGCCGCCTACGACGCACCTTTCCCCGCAGCGTCCTACAAGGCGGCGGCCCGGAGCTTCCCGGGCCTCATCCCCCAGTCCGCCGACAACCCCGCCACCCCTGACAACCAGCGCGCCTCGATCTCGCTCGAACAGTTCCGTCGCCCGTTCCTCTGCCTGTTCAGCGACAGGGACCCGATCACCGCCGGCGGGGAGCGCGTCCTGATCGCCCGCATACCGGGAGCGGCCGGCCAGCCCCACGACGCGTCCCGAGGCGGTCACTTCCTCCAGGAGGACTCCGGCCCGGAGATCGCCCAGCGGTTGGTGGACTGGGCCGGCGCGACAGGCTGAAGGGGCGTGGCCCGGGAACGGACTCCGGTGCATGGGACTTCTACGGATGGGACTTCGACGGGGGACGTCGGGCGGATCGGAAGTGGGAACAGAGTGACGCCCGATGACGCAGAGCACTTGACGGTGGCGGCGGGGGACGTCGAGCTACACGCCGTGCGCCTGGGCGACGGCGTACCGGTGATCATGGCCCACGGATTTCCGGGTCTCTGGTACAGCTGGCGCCATCAATTGGCGCCCTTGGCGGAGGCGGGTTGGCAGGCCGTCGCCCTGGACATGCGGGGATACGGCCGCAGCAACACACCCACCGACCCGCGCGCCTACACCCACGCCCGAACCGCTGCCGATCTGCTGTCCGTGCTGGACGCTCTGGGGGCCGAGCGCGCCGTGTTCGTGGGCCACGACTTCGGCGGGCCCCTCGTCTGGTCGATGCCGCTGCGCCATCCCGAGCGGGTGCTGGCGGTGGCCGTGCTCAGCGTCGCCTACGAGCCCCGGCGGGCTCAGCAAAGGCCGAGTCAGACCTTTGCCGCCATGGCCTCCGAGCACTTCCTCCACCTCCACTACTTCCAGGAGCCGGGTAGAGCCGAGGCCGAGCTGGACGGGCGAGCTCGGGAGTTCCTGGCGCGTCTCTTCTGGACCCTGTCGGGCCAGTTCCATTACCTGGACATCTGGTCGGCGCCGGCTGGGTCGATGCCGGTCCCGGCCGGGTACCTCGACGTGCTGCATGAGCCCCCGGAGCCACCGCCATGGTCATGGCTGTCGGCCGCCGAGTTCGAGCACTACGTGTCGGAGTATTCCCGCACCGGCTTCTCGGGCGGGCTCAACTGGTACCGCGCCCTCGATGCCAACTGGGAGGAGAGCGAGGCCCTCACCGGCCTGACGATCCCGGTCCCCGCCCTGTTCCTGGCCGGGGCCAAGGACACGGTGGTCGAGATGGGGGGCCAGAGGTCCCTCGACCGGATGGCCGAACACGTCCCGGACCTACGAGGTGTGCACCTGGTGCAGGGGGCGGGGCACTGGGTCCAACAGGAGGCACCGAACGAGGTGAACCGACACCTGCTCGACTTCCTGGCCGGCCTGGACCGGCCATCCGTCTGAGACGCCGGCGGGCCGAGCGGCGGCCGACTGGGCGCTGGTTCAGGGGTGCCGGTCCTCCTCGGGTAGAGGCGTTCGGGGGACGCGTCCATCGGTGTCGGTGAAGCCGTAGTCATCAGCCAGATCCGCCACCGGGAAAGCCCGACCGCTGCGAGCGGCCACATCCGGGTCGGAGGCGAGGGCGACCACGGCGCGACCGGTGAACCGGGGTGTCTCGGCCTGGCCCACGTCGAACTCGCCCTCCCCTGGCAGGGTGATGACCTGGCGGCCGTCGGGCCCCGGGGGGATCAGCGAAAGCATCTCGTTTCGCACCAGACCGGGCCAGACCGAGACCACCGAAACCGCCCGTTCCCGGAGCTCGTAGGCCATGTCCGCTGTCATTTTGTCCACCGCCGCCTTGCCCACCCCGTAAACCACGTTGTGCATGTAGCGCACCGCCCCCGGGGAGGAGACGTTGACTATCAGACCTCCGTTGGCGCCGAGCATGAGGGGAACGCCCAGGGCGGCGGCCACGTAGTGGGAGCGGGAGCCGATGCCCACGACGTCGTCCCAGGCCGTGATCGGCACCTCCCAGAAAGGTAGGCCCAGGTAATGGGCGTATCGGGGCGTGTTGAACACGTTGTTGACGAGGAGGTCGAGGCGACCGTACTCGGCGCCGATCCGATCGAAGAGTGCCGTTACCTGGGAGTCGTCCCCGTGATCGCAGCGGACGGGAACGCCGATGCCCCCGGCCTCGGTAACGGCTCCGGCCGTCTCGGCCACCGTCCCCGGCAACCGGCCGCCGGGGTCCACCGATCGACCGGTCACATACACCGTCGCCCCGGCGGCGCCCAGCTCCAAGGCGATCCCCTTTCCGATGCTCCGGCTGGCCCCGGTGACCACCGCCACCCGACCCTCGAGGGCCCGCCCGGTTGCTTCAGCGACCATCGGTAGGGCCCTCGTCCGGGTCCGAGCAGCCGGACGCCTTATTGGCCCGAAGCCAGCCGCCGATCATCGAGGCGAACTCGTTGGGGTTGTACATGTCCTCCTGGGCCGACCACTGCCCGTTCCCGGCGTATTCCAATCGACTCCAGTTGTCGGCTTCGTGCACGGTGCCGTCGCCCGGGTCGCGCATGCGGTTGATCACACAACAAAGAACCCAGGAGCGCTCCTCGTCGATGAGATACCAACGCATCGGAAAGCCCACCATATCGTCGTTGATCGGCTCGGCCATGGTCTTGCTCACCCAGGCCCGGATCTCCTCCCGGCCCTGGAAGCGGCCGTAGTGATGCTCGACGTAGGTGGCGTCCTCGGTGAACATCTCCGCCCACTCGTCCCACCTCTTGGTGGCCCCGGCCCGCGCCCCCACCTCTTGGTAATGGGCGAACGCCTCCTCGATCTCCGAACGGGGATAGCGACCCATATGTTGGCCCCTCTCATCTCGGGGCCGGACCCGCCATCCCGGAAGGGAGCCCGGGCTGCGTCCGACCTGGCCGACAAGCTAAGGGACGGCCCGTCCGCGCACCCGGCCGGAGACCGCAGGGGAGCGGCAGGCCCCTCCCCGCGAGCACGCGCCGCTCGAAGCCGGCGTTGACGGCGACCCGAGTCGGCGTTCTGTCCTGAGGTCGCGAGCACCGAACGGGTGTCCCGAACGCGCGGTGCCATCAAGGCCCCGGGGTAGCACCGTTCGCCGGCTCCGGGTCCCACTCGGTATCCCGCGGCCATCGACACTTCCGAGCGAGCCTCGGCCGGGTGGGCCCGCGGCAGTTGGTGCAGAGCGAGAGGTGGAGGTGGTTTGTCGCCTTGCAGGCGCCGACGCGCCGGTCGCGGCGCTAGAGCCTCGGGTCGAGCCGCGAGTCTTCGTGCGGGACGGTTTCGAGATCCAACTGTTGAGTTACTACGAGCCGGCGCCGACGCGAGCACTCCCGCCGGAGGACTACGCGAGCGCGCTCGAGCGGCTCCACGGTGTCATGCGGCAGGTCGATGTCGAGGCACCGCACTTTGCGGATCGGATGGCGGACGTTCAACAGTGGGTTGCAAGTCCGGAGGCCACACCCGACCTCACTGACGAGGATCGGGAGCTTCTCGGCCGAACCCTCAGGAGCCTGCGTCAGTCCGTCGTCGATCGGGGCGCCCCGGAGCAGCTGCTGCACGGCGAGCCCCACCCGTGAAACGTGCTCGACACAAAGAGCGGACCGCGCTTCGTCGACTTCGAGAACTGTGTGCGAGGGCCGGTCGAGTGGGACCTTGGTGGGGTGCCTGTCGCGGTCAGCGAGCGCTATTCGGGTGCTGACCGAGACCTAGTCGTCGGGTGTCGAGGCCTAGTGCTCGCCATCGTCGCCGAGCACGGCTGGCGTCCGGAAGACGAGCGGCCGGGCAGGAAGTCGGCAGGCGCGTTCCTGAACACCGTGCGCAAGGGTCCGCCGTGGACGGCGCTCGACGCCGTGTAGTGACAGTCGCCGAAGGCGCAGGCGCGACCGAGCTCCACGGTGGTGCGAGCAGTCGAGGCACCCGTCGCCCTGTCAACGTTGGAGCCTTCACCCTCCGGCAGACACACGACAGCCTGGGATCTGACTCCGAGTCAGAGGGTTCCCGTCCGGAGTCAGATGGTTC
>Ga0307373_10012736_pt1 | contig 11895 bp, 7 predicted proteins | sample OX2MG_FD_202534 | JGI IMG/M metagenome (GOLD analysis project Ga0307373, IMG submission 202534) | Soil microbial communities from Risofladan, Vaasa, Finland - OX-2 | ecosystem: Environmental > Terrestrial > Soil > Coastal area > Acid sulfate soil | place: Finland: Risofladan, Vaasa | collected...
TAGCGCGACCGGCAATTGATGAGCGCTTCGGCTTCAATGCCTATTTCAAATGCGAAAATATGCAGCCAACCGGCGCATTCAAGATTCGCGGCGGAATATACTTAATGAGCCGCCTCTCCGACGACGAACGTGGGCGCGGGGTCGTCACCGCTTCGACCGGCAACCACGGGCAGTCGATCGCCTACGCAGCGCGTGAGTTCGGAGTGCGTGCGGTGGTCTATGCACCGGAAGGCGCGAACCCCGGCAAAGTCACGGCGATGCAGCAACTCGGCGCCGAGGTCGTCCTGACCGGACGCGATTTCGATGAGTCGCGGATTGCGGCCGGAGAGCGAGCAATTGCGGATGGAATGCGCTTTATTCATTCGGCGAACGAACCGGACCTGATCGCGGGGGTTGGCACGTACGCGCTCGAACTAATTGAGTCTATCCCAGATCTCGACACCGTTATCGTCCCGATCGGTGCGGGGAGCGGTGTATGCGGAACATTGACCGTCATCAAGGCGATCAACCCGGCGATCCGCGTGATCGGAGTGCAGACGACACATATGGATGCCGTCTACCGTTCGTGGAAAGAAGGCCGCCTGGTTTCGTTGGAAGGCGGGACGACGTTCGCGGATGGACTCGCCACCCGTGTGGCGTTCGAATTGCCGCTGAAGATTATTAACGAGCAGATCGACGATATCACCCTGGTAACCGATGAGGACCTCTGTCGCGCTATCGTTTTGCTGCTTGAGGACGCACATCTCGTCGCCGAGGGCGCCGGAGCGGCGACTACGGCGGCGGCGCTGAAGCTGCGGGAAGAGTTGGCCGGACAAAAGGTCGCCTTGATCGTGAGCGGCGGGAACATTACCCTTGACACGTTGCGTTGGGCAATCGCAACCGGTTCTCGGGACTGAAGTGGAACCGGACGGGGAGCAACCGGCTTTGATAGGCCGGCGGGAGCAAGTGCATGGTTGATGAGGTTGGTCGTTGGTTACGAAGACGCCAAGGTATTGAGCGAAATCCCATCTACCGCCTATCGATTGATGTCTCCGAAGGCCGGATGACGCCGGAGGCAGCCTATCAAGCGGTGGAGCGGAGTTCGTTGCTGAATCGACTCGCCGATGGTGAGATGTGGCAACTCGATCGTGAAGCTGAGTTGCTGGCCGCCGACGATTCAGAACGAGCATTGTTGCTCATCCGGTTGACGATCCTGGCGGCGCGCTACAAGGGATTTGACCGCCTGCTCGTCGATTGCAACCTGCGAGCGGCCGATCTGCTCGCCACCATGGGAAACGAACGCGATCAGGAACTTCACCTGCGCGAGGCGCTGCACGCGGCTGAACGTATCGCCAACGTCCCCGGAAAACGCCGCGCCCTTTCACGGCTTGCCCGCCTCAACTTCGATCGTGGTGAGACTGAACGTGCCCGTGAACTGCTGAATCGCCAACTCGAATCCGGACGAGAAGACTCTGACACGCTGGAGGATGTCGAGACGGCCATCTTGCTCGGCGATCTGGCGCGAACCGAGGATGACGCCATCGGCGCGCAGGAGTATTACCAGCGAGCCGCGCGCAGCGCCCGCCGTGTTGGGCACTTCGCCGGGGTCGTAGATGCGCTGTTGCGGCAAGTCATCATCCTGCGGGAGCTTGGAGAGCTCGAAGACGCCATTCTCGTGCTCCAGCAGGCGCAGGAAGCGGCTGACCGCACCATTGATCTACGCTCTCAAGCCGAAATTGCCATTCAGACCGGTGCCATCCTCTCGGAACAGCATCAATATCAGCAGTCGCGCACCTACCTGCTCACCGCGCTGGAGCGCTCGCGCTCGATGGCAGATATCGCCGTCGAAAGCCGTTGTCTAACCGGGCTGGCGCGGGTTGAACAGCGTGGCGGGCGCTCGCTCGATGCAGCGGGGCATTTCGAGGAGTTGGCCGAGCTTGAACTCCGACTGGGAAATCGCTCAGCCGCCGTGCAAGCCCGCCTCGAATCAGCCGACATCTACCTGTCGCACCGTGATCCAAATCGAGCGCTGGTGGCGCTGCAGCAGGCACAGCCGCTCTCGGATAGCCTGGAAGATCCCGCAGTCCATCAGCAGGTTCTCGGCACCTTAGGGCTCATCTATGGCGCGCTCAACCGCCGTAACGACGCCGTCGAAACGCTGATGTCGGCGGTGCAACAGGCCCGCCGGGCCAACGACGTCGAACAGGAAGCACGCTGGTTACTCGGCATCGGCGATGTGCTGCTCGATTTCGGCGAACTCGACGATGCGCTGGCGCTTGCCAAGCATAGCCTGGAGATCTCCCAGCAACAGGGCATTGAACGGCTGCAGGCGCAAGCCCTCGGACTCATCGGCTCGATCAGTCTGGCTCGCGGCCTCTTTCGCGATGCCGAGGAAAATCTCACCCAGGCGCTCGCGATCGCGCATCACCAGCACAACGCGTCGGATCAACTCGGCTACCTCCAACTGCTCGCCCAAATTGGCCAGAAGGCGGGCCAGCCACAGACCGCAATCCGCTATCTGCGTCAGGCGCTTGATGTCGCCACGCTCTACTCAACCGCGGAATCACGCATTCGCCTGCATGGCCAGCTGGCCCGCTTGCACGGTAGTCTGAACCAGTTACGTGAAGCCGAGGATCACTACTACTCGGCGATCTCGGCCGCCGATGAGGCAGAACAGCCAGCCCTTGCAGCTCGAGCGCTGCGCGGCCTCGCCGCGACGCAAGACGCGATGGGCAACACGGTACAGGCCCTTGAGACGTATACTCGTGCGCTCGATATCGCCGATGCGACTGGAGATCTGCGCAGCGTCGCCACCTTGCGCTACAACATCGGTGCCATTCTCTACGAGAATGACGAGGTCGAGGGCTCACGACAACAATTGAATCGCGCGCTCGAAGCGGCCATGACTGTGAGCGACTATCAGACCGCCGACGCCGCACGTGAGCTGCTGCGCTGGCTGGCACCAGCCGCGACCAGCGAAGACCGCGGTTGGTCAGAAGACCTCCTGCTGAACGAATTCGCCGTCGACAACGACGCCAATCGCTGGCGCGATTCTACGCGCCCGTAGTGTTCGTACGGTTCGTACGAACACTACGCCCCAGGTCCTAGACGTACGTACAGTCATATGCTAGACTGATAGTTGCCAGGCGGTCAACAGTACGGACCCCCTTCATCTGAAGGCGTATCGTACCGTTTCGGTAGCTTCTTCGTGCTGCCGCGGGGATCCCATTGTCCGTTTTTTGGCGCAACGGCACAGTCGTTAACACGAAAGACGGAGCGCCAATGCCTCGCCTTGAAACCTCTCCCGTAGAACTTGTCGTTCGAGCTGGTCGCTTTGCTGAAGGAACCGCGTATCTTTCGCTCGATAGCATTGATGACCTCGGGGCACAGGACTCACAACATCTGTACATCTGCCTTGAACCGGTCAACGATTCTCCGCTGGCCGGAGGCGTGGCCGACGAAGTGATCCAGCGCCTGCGGTCGGCGATCGCCAACGCGGGAACGCAAGCGGCTACCACCGTCCTGCAGAACGCCATCGAAGACGTGAACCACTGGCTGATTCGTGCCAACGCGATTCGCACCCCCGATCGACGCGTGACGTTTGGTTTCACCTGCGTGCTCTCACGCGACGATGATATCTACATGGCACAGGCCGCACCGAGCCAGGTGATGATCGCCCAGGAGGGGGAGCTCTACGCCTTCCCCGAACTCGAAGATTGGCAGTGGAATCACGATTCCGACAACGGGTACGCCACGACTCCGCTCGGGCTTCAGGATAAGGTCCAACCGGAACTGTTTCACACGCGGGTCGAGGCACACGACGTAATTATCCTCTGCTCCACCTCACTCGCCCGCGTTTTACATCGCGAGCCACAGGACGTTTTTGTCCATGGCGAGGGGGACGAGATTCTCGCCTATCTCGACGAGATCTCGCGCACCTACGGTATCGAAGACGCCCATGCGGCGGCCATCGTCGTACCCCAGCACCATCGACCGCGCCGAACCCGCGAGAGCAGCGACGTCGTTAAGCGTCTTAGTAATTGGTGCTATCATTTGCTTCCGGAGGAAACGGCCGAGCGCTTCCGCCGTGGTGGAAGAACATCGGCTCCAGAGGTTGACCCACAGTCGCAGGACGTGCACAATGTTGAGTATTCAGCAGAGGCTCCCGCGACTGACCCGATCTCGCGGAACCAGCACTGGGACGAGTTTGACGAACCCGTGGCGGTCAATGTGGACCGCGGCGACCACGCGGGGTACTTCGTCGATGCTTCCAGCGAGCCAGCTTCGGATACTGCTATTGGGGACAATGAGTATTGGTATCCGGAGGGCGTGAGCCCGGTAGACCAAACCGCGGAAGAACCGCATGAACAGCAGGGAAGGGGTCGCACGCTGACCGAGCTACTGGCCGGAGTCATTCTGGCCTTTTCGGCAGCCGTTGTGGGTGTCTGGCAGCTCACCATCAATCGTGACCGTCCTATCGACGGCCCGCGAGATGATGGAACGCTCGGATTACCGCGCCTCAATCGCTACGACGATTCGATGCATATGCCGGACCTCACATCGATTCGTCGTCGACTCCCACGCACTCCCTTCAACCGGCTCACGGCAATCGTCGCGGTCGTCCTTGTTGCCATTCTGGCAACCGGGCTGGTGCTTTCGATCCGCAGCCGGCAACAAAACGCCCATAACGCCAGGATTGAAACCGCCTTCGACGCGGCGGTCGCACAACGCCAACAGGCCGAGCAGGCGACCGATCCCGCGGTCGCGAACGCCTTCTTGCTCGCTGCCCAGCAGAGCGTGCGCGACGCGGTCGCGGCCGGTCTCGATCCCATTCGCACGGCTCAGCAACAAGAGGCGATCGCGACCGACCTCGATACGACGCTCAAGATCAATCGCCTCTCGAGCATTCAGATCGTGGGCGGGGTCCCAGCTGCACCGACCGGAGTGACGCCGCACCTCTTCTTCGGCAATGGCCAGCTCTACGTCTTTACCGACGCACTCTACCGGCTCGACTCCAATGGGACGACGTTGGTGCGACTGATCGGGAGCGGCGATAAAGTCGGCAACGCGACGACCGGCACGCTCGAAGGGGCCGCATGGGGGGACGGATCGCCGATCGTTTTCGACGGCGGCGCGGTCTACACCTTCGACCCGACCACCGCAATGTGGACACGGAACGCCGTCGGCACCTTCGGCTCACCGCATATCGGGATCGTCAGTACCAGCGGTTATTCGGGCAACCTTTACCTGTTGAAACCCGACACGGCGCAGATTTTGAAGTTCACCTCCGGCTCGTTCCAGTCACAGCCTGAAGATTGGACCTCGGGTATGAGCCAGGAACCCGAACTGAAGAACGCGGTTGACATGGCAATCGACGGACACATCTTCGTGCTGCTCAAAGATGGCCGCATCCTCGATCTGTACCAGAGCGCGGTCAACGCGACCGTCACCCCGACAAATGTCACCCCGGCAATCACCGATGCCGTCGCGCTGTCGGAGCAAACTGACCGGCCCTACTTCTATATCGCGGATGGTCAGGGCCGCCTGATTCGACTCAATCGCGACGGAACCTTGGTGCAGCAGTTCGCGCCAAAAGCCGGGGAACCGTCGTTCAGCGGCATTAAAACAATCGCGGTCGACGACGGCACCAGCACCGCCTATCTCTTGACCGATAAAGGACTGCTCACCGTTCGGCTCCCAGCACCCCCGCCGACCAACCATTGATCCGAATCTAAACCAACTACGGCGTCAGCCCTCTCCCATTTCAGGGAGAGGGCAACTGTGTGCCCTCCATTCAACCGTGAAGGACTGTGGTGCAACACCAACCTCGACGACAGCTCTCCACACTATTTTCGCCATTTCTGACAGGTAGTGGCTGACGACAACCATGTTGGTTGACCGATCTGCAGGTTCACGAGCGTACGCTCAAACGATGGCGTTACGCACCGATCCTGAGCACCGCTGAACCAGAACTTATGCAGATCGCTCGACGTAGACGCGTTCGGTCAAAAGAACCCAATTTGTAATATGGGAATCGCTCTCTTCGCGACAGTGACACGCAACGGGCGTCATGCTGATGCTGGACCCGGCGGCGTGCGGGGAGTCATCTGAGTGTGCAGGTGAGTAGAAACGTTCCGCCCCAGCCGCCGCCTGACCGGGCACTATCTCGCATACGGGTTTCTGAACAACTGGCATCATAACGGCGAAGTTCAAGTCTTCGGCTATCCGATCAGCGAAGCATTCACCGAGAATGGCTTGACCGTTCAGTATTTCGAGCGGGCACGCTTTGCGTGGCACCCGGAAAATATCGGAACCCCGTACGCCGTGGAACTCGGACGGCTGGGTGCGACGAGTGCAGTCAACGATTCGGTGAACCAGTCGGCGGTGCCTCGCTCACTCGACACCGCGATCTACGATCCGAACCTCTGGTACGTGCCGCTCGCTCCGGATGCTGACGACGTGCGTGCACCACTTACGAACGCGCCGGTCAATCAAGCAAAGTGGATCGAGGTCGATCTCTCCGACCAGTACCTGCGCGAGTGGGAACACTCCACGGTAGTGTATGGTGCATACGTGTCTACCGGCGTTCCGGCTCATCCGACACCAGTTGGCATGTTCCCCATTATGGCGCAGCATCAGTCTGCCGATCCGACCGGCGGGACAACGTCGGCGGTCGACATGCAGCTGCCGAATGTGCCCAACGTGATGCACTTCTACAACGGCTTCGCACTTACCGGTACGTACTGGCACAGCGCGTTCGGCACGCCGATGACGAACGGCAGCGTCAACCTGCCGTTGCAGGCGGCGGAGTGGATCTACAACTGGGCGCCCTATGAGACCAAGGTTTGGATCCACGAGTAGTCGGCCTGGCTCGCGAAAAGACAATGTAGCAGATTACGTAGCGTAGATTCCGAATTAGTAAGACAGCGAAACAACAAGCCCGCCCAGGGTTAATCCGGGCGGGCTTGGTAATAAGAACGTTGCAGAGTCGTCGCACAGGATCAGGTCGTGAGCCGCTTCGGGAGATCGCGAACGTTCCCGTAGACTCTGGACCACCAGTGACCGAGCGGGCCAATGAGGAGGAGGAGGATATTAAGGAGCGAGAATTCGTGGCGTACACCGCTATTACGGGACGACCACCAAAAATGGGGAACACAGAGGTCCGGCGCTGATCGCGCTGATACTCAGGGCAGGTCGTTGAGTGGCAGGACCGTCTCTTCACCCGAATCGAGCCGGATCGTTGCGCTCTGGTGCCGCATTGAGATCGAGAGGAGCACGCCGAGGCCCTGCGCGGTTTCGATAACGGTGCCGAGGTGCGGAAGCTTCGGCGGCGCGGGTAGCTCGGATTCTTCCAGCCCCAGCCGAGCGCGTATCGTCACATCGAGATCCAGAGCGATCGAGCGGAGCCTGCCGACGCTGCCGTACAATGCGGACGAGCCACTGCCCCATTCGATCTCTACCGGCACGGACAACTGCTCGCTCAGCGTTCGAGCGAGGGTATCGGCGGCCGCGCCTCCACTGGAACAACGGCAGATGAGCGTTTTAGCGGCCAGGGTGAAGCGAACTCCGACGACCACGACTCCTGGGTCGACTTGCGCGACGATCGCCCGCAGCGGGGACGTGAGCGCCTGCGCCCGCTCAACACTGTCGCTCAACGAAGCGAACTCAGCTTGGATCAACCGGCGGCGAATGAGCGGCAGTTCTGCCGGTAAATCGGGGAACTCGACTTCCTCGGCGTTGAAGACAATCTGTGCCGGTTCTTCGCCGTAGGCGCCGGACAGCACAACCCAATCCTCTGCCTGCACCCCTTCAAGGTCGGTGAGGCAGAAGTGCAATCGTCCATCGCCTGGCACGAGTGCTCCAACGACGTTCAACGCGGGGCTCACCCGTTGGCGCGCGGCCATTGCGTCACCATCCGATCGAGGGCGAGTCGCGGTTGCACATTGATGGAGAGATCGAACAACACCTGATGCGTCGCACTCAGTCCATCGCGAATCTGGCCGAGGTTCCACCGTGCGGCGAGCGTGCTCAACCGCTCCGCCATATCGACGTTCACCACGTGCTCTGGGCAACCGGCTGCGATCAGCAGCAGATCACGCCAGAGTCCAATGAGCGTATCGAGGTCGGATTCGACGCGGGCCCGTTGACCGCGCCGGAAGATTTCGGTCATACGTCGCACCGAGCCGATCGCCGAGACCGGGTTCTCGATCATCTCCAACCCCGCTTCAACAGACTCACGGCGTGCGCTAAGTGCCGCCTGATCCCCAGCCAACTCAATCGCCTGCCCGATCCGGCCGCGCGTAATCCCGGCCAGCATCGCCGCCAATTTAGGATCGACGCCGCGTGCGAGCAATGCCGTCGTGACCGCCCCACGGCTCAGCGGCTCAAGAATTACCGGTCGGCAACGGGAGCGGATCGTCTCGGGGATCGTATCGATCTCGGTGGCGATCAGCAGCAGCACGACGTAGGGTGGTGGCTCTTCGAGCGTCTTGAGCAGTGCGTCGTAGGCAGGGAGTGAGAAGAGATCAACATCCTCAAGAATCGCGACACGCCAATTCGACTCGAGCGGGCGCAACGACAAATTTGAGCGAAACTCGCGGATTGTATCGATCGAGATCCGCGTGTTCTTGCTGTCACGCGTGTCGGCAGCCGCCTGCTGTTCGAGGCTGACGGTCATCACGTCGGGGTGTATCCCACGTGCGGTGCGGCGGCAAGCCGAGCAGACGCCACAGGGGCGCTCGTCGAGCGGTGACTGGCAGATCAGGGCCTGAGCAAAAGTTTGGGCCAGGGTACGGCGGCCGACGCCTTCCGGCCCGTAGAAGATATACGCGTGCCCAATTTGAGATGTCGCGATTGACCGGCGCAGCAGATCGACCGCCGCGTGGTGGCCAATGATCGGCCACTCTGTCATGCGTTCCGTCATCGGCCCAACCTACTTCGCAGGGGCACACAGCCACAAGCAGGGCGGTGACGAACTAGGCGGCTTTCGCACGCTTCGCTCCCGCATCCCGTGTCGTCAACGACGTCGGACCTTCGACCTCGTCACCCTCGGCCAGTGCCGCGACAATCAGTTCGCGGTCTTTCGTTGGCAGCACCGTCTCGGTGCTCAGTTCGCGAACCGCTCGCAGCAAACCATCGGTGTTGACGACGGTGATCTCACTCGATTCGACTTCAAGTTCAGCACGCGGGTTTAGAAAGACGACGATGCCGTCGATGGCGTCCCCACCGGCGAGCCCACGCTTTTCGAGGATCGAGCGGAGGATCGACTGGTCGCCTTCGTTCTCCACGGTCGGATTACCCAACTGCGGCCCCGACATGCCGATCAACATCCAGACCTTGTTGCCACCGCTGCGGCGCCAGGTTTTACCGTCAACCATGACCTTACCCGGCACCTCGCGCGTTGAAATGACGACCAATCCGCCGGGATAAACCAGGACATGCTCGGGCCGACCCTTGCCAATGGCCGGAAAGCTGATCAAGGTGAAGCGGTCGTTGAGTCGCCGCAGGGCGTCGATCAACACCTCGTCCGGCCGTGGATGACGACTCCATTTGGTCATCTGTTGCATACCCATGTTAAATGTGATGAAACCGAGGATCAGAACGGCGTAACCTGGTATGAAGAGACTGGGGATGTAGAACGTCAAGCCGACAGAGGAAATGAGCAAGATGAATCCACCGAGCGCCAGGAGGCGGGCGCGCCGTTTTCGAGACCGAATATACCCGTTATTTCGCACAAGGCGCATGTCTGACAGCTGTCCGTTCTCATGTCAAAATTGGCTGTATCGGACGACAAGCCTGGCTATGCCAATTCGCGAGCGTCGCTCAGGTATGTGCCGAGTCTAGCACGTAGGGATGCCACCATGCACGCGGCTTTGTGCGATTCGCGCAGCCATCGATGAACGAACGCGGTTTAATAGTCTGAGGACCGTCGCCTTGCGGAACCAGGCATTGCAGGCGACGATTATCCGATCCTTCGGCAGCAGTCGCGCACGAACGCGCGGGCGAATTACTGATGGAATGAGTTCCCGAACTATGGAACCGAACGAGGCGCGGAATCTCTCGGCCGTGATTGTCTCGTGGAACACGCGCGAACTGCTCAAGCGCTGCCTCGCTTCGCTTCTGGCAGACGCCGCAGCGTCCAACATCATGCTCGAGGTCATCGTGGTCGACAACGCCTCGTCCGACGGCTCGGCCACAGCGCTGGCGCAGCACTTTCCCGTCGTTGCCGTCGACGCGCTCGAAGCGAACATCGGCTTCGCCGCAGCGACCAATCGTGGAATGCGGCGGGCCAGCGGAGACGACATCCTACTGCTCAACCCGGATACCGAACTGTTGCCGGGCGCGCTCGACGCGCTGTGGCGCGCGCTCCACTCGATGCCGCATGTCGGACTCGTTGGGGGTCTGCTGCTCAACCCCGACGGCTCGCTGCAATCGTCCGGCTATCGCTTCCCTACCCTGACACAAAGCTTCCTCGATTTCTTCCCGCTTCATCCGCGACTGGTCGGGTCGAAATTGAACGGTCGCGTTCCGCCCGGTGATGGGCTCAGCCCGTACGCCGTCGATCATCCGCTTGGCGCGTGCATGCTGGTGCGCCACGCCGTCATCGAACGCATTGGGCTGCTCGACGAGAACTACTTTCTGTACAGCGAAGAGATCGACTGGTGTCGTCGCATCGTTGCCGGGGGCTGGACGGTTTTGATCGCCCCGGCGGCTCGAATCATCCATTTTGGCGGCCAGAGCACGAGCCAGGCAGCGCAGGCAATGTTTCTCCAACTACACCGAAGTCGCGCGTACTACTTTCAACGCTACCATTCGGACTCGTTCCTCCATTCGGTCGAACTGATGGCGCGCGCGGCGGCGTGGTGGGCCAAATCTCGATCAATCATTGAGGGCCCCAAGAGCCGGCCCACGCGCGCAAACGCGCTGCGGTCCGTCTCACGCATCTACCACGAGGCGCGAGGCGGCAGTGTCTGAGCGGCCGGGCAACCGTCTCCCACTTGCGCTCGTTGTTCTGACATTGAACGAGGAGCGGCACTTGCCCGAATGCCTCGGCAGCGCCGCCGGTCTGGCGGAGCGAACGCTGATCGTCGACTCGGGCAGCGACGACATGACGGTTGAGATTGCGCAGCAGATCGGGGTTGATGTCGTCTACAACGAATTTCGTGGCTATGCCAGCCAGCGGAACGCGGCCTTGCAGATGGTGACGCAGGAATGGACGCTCTTTCTCGACGCGGACGAGCGTATGACGCCCGCTTTTCGTGCTGAACTGGCGGAGACAATCCGCACAGCGCCTCCCGAGATCGCCGGATACAACGTCGCGCGCCGCAACTTCATGTTTGGCCACGAGATACGCGGCGGCGGCTGGTGGCCCGATCATCAGCTTCGCCTGCTTCGACGCGGTCACGCGCACTACACAACCGATCATGAGGTCCACGAAGTCGTCGAGGTCGATGGCGACGTGCGCACCCTCAGCGAGCCGATTCTCCATCTCAACTACGACAGCATGGAGGAGTTTCGCACGAAACAGTTGCATTATGGGCAGATGCGCGCACGCGAACTCGCAACCCAGAGACGAGCACCACGAAGTCGCGGCTTCATCGGGAGACCGGTCCGCGAATTCTGGCGGCGCTATGTCACGCTTGCCGGCTATCGCGATGGTTGGATCGGGATACGCCTGGCGTTCGCAATGGCGTGGTACGAAATCCTGGTGCTGTCGCAGACCCGCACGTTGTTGGAAGAGCGGGCCCGCACGAGTCGCGCGCACGACGATATCGAAGCGTATTACCAGCAGCACTCCGCAAGATTAGCGTCGCCCGAAATCGACCTGAGCATCATCATCGTCAGCTTCAATGTGCGTGAACTGCTGCTCGCATGCCTTGCCTCGATCGAGGCGTGGTTGGCGATCGCCAAGCAACG
>Ga0307373_10012737_pt1 | contig 11895 bp, 9 predicted proteins | sample OX2MG_FD_202534 | JGI IMG/M metagenome (GOLD analysis project Ga0307373, IMG submission 202534) | Soil microbial communities from Risofladan, Vaasa, Finland - OX-2 | ecosystem: Environmental > Terrestrial > Soil > Coastal area > Acid sulfate soil | place: Finland: Risofladan, Vaasa | collected...
GATGCCTTTCGCGGCGCGCCTGCTCAACGACGGCGGACTCGACGTGCCGATTCACGGCGGGGCGATCGCGTCGCTCGCCGACTTTGCCGCCTGCGCCGCCGTCTGGACCAGACCCGAGACTTCGCGCAGCGCGACTATCGCGATGACCATCAATTACACCGGGCCGGGAATCCGCAGCGACCTGATCGCCCACGCGCGCGTGCGCCGCGCGGGCCGCCGCGTCGCGAGCCTCACGGTCGAGGTCCGCGATGCGGCCGGCGCGCTGATCGCCGACGCGCTGGTCACCTACAAAGTCGCCTGAGCGCGCGCTGCCGCAACGCGATGCGGATTCGTCGCGCATTCGCGCGCGCGATCACTCGTACAAAAGCTGGGCGTGCAGATCCTTCTGCACCGCGATTGCGAACTTCTTGTATTCGACCGCGACCGCCGGCGCGCACACCGGCCCCGCCGTGCGATCGTCAAATTCGCGCACCGCCGTTAAGGTGTCGCCATTCAGATGATAGGCCGCCTTGTAGCTCTGATACTTGCCCGTGATCGCGACGTTGCGAGGCATCGCCAGCACCTTGATGCCCTTGGGCAGATGGATCGTGTAGGTCACCTTGCCAGTGACGCCGGCGCAGGCGAAATCGACCGTGCGGTCCGGTTCGTTGGCGTCGTCCAGAAAGCTGGTCATACCGGCGTCACTCCCGAAGGGCGATCGGATATACATCGCGCCCGGCCCGGGCAGGTTCATCGCCTCGCTAACGGTGTATTTGCCGCCGTATTTGTACGATTCGGCGATGTCCGTGGCGTCGCCCTTGTTCAGTACTCCGGTCCCGGTAAAGCCGTTGACCGCTAACGCCCGGCGCATCGCGGTGTCCTCCATGTTGGGCTGGAGATAGATCAACCGATAGCGGATCGCCTCAGCCAGTGCGCCCGTCGCGATGACATCCGTTTCGCCATCGGCGGAGCCGTCCGGATGGATTGTCATCACGGTCGTCGTACGCAATCCCTCGTTCTGCCACTTTCGCGTTGGGGTATGCTGAAGCCCGTTGAAGTCGGCGGTATAGATCACCGGCTTGCCGGCGTCCGGCGATGGCAGAGAGCCGAACGGCGTGTATTTCGAGGTCGAATCGGCGTATAGCCCGAGCGACGGAATATAGAGGATCACGTGATCGAACGCGTCTAGGCACGGCACTTTGGGCAGCGTGTAGGCCGCGCCCGCGTTGATCAGTACCGGCGTGCTGGCGATCCCTTTGGCTGCCAGCAGAGATTGCAGCAGCGCCGCATGGTCCTTGCAATCACCCATCCGGTTGGCCAGCACTTCGTCCACGTTATGCGGCACGACCGATCCCACGCCGACGTAATCACCGGCGAAATCGATATTGGCGGCGACCCAGTCGTAGAGCGCCCGGGCCTGCTCGCGCGGCGTATGAGCGGCGCCCGTCAGCTCGTTGGCGAGCTTCCTGATGTTAGCGGTCGGCGCCGACTTCGCCTTCGCCCGCGCGTTGTACGCCGCCGCCAGCGCGCCGTAATCCTTGAAGGTGCTGGCGACGATCAATGGGCCGTAATCGACCTCGGAGACCGCGCCGCGCTCGGGCGTCGCCAGGGTCTGATTGCGATAGCTCCAGACCCATCGGCGCCGCCCGTCGGTGGTCGGGGTCTCGCCGCCATCGACGCCGCGCGCGTAGACCTGCACGGCCAGGGAGATCGGCGCGCTCAGACTGATCTTGACGTCATCGTAGATGGCAAACCTGGAGAATGTTTCCATCTCTGAAAAATTCCCCGGGAAGGTCGCCTCCTTCTGCGTCAAGCGGTATGACAGGACCACCGTGTCGCCCACCGCGACATCGGGAAACGCCACGGTCTCGGTCTGGATATCCGAGAACATCGGTGCGGCGCCGGCCTTGCCGGTATTGCTCTCAATCTGGAAATTGCCTGCCGGCACATCGATTTTGCGGCCGTCCGGCTTGAGCGTATAGGCCTCGAGAATCGTCACCTTCTGTAGCTGATCGCTGAAACTGACCGACTCCGCATTGGCGCTCGAGATGCCCTGCTTGGTCAGCACCTTGACCGCCCACGCCTGATTCTCAACGTGGGTGCCGTCGGCGTTGAGCGCGTAATCGGCATGATACCAGAGGTATTTGGTGTCGCCGGCGAAAACTTTACTCGGCGCGGCGCTGGCGGGCAGCGCATTGAGCATCACTGCCGCCGCCGCCATCGCGGCGCATGCGGCAATAAGGCAGGACCGAACGATCGAACTGGTGGCTCCTCGACGCATGCCCCTCTCCCGATGGCACCGACCCATCAATGCGGTCGATTATAATACGCTCGCGCGCGGCGATTCTGACGCTTAAGATCGCCCCCGCGTCCGCGGGCGGCCAGTCGGGGCCGCTGCGGTAGACGGAAGATATACCGTCGGCGCTCGACGTATGGGAAGCCGTCTCCGCATAGAACTCGCCAAGGCTGCTTCTAATTCAAGAGAGCGTGATCAATTTCATCGTTTGCGGGCCTCGCATGTTCGCCTCGGCGACCGGCATAATATCATCAACGATCACCGTGCGGCGTATCCCGGGCCGCCCATCAAACTGGCGCTAGAGTTCCTATGATTGACGCACAATCCATGTTTCCGTTCCCTTCGCACAAACCGCGCCGCCTCCGCGCGATCACAATCCTCGGCGCCTGCGTACTCGCACTCGCGCTCGGGCCGTGCGGCATAGCCGGCCGCGCGATGGCCGCCGATGCGACCGCCGTGCTCAACTCGGCCACGCCGGCCGTCGCGCCCGTCAACGATACGATCTATTCCTTCGGCGATACCGGGAGCGACGACGGCGCGGTGCCCAACGGCAGCCTGACCTGGGACGGCACCACGCTGTTCGGCCGCACCACAACTACCGTCCAACATCACGACGGCGTGATCTTCGAGATCAATTCCGACGGCACCGGCTACGACGTGGTCCATCGCTTCGGCGGCAAGCCCAACGACGGCGCCGATCCGCGCCACGACTCGATGACGCTGGTTGGCGGTCTGCTCTACGGCACCACCCTGGCGGGCGGCGACCGCAACGACGGCACCACCTTCAGTATCGGCACCGACGGCACCAACTACTCGGTCATGCACAATTTTCATGCGCCTTCCGGCGCGATGCCGTATAGCTGCTTGGTCGATTTGAGCGACATTTTGTACGGCATGACCGCCGCCGGCGGCATCGGCCACGGCACGATGTACCAGATCAATCCCGACGGCACCGGCTATAGCCGTAACTTCAGCTTCCGCACGAGCGGCGGCTCCGACCCACACGGCGCCCTGGCGACCGACGGCGCGATCCTCTACGGGATGACCCGCAAAGGCGGTGGCCGCGGCCTGGGCGTGATCTTCTCGATCAATCCCGGCGGTGGCGGACATACCGTCCTGCATAATTTCCGAGGCGGTGACCGCGACGGCGCGAGCACCGACCACGGCTCCGTCACGATCGCCGGTTCGACCATGTACGGGATGACCACGATGGGCGGCGCGCACCGGGTCGGCGTGGTCTTCTCGATGGGCCTCGACGGCAACGGCTTCACCATCCTGCATTCCTTCGGCACCGGCATGCACGATGGCCGCAATCCCTACGGCTCGCTGCTGATCAATGGACCCGACCTCTACGGCACCACCGCCAAAGGCGGCCAATACGGCGGTGGCACGGTCTTCCATATCGCGATCGACGGTACCGGCTACGCGGTGCTCCATTCGTTTTCCGGCAAGCCCGACGGCAAGAAGCCGCTCGACAACGTGGTCCTGATCAACCAAACGCTCTACGGCATGACGAGTGCCGGCGGCACGCATAACCAGGGTGCCATCTTTGCCGTGTCGGTGGCCGGCGACTGATCGCGCCGATCAACGTCGAGCGCATGTGCAGCCGTCCGATCGTGCGTTTAAGTAAGGTGTCCGGCAGATCCGATATGCTCGACTTGTCCAATCCGCTCGAGGCGATTCGCCGCGCCGCGGCGCCCCACGGCCTCAACCTCGTCGCCGCGCTTCCCGCCGCGCGCTACGACGATGCAGTCGCGGTCGCGCTCCGCACCGCGGCAATCCCCGCCGACGCCGTGCCCTTCGCCGTGCGATCGATCGTCCTGATCGGCAACGGCGGCGGCGAGTTCTGGCACGCCTTCACGGACCACGCCGATCGTCATCCCGGATGGCGCGAGCGGGCCAATCCGCTCGACGACTTCAGCCGCGAGATTATCGCGCACGAGGTTGCTCCGGCCGCGCAGGCCGCGGGCGCGCGATGCGCCGCGATCTATCCGTTCATCAATGGCGGCGTGACGCTCAACTTCATCGAACTGGCGAAGATCGCCGGCCTCGGCGGACCGAGCCTGCTCGGCGTCGTCGTCCATCCGCGCTTCGGACCGTGGATCGCGTTTCGCGCCGCGCTGATCGTCGATTGCGAGCTCGACGCGCCGGGCCCCGCGATCGGCTTCGATCCGTGTCCGGGATGCGTCACGCAAAGCTGCCTCGCCGCCTGTCCGGCCGGTGCGGTCGCCTATCCCGCCGGATGGGACATTCCGCGCTGCCTCACCCATCGCGTCGAACAGGAATCCGATTGCGCCCCGCGATGCCATGCGCGCGCCGGCTGCGTGCTCGGCCCCGAGCATCGCTACCCCGACGACGAACTCGCCTACCATCAGCGCCGCGCGCTGGCCGCGATGCGTCCGTGGTACGCCGCGCACCTGCGCCCGCCCCGCTAGGTCGCGGCTCGCTCCGCTACTCAAAATCCTTATCAGTGAGGCCGGCAAGGTTTGCGAGATGTTTCTGAAGGCCGATCTTCAATGGCCTGTTGCCGTGGATTGGAACCGAGAGCCGAACGGCAGATCCATCCTTGGTAAAGATGTGATGGCTGCCTGCGACGCGGCGCAAAGTCCAGCCGTTCTGCTCGAGAAGTTTACTGAAATCTTTGCCCGAGACGGCTTCATACGATGATTTCAAATACCCGAACGTTGCCGCCCGACTGCGGAGTTTCTATCTCCACCGAGAGGCATCCATCGACCGCCTCGTAAAGATTTTTCAAAAGCTCCTCGAACGAGTCCCCCTGTGTTGCACAGCCTGCAATCGCCGGAACCTCCGCCCAAAATCCGCCTTCCTCAGCCTCATGGACGATGACTTTAATTTTCATTTTATCCCGTGATCCGGCCTCCGCGTCGATCGCACGCCGCTACTTCAGGCGCCGGGCTACGTCGGTGGCGAAATACGTCAGGATCATGTCGGCGCCCGCCCGCTTGATTGACGTCAGCACCTCGAGCGTCGCGCGCTCCTCGTCGATCCACCCGTTGATTCCCGCCGCGCGGATCATCGCGTATTCGCCCGACACATTGTAGGCCGCGACCGGCACGTTGAATTCATGCTTCACGCGGTAGATCAAATCCAGGTAGGGCAGCGCCGGCTTGACCATCACGATATCCGCGCCCTCGTCGAGATCGAGCGCGACCTCGCGCATCGCCTCGTCGCCGTTGGGCGGATCCATCTGGTACGAGCGCCGATCGCCGAATTGCGGCGCCGACTCGGCCGCCTCGCGAAACGGTCCGTAAAACGCCGACGCGAACTTCGCCGAGTAGGCCATGATCGCCGTCGCGCTGAAGCCCGCCTCGTCCAGCGCCGTGCGAATCGCGCCGACCCGCCCGTCCATCATGTCCGACGGCGCGACGATATCGGCGCCCGCCCGCGCATGCGACAACGCCTCGCGCACCAGCAGATCGAGCGTCGCGTCGTTGTCGACGTCGCCGCCGCTGATCGCGCCGCAATGGCCATGATCGGTGTATTCGCACATGCAGACGTCGGTGATCACGACCAGCCCCGGCACCTGCTCCTTGATCTCGCCGATCGCGCGCTGGACCTCGCCGCGATCGTTCCAGGCCTCGCTGCCGACCGCGTCCTTGCGCGCCGGAATCCCGAACAGGATTATCGCCGGCACGCCCGCCGCAAAAGTTTCGCGCGCCGCGCGGACCACGTTGTCGACCGATAACTGGGCCACGCCCGGCATTGCGCCGATCGGCTTTTTCACGTCGCGTCCGGGGCAGACGAAATAGGGCTGGATAAAATCCTCGGGCGCCAGCCGTGTCTCACGGATCATCCGGCGCAGCGCGTCGGTGCGCCTGAGCCGGCGCGGTCGATTGATCGGAAATGCCATCGGCGGTTCCCCCCGTGGGATGCGGGATTCGCCGCGTATTATATCGCGCGCCGCGCCCGCTTGACGATCCCCGCGCGCGCCGCGGATTCGCGCCGGTCGGGGATCACGCCGGCGCGTCGGGCATTCCGGCGAAGTAGCGAACGATTTCGTCGGCCAGCGCCGCGACCGTATAGTGCGCCGGCTCGGCCACCACGGTGAAGCCATGCGCGCGCGCCGTCGCCGCCGTAATCGGACCGATCGCCGCCGCCTTGAGCCCGACCGGCGGCGCGCCCGCGCTCGCGCAATAGTTGGTCACCGTGCTCGAGCTGGTAAAGGTCACCAGATCGATCGCGCCCGCCGCGGCCAGCGCACGTATGCGATCCGCGTCCGCCCCGCCCGCCGCCGGGATCGTCCGGTAGGCCGGCGCGACGATCACCTCGCGCGCGCCATGCGCGATCAGCAATTCGGGCAGGATTTCGCGCGCCACCTCGGCTCGCGGAATCAGGATCCGCGCCCCGGCGATCCGTTCCGGCCCGAGCGCGCCGATCAGCGCCTCCGCGCGATACTCGGCCGGAACCGCCGCGACCGTGAGCGCGTATTCCGCCACCCGCGCCGCCGTCGCCGGACCGATCGCCGCGATCGCCGCCGCGCCAATCTCGCGCAGATCGTGCCCGGTCGCGCGCATCCGATCGAAAAAACTCGCGACTCCGACCGCGCTGGTGAAGATTATCCAGTCAAACGCGCCGCGCTCGGCGATCGCGCGATCGAGCACCTCGTAACTCGTCGGCGGCGCCGTCGCGATCACCGGAAATTCGATCGCCTCCGCGCCCTCCGCTCGCAGCCGCGCGGCAAACTCGGCCGCGCCGCCGCCGGCCCGCGTCACCACGATCCGCCGGCCGAACAGCGGCAGCCGCTCGGCCCAGCGCAACTCGGCGCCCAGCGCCGCGCATTCGCCGACCACGATCACCGCCGGCGACCCGATCGCCGCGCGCGCCGCCTCATCGGCCAGCGTCGCCACCGTCGCGATCACGCTCCGTTGCGCGGCCGTCGTGCCCCATTGGATCGCCGCCGCCGGCGTCGCGGGCCCAAGACCGCCCGTCGCCAGCCGCGCCAGGTTCTCGCGCATCCGCGCCGTCGCCATCAGGATCACGATCGTGCCGCGCCCGCGCGCCGCGCGCGCGAGATCCTCCCACGGAATCCCCCCGGCGGAATCGTTCGCGGCCTCCTGATGCCCGGTGACGAAGATCACGAACGATCCGCGCTCGCGATGGGTCAGCGGAATTCCGGCAAACGCCGGCGCCGCGATCGCCGAGCTGATGCCCGGCACCACTTCATACTCGATTCCCGCCGCGGCCAGCGCCTCGCACTCCTCGCCGCCACGGCCGAAGATAAACGGATCGCCGCCCTTCAGGCGCACCACGATACGGCCCGCGCGGGCCTCTTCGATCAGCCGGCGATTGATCTCGGGCTGCTCCGCGACGCGCGCGCCGCCGCCCTTTTTGCCAACGTAGATCCGCCGCGCGCCGCCCGGCGCCAGACGCAGAATTTCCGCGCTCACCAGGTAGTCGTAGACCACCACCTCGGCGCGCCCCAGCACCGCCGCGCCGCGCATCGTGATCAGGTCGGGCGCGCCCGGCCCCGCGCCGACCAGAAAAACTCTGCCGCGCGCTTCACTCATAAGTAGTCAGATTGCATCGCCGCTTAGCTTGCATGACGCGTTGGATTGCATGACGGATTCATGGAACCTCTGCAGAACGCCCATTTTGTCATTCTGAGTGCAGCGAAGAATCCCGGGATTCTTCACTGCGGAGACTTCGTTCAGAATGACGACTTTACTTGCGCGGAAACTCCTCAGGTCGCTTCGCCGATTAGGTCGCGGGCGCCGCGCGCGAGCATCCGCTCGCCGAGCGCCACGCCGATTGCGGCTGCTTCATCGGAAGTTCCGGGGGCGCCGGTCCGGTCGAGGACGCAGGCCGCCGTCAGCTCCTCGGTCAGGCTCCGCCCGCCGTCGGCGCTGAAGAGGATCGTGCGGATCGTGATCGTCGCGCCGTCGGCACTTGCGCGCACCCCGACCGGCGAGACGCACGACGCGCCGATCGTCGCGAGCATCGCGCGCTCGGCCGCGACCTCGGCCATCGCGCGCGGATCGTTCAGCGCCGCCACCGCCGCATCGATCGCCCGCGAACCGCCGATCGCGCCAACGCTGGTGCGGCCGTCCGGACCGTTCGCCGCCGGCGCCGCGCTCGCGATCGCCTCGATCGCCAAGGCGCCCTGGCCGCCCGACGGAATGAATTCGCGCTCGTCGAGCGGCTCGATCGTGATTCCGTGGCGTGCGAGTTCGTCGATTTTGCCCAGCCGCCGCAGCCCCGCCAGCGCGAGGATAATCGCGTCGTAGTCGCCGGCCACCAGCCGCGCGATCCGCGTATCGACGTTGCCGCGCAGCGGCTCGATCGCGAGGTCGGGACGCCAGCGCACCGCCTGCATCCGCCGCCGCGTGGACGAGGTGCCGAGCCGCGCTCCGCGTTCCAGCTCCCGCCATCCTCCCGTCGCGCGCGTGAGCAGCGCGTCGCGCGGATCTTCGCGCGCCGGCACCGCCGCAATCCGGTAGCCCGCTGGCAGGATCGCCGGCAGGTCTTTCATCGAATGCACCGCGAGGTCGATACGCCCGTCGGCCAGCGCCTGCTCGAGTTCGCGGATGAACAGCCCCTTGCCGCCGATCTGCGCGAGCGACGCCGTGGTCAGCTTGTCGCCGCTGGTGCTGATCGCGACGATCTCCGCGGCGAGGCCGTCGACCGCCGCCTCCAGCCGCGCCTTGATCAGTCCGGCTTGCGCCAGCGCCAGCGCGCTCGGCCGCGATCCGATTCGCAAGCGCAAGGCCGTCACTGCGCCCGGCGCCTCATCAGAATTCCTCGTCGTCGTCCGGGTCGTCGTCAAACCCGTCGCCGGCCACCGCCAACTCGCTGCTGAGCAGCCGCCGCGCAATCTCCGCCGCATGCACGCCGTCGGCCGCGCCGCCGCGCCCCTCGCGCAGGCCCGACAGAATCCGATGCAACAGTTTGTTGACCAGCCCGCGCGTCAGCGCCTCAATCCGTTCGCGCGCGGCCGGCTCAAGTCCCGCCAGCCATGCGCGATGGCGCGCGAGTTCGCCGTCGCGCAACTGCTCGACGCTCGAACGGATATCCTTGATCGCCGGCACCAGGTCGAGCCCGTCGAGCCATTTCAGGAAGCCTTCGACCTCGAGCTCGACGATCTCCCCGGCCTTGCCCGCCTCGCGCTCGCGCTCGCCGCGCGACTCCTGCACCGCCGCGCTCAGATCGTCGATATCGTAGAGGTAGACGTTTTCCATCGCATGCAGGCGCGCGTCGAAATTGCGCGGCACGCCCAGGTCGATCAGGAACACCGGCCGGTAGCGCCGCTCGCGAATCACGCCCTCGTAATCCTCGGGTCCGAGCACCGCGCGGGCCGTCGCGATCGATCCGATCACCACATCGGCCAGCTTCAGGCACGGCCTGAAGTTGTCGAACGGCACGGCCGTGCCGCCCAGTTCGCGCGCCAGCGCGGCCGCGTTGTCAAAGGTGCGGCTGGTAATCAGCAGCGACTCGATTCCCAGGCGCTTCAAATTGCGCGCCGTCAGCTCGGCCATCTGGCCCGCGCCGATCAGCAGCACCGTCTTGTCCGCCAAAGTGTCGAATATCTTGCCTGCCAGGCTGACCGCGGCCGAGCTGACCGAGACCGATCCGTGGCCGATCAGCGTCGCCTTGCGCACCCGCTTGGCCACCGCAAAGGCCTTGTGGAACGCGCGATGCATCACCAGGCCGGCGGTCCCCGCCTCGGCCGATTGCGCGTAGGCGACCTTGAGCTGGCCTAAAATTTGCGGCTCGCCCACCACCATCGAATCGAGACTCGCGCCGACGCGGAACAGATGGCGCACGGCGGCGCGCCCCTCATGCGCATAGAGCGCCGGCCCGAAAGCCTCCGCCGCCACGCCGCGATCGGCGGCCAGAAAGCCGCGCGCCTGGGCGCCCGCCACCGCGGCGCTCTGCCCCACGCCGATAATCTCCACCCGGTTGCAGGTCGAGAGCAGCGCCACCTCGCTGATCGCCGGCCCGAAAGCCTTCAGCCGCGCCAGCGCCGCCGCGATCTCGCCCTCGGCATAGGCCAGCCGCTCACGCACCGCAACCGGTGCCGTGCGATGGTTCACGCCCACGATGAACAGCGTCTCACGCATCGCCCTAACCGAAATTCCCCCCATGCTTGCCCGGCGTCGCCAGGCGCATCCCCAGGAACGATCCGACCAGCACCGTGAACACCGCGATCGTCAGCGCCGCCGCGCGCCGCCCGCGCCAGCCCACCGTCAGGCGCGATTCGAGCAGCGCCGCATAGAGCATCCACAGCACCAGTGACCACGACTCCTGCGGCTCCCACGACCAGAAATGGCCCCACGTCGCGTCGGCCCAGATCGCGCCCGTGACAATCGCCAGACTCAGCATCACGAAGCCCCAGCCGAGCAGCCGATAGTTGATCCGATCGAGCTTCTCCAGGCTCGGCGTGCGTTCGTCGGCCGGCACTAGCGGCCGCTTGGCCTTGAGCCGCTTTTCGTAAACCAGGTAGACGATACTCACCCCGGCAGCCAGCACAAACAGGGCGTAACCGGCCAGCGCCAGCGTCACATGCACCGGCAGCCATGCGCTGCGCAGGCTCCGCGGCATCACGATTCGCCCCCGGCGCGACATCGCGCCGGCCACCCCCAGCGTGATTAGTACAATCGATGAGACGAAGGCTCCGATCACCCGCATGCGCCAGCGCACGATCAGCACGATACCCGCTAGCGTCGTCAGCCAGGCCAGAAATTCCAGCGACTGCGCGATATTGGTCACCGGGATATTTCCGGCCTGCAGGCCGCGCATGATCAGGTCGCCGGTCTGCATCGCCGCGCCCGCGCCGAGCAATCCGGTCGCCCAGTCCGCCCGCCGCCCGCGCACGCCCGCGCGCTCCATTACGAAGCCCGCCACCGAGAGGGCGTAGCAGATCAATGCGGCGATGATCCAATCGGTGATCATTGAAAATTCAGGTTCTTGGAAAGCTCAGGTCCTTGAGCATCTCGGGTCCTTGGCCATCCCGATTGCTGGCGGAGCGTCATCGTCCGTTTCCGCGTGCGCTCGCGGCCGCGCCGACGATCGCGACGCCGAGTTCGCGCAGCGCGGCCTCGCAGCGTACGCGATCATAGCCGAGTTCGGCCAGCCCGACGCCCACCGCGTGGCGCATCGCGTCGTCGGCCAGGTCGAAATCGCCGTGCCCCAGCGCGTCGCGCAGGCCCGACCGGGCCAACGCGATCAGGCGCGGGCCGCGCTCGCCGGCGTCGCCGAGCGTGACGCGCAGCCACCCGCGCGCCGCCGCCATCAGATCGATCATCAATTCATATTCGGGTCCATAGCGATCTTCCAACTCGGCGCGGATCACACCCGCCAGGGCCGGACTCGCGCCGCCCGTCGCAACCGCAATCTGCAGACCGCCGCGCCGCATCACCGCCGGCGCCATAAAGCTGCACAACTCCGGCACGTCCGCGACATTGATGGGGATACCCGCCGCCGCCGCCTCCGCCGCCACCCCGCGCTCGGTTGCGAGGTCGCCGGTGGCCGCGAACGCGAGCGCCATCCCGGCCAGATCGCCCGGCCGGTACTCGCGCGCCAGGTGAATGATCGCGCCCGCGTCGGCGAGCGCCGCCAGGCCCGCGCCGACCGCCGGGCTCACCACCGTGACGATCGCCCCT
>Ga0307373_10012738_pt1 | contig 11894 bp, 10 predicted proteins | sample OX2MG_FD_202534 | JGI IMG/M metagenome (GOLD analysis project Ga0307373, IMG submission 202534) | Soil microbial communities from Risofladan, Vaasa, Finland - OX-2 | ecosystem: Environmental > Terrestrial > Soil > Coastal area > Acid sulfate soil | place: Finland: Risofladan, Vaasa | collected...
GGATCGTCAGCACGTACTCGTATCCCTCACCGGGGCGGAAAATGAAGAAGCCGTTCCGCCAGTGATTGGCCACCAGGGCGACGGTCATGGTCCCGACTACGCCTGCCGCGGCGACCGGAGTCAGCAATCCGATCAGCAGCAGCCAGCCCGCGCCGAGCTCGGTTACCGTAGCGAGCAGCGCGTGCACCCGGCCCGGTCGGACGCCGATGGACTCGAACCACCTGGCGGTTCCCGGCAGTCGGCCACCGCCAAAGGCGTGGTTATAGCCGTGAGCGATCATCGTGGAGCCGACGGACAACCGCAGGATCAGGGCGGCGAGAGATGCGGCGGTCATTGATACCTCCCAAACTGGAAAGCGACGAGGGCGTGAGGAAGCGCAGCACGTGGCAGCCAAGGGCGAGGATCATGAAGCCGGTCGCCAGCCCGAGGCCGGCAGGGAAGCCGGCCGCCGCGATCGTTGCTCCGATGACGATGACGCCGAGCCCGTAACCGGCGTCGAAGGCTCCGCTGACGACCGCGATCACCTGCCCGTGAGCGCTCTGGTCGGCTCCAGCTAGCGCCAGTTTGAGCAGGGAAGGATACTGGATGGCCAGCGCGAGACCGAGCATCACCGCGGAGGCATAGATGGTGATGGGCCTAGCCCAGGTGATCAGCACGCCCATCGCCAGCACATTCAGAACGCAGCCGACAGCCGCCAGCTTCTCGGGCTGCCGCCGGTCGCTAAGTGACGCCGCCACGATCCTCACCAGCAAGACGGTGGCCCCGTACGCGAAGAAGACGCCGCCTGCACTGGTGAGGCCGCGCTGCGCACCGTAAATCGGAATGAAGCTCTGGAACCCGGAGTAGCCGGCCATGGTCAGCGCGAATGTCAGGGCGGGCATCGACGTGGCCATGATGAAGAACCGCGTCCTGGGTGAGCGCGCCGTCGGCATGGGGAAGCGGGGGCGCTGCTCGGCTTCCCTCAGTTCGGCAGGGCCGGGGCTGCTGCCTGAATGCGTGGGCAGGCATCCGGCGATCGCGAGGACGGGGAGGGCACCGAGCGCCAGCCATGCCCGGCCGTAGCCGAGCGCGTTCACGATCACAACGCCGGCGACCGGCCCGGCAGCGAGGCCGGCCCACATGGCCGCGGAGAAGTAGCTGATCGCGCGGCCGCGGCGCTCGTGGGGGAGCCGGCTGATGACCTCGGTCAGCATGCCTGTGTAGACCGCGCCCTCGGCGGCTCCGGCGAGGATCCTGAGCCCGACGACGACTTCGACGTCCGTCGCCACCGCCGTCGCGGCGACAGATCCGGCGAAAACGAGGAGTCCCGCGATGACCAGCGGCCGCACTGGCGCCCGGGCGAGATGCCGTCCTACCCACGGCCGGATAGCGATCGATGCGGCGCTGTAGGCGAAATAGGACCAGCCGATGCCGAGGCTGCCGCCTGCCAGCCGGTGCCCGATGAAACCGGGTAGTACCGGCAGGACTGCTCCCACCGCCAGGAAGAAGCAGCAGCTGCTGAACAGCGCGCCGAGCAGGACCGTGGGCGCGCCGCGCTTCGCGGGTCCGGCCGGAAGTGCCCGGGCATCCGGGTGCGGCGAGCTCATCAGCGTTCCGTCGCGTCGTTGACGGCGCGAACCTGCCGGTCCGCGCCGCCCGGCGGTGCCGCTTTCCCTGCCGCGCGGTCCAGCCACCGTGCGCAGACTGCCAGGATCAGCGCTATGGCACTGAAGAGGCCGATGGTGAGGTAGGGGATGTTCCAGGCTCCCAGCGGTACGACGAGTACGCCGTTCAGCATTCCGCCGACGCCTCCCCCGATCATGGTTGCGGCCAGGAATGACGAGAACGCTTCGGCGCGCCTCGCCTCGCCGATCCTCGCCTCGAGCTCGGATGACCCGAGCCCGTTGATGGGAACCAGCATCAGCGATGCGAACAGCAGGCAGACCGCGAACATCCCCGCAGTGGGGGCCAGCGCGCTGGGGATCATGAGCATGGCGAAGATCGCGAACAAGGAGGACGCCTTCAGCGCCGTACGGTGCCGGCGGATCGGCCGCAGGCTGACGGCGACTCCGCCCGTCATGCTGCCGAGGGCAAGCAGCAGGAGGAAGAGGCCACCCAGGTCAGGCGACAGTCCGTACTGCGGCATCCGCTGGGTTACGTTGGATTCGAATGTCCCGAAGCCCAAGCCCAGGCAGAAGGCCAGCGCGACGAGGACCCGGATGTCCTTGCGGCGGCGCAAGATGTGCGTGCGTGCCGTCGGACAGGGGTGGAGGCGGACGACCCCGAAGAGGCTGAGGCCGGCCAGGAAGGCGATCAGAGCCATCCCGGCCAGCACTGTGACGGCGCCACCGAGCAGTGCAAGGCCGGTGACCAGAAGGGGACCCGCACCGTAGGACACCTCCACCATCAGCGACTCGACGAAGTGCGCGCGGCGAAGCCGTTCAGGGCTCACCGCGGCGACGAGCAGGGCACGGAACCCGCCCCAGATCCCGCAGATGGAGTAGGCGATCGCGGCGCACAGTGTGTAGAGCACGACGACGTCGGCCTTGAAATGAACGCAGATGGCGAATAGGAGCAGCAGTCCGCAGTACACGAAGCAACTCCGTTGCAGGGCGGTTCGCATCTCGCCGCGGTCGAGCAGCCTGCCGCGCAGTGGCCCGATCAGTCCCGCGCAGAACGTCATGAACCCGGCCAGCCTCGCCCCGGTGGCCAGCGAGCCGGTCGCGGCCTGCCCGGCAAGAACGAGGCCGAGCAAGGACATCGAGATTGGCAGGCGCGCCAGGAACGACGACAAGGTCCACCGCTGCCAGGACCGCTGGGTGACGAGTCCGCCTATCCCGTCATGGACGCTGATTAGGGCGGCGCCGGATGCGGCGAGAGGGGGCTGTGGCGGCTGGGATTCGGGCGGGTCGAGTGGCATCAGCGCGAATGGGCCTGGACCCTGGAACGCTCGCCTGTCTCAGGGGGACCGTCTGCGGTTGCCTCTGCTGCCGGCGCGTCCGCTTGGCTGGCGGTGTCGCGCGGCACGACCGGCGGCAGCTTGTCCGGGCGCACGGAAACAGCTAGCCGGTCGCCTCGGTGCCAGGCGAGGCCGTCGATGCTGTCGTAGTAGTAGTCCAGCTCGACACCGTTGTCCAGCGTGATGGACAGCCGTTCCCTGGCACCGGCGTAGATCACGTCAGCAACCGTTCCGCGCCCAATGAGTAGCCGGCTGACCGCTGTGTCCCCGGAGCCGTCCCGGTCGGGCACCGGGTCGAGGTACTCCGAACGCAGCACTGCGGCGCACGGCGCCCCTGAGCTGAGCCCCTGCGCCTGCACGGACTCCGCCGAGACCGGCGTGGCCCCAGCCGCATGCCGGATCAGGATGCCGTGCGCCGATGACTCCAGGGTGCCGGGCAGCAGTGGAGCGTTGGCCATGAACCTCGCGGCGAATTCCGTCCGCGGCGCCCCGTACAGTTCCTGCGGTGTGCCGGCCTGCTCGATGTTGCCGTCCTTGAACAGCACCACCTGGTCGCTCATCGTTAGCGCCTCGGCCTGGTCGTGGGTCACGTAGATCACCGTGACCCCCAGCTCGCGGCCGATGCGCACGATCTCGCGCTGGAGGTGCACCCGCAGTCCCGCATCCAGTGCGCCGAGCGGCTCGTCCATCAGAAGCACACGTGGATGGAAGACGACCGCGCGGGCAAGCGCGACCCGCTGCTGCTGGCCGCCGGAGAGCTGGGAGGGAAAGTGCTTGCGGTAACTGGACAGCCTAACGAGTTCGAGCGCCTCTCCGACCCGGCGATGCATCTCGGCCCTGCTCACATGACGGAGCTTCAGCGGGAACCCGACGTTCCGCTCCACGCTCATGTGCGGGAACAGCGCGTAGCTCTGGAAGACGAACCCGATCTCCCGCCGGTGCACCGGCAGCCGGGTGCAGTCCCTGCCGCCAATCTCGACGCGCCCGGCGTCCGGTTTGATCAATCCGGTCGTGATGGCGAGCGTGGTCGTCTTGCCCGAGCCCGAAGGGCCGAGGAAAGTCGTGAAAGAGCCCGCGGGAACGGCGATGTCGATTCCGTGCAACACTTCCACGCCGCCATACTGCTTGCGCAACCCGCGCAAGTCGACTGGCGTTCCGCTCGTCGCGCCTATGTCCGTCATGCCTTAGACACCTCGCCTCAAAAGGATGTTCTCCGCGACCTGGCCGGAGATCCGCCTGCGCCTTGCCCAGAAGATGAGCCCGGTGATGCTGACCAGGCCGATTCCGACCATGGACAGGAAGATCGCAGCGGTCGCAACGATCGGTGTGAGGTTGTACTGCATCTGAGTCCAGAGTTGCAATGGGAACGTACGAATGGTTGCCGTCCCGAGGAAGACGACGTTGACGATATCGTCCCAGGAGGCCAGGAAGGCGAACACTGCCCCGGCCACGATGCCGGGCAGCAGCAACGGCACCGTGATCGACCGGAAGGTCCGCCATGGCGATGCCCCGAGTGTGCGCGCGGCTGGCTCGAGCGACGCGTCGATTCCCCGCACCGTAGCAAGGACCGCGATGACCACCAATGGCAGCCCGAGGGTCGTGTGCGCGATAATCAGCGGCAGGATGGTATTGAGAAGGTGGGTGTCCGCGGACAGGAAGAAGTAACCGAGCGCGAGCGTGACCACCGGCATGATTACCGGTGCCAGCACCAGCGCTTGGACCGCACGTGACCTGCCGATCCTCCCGCGGCCCAGAGCCAGGCCGAGCGGTACCCCGAGTACCAGTGACAACCCGGCCGCTGTCAGGCCTACCCGTAGACTGGTCTGCATGGAGTTCGTCCAGTCCGGGCTGGTCAGCAGCACCCTGGCCCAGCGCAACGAATACCCGGTCGGCGGGAAGCCCAGCAGGTTGGAGTTGTCGAATGCGCTGATCGCGATGATGATCAGCGGCAATACGAAAAACACGGCGACCAGGCCGGCGGCGAGGTAGCCGCCCCAGCCAATTCGGTAGGTCCTCATTGCGGCGCCCTCCCGCCGGGCATGCCCCTGGCGGTCCTGGTCGCCACGGCCGAGACGATGAACAGCGTCAGTAGAGTCACCACCAGCAGCCCGGTGCTCATCGCCGCTGCCAGGCCGAAGTTGCCGAGTTGCTCGGTCTGAGTGACGATCAGCGCACTGATCATTTGGTGGCTGGGGTCGCCGAGCAGCGCGGGAGTGATGTAAAAGCCCAGGGTCAGCAGGAAAACCAGGCCAGCCCCGGCGATGATGCCCGGGCGGGTGGCAGGGACGAAGATCCGCCAGAAGGCCTGGTACCGCTTCGCGCCCAGACTCTGGGCCGCCAGCATCGTGGACATGTCCACCTGGCGCATGCTGGCATACAGCACGAGCACCATGTACGGCAGCAGCAAATGCGTGGTTCCGACGATCATGCCGAGGTCGTTGCGCATGAGGGTGAGCGGAGCGCGGATAATGTGCGCGCTGATCAGCAGGTGATTGATGACTCCAGTGGTCTGCAGCAGCATGTACCAGGCGTAAGCCCGAGCGAGCCAACTCGTGGCGAACTCCGCGACCAGGACCAGGATCAGCAGGACGCGGACGGGTTTGGTCGCCGCCACCATCGCGAAGGCGTAGGCATAGCCGAGCACCAGAGTGGTCACCGCTGTGAACAGCGCGGCCCGGAAGGTGCTCTCCAGGGTGTGCAGGTACAGCGATGTGAAGATCGTCTTATAGTTGCTGAGGCCGGCGCCCGAGATGCTCTGGTGCACTACGAGCACCAGAGCGGCCCCGAAGAATCCGACGAGCAGGATCAGCCCTGGGGCGGCCAGCCATGACCAGCCATCCGACAGCGCCTGAACGACTTTCCTGCCGACCTTGACTGCGGGCCCGGGCAGCCGCGCCGCGCGGAGCGGCGGCGGTCCGTGGACGTCGGCTTCGGTATCAACAGCAGCCATCTCGAACTCCCATCCGCCTCTCTGCTGGCCGGGCGGTCGCGACGATCCGCAGGCCGCCCGGCACCCCGGCTATCCTCCCTGAATGAACGCCTGGAACGTATTTACCGCCTTGGTTCCGTATTTCGCGAAGTCGTTCCAGTCGTATTGCGCGTACGGTTTTCCCTTTGTGTTGGCGGACGGCAGCTGGCTTGCCACCGACGGGCTCACCCGGCTGAAGGAATTGACGTTCGTCGGACCGTAGTCAATGAAGTTGGACAGCTTGGCGTTATTGGCTGCGCTGGTGATGTAGCCGATGAGCTGCATGGCGGCAGCGACGTGCTTGGAGCCCTTGGGGATGCTCATCGCGCCGTAGCCGACGATGGGGACGTTCCACGACACGCCAAGGTTAGTCTCGCCGCTCTTGATCGCGTCGTAGACCCGGCCGTTCAGGCACAGGCCGAACGCGGCCTCTCCGGAGTTGACCAGCTGCGGGCATTGCTGGTTGCTGTTGTACCAGATGATGTCGCTCTTGATGCTGTTCAGCTTGGCGATCGCGCGCTTGAGGTCCAGCGGCCAGATCTTGTCCGGAGGCACCCCGTCGGCCAGCAGGGCGGCAATGTAGTCGTCGATATACGGCGCCTGCTCGTCCATCGCGCGCTTGCCGGGGAACTTCTTAACGTTGAAAAAGTCCTGCCAGTTCGTGGGCACCTTTCCGGCCATGGCCTGCTTGTTGTACGTGATGACATTGGCGTAGGAGTAGTAGACAGTGACATAGGGGTTTACGTTGTTGGCCTTGACGATCTGGCTGCACGGAACAACCGAGCAGTTGATCTTCTCCATGTAGTCCTTGGCGTCCCTGACGATGAGGTCGCCGGTGAAGATGTCCCAGCTCACGTTTCCGGTCTGGACCATCGCCTTCATCTTGGCGAAGTCCACGGTGTCGTCGTAGACGATCTTGATGTTGGGATGAGCCTTCATGTATGGCTTCAGCCAGGCGCTTTCCTCGGCCGCGCCGAAGTCGCCCCCGAACCCGGCGTAGACGAGAGTAACCTGCCCGCCGCTGGCGGAGGTGCCTCCGGACGATCCTGAGCTGCCACAGGCGTTGATGAGCGCGGGGGCCAGCGCAAGCGCCGCGATCAGCGCCAGCCGCTGGTGCCGGCGGATTCCCCCCTTGACGACTTTGGTAGCTGACATCTTCAGCCCCTTGCTTCACGTGGTTACGCGGAGGTGGCCAGACAGGCCATGTTCGGCCCGCGTCCCGGCCACCTTGGTCAGGCCCTCAGCCGGGGCCCTTGTAGGCGGAATCGCTGTACAGTGATCAAATTCTGGTTGTCTGGTATAAGAATCCCAATCACGGATTTGGCCAGCCCTCGCCCCGTTCCCTGGACGAATTGTCCGCTTGGCGGTCCAGGAGCTCGAGCGCAGCCCACAACTCCATGCGCTGCGCTGCCGAGTCGAGGTGGACCTGCAGGATTTGCTCGACACGGTCGATCCTGTTCCGCAGGGTGTGCCGGTGGATGCCGAGATCGACGGCCGTGGGATCCCATTGGCCGTGATGGGCGAGCCACGTCTTGAGCGTCACAATCAGGTCACCGCGCGTTTCCAGCAGCGGGCCGAGCACGTCGGAGGCGAACTGCGCGGCTTGCCGTTCATGCAGCAGTTCCAGCAGGCTGCCCGAGCGCATTTCCCGCACGTCCACCAGCGAGGACCCGGTCCGCTTGGCGCGGTCCAGGGCCGCCCGCGCCGTCCGGCGCGCAGCGTCGAGCTTGTCCGCGGCCACGGGCCCGGCCAGGCCCACCGCGCGATCAGCCAGGTCGCGCAGGACCGGCTGTAGGCACGCCGTCATGTCGATCCCGCGCGCATCAGCGAGTGCCATCTCGTTCTCGTCGTCGGCCGCGACCAGCCAGGGGCCGAGCGAGTCGACGAGCGCCCGCCACGAGTCCCGCCGCTCGTCGCCCGCTGGGAGCTTGCTCTGTGAGGCCAACACGTACAGCGGACCGCTCGGCATGGAAGTCCCCATTAGCTCCGCCATACGCGCGGCGGACCGCAGGTCGCCGTTCAGCAGCTCCTGCGTATACCGGCTTCGCAGCCTCGTCTCCAAGTCCGCGGCGTGCTCCCAGCCGCGCAATAGGAGCGTCAGCAGGGCGACGGCCGTATTGATGTAGCGCCGCTCGAGCGCGGTCGGCGGCGTCGGCCGGCCGAGGAGGAGATAGCCCTGCAGCCGCGAGCCGTGCCGCAGCAGGTAGGCGACGACGGGCTGCAACCCGCCGACCAGCGGCAGCACGCTCGGGCCGCGCGGTCGCTGCAGCTCGCGGATCTCCTCGAACAGGCATCCGATATCCGGCAGCGGCATCTCGGAGTAAGCGCCCTGCTGGTCTCCCTGGGGGCTCAAGACGACCACCCAGGCATCGAGCACCAGGCCGAGGCGCTGGCATACCCCGCCGACTCCTCCGCTCCCCGCCGCATCCTTGATCAGCAGCTCATTGGCATCCAATACCGACGTCACCTGGGCGAGGCCGTCCGTGGCCACCAGATAGGCGACCGTCTTGCTCACCGACAGGAATGTCGTCTCCGGCTTCATGCCGAGCAGCGGCAGACCATGGGAGTCGGCGGCGTCCAGCACCTCCGGCGGTATCTCCGGAAAGATCGTCAGATTCGGCACCGACGGGCCGCAGCTGAAGACCAGCGCACCGGCGCCCGCCGCGACGATGTTGACGATGTACTCGCTCGCGGTCACCCGGCCGCTTCGCAGCCACTGGCCCATGGTGGCGACGAGTTCCCCGCCTTCCAGCCACGGCCCGGGGAATGGCAGCTCGCTGATGTACACCCAGGTGACCCGGCGGTCGGTGAGATCCGTCCGGCCGGCCACCTCTAGGCCGAGCGACGTGTCACGGACCAGCGTGCGCAGGCTGACTGAAGGGTTCAGCTCGGGTCCAAGACGCCTGCGCAGTTCACTCATGGGGGCCAGCGCACCACCTAAGCACGATGAGGACGCAACCCAGCCCGGGTCACGACCTGGACAGATTGTCCTGTATCAAAGCCCTCACGACAAGGCACGAGTGGCTGGGACTACGCGTTCGTTCCGTGCACTCAGGCACCGACTAGACCGGTCGGCCTTGTTCGTATGGACACTCTGGCGTGCGTTCTCCGTACCGCTGGCCAATCTTGCGACTGTCGGCCCGGTAGTTCCCGACTTACATTTGCAGCGCCGGATGGATTAGGGCCGGCCCGCACGAGGTTGCTGAACGCGGACAGGAGCTTTGATGGATGTGAACCCGCTCACCGGCTACGACTTCAACATCATCTCCACAGACGGGCACGTCGACCCACCGCAGGCAGAACTGATCGCCCGGCTGCCGGAGCACCTGCGCCCAATGGCACCGCACACAGTGGTCCGTGACGGCGTGGAATACCTGGAGATACCCGGGATGGCGCCCATCAGCAAGGCATTCAGCGAAGGGCAGATGCAGGGCCGGGGAACCGACGCAATGGAGGCCGAACGGGAATTCCGCAACGACCCGGACGGAGGACGCGACCTCGTCAAGCGCAAGGCGCAGCTCGAACGGGACGGCGTGTGGGGGGAAGTCGTGTTCCCACACTCGTTCCTGTCCCTGAGCGCGCACCCGAACGCCGAGTACCAGAGGGAAATGGGTCGGCTTTACAACGACATGTGCGCGGAGATCTTCCTGACCAATGACCGAGACCGGTACGCTCCGGCCGCTGTGTTGTCGACCCTCGAGCCGTTCGACGCCGTGGCCGAGGCGCAGCGTGCCAAGGAACTCGGCTTCACGTGCGTGATGCTCCCGCCCGTCGTGCCGTGGCTGCCCTACTGGCACCTGGACTGGGAGCCGGTATGGTCCGAACTCGAGGAACTCGACCTGGTGGTGAACTTTCACGTGTTCACCGGGAACACCTCGCAAGGTGTCGACTTCGGCAACCTATGGGTCATACCGCCGGACCTGGCAGAACTCGGCCGCATGCGGTTCCGCGCTGAGCGTGTTGACGAGAGGCTGAGCACCACGGTGATGTGCATGGCATCGGCGATGTCGCCGATGATGCACCTCATCGGTTCCGGCACCTTGGACCGGCATCCTCGGCTTAGATTCGCGCTCGTCGAGTCCGAGGCGGGCTGGATCCCGTGGGCGCTGCAGGCCCTGGACCTGATGCAGCGCCGCCGGCGCTTCGCGATGATCAATCTCGAACTGCAGCCGAGCGAGTACTTCCGGCGCCAGGGCTGGGGCACCTTCCTTGAGGATAAGGTCGCCATCGACGTCCTGAACTACATTGGCGAGGACAAGCTGATGTGGTCGAATGACTGGCCACACGACGAAGGGACTTATCTCGAAAGCCAAGACATCATCAAGAGCCTGATCGGCCACCTGCCGTACGCCACTCAGAAGAAGCTTCTGCACGACAATGCCGCCAAGTTGTACTCACTCGACCAGGCCGTCGCACTCGCGTAGCCACAAGCGCCGTCGCTCGAGCACCCGGGGAGATGCCATGAGCTGGAGCCTCAACGTTAGCGGCCACATCGACGCCGATCCCGAAGTCGCGGAGAGAATTGAGCAGGCAGTCCTTGAGAAGGTCAAGGAATCGATATCGGTGATCCGGGCAGTCGAGGGAAGCGGCGTGGCTAATGCAACCTTCATCGGCCATTTTGTCGGACCGCATAAAGTCACTTCAGGAACCGTTCAGAATTGACACTGCTGGTGTGAGTCAACAGCTCAATCGGCACCGATGCGGCCGACCAGCATACATCGCTGTTCGCTTACCGCCACCCCATGCCAGCCAACAAATAGCTGTTCACGACAACGGCCAGAAGTTGACCGCACTGATCCGGTGCCGACGACGCCTATGTCCGCCGACCAAGGCAGTCCGCATGGAAGGGCGGTCAGGGACGCGCATTAATGTGCCCACAGCGACGAATGCACGGTTGTCGGTCCACCATGGCATAAGGGATATCGCATGAGCAGTCCGCTGAAGATCGATGTACATCTCCACGTGTACCCCTCCGCGCAGGAAGGCCAGCACTGGAAGAGCGACTACGAGATCTGGGAGTACGGCGAGCACAGCGGAGTCCGCTTCAGCGCGGATGCCGGAACCCTGCCCGAGACTCTCGCCGCTCTGGAAAGAGCAGATTTCTCGCACGGTGTGGCTCTGAACCTCTTCTCGGCCGACATGCTACGGCAAGATTACGCATCGACGCTTCCGCATGCGGCAGACGCCCCGGAGCGGGCCGCCGCCCTCGCGGAGTTCGACGCCGCTCTCCCAGACCGTTATGTTGCGCACAATCAATGGCTAATGAGCAGGTTGGCCGATGTTCCCGCCATGAGTGGGTTCATCGCCGTGGATCCATCGGTTCTCTCGCCCAAGAGAAATGTGGCGCATATGCGCGAGATGGCTGAGCGCGGGGCGCGAGGCTTGAAGCTTCATCCAGTCCTTCAGAAATTCGAGGTCAACGATCATCGCATGCATTCCGTATATCAGGAGTGCAGCGATCTCAGGCTGGCTGTGCTTTCTCACACTGGACCATCGAGCGACGGAAAGCCCTTTGCCGAGGTCTCTGCCTTTGTGCCGCTTCTGCAGGCATTTCCGAGGCTCACCGTGGTGTTGGCGCACTTGGGCGGCGGGAAATGGCAGGACACCCTTGCTGTTGCTGAGGCCTTTCCGAACGTCGCTTTCGACCTGTGCGAAATAATTGAATGGTCGGGTGCGCCGAAGGCGCCTAACGCGGAGCAGTTGGCCCGGCTGATCCGCCAGATCGGTCCAGGGCGAGTGTTGCTGGGGTCGGATTACCCGTGGTACGAACCTGCGCGCACTGCCGCACTGGTCGAGTCCCTCCCGATTCTCTCGCCGGCAGAGAAGAACGCAATCATGGGCGAAAATGCCGCGAGGATCCTGGGTTTGCCAGTCTGAGCGTAGCTATTCAGCCTGAGTGGGCCAGGGCGTGCGATCAGCGGGTGAGGATCGGCTGATCAGTGATGGTGGTGCGGTTTGGCGTGGCTGGTCAGCCGGGTCTGATGGCGG
>Ga0307373_10012741_pt1 | contig 11892 bp, 10 predicted proteins | sample OX2MG_FD_202534 | JGI IMG/M metagenome (GOLD analysis project Ga0307373, IMG submission 202534) | Soil microbial communities from Risofladan, Vaasa, Finland - OX-2 | ecosystem: Environmental > Terrestrial > Soil > Coastal area > Acid sulfate soil | place: Finland: Risofladan, Vaasa | collected...
ACCGGGAGATAGCTCGGATGGCCGACGTGGTAGTCGAGCTGAGCAACGGGCGGGTCATATCGGTAACAGCTCCGGTGGGTGGACCCGCGAAGCCCGGTGAGCTGCATTGGTAGCGTGAGCACCGGGCTGTGGGTCCGCTGGTCGTGGCGAGACCTGCGCAAGCGGGTCACGCAGGTAGCTGCCATCGCCGTCATCGTCGCCCTGGGAGCGGGCATCTACGCTGGCCTGGCCAGCACCTCGGCATGGAGACGCCAGTCGCTCGACCTCACGTTCGCCCGGCTTGCAGCCCACGACCTGGAGGTCACCACCGCGGCTGGTCTGGGGCTGCCGTCCGCCAAGCTCCTCGGGGCGGTTCAGTCGGCCGGAGGCAATCAGCTCACGGCCGCTGAAGGACGGTTCGTCGTCGATCTGCCCGTCCGAGCGGGCGGGCAGGGTCAGATCCCCGCCGCGGGCGTCATCGTAGGGGTGGACCTGGCGCGTGGTGTCGAGGTCGACCGGTGGAAGGTGACAGCCGGGCGCTCGCTCGGGTCACAGGACGCGAGCGGGTCGTCCGTGCTGCTCGACGAGCACTTCGCAGCCCAGCATCACCTCCCCCCCTCGGGAAGCCTCACCATCGGGGGCTTGACGGTCGCCTACGTGGGGACCGTCCTCGAGCCCGAGTACTTGAACCTCACCTCGATCCTCGGCGCGACTATCCAGGGCGCGGCGACGAGGGCGGTCATCTTCGCTCCGATCACCCTCGTGCAGCGCTTGGGCGGCGCGCCGGGAGAGATCAACGACGTGGTGGCGCTGACCCGGCACGGCAGCGATCCCCGCCAGGTGGCCAGATCCCTCACCAGCGCCCTCAACGCAACGTTGCAGGACGTCGCCACCACCGTGACGGTCCGTCGGGACGCTCCGGCGACCCGGGCCTTGTACGACGAGATCACCAGCGAGCAGAGGATCTTCGACGTGTTCGCCCTCCTGGTGCTGGGCGGGGCGGGCTTCGCCGCCTTCAACCTGACTCGCCGGGTGGTGGAGTCTCAGAGGCGGGACATCGGTATCGCCATGTCCCTGGGGGTCCCGACGCGCCAGATCACGATCCGCCCCCTGGCACTGGCTGCGGAGGTGGCGATCGCGGGCACGGTCCTCGGTGTCGTCGCCGGTTGGTTGATAGGCGCGTGGGTGCTGGCGATCATCAAGACGCGCTTCCCCCTGCCGTTCTGGCAGACGCCTTGGCAAGGCCACCTGTTCGTCGTGGCCGCGGCACTCGGGCTCGCCATCCCACTGGCGGGCAGCTTCTACCCGGTCTGGCGGGCGGTCCGGGTCACACCAACCTATGCACTGCTGCCTCCGCATCTTCGGGGCGGACGGCACCGACTTGCTGCGCTGCTTCGCCGGCTGCGGCTACCGGGCACGACTCTGGCCCAGGCGCCGTTGCGTCGTATCACCGTCGCTCCCACTCGATCGGTCATGACGGTGCTCGCCGTAGGCGTGATCCTCGCGCCGCTCCTGGCCGCCCTCGGTGCAACCGACTCGACCCGCGCCACCCTCGATGCCGGAACCAGGACGCTTTCGGGGGTGCACGGCGACCGACTGCTCGTCGACCTGGCTGGCTACCAGCCGGCGCACTCGGTCACGGTTACGTCCATCACCGGCTCTCCCCTAGTCCGACAGAGCGCACTCGGGTTCAACACCGGGGGATACCTCTTGCGAGGCAACACCACCGTCGAGGTGTCGATCAGCATGGTGGACCTGTCGGACCCTCTGGCCGTCCCGAGTGATGTAGCCGCCCGACGACTCGCGCCGGGTGGGATCGTCATCTCGGCCAAGGCGGCCTCGGATCTTGGTGTCGGCACCGGCCGCACCGTCGAGCTGCGCCATCCGCTGCGTCAGGGCACCGGCTACCGCTTCGTCGACACCGCGGTGCCGGTGCGCGCCGTCATCTCCAGTCCGTATCGCTTCATCGCATACATGGACTTGAAGGACGAGAAGATGATGGGGCTGCAGGACATAGTCAACGTCGCCACCCTCGTGCCGCGGCCCGGTGTCTCAATGGACGAGTTGCAGCGGTTCACCTCGTCGCTTCCCGGGGTCGCGTCCGCCCTCGCCGCGAGTTCCCTGTTGGGGACCATGCGCGACACCCTTTCTATCGTCACCGAACTGTTCGTGATCCTGCAGATCGTCATCGGCGTATTGGCCTTCCTGGTCGCGTACAACAGCAGCAAGGTCGAAAGCGACGAACGGGCCCGTGAGCACGCCACCATGATGGCCTTCGGTATCGGCGTACCCCGTGTGGTGTTCGTCGGGGTCATCGAGAGCTTGCTCCTCGGACTGGCCGGCACAGCGGTCGGGCTGGGCCTGGGTCTCGCCGTCCTGCAATGGATCCTCGACCTCGTCTTCCCCGCGGCCGTGCCCCAACTCGCTGTCCTGCGGTCGGTCACCACCTCCTCCTTCGTCGTGACCGCCCTGATAGGACTGGCTGCGACGTCGACCGCGCCTACCCTGGTGGCCCGCAGGCTCCGCCGGATGAACCTGCCCGGCACACTGCGCTACGTCGAGTGAGCCGATCCGCCCGGCCGACGTGCCCTCTGCCTCTCCGAGCTGGCCTCGTCAACCGCTCTCAACGTGGCTACCGCGACACCGCGACCTGCGGTTTCCGGTGGAGCTGACGGGAATCGAACCCGTGGCCTACGCCATGCCATGGCGCCGCTCTACCAACTGAGCTACAGCCCCGTGGGGACTGTCACTCTAGCATCACGGGTCATTGTCTCAGCCCGTCCGTAGGGTACGCGCATGCACGAAATGCCGTCTGAGGTGGGGGCGAGAGCAGAACTCGAAGTGACGCACGCGCTCCTTCGGGCGGGCTGGCAGGTATACCTCCCGGTCTTCTGCGCCCATTCGCGCGTTGACCTGGTAGCCCTGCGTCCTGACGAAACCATGAGGGTGCAATGTAAGACCGCACGTCTCCTCGGCAGCACCCTCTTCTTCCGCACCTGCAGTAACACCAAGAACATTCCCCGCAGCTATCACGGTGAGGTGGATGCATTCGGCGTTTACTCCCCCGATCTCGAATCTGCGTACCTGGTCCCACTGGAGGGTCTCGCCCACAGCGGCTGCTCCCTCCGGCTAGGCCCGCCAGCAAACAACCAGGCCAAGGGGATCCGGTTCGCGGCCGAGTACCTGCTCCCGAACGCCGTGAAAGTTGCCGCCGGCGGCGGGCCACGTAACCCACGGGAGCCGACAAGCGCTCACAAGTAGCCTGGGGCCTATGGCAGAGCAGTACGACCCCCAGGCCATCGAGGCCAAATGGCAGCGCCGCTGGGAGGAGCAGGGCGCGTACCAGGTCGACAACGACGACCCCCGCCCGTCCCAGTACGTCCTCTGCATGTACCCCTACCCGAGCGGGCCCGCCCACCAGGGGCACGTGCGCAACTACACATTCGGCGATCTCCTGGTCCGGCAGCGCACCATGCAGGGCAAGGCGGTCCTGAGCCCCCTCGGATTCGACAGCTTCGGCCTGCCCGCCGAGAACGCGGCGCTCAAGACCGGCGTCCACCCGCGCACGTTCACCGACGCCCGCATCGAGGAGCTCAAGTCGAGCCTCAAGCGTCTCGGCGCCTCCTACGACTGGCGGCGCGAGATCCGCTCGCACGACCCGCTGTACATGCGGTGGAACCAGGTCATATTCCAGAGGTTCCTCGACTCCGGCCTCGCATACCGCAAGAACGCCCCGGTCAACTGGTGCCCCGGCTGCCAGACCGTCCTGGCCAACGAGCAGGTCCTCCCCGACGGCACCTGCGAACGCAGTGGCGACCCGGTGGAGAAGCGGGATCTGGAGCAATGGTTCTTCCGCATCACCCGTTACGCCGACGACCTGCTCGACGCTCTCGATGGTCTCGACTGGCCCGAGCGGGTCAAGACCATGCAGCGCAACTGGATCGGGCGCTCCGAAGGAGCCGAGTTCGACCTGCCGGTGGACGGCCGCGACGACCTGGACCCGATAAGGGTCTTCACGACGCGACCGGACACCTCGTTTGGCATGACCTTCGTGGTCCTGGCGCCGGAGCACCCACTGGTCGCCCGGATCGTCGCTCCCGAGGGGAGAGCCGAGGTCGACGCGTTCGTCGAGCGCGTCCGCAACGAGTCAGACATCGAGCGCCAGTCGAGCGAGGGATCACTCGAGAAGCGCGGCGTCTTCACCGGCGCGCACGCCATCAACCCGTTCAACCAGCGCCGTGTGCCCATCTACCTCGCGGACTACGTCCTGATGACCTACGGCACCGGCGCCATCATGGCGGTGCCGGCGGAGGACCAGCGCGACTGGGATTTCGCAACGGCGTACGGGATCGACATCATCCGCACCGTGCAACCGCCGGCGGGCTGGGACGGCGAGGCCTACACGGGCGAGGGACCGCGCATCAACAGCGAATGGCTCAACGGGATCGTCGATACGTCCGAGGCGAAGTCCAAAGCAATCGAATGGCTGGAGTCGCAGGGCGCCGGCGAGAGGATGGTCAACTACCGCCTGCGCGATTGGCTGCTGTCGCGCCAGCGCTACTGGGGCTGCCCGATACCGGTGATCCACTGCCCCAACGACGGGATCGTCAAGGTGCCCGAAGACGAACTGCCGGTGCTGCTCCCCGACGACGTCGAGTTCCGGCCCACCGGCGAGTCACCGCTTCGCTACCACGAAGGCTTCCTGCGCACGACCTGCCCGAAGTGCGGGGGTCCGGCAGAGCGCGAGACCGACACCATGGACACGTTCGTCGACTCGTCGTGGTACTTCCTGCGCTTCTGCAACCCATGGGACGAGACGCAGCCCATCGACTCCGCGGCGGCGGAGCGCTGGATGCCGGTCGACCAGTACATCGGCGGCATCGAGCACGCGATCCTCCACCTGCTCTACGCCCGCTTCTACACACGGGCGCTCGCGGACGTCGGTCTCGCGCCGAAAGGCCTTCGCGAGCCGTTCGACCGCCTGTTCACGCAGGGCATGATCACGATGGACGGCTCGAAGATGTCGAAGTCCAAGGGCAACCTCGTCGCGCCCGAGCGCTACTTCGAGAGCGTGGGTGCCGACTCGCTGCGTCTCTTCCACCTGTTCGTCGGCCCGCCCGGGGACGACTTCGACTGGGGTGAGCAGACCGACCAGATGATCGAGGGTTGCCACCGGTTCCTGGGCCGGTTGTGGCGCATCGCACTCGGCTCGCTCGACTCCGCGAACATCGTCGACCGCGAGCCGGCGGAAGCCGACGTCAATCTGGAAAAAGAGACGCACCGGTTGATCGACAGGGTCAGCTCCGACTACGAGCGCTGGTCCTACAACACAGCGGTCGCCGCGGCGATGGAGTTCCTCAACGCCGTCTACAGGGCGGTGCAGAGCAGCGAAGGTGTAGCCCGATCGACGCTGGACTTCGCTGTCGATTCGTTGCTCCTGCTGCTGGCGCCGATGGCCCCCCACATAACCGCCGAGCTGTGGGAACGCCGGCGGGGCCCAGGCGGATCGGTCCACGGCCAACCGTGGCCCGTTGCCGACCTCGCGCTCGTGGCGGTCGACACCGTGACGATGATCGTGCAGATCAACGGCAAGCTCGCCGACCGCATCGATGTCGACGCCTCCATCAGCGAACAGGACGCGGTCGCGACGGCGCTCGCCTCCTCCCGTGTCGTCGACCGCCTGGCCGGCAAGAACCCGCGCAAGGTGATCGCACGGCCCCCACGGCTGGTGAACCTGGTCGTCTAAGCGGCGCCCGTCCGGCGCGACGAACGATCGAGCTACGGGACCACGAGCCAACCGCAGTTAGGATCGGAGTGTGACGAACACGGGAGGCGGCTGGGCGTGAACGGCGGCGGGCTCTTCGTCGCGGTCTTCCTCGCGTGCGCGGTCGAAGCGGTGGAGGCGACGACCATCGTCCTGGCTGCGGGCACGGCCCGGGACTGGCGTTCGGCGACCGCCGGAACGGCGAGCGCGTTGGCGGTCCTCGGCGGTCTGATCGCCGTGCTCGGACCGGCGCTTTCGCACGTACCGCTACGAGGCCTGCGCCTGGTGGTCGGTGGTCTCCTGCTCGTCTTCGGTCTGCAATGGCTCCGCAAGGCGATTCTGCGCGCGAGCGGCCATAAAGCCATGCACGACGAGAGCCTGATCTTCGAGAGGGAGCTGGCCGCTGCCCGCGCCGCAGCCACCGACCGCAGGTTCGCGGTACCCGACTGGTACGCGTTCACCCTCTCGTTCAAGGGCGTCCTCCTGGAAGGGCTCGAGGTCGTGTTCATCGCGCTCACATTCGGCAGCAACCAGCACGACATCCCGCTCGCCGCCCTTGCCGCATCGGCGGCCGTCGTCGTGGTCGCCGGCGCCGGCGTGGCCGTTCGGGCACCGCTTTCGCGGGTGCCCGAGAACACCATGAAGTTCGTGGTCGGGGTCATGCTCACCGCGTTCGGCACATTCTGGGGGGCGGAAGGGGCCGGCGCCCGTTGGCCGGGTTCGGACGCCGCGCTGCTCGCCCTTGTGCCCTGCGTTGCAGCCTTCGGTTTGGTCCTCACACGGGTCTTGAGCAGCTCGGAACGTGAGCTTTCGGGTTCGGTGACCAGTTGATCGCGGCAGTCGTCTCCCGGTTGAGGGCGTTTGTGGCGTTCTGGTACGACTTCGTCGTCGGCGACGACTGGCGGGTCGCGCTCGGTGTGGCCGCCGGGCTCGCGGTGACCTATCTCGCCAGCCGGGGCCCGGTGAACGCCTGGTGGATCATGCCGGTGTTGGTGGTGGTGCTCCTGGGTTGGAGCCTTCGTCGGGCTGTCCGCCGACCCTGACCCGACAACGGATTCTTGCCTAAGCTCCGCCAGATGAAAATCGACGGGGGGATCCGCTCGGCTCTCGACCACGCAGCCAGCGACGCCAAGAAGGCCGAGGACGCCGGGTACGACGCGGTGTGGGCGGCGGAGACGTCACGGGATCCGTTCCTCCCGCTGCTGCTGGCCGCCGAGCACACCGAGCACATCGGGGTGGGAACGGCGATCACCGTCGCGTTCGCCCGCAGCCCGATGACGCTCGCCAGCACCGCGTGGGACCTGAACGGCTTCTCGAAGGGCCGCCTCAACCTCGGCCTCGGGTCGCAGATCAAGGCGCACATCGAGAAGCGCTTCTCGATGCCGTGGTCCCATCCCGCGCCGCGGATGCGCGAGTTCATCAGCGCGATGCGAGCTATCTGGGACTGCTGGCAGAATGGCACCAAGCTCGACTTCCGGGGCGACTTCTACACGCACACGCTGATGACACCGTTCTTCAACCCGGGGCCGAGCGAGTACGGAGCCCCGAAGGTGTTCCTTGCGGCCGTGGGCGAGGGGATGACGAAGGTCGCCGGCGAGGTGGCCGACGGCATGCTGGTGCACGGGTTCACCACGGAGCGGTACCTCAGGGAGAGGACCGTCCCTGCGGTGATGGAAGGGCTGCGCGTCTCAGGGCGGTCGAGGTCCGATTTCCAGCTGTCCTACCCCGCGTTCGTGGTCAGCGGCGATACCGACGAGCAGATGGAAGCGGCCGCCACGGGCACCCGCCGGCAGATCGCCTTCTACGGCTCCACACCCGCCTACCGCCCCGTCCTCGAGCTTCACGGCTGGGGTGACCTGCAACCCGAGCTCAACACGCTTTCCAAGCGCGGCGAGTGGGAGCAGATGGGCAGGCTGATCGACGACGAGGTCCTCAACGCGTTCGCCGTCGTGGGCACGCCGGGCGAGGTGCCAGGACTGCTGCAGAAACGTTTCGGCGATGTCGTCGACCGGCTGAACTTCTACACGCCCTACGAGGGCGCGGCCGTCTCCACGCTCCCCAAGGTCATGGCCGCGCTGAAGGACCCGTCGCAGAGAGACCAGTAGTCACTGCTGCCCGCGCAGAAAACGCTCCAGTTCCGCGGCCAGCTCGTCCCCTGTCGGGAGGTCGCCGAAGTTGGTAGCGGACGCTCCCTGCTCTTCGTCGTACTGCGCCTCCAGCTGCCTGACAAGCGCGGAGTGCTCCTCGCTCCCCGCCAGGAGCTGGTCGATCTGCTGGTGCGTCGCGGCTGCGGCCGACTGCAACGTCGACACGTCCACCTCTATCCCCGCCAGCTGAGCGAGCCCTCCGAGCAGGGCAGCAGAAGCACCCGGGTAGGGCATCGCCGCCGCGTAGTGGGGCACCCGCGCCCACAGGCCGACGGCGGGAATTCCCGACTCCCCGAACGCCATCTCCAGCGCCCCCTGCACCCCGGAAGGGACGTCGATGCCGGCGGGCAGGAATCCGACCTGGGCCGCCAGCTCCCCGTCGGTCGAGGTGCCGACGAGGCGGATCGGCCGGGTGTGGGGGACGGGCGCCGGGAATGCCCCCAAGCCGAGGGCCAGCTCGACATGCAGGCGCGACGCCAGAGCGACAGTCTCGGCGATGAAGGCGTGCCAGCGCATGTCAGGTTCCGGCCCGGTGAGGATCAGGACGCTCCGTCCGGTTCGGTTGGTGGCCGCTTCGAGGCGGATCTCGGGCCAGCGCATCTCGGTGTCGACACCGTTGACGATGCGCAGCGTCGGCCGCCGAGCCCGGAAGTCGACCAGCTCGTCGGAGTCGAAGGTGGCGATCAGCTGGTGGGGCATCGACGCCAGCAGGTGGGCGACCGCGGTGGCCGAACCGACGCCGGCATCGATCCAACCTTCCATGCCGACCACGAGCACCGGCCTTTCGAGTTCGGGCCAGGCGTGGATCGTCGCGAGCTCACTCACAGCACCATCCTTGTCACGCGCCGAGGTTTACCGTCGCCGCTCGTGCCTGCTGGCCGAGCCAGACGATGCTGTCGATATACCCGCTGAAATCGAAGCCGTCGTTGCCCATGGCGCCCCCCACGTACCTCGCGTACACGCCTTCGAGGATGCAGGCGAGCTTCCAGTAGGCGAACGCGATGTAGAAGTCGACCTCCGAGACGTCCCGCCCGCTGGCAGCGGAGTAGCGCTTCCTGACCTCGTCGCGGGTGATGAACCCGGGCGCGGTGGTGGGCGAGGCACCCAGCGCTGAGCGCTCTCCCGGTTCGGGCCAGTACACGAGGAGCTGGCCGACGTCCGCCAGCGGGTCGCCGAGGGTGCACAGCTCCCAGTCGAGCACCGCGACCACGTCGCCGGCGGGGGTGACGATGCAGTTGTCGAGGCGGTAGTCGCCGTGCACGATCGCCGCGGGCCCCTGCTCAGGAATGCGGGCGCTGAGGAAGTCGTGCACCTCTGCGACGTCGGGGAGGATCGTTCCGCCACGTGACTCGTTGGCAGCCTGGTAGTTCGCGTACCACCGCTTCAGCTGCCGTGCGATGTAGCCCTCCGTGCGCCCCAGGCCGCCGAGCCCGACCGCCGCCGGGTCGACGGCGTGGATCTGCGCCAGGGTGTCCACGAGCGACTCGCCGACCCGCCGGCGGGCTTCGACGGTCAGCTGCTGCTCGACGATCTCGGAGGTCCTGGCGATGATCCCGTCGACGAATCCCATCACGTAGAAAGGCGCGCCGTTGACGGCTTCGTCCTCGCACAGCCCGAGAGCGGGGGGTGCCGGGATGCCGGCAGGGCCGAGCGCGGAGATGATCCGGTATTCCCGCTTCATGTCGTGCGCCGTCGGCAGGAGGTGCCCGGTCGGTGGCCTGCGCAGCACGTAATGGTGGTCGAGCGCGTCGGTGACCTCGAAGGTGAGGTTGGATCGCCCTCCCGCGACCAGGGTGAAGTGGAGGGGGGGTTCGGCGCCGGGAATGTTGTCCTGGAACCAGGCGCTCACCTTGCCTGTGTCGATGCCTGGCGGAGTGTCGATATCGGGCGGGGTGTCGGTACCCTCGTTCATGTCCTGCAACCTACCTGGGCAGGGCGAGCCCCACAGTTTCCGGAAAAGGACCCGAGCGCCATGGACGTGACAGACGACACCTTCGAGACCGATGTGCTGGACCGGTCGCAGTCGGCGACCGTGGTGGTGGACCTGTGGGCGTCGTGGTGCGGGCCCTGCCGGGTGCTGGGCCCGATGCTCGAGAAGGTGGTCGGCGAGACGCCGGGCGTCGATCTGGTGAAGATCGACGTCGACGCCAACCCCCGTTCTGCGGCGACGTTCCAGGTGCAGTCGATCCCGGCGGTGTACGCCATCCGCGACCGCAAGGTCGTGGACAGCTTCGTCGGCGCTCTGCCCGAGCCGGCGCTGCGCCAGTGGATCGCCGGCCTCAACCCACCGCCCTCCGAGGTCGACCGCCTGGTCGCCGCCGGCGACGAAGCGTCGCTTCGGCGTGCGCTGGAGCTCGAGCCCGCGAACCAGAAGGCCGTCCTCGCTCTCGCGTCGCTGCTGGTCGCCGGCGGCAACGCCGGCGAGTCGCAGAGGGAGGAGGCTCTCGCGCTGCTCGCCCGGTTGCCCGAGAGCGCCGAGACCCGCCACCTCGCTGCGCAGGCGAGGCTCGGATCCGAAGCCCGGGGGATCGCGGACGACGGGGTCGAGGCGAAGCTGGACGAGCTCCTCCAGCGCGTGAACGGCGACGACGCCGCCCGCCAGGAGTTCGTGGACCTGCTCGAGGTGCTCGGACCCGACGATCCCCGCACGGCCACCTACCGCAAGGCCCTGACCGCGCGGCTCTTCTAAGAGGTTCGCTAGCGTCCGGTCCCGTGCTGCTCGAGCTCGGCGACCGGAAGTACGACCTCACGGCGCGGTCGTTGGTCATGGGCATCCTCAACCGGACTCCCGACTCCTTCTACGACCGCGGCGAGTACTGGGACCTCGACGCGTTCTACCGTCGAGCAGATCGGTTGGTCGCCGACGGCGCCGACATCCTCGATGTCGGCGGGGTCAAAGCGGGCCCTGGGCCCGAGGTCGGTGAGGCGGAGGAGATGGACCGGGTGACACCGGCCATCGCAGCTCTGCACGAGCGCTTCGACGTGCCCCTTTCGGTCGACACGTGGCGCGCGTCTGTCGCCGGGGAGGCGTACCGCAGCGGCGCGGTACTGGGCAACGACATCTCCGGTTTCGGCGACCCCCAATACCTGCCTGTCGCGTCGGCAGCAGGGGCGGCCGTCGTCGCCACCCACATCCGCCTCCAGCCCAGGGTCGCCGACCCCGAACCACACTACGACGACGTGGTGAAGGACGTCGCGGCATTTCTCGTGGAACGGGCCCAACGGGCCCGGGCCGCCGGGATCCCAGACTCGCGTATCGTCCTCGACGCCGGCCTCGACCTCGGGAAGACCGCGTCGCAGTCCCTCGAACTCCTGCGCGCATCCGACCGCCTCGCTTCACTGGGATGGCCCCTGCTTTTGTCCGCGTCCAACAAGACGTTCCTGGGAGCAGTCTTCGGGCTCGAGATCGGGGAGCGACGGGAGGCCACGATCGCCGCGCACTCGCTCGGAGTCAGTCTCGGTTGCCGCATCCTGCGTGCTCACGACGTGCGCGCCGCGCGACGCGTCTGCGACGCGCTCGCAGCGGTGATGGAAGCCAAGTGAGTCCGGCGCCGTGAACGAGTTCCCCGTCGTGCTCGTCGACGGCGACGACCCGACCCTGGTGAGCGAAGCGCTCGCCAAGGTCCTCGACGATCTTGTCGGCCCTGCGGAGCGTGGTCTGGTGGTCGAGGACTACCGCGACGAGGGCGTCGACCTGGCGGCGGTCGCCGACAGCTGCGCCACACCCCCGTTCCTCACTGAGCGCCGGGTTGTCGTGCTGCGCGAGGCGGGACGGTTCCTGACCGAGGAGGTGGCCCCGCTGCTGGCCTACCTCGAGGACCCACTACCCACGACGGTGCTCGTGATCGGCGCCGGCGAGGGGGCGATCGCCCCGAAGCTGGTGGCCGCGGTCAAGGCCAAGGGTCACGTGGTCTCGACGAAGGTGTCGCAGCGCGAGTTGGCCGACTGGGTCCGGTCGAGGCTGCGAGCGGCACCGGTCAAGCTCGACGCCGAGGCGGAGAA
>Ga0307373_10012742_pt1 | contig 11891 bp, 2 predicted proteins | sample OX2MG_FD_202534 | JGI IMG/M metagenome (GOLD analysis project Ga0307373, IMG submission 202534) | Soil microbial communities from Risofladan, Vaasa, Finland - OX-2 | ecosystem: Environmental > Terrestrial > Soil > Coastal area > Acid sulfate soil | place: Finland: Risofladan, Vaasa | collected...
GTCGTAAATTTATTAGCCTGGGTTCTATCTGCAAATGCCAGAGAGTGAAGCGCTTGCTCTCCAAGCAGAAGCGTATTGTGCAATAATGCATAAGCCTCTTCCATTTTAACTGCGGGGATTTCCGGCTCGGTCCATTTCTGCTTGTTCCATTCTCCGAATGGGACATTGCCCTTTCTGGGTCGTGTGCTGGTGAACGTATCGTTCATTATCTCTTCGATCACTTTTCTTAACTCAACCAGGTCTTCAGATTTTTCATAATGATACAGTGCTCTAGCGACTGAAGCATTTCTTCGGGCGATATTCCATATTTTCTTTATGCTTGGTTGCTTTCTATCGGCCTTCCGAAAAAAATCGTTGCCAGCAGTAAGTACAAGCCTTGCTGGTATACTCCTAAATGATGTATAGACGCGTTTTCCAGCACCATCTTCCTCATAATCGCTCCCTTGCTCGACCACCACGGGTGGCGCAATTATTTGCCGCATCAAACCACCGCAGTTCTTATATTTGAGTTTCAGCGCGCCGTTGAAGATGAACAGCAATGCACCTATACATGCTTCTCTCTTTTGAGAAATTGGGAGTGTATCAAAGGCAGGACTCATGAGGTCAAGCACACTGGCCAGCCCAGGACTACACCGTTTTCTCTTAGCGGAAGTGCTAAGCAGCGGCAATTTCTCGAAATAGGAGGAACGCAAATAAAACTTGCCATCCTCTTCCTGAATATTACATGTCTCCCCTTGGAGATAGGACGCTAAATAGGATGCAAGCAGAGGATCGTTGCTAAAAACGTGAACGTGCCGTAGTGCCATCTTAGAATGCTCCACCTTATGGTATTCGTCATCGGTTGCCGTACGTTTGGCTGGTGTGGCTATCATACTAAGGCAGAGACTTGTGGTCAAGAGTTCTACTGAAGAGTAAACGTGTTTATTAAAGAAGAGCTTTCACCGGGATCGTGCCAGACCAAGCTATTCTAGCAAAGGGCACTTGTTGCGCAAAACTCATGTACCGAAAGCGCAAAACTTATGTATAATCTACAAGCCGGAACGCGATATCCTGGCCGAAGCGGCCAATTAATGCCGTGAGTGACAAAATTGAACGTGACAACACCATTGGTGCAAACGAACAGCTTGACAAAGAGCGAAATCCCCGGTAAAATACGGGAAAAATAGGTTGCGTAAATTGTACTTCTCGCAACCTATCCCGTTTTTCACAGGAGGAACCCGACTATGTCCGATCCCGTGATCGTGGACGCCGACCCCATTGCGCATAATGGGCCGACCGCTCAGGCGCTCATCGTCGCCCCGGTTGTGGTGGAGAGCGCCAAACTGTCGATCGACGAGCGCGGCCGCGAACTCAGCCGCCTCTTCGGCTTCAACCAGAGCATTCTCGCCCGCCGCGCCAACCTGGAGACGCTGCGCATCTATTGCCGGGACTTCTACGCCTACCTGGAGTACGCGGCGTCCCTCACCCGCACGGACCCGCGGCTCAGGGACGCCGACCCGGTCGAGCTCGCCCTGCTCCCCTCGACGCTTGCTCGCTGGCTCACCTGCCTTTCCGACAAGGACACGGTGAGCCCCGAGACCGGCAGGCGCTACTCCCCCAATACCATCAACCGCATGGGGACCGCCGTGCGCCGCATCATGAAGGAGGCTGGCGCCCAGGGCTTCCTCGCCCCGGAGCGGGTCCACGGATTCGGCGAGGTGGAAGGGGCGAGCCGCAAGGCCCTCAAGGACCGGCTGCGCCCCCACAATCGGGTCCGCATCAGCCAGGAGCAGATGCGGACCATTACCGATCTGGCAGAAGCCGAGAACGACCGCCTCGTGGGTCTGCGCAACTGGGCGCTCCTGCTCGCGCTCGCCTCCTGCGGGCTGCGCGTGGACGCCTTCCGCACCCTGCGGACCGATCAGCTCGTCAAGCGGGAAGACGGCTACAAGTTCCACGTGATGAGCAAGAACGAAACGGAGCCCCGTGATGTGCCGCTCTCCCCCGAGGCCTACGCGGCCATCCAGGAATGGCTCTGCGCCCGCCCTGCCGACTCCGCCTACATCTTTACCCGCTTCGAGGGCCGCGGGGAGGGGGAACACACGCGGTCCTCGCCAGAGCCGCTCTCCGCCTTCTCGGTGCGCACCATCGTCAAGCAGGCCGCGGCCCAGGCCGGCGTCCCCTACGTCAAGACGCACGATTTCCGGCGCTTCGTGGGGACGGTCGTCGCCAGGCTCTATGGGGTCAAAATGGCGCAGGAAGTGCTCGGGCATCGCGATGCGGCGACGACGCTCAATAACTATGTCCTGCCGGAGCTGCAGGCAGGTGTCACCGATCACCTCTTCTAGAGGCAACGCTAACATCCTTGCGAAAACAGGCAATAGTGCTGTAGATCCGCTCCTCAAGCCAGTTCAAACGGCAGAAGAGGTGAGAACAGAAGTCGCTATTGCCTGTTTTCGCGTGGATCTTAGGGTTACCTCAAAAAGTTCTCCAGCGTCGAACCATGAGGTCACAGTACCGTTTAAGCAAGCAGATACACTGAATGTGTCCAAGAACCCACATATCTTGCCACGAGGCCAAAAAACGGTCGGAACAGCCAAAGCAGATCTGACGAAATGCAAGCTTACTCCTCGGCCTGCTGAAGTGGTACCGCCCGACTATCGCCTTCGGCCGCTAATCCGTCCACGATGCGACGCCATCGCGCCATGCCCTCTGCGTCGAGTTGTCTAGATGCGCGTACAGTTTGAAGCCAACTTGTTAGGAACCAGCATCTGCGTGCCACAGCGGCATAGTCGCGGTCGATAACCTCTTCCACCCATACCAAGCCCGTCGTTGCCTGCCAGAGAGGTGACGTGCAGTACGCGAGCTGCACGACAGCGTCGACGGCGTCGGGTTCTCGGCGGGCGAAGGGCAACCAGCGGATGACCAGGTCTGCGATCGCGTCAGGCGCAACCCAGCTCTGCCGGGCCCGTTCCAAGGTGGCATCTGGGTCGGTGTCACTTATGTTGATCTGAGGTACCGGCAAGAGTCGGGCGACTGCGGTACCAGCGCGGTGGTGGCTACCACGCAGGTCTGCACCGGCTTCCAACACGTCGAGTGCAGTTGTCATTACCTGACGCCAGACAACCTGTAGCGCTGAACGCAGGTTGTTGTCACAGGTGAACCTCAATGCAAGGTCATGAAGGAGCTCACCGAGCGCGGCAGCGTTAGAACTAAAGAACCGGACATATTGTGTGAGTTGCTCGCCGTCGCCGCTGAGAGCCAGGCGGATCAAGAGGTCGGCGACGCACGTGCGATGGCGATTGTGTCGTTCGTATCCTTTCTTTGCCCAGTGGTCGAGCCCACGACGATGCGCGTCGAACAGTATCGGCAAGAGCCGCCGAGCAGCGTCGGTGACACAGCTCTCGCCGCGTGCCACCGAAACCGTCGCGATGAGGGGAGCTATCAGGCGATTCACGACGAGACGCTCGGTCTCGACCTTCGGCAGCGTCTCATCGTAAGGTCCCTCGAGATGATCTGGCATTCGCCGCTGCGCAGACAAGTCAAAGTCACCGAGCCGGCAGTCAGCCAGACCTGCCTCGATGGAGGTCCATGTCGTCTTATGCCGGCAGCTCCCCGCATCGGTTCTCGCTTCGCACGGTGTCTCCCAGATAGGGGTGACACCCTGCGCGAACGCCAGCCGGACTTCATCAAAAACGCTGGTTGTGCAAGACCGCAAAGCTTCAGCGATCTGCAGACGGTCGAGGCTCAAATGGTCGAACGACGGCAGCAAGAGGGCAGGAAGGCTGGCAGCCGCCGAGCGGTCGGCAGCCCAGCGGTACATGGTCGAGGCGTAGCTCATAGCGTCCACCCGAGGGTGAGTCGCTACCTCCACGAGCACCTCGACCGCCCAGCGCAGATCCTCGTCCGGAACGCGAACGCGTTCATGTGCGTGAGCGACGACTGCTGCCGCTGCTACCGCAGCGATCGGGTCTTCTGGGTGAAGCACGCCGGAGGCCGGAGAATCGTCGGCCAACTCACGGGCGAGCGCCAGGTCCTCAATGAGTGTGTCCACTGGAGCGATGCGGTTGTCCGATCTCGCGTACGTCGTTTGCAGCCGCATGGCCTCGCTCCCTCGGGCGAGTGAGGCAAGGCTTGGCCCGAGGCCCGCCTTGATTTCCTCGGGCGGTTCGTGCTGGATGATGAGCCTGCCGTCATCCGCCTGGTGCGCCTGGTAGTTCTCAGGGCGCAAGGCCGACGCCCAGCCCTCGACAGTGAGCACGTCGTTGCCTTCGTCGTCGTCCTCGACGAGTTCGCGTGCACGCCGGACGAGTTGGTCCGCAGTAGCTGCCAATGCGGCTAGGCGATACTGGTCGCTGGCCAGCATCGCGCGCACGGTCAGCTCTGCTCCCACGTCTCGAAAATTGTGGCGGCGTCGGTCCCTCCCCACTAGCTCTGGCGGATCCGCGCCTTGCACGGGCGGAGTCCATTCTCCGAGGGAGCGAGAGAACTCCAGGTGCCACAGCTCTGGCCATGCCAGCCAGTGGTCGAGCAGGTCGCCCACCCGGTCGAGGTGACGCACGAGGAGGCCGATGACGAGGCCCGGCATCGCGAGGTTATGGCAGTTGCGAAGCAACATCTGGCTGACGTGCGCCAATGGCAGCTCCAGCGTGTCGACGAGGTGATCGGCGAATCGCTCGACGGCAAGCAGGGCGCTCATGCACGGGTAGGGACCGACCGAGGAACCGCGGTACCAGGACCACACGTGGGCGTCGCCTACGCACCGGCGTACGCCGACGCTAGGAAGGTCGAGATCGAGCCCAGGCGGCAGCTCGTTGGCCTGTGATCCGGTTTCCCAGGGCTGGCGCCTGCAAACACGAACATATGCTGCATGGTCCAGCATTCGGTTGATGAGGGCCAATGCCGCGACAGGCCGTGTGTTCAACAGGCGAAAGAAGGGCCCCTTGTACCAAGCAGCCATCGGGTCATTGATCCCTCGCGTGCTCTCATGATGTCGAATCCCATCGTCGAAGCCGCTATATGCCCAACCGAACTCGTCATCGTCATTGTGACGGTCGATGTAGAAAGCTTCGGCTAGCGTCATGAGTAACTGAGGCTGGTACTCTGACATCGCCAGAATCGGGCCGATGGACTCGACTGCCGGAGCGAGGTAAGCGCCGCCTTCCTCGGCAAGTCTCTTCAGGAACGTCTCGGCTCGCTCGTCGAGATCTGGACCCAGCATCGACATGGCCTCGACCGTGTACTGGTCGTAGGATTCGAGATCGCCGGCGAGAAGCCGATCGCGCACCTGTTGTCGGAGTGCGAATGGACCAGCTTTCGTGGCGATTAGACCTCGCAGCCAGGCCAGCACCAGGTTTCTGACCTGCTCTCCAGTACCTTGGCGGTCGTAGGGATCGTCTTTGCTAGGGTCTCCGTTTCCACAAAAGGTCAACGCCACCACTGGGCCGAGTACAGAGGAATCACCGAACCCGTCGGTGGCGAAGCGCTGGAGTGCAAGCCGGAGCAAAGTCCGGAGGTCCGCAGCGTTGCTCACCAGCAGCTTGGACCACACCTGAGTCAGAGCTTCCTCCGACGAGCCGAGGGTGAGGATCGCTTCCAAGGGCACTTCAGCCCACCGCTGTCCATGCTCGACCGCTATGCCAGCCATGACGCCCTGCAACCGCGTCCAGTCCACCTCGGTGTTCGTACTGGCAGCCAGTGTTGCCTGGCAGGCCAGGCGGACTGCTCGCAGCGCCCACCGTGGTGCTCCTGCGGCGGGGATCGTGTCGAAGCCTTCGGTGATCAAGAGCCGAGCTACAGACAGGTCACGAACGAGATCACTGGCGAACTGATCGGCACGGTTCCACGCGCTCGTCGGGCCGGGTGCAAGAAGTAGCCCGTCTGACCGCAGTGATGGCAGAACCGTGGCGTCGGGACGTTCACCTGGGCTCTCTGGTAGTAGGAGCTGGCGGGCCACTGAAACGAGTGCCCGATCACGGGCATCAGGCGAGGGCCTCCCTGGATTAGCCACTTCTCCATTACGTACGAGGTGACGCCAGATGACGGCGAACACGTCAGCCTCCGAGAGTGGGCCTTCAGGCAGCTCGGAAGCCGCTCCTGCCCGTAGCAGTAGGTCCACAAGTCCTGGACGGCCAAGCAGCCAGGCAGCTCGAGGCTCCTCTTGGAGTCGCGCGAGTGAGGCGAACATCGCCGTGAGCTGAGTCGTCTCCGACGACGTGAGTCTTTGGACCTCGTATTCTTCGACCTTGCCGGTCCTGTCTGCGGAGGCGATTGCGCCACTGACCGCTTCTACGACGGCCCTCGCGCCGTCGGTGCGAGTTATGACCACGACGCAGAGACCGGCCCGCAGTGCTGCGGTCACCACATCGGTCAGCAGCAGGCCTCGACCCTCCAGTACCGACTCAGCGCCGTCGACGACAAGCAGGCGAAATCTGCCAACCGCTGTGCTGCCGAGCACGTCCTTGAGTCGACCACCGAGCAGTGCTTCTAGCTCGAGACCGGTATCTGGTAGGTCGCGAAGGCTGAGAGTTATGGTGGCTGCTCCAGTCGTTGCGAGCTCCTCGGTAGTTCGTAAGGTGAGCGCCGACTTGCCGACGTCAGGTTCTCCGTGAATGACCAGTGCATGCGAACCGTTCACCGCGGCTTCTACGGCGGCGGCAAGCGACTTGCGGGCATCCTCACGTCCGAGCTCAAGATCTGCGTGGTGGTCTGTCAGCCGAAACCCGGTTCGGTCACGCAAGCGCTCGGCCAGTCCATCGAGGATCCGCCACGCAGTACTGTACGAAGGAGATCTGTCCAGCGAAGTCCCGGAGAGACGCTGCCGTAGAAGAGACTCTGTGACGACAGCTCCGGCCGGAGCGCACTTATTCGCCTCCTCTGCCAGTCGGGAAAATAGGCCATTCGCCGCCGCCACGCTTCTATCGGGGATGAGAGTTCGGAGCCTCGTGACCGCGAATGTTCGGTCGGTTTCGTCGCCCTCCAGTCGCAGCTCTCGGAGCCGCAGTGAGTACAACAGACGCCACGTGGCCTCACGCACGCTGTCCTCGTCCAGGTCCATTTCTGACCTGGTGGCAGCAGTGGCTACCAACTGCGTTAGATGCGGCAATCGTTTGCGAACCCCACTGCTTGTCCGTTTCGGCCGGAGCACCTCCGCCTGGAACATCATGTCGTCAGTCGTGGCACGTGCGATCTCGGCGAGCTCGCGCACCTGTTGCACTGCTGGGTTCGGGCTGGCGACCGCGAGAGCGAGACGCCAGCGGCCCTTCTTGACTTCATCCCAGTGCTCGGTCACGACCCGTAGGTAGGACGAGAGGAGATGTACCGAAGCGTCTTCGGAGGCCACAAGCTCCGGTGCGCGGCGGACGCCGATCGACACTCGTCGCTCTTCACCGTCTGGTGTGTGCCCAACGATGACCAGGTCGTCAACTGGGCTGAAGGCACTTGCCTGGAAACGCACCGATATAGGGACTGCGTCGTCGCCGAGTTCTGTTATCGGGTCTCCTGTCAGGAGACTACAGAGGAGAACAGCACCATACCGGTGCTCGAGAACGGTACCCCCACCACCAGTGGCGTACGGAGCAGCGCTTTGGGGCTTAGAGTCTCGGGTGGTCATGGAGTCGAGCCCATGGCGGCCAGCTCGAACAACTCTTTGGCCCGGTCCGCTGCCACGGTCATGCATGCGCCGTTCCTCGCTGCTTCGAAGTTGTCGAAATAGCAGGCTGATGACCGCAAATGTGGGCGCTGTTTTCCCATTGCAAAACTGATCCCCTTGATAAGCATTGTGCGAGTGACGGATTCACTGATTCTTTGAACGACCAGCCGTCCGGAAAGTAACCTCGCCGTTATGTTCTAGGTTCCGATAAACCCATTTCCGGAGGCGGCGGACGCGTTCGGTGTCAAACGACAACGAGAGGGTGGAAAGTAACCGTTGTGGTTGCTAACATGCACTGCTCTTTCCCATCGGATCCCGCTGTTCTTTTGGTCACTCTTTTTCTTCTCTGATATGACGAGCGTATGTGGCTGATGCGATTCCCCGGTGAATGCGCCGACATTCTGGATTGTCTGGTTGCTTCATCCTTCCCTCCTCTGTAAAAAACCTCTGTTGGGTGACTACCCACGCCTGCCCGAGCGCCATATTCAGAGGAAGGAATAATGAGTAGAAACCATCGTCAATAGCAATATCAAAGGGATTCTGGTCAACATCGATAATATATAGCTTCTTCTCTACGCGCTCACTTCCCTCACCGGTCCAGGGTCTCGGGTTCCGTCCTTCACGGAGACGGTTTTCCGGGACAAGCTGGGAGACTGTTCTGGGGGGAAGCCCATAGAGGGCAAAGGCCTCACCTGTGTGAGACTCCTCCAACACCGCCTCCTCCCATTCGCGAAGGATTTGGGTACACGCTCCCTTGATGTTGTCGGCAGCCCGCTCAACGAGATCGCTCAGCCGCTCATGCACGGGCCGGTACTGGAGAGCATGCTCCTGTTGCAGCGTTTGATCCACAGCCCTTTCTTGTCCCTCAGCTTGCGCTTCTTCCAGCCTGGCCTCTTCTTCACGTCCCATTTCGCGCAGGATTATCGCATAGAACCGGTGATTGGCCCGCGCCTGGGGATGCTGGGGTCCCACTGTCCGCTCAACAATGTCTAAGGCACGTATCACCAGCAGCTCGGCCTCGAAGTAGTTGCCTTGCACACTGGAAAGGACTGCCAGGTTCGTGAACGATGCTGCCACATCGGGATGCGCATGTCCCAGGGTCTGCTCACGGATGTGTAACGCCCGTCGATGCAGTTGTTCTGCCTCCTCATACTTGCCCTGCGCCGTGTAGATGAGTGCCAGGTTGTTGAGTCCCTGGGCTGTAGATAGGTGCTCTGGCCCTTCGCTCACCTCCCAAAGACGGATCGCCCGCTGATAGAGCGGTTCCGCCTCCTCATACTTCCCTTGGACGCGGTAGAGTTCTGCCAGGTTATTGAGCGTTGCGGCCACGTCCGGATGCTCGCGTCCCAGCGCCTGCTCCTGGATGCGCAAGGCCCGCTGGTAGAGGGGCTCCGCCTCCGCGTACTTCTCTTGATCGGTATACAGGCTGGCGAGCCTATTGAGTTGATCGGCAACGTCAGGGTGGTCTTGTCCCGATGCCTGCTCCTGGATGTGCAAGGCCCGCTGGTAGAATGGTTCCGCTTCGGAGTAGTTTCCCTGGATTTGGTACAAGTTCGCCAAACTATTCAACACAGCTACGAGCTGCGGATGATCCGCTCCGAGCGCCTGTTCTTGCATGTGCAAGGCTCGTTGGTAGAGCGGTTCGGCCTCTGCATACTTGCGCTGTTCTCGGTAGCAGCTTGCCAGACAGATCAACAGCGTGATCAGTTGGGAAGGTGGGACGTCTTGGCGCTGATCCCAGAGAGACAGCGCGCGTTGATACAACGGCTCCGCTTCCTCATACCTGCCCTGTTCGCAGTAGATGTTGCCCAGCCCATTCAGAGGAAAGACCAGCTCAGGATGGTCTGACCCCAACGCCTGCTCCCGGATACACAAGGCACGCTGGAAGAGGGGCTCCGCCTCCGCGTACTTCTCTTGTTCACAGTACAGTTGTGCGATGTAGTCCAGTGAGGTGGCCACATCGCGATGCTCAGGTCCCAGGGCTTGTTCCCGGATATGCAAAGCGCGCAGACAGAGCGCTTCCGCTTCGCCATACTTGCCCTGCTTCTGGTAGAGCCTCCCCAAATTGTTCAGCGGAGCGGCGACCTGCGCGCTCGTTGGACCCACTGCCAGCTCATAGATGCGCAAAGCCCGCCCGTAGAGCAGCTCCGCTTCGGGATAGTTCTCTTGCTCCAGGTAGAGGTTGGCCAGGCTGCTCAATGTATGCGCGAGCTGGTGATGCTCCGGTCCAAACGCCTGTTCCTGGATGCGGACGGCCCGCTGATACAGGGGCTCCGCTTCGTGAAATTTGCCCTCAGCGATATAGAGATTGGCCAGGTTGTTCAGCAGGGGAGCAATGCGAGGATGGTCAGGGTCCAGCACTTGCTCAAAGAGATGCAAGGCCCGCTGGTAGAGGAGTTCCGCTTCCCCATATCTTCCCAAGTCGCTATACAGTTCTGCCAGGCCCTGGAGCTCAGAGGACAGAGCGGGATGCGTCTTGCTGCCTGCCTGCTCATCCAAGCGCAACACTCGTTGGTAGAGCGCCTCCGATTCGCTATACTTCCCCTGTTCGCGGGAGAGATTCGCGAGGCAGCACAACAGATCAGCGACCTCGCGATGCTCTGGCCCCAACGCCTGTTCCCTGATCTGAAGCGCTTGCTGATAGAGCGGCTCCGCCCCCTGAAAGTTCTCCTGCATGTGGTAGAGTTCCGCCAGGCCTCGCAGCGGATAGGCTAACTCCGGGTAGTCGGGCCCCAGCGCCTGCTTCCAGATGCGGATGGCGCGTTGATACAGGGGAACTGCTTCGCCATACTTGCTCTGGTCCCGGTAGAGTTCTGCCAGGACATAGAGTGGATAGGCCACGTCCGGGTGCCAGGGTCCCAGCACCCGTTCGCGCAGGTGCAGGCACTGGAGATAGAGGGCCTCGGCTTCAGCGTACCGAACGTGGTCTGCCAGGTACACGCCCGTTTGGTAGAGGAGCTGCGTCGCCGCGCGTGAGGTCAGATGACACTGCTCGATGAGTTCGGCACAGTTCAGGGCGTGAGCGAGGAGCCGTTCAAACCCCGTGGTCGTGTAATACTCCCTCTCGGGCCACGCTGCCTCAAGGGCATCCACCACCCGGTTAGCCCACAGCCGAAAGGTTGGGGTATCCATCGCATCTCGGAGGACCGCTTGCACGAGCCGATGGATAGCCAGAGTGTGCGTCTCAGCGCTACGCTGCACGAGTGAATAGTCGTGCAGCACGCCGATGGCCTGATCCAAGGACGCCCCGCCAGCGGCCAGAAGGAGGCCGAGGTGTGGTGCTCCTTCCCGGAAGATCTCTTCGGGGATGGCCTCGCTGGCGAGCAGGGCACAGGCGCGTAAGAGGTTGGCAGCCGCCGGGTTGAGCGCTTCGACCCGCTCAAAGGCCAGCGAGAAGGTGGTGGCGACCGAGGCCTCGTGACCGATGAAGCGCTTGCCTCGACGCGCCAGGAGTTCGGCGCGTCGGCGAACATACTGCTCGCGGTACTCGGAGAAGGAACAACCGGTCTCCAGGATATAGGCGCCAGCCTGGTCAAGCGCGAGTGGCAGCCCGTCCATGAGCTGCCAGATCTGAAGGGCTTCCCCCTGCTGCGCGATGCCTGCCTGATCCAGACCGGCTTTCGGGGCAACTTTTTTGGTGCGGCGCAGCAGAAAGAGGACGCCCTCCTCCTCAGACATAGTTGCAAGCACCTGCGTCTGGGCGAGCGGCTCCACGTCATGCACCCGCGTGGTCAGCAGGACGCTGCCATGATGCTGTGTCGGCACAAATCGTGAGAGGACCTCCTGGGGGTGTTCCACATTATCGAGGATAAGCAGCCAGGAGTGGTGCTTCCGTAACCAGCGCTGCACCTCGGCGACGACCTGATCCGCTTCCTTCTGCTCGGGGAGTGCCAATTCGTCAGCCAGCTGGACGCACGCGGAAACCAGCGTCTCCCACGAGTTGGCCTGCAGCCAGAGCACGGCTTCGTAGTCCCTGTGAAAACGATAGGCATACTCAACCGCCGTATGGGTCTTGCCGATGCCCCCCAGCCCGCTGATGGCCTGCGTCAAAGCCGCCGTGCTTCCAGGAATGAGCAGCGCTCGTAGGGAGCGAAACACCCCGTCACGGCCAGTAAAAAACATGTCGCGCTGCTGCGGGACCGTCCACACCTCGGTTGGCCATTGGTCGAGCGAAAACCCGGCAGCCTGGAGCAAGGCCTTGCGTTCCTCTTTGACAAGAAAGAGTTCATCAGCCAACTGCAAGACCTGCCCTCGGCGCGTG
>Ga0307373_10012743_pt1 | contig 11889 bp, 10 predicted proteins | sample OX2MG_FD_202534 | JGI IMG/M metagenome (GOLD analysis project Ga0307373, IMG submission 202534) | Soil microbial communities from Risofladan, Vaasa, Finland - OX-2 | ecosystem: Environmental > Terrestrial > Soil > Coastal area > Acid sulfate soil | place: Finland: Risofladan, Vaasa | collected...
GCGATGGCCACCGGGTTGCCGTGGGCGGCCGTCCCCAGCATGCGGGCGAAACCGGCGCCGAACATGAACGGCTGGAACTGGAGCACCGCATCGAGCAGCCACAGCGCCGCCAGGCCGAGCTGCAGCCAGCGGCGGCCGTCATGGCCGGCTTCCTGGCGGCTCTCCTGGCGCCCGGCGGCCCAGAGCGCCGCACGGGACACAGGAGCGAAGACGTCATTCATGACGCCGGTGCCCGGGGAATGCGCAACGGTCAGGGCGGAACTCCTTCGAATCTCACAACTTCCCCGGACCCGACCGCGAAATTCAATGACGCGGCGCTGATGACATCAAAGCCTAGGTCGGGAACCGCCGCCAGACAAGATCGGGCAGTTCACTGGCTGCTTGCGGCGGGTTCCAGCGGGCCGGCCGGGTATGCGGCGGCTGGATTCCTGGCCCACTCCAGATACCCCCGAGGTGTATTTCGCTAATACCCCCAGGGGGCGTTCTCCGTTCTCGCCAGCTGTCCTTGCGCGGTTGCGTGAAGCGCATCCGGATCCCGCCTTCGCCATTGGCGACGATGAGCGTCGCCAGCTGAACCTGACCTCCGGCTGAACCGGGCTGGCGATCTTCGGCGCCCGAAAGTTGTTGGTGCCCGGCCCGGCCCCGCCTCTTACCGGTGTGACCTCACGGATCATCTCTAGCCACAGCAGCCCGGCCCGCGCCATGATCAGCCCCACCCCGCACTCCCCGGCCACGTTCCAGCACCGTCGCTGCCCCTGCGGGCATACCTGGAGGACACCATGCCAGCACTGACCGCCCGTGCCCGCGCCACCGCGGCCGCCATGACCGCCGCGGGCGCTCTGCTCCTCGGGGCGGCCGGCTGCAAGCCGTCAGCCCCGGCGGCCCAGCCGGCACCCGCCCAGACGACGACCCAGAGCGCGACCCAGGCAGCCGCGCCGTCGCCGTCCGTCGTGGCCTCCACCACGCAGCCCGCACCCACCGCGACCGCGTCCACGCCCGCCGCGCCCTCCTACGAGTTCGGGAACGGCACCGTCTACGACGCCTGGATCACCTCGGTGACCCCGGGTTCCCCCGCCCACGTCACCATGGAGATGGCCTGGCACTACACCGGCAAGGCCGCGGTCGCCTACGCGAAAGCGCACGGCCTGCCCGCACCGCTCGACGACCACATCGACGTCGACCGCGGGTTCTCGGCCACTGTCGCCGCCTCGCCCTCCCTCCAGGCCACGATCAACCCGCTGGGCGCCGGGGTCCACCCGCTGAGCCCGGCGGCCTTCCTCGCCTGGGCTGCCAAGCACCCGGCCGTGAAGTACAGCGGTCAGTACGGCGGCCCGATCTACGCCGTCACCTTCACCAACGACGTGCTCGTGACGGCGAACGAGATCTTCGAACCCTGATCCCGCAGGGGTGGCTGGCCGGGGCTGGCCGGGACAGCCGCCCCCGGCCAGCCGGGCTGGTGAAGGGTCACCGGCCGGCCGGGACGGCCGGTGACCGTGACAGGGAGGACCGCGACGATGGGGAGGCGAGATGCGGGGGCAGGTTGTGGCGTTTTCTTCCTCCGCCCGGGGCTGCCCAGGCTTTACGGTGAGCGCATGCAGGACGCAGAAATGGTGGCGGCGATCGTGGCGGGCCAGACCGCCGGGCTGGCTGCCGCCTATGACCGGTACGCGCCGGCTCTTCACGCCTACTGCCGTTCCATGCTCGGTGAGCCAGCCGACGCCGCCGACGCCGTCCAGGACACGTTCATCATCGCCGCCGCCAAGCTGGGCGGGCTGCGCGACCCGGACCGGCTGCGGCCATGGCTCTACTCCGTCGCCCGCAACGAATGCCACCGCCGTCTGCGCTCCCGCGTGTCGTCCGCGCCGCTGGAAGAGGCGGGCGAGATGACCGACCAGACGGTGGACCTCAGTGCGCACGCCGAACGGGCCGAGCTGCGCGCCCTGGTCGGTGCCGCGCTGGGCGGGCTCAACCCCGGCGACCGCGAGATCATCGAGCTGAGCCTGCGCCACGAACTGTCCGGTGCCGACCTCGCCGACATGCTCGGCGTGAGCCCCAACCAGGCGCACGCCCTGGCCTCCCGGGCACGCACCCAGTTCGAGACTTCGCTGGGGGCACTGCTGGTCGCCCGCACCGGCCGGGAATCCTGCCCCGAGCTGGACGCGATGCTGACCGGCTGGGACGGGGAGATGACCGTCCTGCTGCGCAAGCGGATCAACCGGCACGTCGAGCGCTGCGACATCTGCGGCGCGCGCCGGCGCCGGGAGCTCAGCCCGGCGGCGCTGCTCAGCATGCTGCCGGTGGTGCTCCTCCCGGCCGGCCTGCGGGATCAGATCTTCCGCCTCGTCGCCGACGTCAGCCCGTCCGCCTCGGCCTACCGGGCACAGGTGGTCAGGCGGGCCGGGCCGTTCGGCCGGTCCGGGTTCCCCCAGCCGCTCGGCGTGCCGCACGTGGGCCGCGGGGGGAAGTCCTACGCCCTGGCCGCCGGGGCCGGGGTCGCGGCTCTGCTTGTGATCGGCGGCGGGATCGTGTTCGCGGCGGACATGCTGCACCACTCCCCGCCTGGTCCCAGCACCGTGGCCGCCGGGCCGGCCAGCGACCCGCCGGCGACACCGTCGGGCCCGGTCGCGGCCACGGTCACGCCGACCGCGTCCGCCTCCACCCACACCAGCTCGGCGCCGCCACTGGCGCCGCCCGCCGCCTCGCCGGCGCCGGCGGCCACCACCCCGGCGGCCCCGAGGCCGACGCCGACGCACAGCAAGACGCCGGCACCGACACCGACGCCGACCCCGGGCACGCTGACCGTGCCGCCGACCCCGGTCCAGCTGGCCCAGGACGCCACCACCCAGGCCGGGCCCTATCTCGGCACGTTCTCCATCACCGCGTCGGGCGGGCCGGTGAAGTTCCACATCGTGAACCCGTATCCGCTCGCGCTCACGGTGCGGCCGCTCAACGGGAAGCTGGTGGCGAACGCGACCGTGGTCATCCACCTGAGTGCACCCGCGGTGGACCCGGCGCTCCCGTACCAGACGACGCTTACCGTGAACCCCGGCGGGATACTGGTCCAGGTCGAGTACCCGCCCTCCGGCTGACCAGCGGCCGGGGGCCGTTACGCGTCGGCCTCGCCGCGCAGCACGGCCGCCGCCTCGGTCATGGCGGCCAGCTTGCCGAAGGCCACGTCGCGGGGGAGGTACTTCATGCCGCAGTCCGGTGCCAGCACGACCCGCTCGGCGGCGACGTAGGGCAGGGCCCGGCGCACCCGGGCCGCCACCTGCTCGGCGGTCTCCACCGTGTGGTCGTCCAGGTTGAGCACGCCCAGGATGATCGTCTTGCCGTCCAGCGCGGTGAGCACCGAGCAGTCCAGGCCGGACTGGGCGGTCTCGATGGACACCTGGTCGCATTCGGCTGCGGCCAGCTCGGGCAGGAACGAGTAGCCCTCCGGCCGCTCGTGGATGATCGCCGCGTAGCCGAAGCACACGTGCACGGCGGTCGTGCCGGTGATCCCGGCCAGCGCCCGGTTGACCACCTTGACGCCGTAGCGGCGTGCCTCCTCCGGGCGTGCCTGCAGGTAAGGCTCGTCCAGCTGGACGATGTCGGCGCCGGCCGCGAACAGATCACCGACCTCCTCGTTGACCGCTTCCGCATAGCCGAATGCGGCCTCCTCGGTGCTGGTGTAGTAATCGTTCTGCGCCTGCTGGGCCATGGTGAACGGGCCGGGGACCGTGATCTTGACGGTCCGGCGGGTGTTGGCGCGCAGGAACGCCACGTCGTCGACCTCCACCGGATGGCGGCGCCGGATCGGGCCGGTGACCCGCGGCACGGGGTTGGGGTGACCACTGCGGTCGAGTGCACTGCCGGGATTGTCGATGTCCACCCCGTCCAGCGCGGTGGCGAAGCGGTTCGAGTAGCTCTCCCGGCACATCTCCCCGTCGGTCAGGATGTCCAGCCCGGCTTGCTCCTGCGCCCGGATCGCCAGCAGGGTCGCGTCCTGCTGCGCCTCCGCCAGATAGGCCGGGTCCACCCGCCACAGCTCAAGGGCCCGGACCCGGGGCGGGAACCGGTCCTTCAGCCGCGCCCGGTCGATCAGCCAGTCCGGCTGCGGGTAGCTGCCGACTAGTGAGGTCGGAAAGAGCATCTTGGATCTCCAGGAGGATCAGGCAGTCGTCACGGGGGCCATGCCGCAAGCCCCCGGCCCGGTCGCCCGGGGCCACTCCGTCACGATATGCCGGTATCGGGAGAAACGCCGAGGATCTCGGTGCTGACGCGTCGGCGGGTGACGCTCAGCGGCCCGAGCCCGGACAGCGCCAGCCGCACCTGGCCGGCCAGCCCCGGGCTGGCCGAGACAGTCTCCGCCAGCCCGACCGCGCTCACCCCGGCCAGCCACGAGGGCTCGATCTGCCGGGGGTCACCGATCACATGGGCCTTGGCGTGACCGGCCCGGGCCAGCCCGGCCAGCCGCCGGGTGTCCGGGTCGTCCCTGCTCGCGAGGACCAGGACCAGGTCGCTGGCGGCGGCGACCGCCCGGACCGTCTCCTCCCGGTCGGAGGCGGCATAGCAGAACAGGTCCGGGTCCGGGCCTCGCAGCGCCGGGAAGCGGGACCGGAGCGCGGCGGTGACCGGCGCCGTCTCCTCCACCGGGATCCCCGGCTGCAGCACGTAGGACACCCGCCGGGGGTCGGCGACCGCGACCGCGCTGGCCCCGGACGGGCTCTCGGCCGCCGCGGTGCGGCCCGGTGCCTGGCCCGCGATCCCGGGCGTCACCGCTTGCCCGGGCGGGCCGATGATCACGATCTGGTCGCCCCGGTCGGCGAACCGCCGGGCCTCCTCGTGCACCGCCGCGACCAGCGGGCAGGTGGCGTCCACGGCCGCCAGCCCGCGCCGGGCCGCCTCCTCGCGCACGGCGGGCGCGACGCCGTGGGCCGGGAACAGCACCGTCGCCCCATCCGGCACCTGTGACAGTGAGTCCACGAAGACGGCGCCCGCCGCCACCAGCTCGGCGCTGGCCTCCTGCGCCGCGGCCAGCCAGCCCAGGATGTGGACCGGGCCGGCCGCAGCGGCGACCGCCTCCTGGGCCAGGTCCAGCGCCCGTACCGCGCCGCCGCACCACGGGCTGACGGCGTCCAGCAGCCGCCGGCTGCCGACCACCACCGAGCATTCCTCGACGGCGCTGCTCGCCGCGGCGGCCGCGACCCCGTCCACCGCGTTGGCGGCGGCGCCGATCCCGGTGGCCTCACCGTCGCCATGCAGCTCGGACGTGACGAACAGGACGGCGCCGTCGTCGGACTGGGACGCCTCCGCGCAATGCGGCACCGGCCCGTAGCGGACCGGTATCCCCCGGCGTTCCAGCACCCCGCCGACCAGCGGCGCCGCCAGGCAGCGCAGCAGGCCACGGGCCGGGTCGCCGATCTCGGTGGCCACCATCACCTCGCCCGGTGCCACGGTCGTGCCCGGTGCCAGGCATCTGCGTCCCAAGGGCCGGCTCACAGCGGCTCACCCCCGATCTCGCCGCGCGCCAGTCTATCGACCTTCATAACTCAAGGTGATTTCGAAACCACCCTACGTAATGGTGGTGGGCCTGCCGCACGGGGCCGTTATGCTCCTATTTCGCCCTGAACTGCCGTGAACGGCCCCCGATGAGAGGACCCGCGTCATGACCGTCACCGACGAGCTGCTCGCGAACAACGACAGTTACGCGGGCACCTTTCCCGGACTGCTGCCCATGCCGTCCTCGCGGCACGCCGCGGTCGTCGCCTGCATGGACCGCAGGCTCAACGTGTACGCCGCGCTGGGCCTGCGCGAGGGCGAGGCCTACGTCATCCGCAACGCCGGCGGGGCCGTCACCGACGACGTGATCCGCTCCCTCACGATCAGCCAGCGCCTGCTCGGCACCCGCGAGATCATCCTCATCCACCACACCGAGTGCGGCATGCAGACCTTCACCGACGACACGCTCAAGGCCGCCATCGAAGCCGACACAGGCATCCGGCCCGCCTGGGCCGCCGAGGCGTTCGGCGACCTGGACGCCGATGTCCGCCAGTCGATCGCCCGGGTCAAGGCCAGCCCATTCCTGCCGCACACCGACCAGGTCCGGGGTTTCGTCTTCGACGTGGCGACCGGCAAGCTGCGCGAGGTCGCTTAGGCCCTTTCGTTCAGCCGTTCGGGTTTGTGTCCCTATAGGGGCAGAAAACCGAACGGGGAATCATGCCGGGGCCTGGCAGGTGGGGCCGCAGCGGCGCAGGGGTCCGTGCCAGCCGCGGCGCCGCAGCGCCCGGCCGACGACGGTGGCGCAGAGGCAGGCGCATTCGGTCACATCCACCCAGCCCAGCCGGAGGGTGACCTGCCCGTCGGCGGCGTTGGCGTTGTCGCGGCGGGTGTCCCGCCAGCGCGATTCCAGCGGGTGGGCGGCCTGGCCGTCGAGTTCGACGATCATGTCGTAGTCCTCGTAGCGGACGTCCTGGTACTGATGGCGGCCGTCCCGGCTGACCGGGCGCTGCCGGGCACCGCGTGGCAGGCCGTGCGGGCGCTCGACCCGGGTGATGTAGCGGTATTCGAGCAGCGAATGAGCGCCTTGCTCCGCGAAGTCCAGGGCGCGGACGATGTCGGTGCGCCAGCGCATCCGCGGCCGCTGGGCGAGCGCCGCCAGCAGCCGCCGCGTGGTGGTGCGCCGCCTGCCCACCGCCCGCAATAACAGGCTGATCGCCTCGTCCAGGGTGGCCGCCCCGGCAACCAGGTCGAGCACGCTGTCTTCAACGCGGGTGCGTGGCGGAGCCAGCGCCGGATGCCTGGCCTGGCTGAGCCGCCCGGAGTAGTGGACCACGGCTCCTTCGGGGCGGCTGATCTGGCTGCCGTTGGGCACGCTCACGTGAATCAAGGCCGCAGGCGTATCGAGTAGACCGTAGAGTTCGGCCGCGCTCTGGTGGCTGAGCACCGCGCCGGGGCCGGCCCGCAGGACCGCTGCCCACATCCTCGCGACCCGCGGCGGCTCGCCGCTGAACGTGGCGTACACGCCGGTCTGCAGCCGCTGCCAGCGGCCACTGTTCACCCTGACCACGATGGCCTTCTCGGTCAGGCCGGCGGCAAGCGCCTGGCGGCGGGTGATGACACCCCGCTGCAGAGCGAGCAGCTCGCGCTGGCAGTCAAGAAAAGGGTCGGCCATGGGCAGCAGCCTCGGCGACCAGTCCCCGGCACGCCAGGTGGCCTGCAAATCTGTGGATAACCGGGCCGACTGGGCGGCGCAGCCTGTGGACAGCCGTCGCCCGTTCGGTTCTGTGCCCTCCTGGGGGCAGAGAACCGAACGGGGAATGAGATGGCTAGGCGTCGGGGGAGTCGGGGCGGGCCTGCTGCTCGGCGAGGAAGCGCTCGAACTGTGCGCCGAGCTCATCGGCTGTCGGCATGTCCGCCACCTGGTCGGCCAGCAGGCCTTCCCGGCCCGCGGCTTCGACGAAGGCGTCGTACTGGTGCTCCAGCGCCTGGACGAGTTCGGCGATCTCCTCTGACGCCTCCACCTGGCGGCCGATCTCCTCGTCGGTCTGGCGGGCCGCCTCCCGTAGCGCCTCGTCGGGCAGGGACAGGCCGGTGGCCCGGGTCACCGAGCCGAGCAGGGCGACCGCCGCCGCCGGGTAGGCCGCCTGCGCGAGGTAGTGGGGGACGTGGACGGCGAAACCGACCGCCGCCCGGTCCTCCTCGCCGAGCCGGAACTCCAGCAGCGAGGCCACGCTGCCGGGCACCTGCAGCCGGTCCACGATCGGCCGGGAGCCCGCGACCAGGTCGGCCCTGGTCCCGTGCGCGGTCAGGCCGAGCGGGCGGGTGTGCGGGACCCCCATGGGGATGCCGTGGAAGCCGACGGTCAGCTCCGCGCCGAGGCGGGTGGTCACCGACCGGACGGCCGTGGTGAACCGCTCCCACTCATGGTCGGGCTCGGGGCCGGTCAGCAGCAGGAAGGGTGTCCCGGCGGCGTCGCGGGCCAGGTGGATGGCCAGTTCCGGGGCCTCGTACTCCTCCCAGTGGTCCTTGTCGAAGGTCATCGGGGGGCGGCGGGACCGGTAGTCGATGAGCCGGTCCACGTCGAAGGTCACCACCGGCTCGTGCTCCAGGCTGCCCAGCAGATGCGCTGTCAGCAGCCGGCCGGCCGCGCCCGCGTCGATGAACCCGTCCAGGTAGTGGAGGAGCACCGCCCCATCCAGCTCCGGCGCGCCCGGGCCCACCTCATAGAGGTCTCCCGCATCTCGCACCATGCTCACAGCCTCCTACCACGTCGCCGCCCTTACGTGGTAGTAACCAGCATATGGCGGCCATCCATCCCGCAAGTGCGGGAACTGTGCGCCACACGGTACCTGGGCGGGCTGGGCTGGTGCGAACGGGTGGGGCGCGGCCGGGCCGTGACCTGGCCGCGCCCAAGGGGCTCAGGAGCCGCCGCCGCCGCTGAAGCCACCGGTGAAGCCGGCGGGGTCCGGCCGAGTTACCGCGCGGGCTGCCGGGCGATCGCGGCCCGCGCCTTGGCGGCCCTGACTGCCGTGGACAGCACCTCGATGTCGTAGGCGCCGTGGTGGCGCTGGCCGTTGATGAAGAAGGTCGGCGTGCCGGACACGCCGGACAGGTCGGCCGAGTCGACGTCTTCGGCGACCCGCCCGGCGCCGGCGTGCTTGCGCAGATCGGCGGTGAACCGCGGCACGTCAAGCCCGAGCTGCCCGGCGTAACGGATCAGGTCGGCGGGCTTCAGCGCACCCTGGTGCCCGAAGAGCACATCATGCATCTCCCAGAACGCGCCCTGCCCGGCCGCGGCTTCGGCCGCCTCGGCCGCGAGCTGGGCGTGCGGGTGGACGTCGCTGAGCGGCAGGTGCCGCCAGACGTAGCGGACGTCGCCGTAGTCGGCGAGCAGCTCGCGGACCGCGGGCTCGGCCCGGCCGCAGAAGGGGCACTCGAAGTCGCCGTACTCGACCACGGTCACCAGCGAGGTGTGCGGGCCGCGGATGTGGTCGCGGCGCGGGTCGACCGGCACCGCGAGGTCGAGGATCACCGCCGAGGTGCCCAGCATCGCCCGCAGCCGTGCCCGCGTCGGCAGCAGCGCGGTCAGCTGGAACACGGCCCAGGTGAGCAGCGCCGCGCACAGGGCGGCGGCCAGCACCCCGGCCTTGGCTTCGGCCAGCTGCGGGCCGGTGAAAGCGAGCGAGGCGATCAGCAGCGAGACGGTGAACCCGATGCCGGCGATGGTGCCAGCCCCGGTCACGGCGGCCCAGCCGGCCGGTGGCCGCAGGCGGCCCTTGCTCACCACCGTGACCAGCCAGGACATGCCGGCGACGCCGACCGGCTTGCCCACCACGTAGGCGGTCAGGATGCCGAGGGTGATCGGTGAGGTGAACGCGCGGGCCAGGAACGGGCCGTTGATCGCCACGCCCGCGTTGGCGAGGGCGAACAGCGGCACGATCAGGTAGCTGGTCCAGGGGTGGTAGACCTCCTGCAGCCGTTCGTTGGGGGAGATCGAGGCGGACAGCTCGATGCTCGCCTCCCGGGCCAGTCCCGGTGTCGGCTGCTCGCGGAACCGCCGGAACCGGTCGCTGGCGCGCTCCAGGTCGCCGCGCGCGGCCGGGTAGGCCTGCGTGAGCAGGCCCATCACCAGGCCGACCACGACCGGGTCCACACCGGAGCGCATGAACGCGCCCCAGGCGACCAGCCCGAGCCCCGCGTACACCAGGCCCCGCCGGACCCCGGCCGCCCGCACACCCAGCACCACGGCGAACGTGCCCAGCCCCGCCAGCAGCGCGGGCAGCCTGATGTCGTGGCTGTAGAAGATGGCGATGATCGCCAGCGCGGTCAGGTCGTCCACCACGGCGAAGGTGAGCAGGAAGGTCCGCATCCGGTCCGGGGCGCGCGGGCCGACCAGGGCCAGCAGGCCGAGGGCGAACGCGGTGTCGGTGGACATGGCGGTGCCCCAGCCATGCGCCGACGGCTGGCCCGCGTTGACGGCCAGGAAGATGGCGACCGGCACGATCATCCCGCCCAGGCCCGCCAGCAGCGGCATCGCCAGCCGGCGCCGCTCGCGCAGCTCGCCCATGTCGAACTCGCGCCGGGCCTCCAGCCCGACCACGAAGAAGAAGAACGTCATGAGGCCGCTGTTCACCCAGCCACGCAGGTCCTGGCTGAGGCTCGCCCCGTCCAGGTGAACCGACAGCTGCGCGCCCCACACCGCCTGGTAGGAGGCCGGTCCCAGGTTCGCCCAGACCAGCGCGGCAATGGTCGCGCCGAGCAGCACGGCGGCGCTGCCGGTCTGGGTGCGCAGGAACCTGCGCAGGGGCGTCTGCAGGTTCCGCGCCCACGCGGTACGGCCGGGTGCGGTGGCGGCCGGGCGGGATTCCGTCACCCCCGGATTCTCGCCTACTCCGGGCGGATTCTGTTATCCGCGGCCGGCCTTGCGGACGGTGCGCCAGCGGTCCAGCAAGGCGGGCAGCTCCTCCTGGAGGAACTGGAAGAAGTCGAGTGAGTCGGCCATCCGCTTCCCGGCCAGCGTCCGCTGGCCGAGGATCTCCACCCCGTCCCGGGCGGCGCCGACCCAGCGGGCGAGCACCTGGTCCTGGCGGACCGACATCTCGTACCAGAGGTCATCGAGCACGAGGTAGACGCCGCGGCGGCTGCCGGGCTCCCGCTCGCGGCTGATCATGCCGACCTGGCTCAGGTAGCGCACGGCGCCGGAGATCGCCGCCGGGCTGGCCTCCAGCAGGGCCGCCAGCTCGGCGGCGGTCAGCCGTCCCGAGTCGGTGACCAGCAGGGCGGCGAACACCCGGGCCGGCATGGGCGGCACGCCGGCCTCCACGAGCACCGAGGCGAAGCGCTCGATGAACGGGCGGACCGCCTGCTCGTCGCGTTCTGCCTGCTGCTGGCTCATGGTCACGGCACCTTATCTTGCCCGGTATCGTTCTGAATCTTCATGAATTTATGAATCTAGTGTAGGGTCTGAACCATGACGGTGGCAATCGAGGTAACCGGCCTGGTGAAGAACTTCGGCCGGACGCGCGCGCTGGACGGGCTCGACCTGACCGTCGCCCGCGGTGAGGTGCACGGGTTCCTGGGGCCGAACGGGGCCGGGAAAACGACCACACTGCGGATCCTGCTCGGCCTGCTGCGGGCGGACGCCGGCACGGTGCGCCTGCTCGGCGGCGACCCGTGGCACGACGCGACCGCCCTGCACCGGCGGCTCGCCTATGTGCCCGGCGACGTCACGCTCTGGCCGAACCTGTCCGGCGGCGAGGTGATCGACCTGCTCGCCCGGCTGCGCGGCGGGCTGGACAGCGAGCGCAGGGACATGCTCCTCAAGCGCTTCGACCTCGACCCGACCCGCAAGACCCGCGCCTACTCCAAGGGGAACCGGCAGAAGGTGGCGCTGATCGCCGCGCTGGCGTCCGGCGCGGAGCTGCTGATCCTGGACGAGCCGACGGCGGGACTGGATCCGCTGATGGAGGCCGCTTTCCGGGAGGTCATCGAAGATCTTCGGCATAACGGAACCACGGTGCTGCTGTCCAGTCACATCCTCAGCGAGGTGGAAGCGCTCTGCGATCGGGTGACCATCATCCGGTCCGGCCGGGTGGTGGAGACCGGGGCGCTAGCCGACCTGCGGCACCTGACCCGCACCTCGATCGACGCCGACCTGGCCGGTGACCCGCCCGCCCTGGCCGGGCTGGCTGGCGTGCACGACCTCGACGTCACCGGCAGCCGGGTGCGCTGCCAGGTGGACGGCGACGCGCTGGCCCAGGTGCTGAAGCTGCTGACCACCGCCGGGGTGCGCAGCCTGGTCAGCCGGCCGCCGACGCTGGAGGAGCTGTTCCTCATGCACTACGGGCCGCAGGAGGCGCGGCCGTGACCGGCGAGGCCGGCACGGGGCTGGCCGGCCGGGGGGGCGAG
>Ga0307373_10012744_pt1 | contig 11889 bp, 9 predicted proteins | sample OX2MG_FD_202534 | JGI IMG/M metagenome (GOLD analysis project Ga0307373, IMG submission 202534) | Soil microbial communities from Risofladan, Vaasa, Finland - OX-2 | ecosystem: Environmental > Terrestrial > Soil > Coastal area > Acid sulfate soil | place: Finland: Risofladan, Vaasa | collected...
GAAGTACTTCGGCACGATCACTCGTGTCTTCGGCGACGCGGCCTTGACCCCCGCGATAAAGGACTGCAGCTGTTCAGTCGCCCAGTGCTGAGAGGCGCTGTAGGGAACGTTAAAGAGATCCCAATGCGTCGGCAACACGAGACGCGGATAGCCAAGGGCACGGAGCAGACGTGGCGTGTAATTGTATATTTCGCGGTATGAGGGACCCGCACCGACGATGGCGACATCCGGATGCAAGCCGTCCACTTCCCGCTCAATATAGTTCATGGAGCCGAACACCAGGATGCGGACGCCATTCAGACGAATCAAGTATGCGAGCGTTCCACCCTCAATGAGCAGGTCGCGCACGCGAAACGGCGCTCTTGCATTCGCAGGAAAGATCGTCGAGGGCGGCGGCATCGAAAAATGTGAGATGTTCGAGGCGTGGCGCAAAATCCCGTGGAGGCTCGGAATAACGCGCACCGAGAAGCCCGGGAGCTGCAAGTCGTCGCCGCCCAACACTGTGAGCAACTGGGCATCAGGAACGCCGCTGTCTCGCTCAAAATTCGTCGTGCTTTCGGTTCCAATCACGGTTGCGCCGGTTTTTCGCGCAATGTAAGGAGTATCCAGGACGTGGTCGATATGGGTGTGAGTGATAAGAATGAAATCGGCGCGCTTGATGTGCGCATCGATGACAGATTTGTCGGATTTGGCGATATCGTTCAGAGAAAACGTGGGGCGATGATCGCCAGGATCCGGCGGTGCGCCGGGAATTTCCATTTTTAGCCGCGACAGATACGGATCCACGAGAATGACCGTCTTGCCGTTCGTGATCTCCCAGCCCGCAGTGCCCAAATAAGAAAGGCGCACTTCGCCCTGCGCGAGCGCAAAACCGGGAAGCATTGCGCCAGCGAGCAAGCAGAAAACCACATGGAGAAAATATTTTCTCATCGTCTCACCTTCCCGCAGCTTTGCCGCGCGATTCGTCGTCCGGAGCGTCCCGTTCAAATGTTTGGCTCGGGGCCTCTGTTGCGCCCAGCTCGCGCATCGTGGAGGAGTCGCCCGCTTGCTCCGCCGCGTCATGCGTCGATTCGCTCGCTTCAACCAATGGCACGGGTTCCACTTCGTTTCTCTCTATCTTCGCGGAATTTTCGTCGCTTCCCTGTCGCGTATCGGCATCGTCCGTCCGCGCATCCCGGCTCACGAGTTCCAGCCTTCCGCTCGGCGCCGATGCTCCCTCTTCCGGCTCCGCCGGCGCGATCCCTTCATCCGCGCCCAGCGCTGCTTGCGCGAGCTGCTCGAATTCCTTCAAACTCGGCAGCTCCTCCAAATCCGCCAGCCCAAATCGCATCAGGAAATCCTTCGACGTGCGGTACAGAATCGGCCGCCCGACCGCTTCCTTGCGCCCCGCCGTCGTAATCAGCCGCCGTTCGAGCAGCGTCTTCACCACGCCGCCGCAATTCACGCCGCGCACTTCATTCAGTTCCGGCAGCGTCACGGGCTGCTTGTACGCGATCACGGAAAGCGTTTCGAGCGCCGGCATCGTCAATCGCAGCGGAGGCCGCAATCCCTTGATGAATTTTCGCACCACTTCATGATGCTGCGCCTTCGTGTACATCTTCCAGCCGCCCGCAACCTTGCGAATCTCGACGCCGCGCTCCTCCACCGCATACGAAGCGACCAGCCGGTCGAGTCCCGCGCGCACTTCGCTTCGTTCGCCGCCAATCGCCGCGACAATGTGGTCCAGCGTCGCCGGCTCGTCCGCCGCGTAAATGATCGCTTCCAGCGCGCTCTGCAATTCCTGTTCCGTCATTGGGTTCGTTCCATGTTAGAGGTATTCGTCATCAATCTTGGACATCGCGTCGCCGCCTTCAAACACCAGATCGAACATCTTGTGCTTCCGCAGCAAAATATCGCCGAACATTTTCTCCTGCACCAGCGCCACCGCCTGCAGCTTCACCATTTCGAGCACCGCCAGCAGCGCCACAATCATCGCGCGCCGCGACGGGCACGCCTCGAAAAATTCCGCGAGCGACACGGGCCCGTCGCCCGCCACCAGACGCGCCCGCAATTGCTCCATCATCTGCGCCACCGTCACCACTTCGTGCTCGAGCTCGATCTTCGCCACTTCCCTGCGCCGCTCGAGCACTTGCTGGAACACTTTCACCAAATCCACCAGCGAAACGATCATCTCGCCTTCCGTCTCTTCACTCTGGTACAGCGACAAATCCGGATGCGACCACACGTGCGCCTCGAGCTGCTGCTTTTCGTAAAGCATCTGCGCCGCGTTCTTGAATTTCTCGTGTTCGAGCAGCCGGTACACTAATTCGCCGCGCGGATCCTGCTCCTCCGGAGGCGCCAGCGGATCCACCGGCAGCAGCATTTTCGACTTGATGTAAATCAGCGTCGCCGCCATGTACAAAAAATCGGCGGAAATATCCACGTTCAATGTTTCGAGCTGGTGCAAATAGTCGAGGTACTGCTGCGTGATTTTCGCGATGGGAATATTGTGGATGTCGATTTCCTGCTTGCGCACCAAATCCAGCAGCAAATCGAGCGGCCCTTCATACGCCGCCAGTTGAATCCGGTAATCCGGTTGTGCGTTCGCCGCCATCGGTTACGATCTCTCGCTCCTGATTGTCCGCATTACGCTTCTGCGGGTGCCCCATCCTGAGCGCCCGTCGTGGACAATGGCGCGAAGGGTGGGGACTTTCGTAGGGGCGACCTTCAGGTCGCCCGCCGGTGCGCCAGCAGCCGATGGCGCAACTTAGTCGCCTGCGACCACTCTATCTGTAATCTTCGTCGATGCCGCACCAAGAATCGCCCGGCTCTTTTTCTCCTGTACAAACACGACCACGCGCACATTCTTACGATTCCACTTGCTCTTGAATGCCACGCGCGCATTTCCGGCAAACGACGCTGCCCCTCCCTTTGCCTCTGCGACACCCATTTTATGCAGCGACCGCAGCACGGCCGCGTGATATAAGACGTGTCCCGCATTCTCTCCACGAGTCACCGAGGAATGCAGCCCATCCTCGACCACCGCCAGCCACACTTCCGCCACATCATTGCCCGGATTTCCCGCCAGCTTTCCCACCGACACCGTGAAATCTTCCGAATCCTTCGCAACGATTTTCCCGCCGCCAATCGTGACGCTCGTTTCCACTCCGCGCGCTGCTTTCTCGATGGCAGCCACCGCCTCTCGCGCGTCACTCCCCACGAATTGGCTCTGCCCATTCACAACCATCTCCGGCGTGTACGGATTGCCATTGGCGCTGGCCACATACGCCTGCTGCCGCTCCGTCCATTCCATCGAAGAAAACGGATCGATCCATCCCTGCCGATTCCAATAATCCACGTGCTCTTCGAGCACGATCACATCGGCGCCCGGGATGGGCTGCTCTTCTAACTTCCGCGCCAGCGCCTCCGCCGGCGGGCAATCGGAACATCCCTCGGACGTGAATAACTCAACCACCACTGGCGCGCGCCCCATACTCACCGCGGGCGCTTGCGCCTTCGCCTGCGAAGCGCATACGCCGCAAACGCCAATCAACGCGACGCCCGCCAGAAATATCTTCATCCTCGCCACCATTCTGTCCACGCACCGAAGGTCACTCATCATTTGTTTACCCTGAGGAACGAAGGGTCACTCGTCACTTGCCACTCGTCACTTGCCACTCATCACTTATCACTCGTCACTGCATTACCGCACCGTCCCGCCGCTTCCCAATTAAACACGGCAGGTGCCCCATCCTGCTCGCCCTGACGCAGGAAGGGAGCGCTTTTGGCGAAGGGCGGGGGACTTTCGTAGGGGCGACCTTTAGGTCGCCCGCGGCTGCGCCAGCAGCCGATCGCGCATCTTAGTCGCTCGCCGTCACGCTACCTTTATCTGCGCCCGCCCGCCATTCTTGTTCCCCGAACGCGTCGTCCTGCGTGTAGGGCCCGACTATGGTCGGGCCGTCGGCGCGAAGCGCCGAAGTATTGATACCGGGGCCTACAAAAATCGGCTCCTTTCCCGCCTGCCCTGACACGGGAAAGGCGCGTCACACGCGGGAAGTAGTCGAAGTTTGCTCCACGTCTATTTCTCGGCTGCGACTTTACCTTTGCCAGCGCCGATTGTCGCGCCTGGCCTTCCCGCCCTTTCCCAATTGAATACTGCCTCGCGCACGCGCTCCATCGTCTGCTCCGCCACGCGTTTCGCGCGCTTCGATCCGTCCTCCAGTATCCCCCAGACGCGCTGCGGATTCGCCTCATATTCCCGCCGCCGTGCCTGAACCGGCTCGATCCATTTCACCAGCGCATCCGCCATCAGCTTCTTGCAATCCACGCATCCAATTTCCGCCGTCCGGCATTCGCGATTCACGCGCTCGATCCGCGCGCGATCCTCCGCGCTTTTCTCCACCGGAAATAAATTGTGATACGCAAACACAGGACACACCTCCGGCCGCCCCGGATCCGTTCGCCGCACGCGCTGCGGGTCCGTCATCATGTTGTGCGCTTTTTTGCGAATTTCTTCCGGCGGATCGCTTAGCCAAATCGTGTTGCCGTAGCTCTTCGCCATGCGACGACCGTCGGTGCCAGGGACGCGCGGCGTTTCGGTGAGAATCACATCCGGCTCTTGCAGGACATCGTTGGAAATGAAAAACACCTTGAGCTCTTGAGGACTCAGCCACGCGTAAAAATTCTTTATCCCTACTTCGCGTGCTTGATTCAAGAACACTGCGCGAATCTCGTTCTTTTGCTCATCCGTATAGTTCCTACCTGGCGGAGGAATCAGGCTATCTCCAATGATTGCAAGTTTCGTCTCAGCCTTTAGTAATTTCTTGTTTCTCTCTGCAAAGATGGCCTCGTCAATAGCAAAACTGAACGAAAAATTGAACTTGCGCACGATTTCGCGCGTCATCTCAATATGCGGGGCCTGGTCCTCGCCCACGGGCACCAACAACTGCTGCCCCGGCTCGCCATACATCACAATATCGGCGCTCTGCAGCAGCGGATAACCCAAAAAGCCATACGTCCCCAAATCCTTGTCGCGCAAATTCTCGATCTGCTCTTTGTACGTCGGGACGCGCTCGAGCCATGACAGCGGCGTAATCATCGACAGCAGCAGATGCAGCTCGGCGTGTTCCGGCACGGCGGACTGAATAAACAGCGTCACGTTGTCATGTGTTCGCGGATCAAGGCCCACCGCGAGCCAGTCGGTCGCCACTTCGAGCGTGTTCGCCGCCACCTGCGAACTATCCGCATAATGCGTCGTCAGCGCGTGCCAGTCCGCCACGAAAAAGTAGCAGTCGTACTCCTCCTGCATCTTCAGCCAATTCGACAGCGCGCCAAAGTAATGCCCGATGTGCAGCCGCCCCGTAGGCCGCATCCCGCTCAGCACCCGTTTTCGTTTCGTTTTTTGCGCGTCCTGTATCATTGTGAAATCATCATTCTGCTGTTTGTCTTTCGTAGGGGCGCTGCTTGCTGCGCCCGCGCGACGCACCGCGCCGCGTCTTTCTGTCCTTGTGGGTGCCCCATCCTGAGTGGGATCGCTTTTATCCCGCGAAGGGTGGGTACTTTGTCTTTGCACCTATCACCCGCTTGCCGTCACGAAAAAAGACGGTCACGGCCTCTTCGTTTTTTTCTGACCACTGATCACTGTCCACTTTTTCTCTAGCCACTTGCCACTAGCCACTGTTTTTTAGCAGTTCTCGTGCAATCACCGTCCGCTGCATTTCGCTCGTCCCCTCGTAAATCGTCAACACGCGCGCATCGCGATAATATCGCTCGACGTCGCTCTCCCGCGAAAATCCCTGGCTGCCGTGAATCTGCACCGCCTTCGCGCACACGCGATTCGCCATCTCGCTGGCATACAATTTCGCCCGCGACGCTTGTGACCCTCGGCGTGACGCGCCCTGATCCCGCATCCACGCCGCGTAATACATCAACCCGCGCGCCGCCTCGATTTCCGTCTGCATGTCCGCAAGCATGAATTGAATCGCCTGAAACTCGCTGATGGTTTTCCCGAACGCGCGCCGCTGCTTCGCGTATTTCACCGCCGCTTCAAACGCGCCTTGCGCAATCCCCACCGACTGCGCCGCGATCCCCACGCGCCCGCCGTCGAGCGCTTCCAGCGCGATTTTCAGCCCTTGCCCTTCTTCTCCGATGCGATTCGCCGCCGGCACGCGGCAATCGCTCAACGAAATCTCCGCCGACTTCGAAATTCTCAGCCCCATCTTATCTTCATATCGCGCCACGCGAAAACCCGGAAATGACGGCTCGACCAGAAACGCCGTGACGCCGCGCGCGCCAGCCGACGCGTCCGTCTTCGCAAACACAACGTACACGCCCGTGTGCGCCCCGCTCGACACCCAGCTTTTCGTCCCGTTCAGCACGTAAAAATCGCCGTCGCGCACGGCGCGCGTCTGAATCGCCGCCGCGTCCGAGCCGGCTTGCGGCTCCGTCAAACAAAACGACCCGAGAATTTCCCCATGCGCCAGCCGCGTCAGATATTTTTTCTTCTGCTCGTCCGTGCCATGCTTCCAGATCGGCACGGCCACCACCGAATTCGTCACGCTCAGCGTCACCGCCGTCGACGCGCACACGCGCGCCACTTCTTCGAGCATCACCACGTAGCTGACCGTGTCCATCCCCGCGCCGCCCCACTCCTCGGGGATCAGCATTCCGCAGCAACCCAGTTCCCCTAGTTCGCGAAGCTCCGCCGCCGGAAATTTCTCCTCGCGCTCGTACGCGCGCAGCACGGGACGCATCTCCGTCTCCATGAACTGCCGCACCGTGTCGCGCAGTATCTTCTGATCCGAGTTGAGCGAAAAATCCATCCGGCAGATGTAAACCCGATGCTACCACGCCTCCGTCAACTAGCAGAAAGCGCAGTCGCGCTTGCCTCTCGTACTTTCACATCTTAAACAATTCCCGCAATCTTCTCGTCTGCGAGCGGCTCACGGGCACTTCGCTGGCGCGTTTGTCATTCATTTTCAGCATGTAGCTCGACTTGAACCACGGCACCACTTCCTTGATGTGATTAATGTTGATTAAATACGACCGGTGAGCGCGCCAGAAACAATCCGAATCGAGCGACGCCTGCAGCTCCTCAATCGTCCGGTAATTCGACACGCCTTCCGCGTCCTTCGTGAAAATCGTGATCGCGCCATCCTGAATCGACGCGTACACCATGTCGTCCGCGTCCACCAAAAACATTCTTTGCTGCGATTTCAGCAGCAGTTTTATCGCCTGCGGGGCCGGCGGCACTTTTGGCGCGCCCAGTTGCCCGATCAGCGTTTCCAGCCTTTCCACCGGCGATGTATGCGCCTCGATCATTTTTTTCGCGCGCTGAATCGCCTTCGCCAGCCGCCCTTTGTCGAACGGCTTCAGCACATAATCCACGGCGTTCACTTCAAACGCCTGCACCGCGTATTCCTCGAACGCCGTCGCGAAAATAATCTGCGGCACGCGCAATTTTTTCTCCGCCAGTTTTTTGATCACGCCGAATCCGTCCAGCCCCGGCATCTGCACATCCAGAAAAACCAAATCCGGTTCGTGCTCCTTGATCAAATTCACCGCGTCGATTCCGTTTTTCCCCTGCGCGACGACGTAGATCTCCGGAAACGCCTTCAGCAAATACGCAAGCTCCTCCCGCGCCGGCCGCTCGTCATCAATAATCACCGTATTGATCGCCATAATTCCAACTTGTCGCTCTGCTCTAAAACGCGTTTGTCATCCCGCTTGCCCTGAGCGTTCTGGCGAAGGGAGCCGCCACGCGGCGAGGGATCTGCTTCTTCTTTAGGCTCTTACCGCGCATTAAACAAATTCGCCCGCCAGTATACGCAATCGTCTCCGCCCGACCAAGACTCCGATTTGTCATTCCGAGGAGCCACGGCGACGCGCAGTTCGCGTTCCAGATGTTTTTGCGGAACGAGGAATCTGGCGGTTGGCGGCCACGCAGGGCGCGATGCAACGCGTCGCGTCGTTGCCTTTGCGGGTGCCCCATCCTGAGCGGGATTACCTTTATCCCGCGAAGGGTGGGGATTTTCCGATTTTCGTTTTTGGAGTTCGCTTTCGCAAGCCGCTAACCACCCATCACTCGCTTGCCCCGACAAAGGAAGGGCCACTGCATTTCCGTTTTTCGACTTTCGCTTGTGGGTTGTCGCTGTCATCCCGAACCCGGTCGTCCGTCTTTGGCGAACGTTGGCGAGGGATCTGCTTTCTGTCTTTCCGCTTTTCGAGTTCCGAGTTTCGTCTTTTCGGTTATCATTCGTGTCGTGTCACCGCGCGCAAAAATCATCTCCAGCAAGACTATGTTCCGCGGACGCGTCTTCAGCGTTCGCCGCGACACGGTCATCGAGCCTGGCGGCGTCCGCGCCACGCGCGACCTCGTCGTCCACAACGGCTCCGTCGTCGTCCTTCCCGTCTTCGACGACGGCCGCCTGCTCCTTATCCGCCAGTATCGCCATTCCGTGGGAGGCTATCTCTGGGAACTCGTCGCCGGCCGCATGGAGCCACGCGAGCATCCGCTACCCGGCGCGAAACGCGAACTCCTCGAAGAAACCGGCTACGCCGCGCGCCGCTGGCAGAAAATTCTCGACCTCTTCCCCACTCCCGGCTTCGTCAGCGAACGCATGGTTGTTTACGTCGCGCGCGATCTTCGCGCCGGCCCCGCGCATCCCGAAGCCGACGAGCGCATCACCGTCCGCGCGTTCGCGCCGCGCCAAATCGAAAATTGGATTCGTACCGGCAAACTCCGCGACGCCAAATCCGTCGCCGCCATTTTGTATTATTTGCGCTTCCGCCACCACTAACTCGCTGGACGGCGGTGACTGATCGCGTCTCCCGCTGATTTCCATAGGGGCGGGGCTTGCCCCGCCCGCGCGATGCAACGCATCGCGTCATTGCCTTTGCGGGTGCCCATCCTGAGCGCTTTGTGCGAAGGGTGGGGATTTTCGACTGTCGTTTTTCGATTGTCGCTTGTCGCTTTTGGCTCGTCACCGACCACTGGCCACTCATTCACCCTGCCTCCCCTGACGCAGGAAGGGAGAAACGAAGGGCCGCGCCCGCTTGCCCTGAGCGCCTTGGCGCAGGGCGCGATGCAACGCGTCGCGTCACTGCCTTTGCGGGTGCCCCATCCTGAGCGGGATCGCCTTTATCCCGCGAAGGGTGGGGATTTTCGCTTCTCGATTTTCGCCTTTGCTAGCCACTAGCCACTCATCACTCGCTTGCCCTGACAAAGGAAGGGCCACTGCACTTCCGCTTTTCGCCTTTCGACTCTAAACTATCAACTCTCGACTACCCATGCACGGCACCGTAAAATGGTTCAACAACGCGAAAGGTTTCGGCTTCATCGGTCGCGAAGACGGCCCTGACGTTTTCGTCCACCACACCGGCATCGCCGGCGACAAATTCAAAACTCTCCGCGAAGGCGACCGCGTCGAATTCGACATCGTGGAAGGCCCCAAAGGCCAGCAAGCCGCCAACGTCGTCAAACTCTGAGCGTCACACCTTACGTTCTTTCCAATTTCGTCTATAATCGCGCCCGTGAACATGGGTCAAAACATAACCGTCGCGGAATTCAGGCGCAAGCTATGCGAATTCTACGGATATGACGAAGAACTGAAATTCATCAGGACCGCGAAGCGTCGGGCACTCGTGAAAGACGACAAGGCGCGCCTCGAGCCTCGCGATTTCGTTAATTTCGCAGTCGAAGATTCCACGGCCCTGGATAAGAGTGGGAACCGCGTCAATTGCCTCAGCAACTGCATGCGGGGGATTGACTCGCAGGTTGATCAACTAATTAAGCAGTTAGGGTATTCCTCGCTCGCCAGAAAAGAGCGATGGGATATTCCAACAAAGTTCGGATTCATTGGTCAAGCTGGAATTGTCACTCCGAGAATTCTTAATCGGATCAATCAGCTGAGAAATCGGGTTGAGCACGAGTTTGCTGCTCCCTCAAGGCAACAGGTCGAGGACGCCCTGGATGTCACAATGCTATTCCTTTCATATGCGGAGCTTGTTCAGATTCCCTCGCTCAACTGGTGCCTCGCTGATAAGTCGACCGTCCGCTACGACTACGAGCAGATGGTGTTCAGCTTCTTCGACAAGAATCCAGATCACTCAGACGATGTGACTCTGCTATTCTCATTGGCGCATGGCCAATCAGGATTTGACGATTTCTACAAGTTCTTGTCGAAAATCGTTCCGCTGATGGCGAAAAAGCGTTGGTTGGAAGAGGATATATTGTAGTTTTCTCGGGCCTGTTCCCAGCTAACCGTCGCGAGCCAAGTTCCCTTCTCCGCCCATTTCCCACTATAATTGCTCCATGGAAAATCGCGACATTGCGCGGATCCTGCACGAGACGGCGCAGCTGCTTGAAATCGACGGCGCGATCATCGGCCGCTACCGCAGCTACGAAAAAACCGCCGAGCTGATCAACAGCCTCCCCGAGCGCGTCGAGGAACTCGCCAAGGATCGCAAAAAACTCACCGAGCTTCCCGGCATCGGCGACAACATGGCCGATCACATCGCCGAAATTCTGAAAACCGGCGACTACGCCCTGCGCAAGAAGCTGCTGAAAAAATATCCCGTCACGCTTCTCGACGTCATCTCCCTGCAATCCCTCGGCCCGAAAAAAGCCGCGTTGCTCTGGAAAAAATTCAAAGCGGGCAGCGTCGAGGCGGTCGCCAAACTCGCGCGCGAACAAAAACTCCGCGACGTTCCCGGCTTCGGCGAAAAGTCAGAGGAAAACATTCTCAAAGCCGTCGAATTTTTCCAGCGTTCGACGGGACGTTTCCGCATCAACGCCGCCGAAAAAGCCGCCGAGCAAATCACCGCGTACATCGAAAAACTCGGCAAACAAATCGAATCCGTCACGCCCGCCGGCTCGCTTCGCCGCGGCAAGGAAACCATCGGCGATCTCGATTTCGTCGTCATCCCCGCCGGAAAACATTCGCAGAAATCCGTCGACGCCATCTTCGACCACATTTTGAAATATCCTCCGATTCAGCAAGTGCTCGCGCACGGAGAAAATAAAATCAGTTTTCTTCTGCCGAATGGCATGCAGGTGGATGTTCGCGTGATCGCGCCGGAAAGTTACGGCGCCGCGCTTTTATATTTCACCGGCTCGAAGGAACACAACGTCGCGCTGCGCGGCCGCGCGAATGCCATGGGCTACACGCTCAACGAATACGCGCTGACAACGCTGAAGGGCGGCAAGACCGTCGCCGGAAAAACCGAAGCCGAAATTTACGCTAAGCTCGACCTGCCGTATATCGAACCCGAGCTGCGCGAACACACCGGCGAAATCGAAGCCGCCGAAGCCGGCAAACTTCCGCATCTCGTCACGCTCGACGACATTCGCGGCGACTTGCAAATGCACACCACGGCCTCCGACGGCAAAAATTCCATCGAGGAAATGGCCGAAGCGGCGCGCGACCTCGGGTACGAATACATCGCGCTCACCGATCACTCGAAAGCCGTCACCGTCGCCAATGGCCTCGACGAAAAACGCACGCTCGCGCAAATCAAGAAAATCCGCGCGGCGAAAAAATCCGTCGGCGGAATTCGCCTGTTCGCCAGCAGCGAAGTCGATATTCTGAAAAACGGCTCGCTCGATTTGAGCGACGAAGTTCTTGCGCAACTCGACGTTGTCGTCGTTTCCATTCATTCGTATATGAATCTCGAACGCGCCGCGATGACGGAGCGCATTCTCGCCGCGCTCGAAAATCCCTACACGCAAATCCTCGCGCATCCCACGGGACGTCTTGTGCTTCGCCGCGATCCTTTCGATTACGACATGGAAAAAGTTTTCGACGCGTGCCGCGAGCGCGGCGTCGCGGTCGAATGCAACGCAGCTCCGGAGCGTCTCGATCTGCGCGACGCGCATCTGCGGCTCGCCAAGCAGCGCGGCGTCAAAGTCGT
>Ga0307373_10012745_pt1 | contig 11889 bp, 14 predicted proteins | sample OX2MG_FD_202534 | JGI IMG/M metagenome (GOLD analysis project Ga0307373, IMG submission 202534) | Soil microbial communities from Risofladan, Vaasa, Finland - OX-2 | ecosystem: Environmental > Terrestrial > Soil > Coastal area > Acid sulfate soil | place: Finland: Risofladan, Vaasa | collected...
TTTCGCAAGGCGAGCATCATCTCGGCCACGTCGGTATTGTTGCAGTGGAGGAGTTCGTTGAACTCGCGCTCGGCCTGCTCGCCCCAATGCCAGGAGTCCTCGAAGGCGGTTATCTGCGCGTCGGACTCGTGTCCCTTCGGCGTTTTGAAGAGCACGGAATAATCGCGCTTGGAATTGAACGGCGGATCGAGATAAATAAGATCGACCGACTCCGTCGCAATGTGCTCGCGGAGAATATCGAGATTGTCGCCGAAATAGAGTTTATTCACGGGTGTTTATGAAGAGAGAACATTATGGGCACCTGTTTGTGGTTCCGGCACCATATCTTCAACGGCGGCTCTCTTAAAAGCGGCGCGGAGCGTCTGAACTGGGATGGATGGGATGCGGGGAATGTTTGGGATGAAGCAAATCCTTCCCATCCATCCGTTCCATTCCAGAAATCCCAGTTCAGACATTTTTTTTATTGCGGTTAGTTAAACGATGGAATTGCAATTTCTTAGCTCCGAAATTGATTAGTAATCCCGTTTGTAATTCGTAAGCCTCAAGATAATTCATCGCCTGCGCGAGATGAACGTCCCCCAAGTTCGGTCAGTGCTTTAAGCTCGACCGAAACTCCATTCACCAGAAAATCGACTCGCCGGCCACCGATGAATTTGCCCTTATACCGAATGGGCATTTCGAATTCGCGTTGGAACTCCATACCAGCGTCCGTAAGCTCGATCTCAAGGGCGCGCTGATAAATTACCTCCTGAAATCCGCAACCAAGTGCAGTGTGCACTCGCATCGCGCAGCCAATAATATCGTAGGTTAGCTTTTCGTCGTCGAAGTGCTTCTCCATAGTATCCCGAACATCCCTCTTATCTCATAAATCCCAGTTCAGATTGTTCCCCGCTCACATCCTCGATTTGAGCGCGTTTGAATGTGGAGCGTCCCAGCGATAAATCCGGATACCGTGGCCGCTCGGTTCCCGACATCAATCCCTCGATGGTGAGGATTTGGAGCTTCGGGTATTCGGCGCCGAAACGGTCGGCGTCGTAGAAACCGGTTTTTATCTCTTCCTCATTCATTGGTCGCTGAACTACATGAGATCCTTCGACTCCGTTCATTCCTCCAAGCATCGTGGGCGATGCGCGTCGGAATGAAGCCCAGAGGGCACCCTGCTCAGGATGACATGTAATTTGAACAGGATTTGAGGAAAGAACATGCTGGGCACCCATTCGGGGTTCCGAATCGATTACGGATAACCATCCATTTCACGGGAAAAGAGGATTTGTTTTTTAATGTTGCCCTTCTCATTCCCGATGGCTTTTTTATGGAATGTGTGAATGATGTAACTTTTTCCCGAAGTTGTGTAACCGTTGTGGCTGCCTTATTGCTTAGCTTTGTACCAATGAAGATTGGCTGGAAGAATTAATTGGCCAAAGTGCCTCGCCATGACAAAACGATCGATATTAAAACCGGTTCTCTATACGCTCGGCTCGATTGCTCTCGTTCTCGCGATTGCAATTTGGGTTTTTAACACGTTTTACTTCGAATCGACGCTGAACCGTGTAGTAATTCCCAAGATCGAGCTGGCTGCCGCGAAAGCAACCCATGGCCGGTTTTCGCTAACGCTGGACAAAATATACTACCGGCATGGCACGCTCGTCTGCAACACGTTCGTCCTATCCCGCGTTGCCTACGATAGCAGCGAGCGCGGAATGGTCCTCGAAAAAGTTACGCTCGACTCCGCCCGATTTCAAGGGATAAGTTGGTGGGATGTGCTTTGGCACAAAGATATTAGCATGACCAGCCTCGATTTGAAGGCGCCAAAGCTCTATATGATCGACATTGACACCGGCACGTTATTGCCGCGAATTCCAAAGTACGTCCCAATCACGAATGCCGCGGCTTCGAATGCGCCCATCGTTTCATTCGATAGTATTGTTTTGCACCATGCCATCGTGTTCCTGCCAAAGCTGGCAGGCAAGTCTTCCGAGCCTGTCTATCGGGACATCACGATCAAGTTGACCGATTTCTCTCTCGATCCAAAGCGCATGTTGGGAGAACCGGCGCTGTTCTCGCAACGCGTTGATTTCGACCTGCCGGGAGGTAAATATTCGGTGAGCGATAGTCTCTATTCGCTGGAAGTTCGCGGCATCCGCGGCAGCTTCTCGGATTCCCTGGTGACGATCGATAGCATCACCTATGAGCCAAATTATAGTGAACAAGCGTTTGCCGATAAGTTCAAATACGTTCAGGGCCGGCTGCAATTCCGATGCAGCGGAATTGTGATGAACGGAATTAATTTCACGAAGCTATTGAGCGGCGGAGGGTTAAGCGCCAGATCATGCAAGGCCTCGTCGTGGTTCGTGGATTACTACGGAGATCTTCGCAAACCGTATAACCCGCACCCTCCCGATGCCCTCTTGCCCCATACCATCCTGAATTCGATCAAGGCGCCTATTACGATCGATTCGATCGTATTCACTAATGGGACGATTCACCATCGAGAGCGGATCACTGGGAGTACCCATGCCAGCCTGCTGACGTTTACGCAGGCAAGAGTGAGTGCCTCTCCTTTTTGTACAACTCCGTTTAGCCCGCTTTACAAGGAGCCTTTGCACATTTCCGTGAAAGCATTATTTATGGGGCAGGGCCAGGTAATCGGTACCATCCTCTATCCTATCCATCAAAAGCCGTTCGACCTTCATGTGGTTGCCAGCGTCGGGCCGTTCGATGCCCGTGTCTTGAATAGCTATCTAATTTCGAACGAACGAAAACAAGTAATGAAAGGAGAAATCCTCGGCGGTGATATACGCATGGACGTGCGGTCCGGAGTCGGCATTACGACGGTCAGCCCGCGTTATACCAATCTCTCAATGAACATTTTGTCAACGGACGTCAAAAAAAGTAGAGGTATTCTCGAAGGGATCAAGACCTTTATCGCCAATACTTTTGTGCTCCGGACGAATAATGTCGATAACGGTGCTTCCAAGGCTGTATCCGTGACCACGACCACCATCCGAACGAGCAAGCAGGAGTTTTTTGAATTTCTTTGGATTGCGATGCGGAAGTCCATTTTAAAGGTCCTCGGATTTTAAACCAAATCGGTCAGGGATAACCGGATGTGTGAATGATGTAACTTTTTTCCAAAGTTATGTAACGTTTTTTCACGATCGCGGCCGTATATTTGTATCCTATCGAGGAGCGTTCCGGCACCTCTTCGGGCATTATGCAAAGAAAGATATTAATAAAATGAAATTTTTAAATTGGATTCGCAATGCGCTGGGCATCGCCATTTGCCTTGTAATTTCGCAAGCGGCAATCGCTCAAACGAGCTACAAAATCGGGGGCAATTCCGTGTTGAATCTTAAGGGAACATCGAGCTTGCGTAATTGGGGCATGACCACCAGCGTCTTTACCGGCACCGCAAATTTCACGGTGGATTCGGATAACCAACTCCATTCCATCACCGGCTTTTCGCTTAACGTGCCGGTCCGTAACCTCAAAAGTACCAGCCGCGAGATAGAAAAGGATGCATACAAGGCACTCAAGGCGGACCAGTTCGAAAATGTGAGCTTTGCACTCACTTCGGCCAGTTTCATTGCAAGTGGATACGACCATTATCTAATCTTGCTACACGGGAATCTCACGATGGCAGGGGTAACACACGCCACTACGCTGCGCGCATCCGCGGCGTTCAACGCGGACGGCACGATTTCATGCAGCGGTTCACTCCCCCTTTCGTTTTCGAAATATGACATGGCACGTCCATCCTTCCTGCTTGGTACGATGAAAGTCAACGATGCCATGACCTTAGATTACAGCTTGTTATTAGTTCAATGATACACCTCTCAAAAATAGCATGAAGAAAAGCAATACCAAGCCGTTACCCAAGAAATCCAAAAGTTTGATCGCCCTCCCAATCAGTGGAGACGGTCATAGGAATATCGGCGTCGTAGAAAAAGGGCGCGTCGCTCGTAGTATACCGGGACCCGGAACTATTAACAAGTACGAATTAGAAAAATCGAAAGGCGTGATTATTGTGGAAATCATCGAATATGTACCAAATGCCGTGCTCATTAAAACGATTATCAAGAAAACGACGGGTAATATCAGCGTTATGTCGTTCGACACGGGAGAAGGTTTGACGGAGAAAACCTCTCCCTTCGATACCTTCGCGCAAATTATCGACGGCAATGCCGAGATCGTGATCGATGGGGTATCGAATTTGCTCGGGACGGGAGAAGGCATCATTCTTCCGGCGCACCGGCCAAATATTTTTCGGGCAAACGAGCGATTCAAGATGATTCTGACGGTCATCAAGAGCGGCTATGAATGAGAAAAAGCGTTTTTTACTTACTTAATCACCATGCCATCCAAAACTAAATCCAACTCCATGAAAAATAGACTTAATCTCGTCCTTGGCCTTGTGGCTGGAGGCGCGATCGGCGCCGCTTTCGGCGCACTCTTTTCGCCGCATAAAGGGACCGTCCTGCGACGGAATCTTCGCCGCAAAGGCGAGGCCATCGCGAGCGAAGTAGCCGAGAACATCGAGGAGAGCGTCGGCCATATTAGCGATGTGGTCACGGAAAAAGTCAACGAGGCGAAGAAAGAGCTAAAATCCAGGCTTGGATAGGCCCGCGATTCCTTTGGCAACGGATAGCCGCGAAAATTAATAGGCGAGGCTAGTCGAAATCAAAACGCTTCGAGAATGGAAAGATACAGCGCGCTCGCATCTGTGCCGATGCCGTAATCTATGCGGACATTGAGATGCTCCTCGGGCACGACGAGGAATCGAAGACCAAGGCCCGCCGAGGGGTGAATGCCGCGAGCGGTGAAGTCCGAAACGACGTGGCCAACTTCACCGCCGCCGGCAAAAACAACCCCGCCAAAGCGCCACCAAATGGGGAACCGGTATTCGGCTTGGAGCAGCATCGCATCGTTTTCCCGAAAGCGGAGAAGATAGTAGCCGCGCAATTTCGAGTCGCCGCCGAGACCCCCCATCTCGTAAAAAGGTTCATCGCCATTTACCAACTGGGCATAGAACTGAGCGGCGAGCGTTTGATCTTTTGCAAGCGGAATAAAGCGCCGGAGGTCCAGTGTATAACGGCTGAAAGTAAAGTTGCTCCCAAGTGCGCGGCCATAGAACTCCGCTTCCAAGTCCTCGTATTGTCCCGCGTGCGTGGAATAAATATTATCACGGCTGTCGTAAAGTACAATGGCTCCGAGGCCATTGGAATTTCCGCCGCGCGCGCCCGGCTCCTGGTCGTTGGCAATAAGTCCTCCGGAATCTGACTTGAGTATCCCGTCATAGCGGAATTCGCCCTCGATTCCGGCGTTCAGTCCCTCACCAGTCGGACTGCGCGAGAGATTTTTGGTAAAGATGAAATCCGTACCTCGCTTCAGCGGGGTATAATTATCGATCCTTTTCGCCGGACTGTAATTGCCAACTCCATAAAAATCGAGCGGATATTGCTCGTAGTGGAACCCGCCGCTGAAATGATAGTCATGCCTTACATAGAGATCGTAGAGAATCCCGATGAAGAATTGATGCTTTTGCGCATACATCGTGCCACCCGAAATATCGGAGGGCAGCGCTCGAAGGCTGCCGGAATCGGATGAAAGCGTGTCGGACGAGAGATGGAAATAATAAAATCCGACGAGGCCGCCGGCCCATCCGGTCTCCGGAGCGTATTGAACATAAGGCGCTCCTGCAAAACCGCTCTTCGAGAGAGAATCGCGAGTACTCTTCAATACGGAATCGTTGGCGACCTTCGAAATGGAATCACGGACGCTGCTTCGAACGGTGTCGGTGGGCTGTGCTTTTACGGGGACGTTGGATAAAAAGCCAATAGCGATAACAACAATAGCTCCATAATAATGGGCTGCGTAATTACGATGAATCATGATAAAGAGGGCTCTAACCCGGTTATCGCATTTCTTTCTAACATCATCGTTCTCTCCTTTGTTTTCGCGTTCGACGGTGGAATTGATAATCACACAACATGTAAAACCGTGCCGGGCGAATGCAGCGCGAAGGAATACGATGAAACAGGGAAATCATCAGCTCCTTTGGATACTCCGAAACGGAGGGCGACCAGGGTCTTCGGCGAGCAGGAACAAAAACATGGCACGCTTGTGGATTACACACTCCTCGAAGGAACTCTCAAGCGAGGTCAATCCGTGAGCGTGCGTATTTCACACCCTCTTAAATTTTTGAATCAGCCATTATATTATTATGGGAAGACTTTTATGCTATCGAATATCATCGTATTTGCGGTTCTACTCTGGGTGCTTGGAGTAACCACTTCGCACACGATGGGTGGCTTTATTTATCTTCTGCTCGTCATTGCAGCCGTGGCAGTCGTTCTTCGGGCTATCCAACGCCATAAAATAGCACTAAAAGGGCGCATACTCCCCCAGAGCATCCTATAATCAATTCGAGAGAAAAAAATCATGCACGGGGAACAATCATGAATAAAATGCCGAAACCCATTAATTCATTGGGAAACTCCATGCCCCCACGGGTGAAAATGGATCCAGTTCTGGCAGTTCAAATGACGGTCATCCCAGACCTACAGCCGAACGAAACGATCCCTCTCAGCCTCGGGACCGACGACCTGAGTGAGCTCGCGCGAAAAAACCGCGAAGCAGTGGCAACCCTTCTTAAGGGAAACTTTGATGTCAATCGCAAATCGACCCGTGATGACGACACTGCAGATTATCTCGTGACAGGCCTCCTGCAAGTAGAGAGTCGAACGATGTGGATGCTCCGGAGACATTTGCCATGAGCTAGAGTGCTCGTTGTTTGGGTCTGCCATCGCGCTCACTCCCGCTCGGCTACTTGGCGGCTGGTTTCGGAAGGTCGATAATAAAGATGCAGCCTTTGCCGGGTAGGTTCTGGACTCGCAACTCGCCTTTATTTCTCTCGACCGCCTGACGGCTGATCGTCAACCCCAGCCCCATGCCAGTCTTATCTTCAGCCTTTTGCACTCCTGGCTCAAACAAGTCCTCGATTTTTCCTGGAAGGCCTCCACACTCATCTTCGACTTCGATCAGAACCCGGTCTTTGTCTTGCCGCGCCCGCACTTGAATAGTCCCATTCGGCTTCGTGAATTTTAAAGCGTTTTGGATAAGATTAGAGAGAGCCGAGATGAGCAAATGCCGATCAACCAGTACCTCGAGCCCTGAGCCTGCTTGCATTCGCAGCGTAAGCTTGCGCATCCGCGCCTGATAGCCAGCCGTCACGCCCACTTCACTCAGAACGTCAAACAGGCGGATTTTCCGAAGCCGAACTGCCGGTTCGATCTGCAATCGCACTTCGGCGAGCGCACGGTCGATTAGCTCCGTCATGCTTTCCAGACTGCTATGGAGCACGCCGCCCGTCTTGCTCTTCACGTCGATGATTCCACCTTCAATCATCTCGAGCGTAATCGTTGCGGACTGGAGGCTATTACGCAACTCATGTGCAAGCGAACCGAGCCGCTCTGCTTCCCTCTGGTCCTGCGCATCCGTTTGAGCGTCCTGCGCTTCTGTCTGAACTTTCCCAAACTCGGTTATCACTTCCGCAACTGCGGAATCGAACGACGCATTGAGCTTCGTAAAGTCATCCGGGGTTATCTCGTACGCAAGCTTTACGGCCGATTCAGTAATAGCCTGGTAAATAATACTAAAGCTCTGCACAACCTCCGAGATCGCATACCCAAGGCGGAGATATTCTTTTCCTTTTCTTTCGGGAATCGCCGGCTCAGCACTCTTAGCGCCATCGGCGGCTCCTCGCTCCTCGGTCTTCAGAAGCCCTGTTAGGTCATCGTAAAAAACACCCCATCCGTCACCCTCAGCATCCGTAGAGATTCTTGCCCATCGGGCCTCCGATGCTTTCTGTTTTGCGGCGGTGAGAATGGTATCGCGTTCGCGCGTCAGGAATTCATACAGCATGTTTAGCAGGGTATTAGAATAATATGCAGAAGAGCTAAGACCGCGCCGGGTTCAATTCGTCATAACGGGCTCGCTTTTCAGGCCGTCGAGAGGCACCATTCGGGCAGTAACTGTGGCCGCCGGCTTCGGCAGATCAATAATAAATTTACACCCTTTGCCGGGAAGGTTCTCGACTCGAATCGTACCATTATTCCGTTCGATGGCCTGTTTGCTGATCGAGAGGCCAAGCCCCATGCCGGTTCGGTTCTTGTTTTTCTGGACACCTGGCTCGAACAACTCTTCGATCTTCCCTTCCGGCAGGCCACCGCACTCATCTTCCACCTCGACTAAAACTCGGTTATTCTCTTCGCGCGCCCGGACTTGCACGACTCCGCCGGGTTTGGAGAATTTCAAGGCGTTTTGCACTAAGTTCGCGAGCGCGGAAACGAACAACTGCCGATCGACATCAATCTCAATATTGGAATACCCCTGCATTAGCAGCGTGACCCCTCGGGAAATGGCGTCGTAGCCAGACGTCACACCCACCTCGCTCATTAGTTCAAATACCCGAGTTCGCTGGAAATAGCCCTTCGGTTCGGAACGCAATCGGACTTCCGTAAGCGCGGTATCGATCAGATCCGCCATTTTTTTCAGGCTTTCCTGCAGCACTGCGCCGGTGCTGCTCCGAACACCGACGCTGCCGGTCTCGATCATCTCGAGCGAGATCGTCGCGGATTGTAAACAATTTCGAAGCTCATGGGCGAGAAACCCGAGCCGCTCGACTTCTTCGCGATCGACATTTTTTCTACGGTCCTTCTCAAATTCCGTTACCGCTTCGGCAATCACGGTGTCGAGCGATAAATTTAGCTGCTGGAACTCGCGCGGCGTGATCTCGACATTAAGCTTTCCTGCCAACGATGTCACAGCCTGGCAGAGGACCCCATAGCTGTGAACGACTTCGGAAACCGTATATCCCAGCCGAAGGTACTCTTTGCCTTGTTTCTCGGCCTCCGCTTTATGAAGGCCCATTTCTGCATGGAATTCGAACGGCTCGTCACGCGTCATGAGACCGACAAGTTCATCGAAAAAGATTCCCCAACCCTCTTCCACGGCGGTCGATCGCAGGCGTGTCCCTTGTGTCTCATTAGCTTTCTGCTTCGCAACCATAAGGATGGAGTTGCGTTCGCGTGTCAAGAAGTCGTGTAACATGCTGGAGGAGTGTTGAGGAGGAAAGCTATATTGTGATGTAATATTCGCGCCAACTATCGGCATTATTGCCGAGGGGCTTCCGGCAAATCAATGATAAAGATACAGCCTTCTCCCGGGAGATTCTCGACTCGAAGTGTGCCCTTGCAGAGTTCGATTGCTCTGCGGCTGATCGTGAGGCCAAGCCCCACACCCGTGCGGTCCGCAGACTTTTGGACGAATGGCTTAAAAAGCTCCTGGATCGTGCCCTCCGAAAGGCCGCCACATTGGTCCTCCACTTCGATGAGGACGCGGTCTCGATCCCTACGGGCGCGGACTTTTACAATCCCTCCAGAGGGAGTGAATTTCAAGCCGTTCTGCACCAGGTTTGCAAGGGCGGAAACAACCAACTGCCGATCGACAATGACCTCTAAGTCGGAGAAGCCCTGCATTTGTAAGGTGAGGTTCTGTGAGCGCGCGGAGAAAGCCGAAGTCATTCCCACTTCGCTCATAATCTCGAACGCGGGAATTCTTTGAAGATGCACCGTTGGTTCGACGCGCATCCGGACTTCCGTGAGCGCGGTATCGATCAACTCCGCCATCCGCTGCAAACTATTCTGAAGTACGCCGCCCGTATTACTCCGTGCGCCAAAGCTTCCGCCCTCGATCATCTCGAGCGAGATCGATGCGGTCTGCAGGCTGTTGCGCAGTTCATGGGCAAGGAACCCAAGCCGCTCGGTCTCCTTCACGTCCCGCTCTTCCGATTTTACTTTTTCGAATTCCGTTACCGCTTCGGCGATAGCGGTATCTAAAGAAAGATTGAGCTGCCGGAACTCGCGTGAGGTGATGGGATAATCCAGCTTCGCCGCGAAATCCGTGATCGCTTGGCAAATGACTCCGTAACTGTGAACGACTTCGGAAACCGTATATCCCAGCCGCAGGTACTCTTTGCCATGTTTCTCGGCCTCCACTTTATGAAGGCCTTTCTCGGTGTGGAATTCGAAGGGCTGGTCGCGCTGCAACAGGTCGATCAGTTCATCGTAGAAGATGTGCCAACTGTCATCCGCTGGGCCAAGCGCCTGTTTTGTTCCTCCGAAGCTTAGTATCTCCTGCTCGCATTGTGCGAGAATCGGGGCTCGTTCGCGTGTCAGAAATTCATATAACATGGCGCTACCTCTCCTTTCTTTCGATAGACGTTGTCAGTGGGAACCATACACCGGAAACCGCATCAGGCGTGAAGGCGTGAAGGCGTGAAGGCGTGAAGGCGTGAAGGCGTGAAGGCGTGAAGGCGTGAAGGCGTAAAGGCGTGAAGGCGTAAAGGCGTAAAATGAAACATAATTGGATTCCTCCGTCACAACCGAACCTCATCGGTTCCGCATTCATTCCTTCCTGTTGCACGAATTCTCGCTTTCGCGGAGAATCATAAGTTGGCCTCAAGCAGGCTTCGGGAAAGGCCCTCTCGTTATTATTCCGAGACCGCCTCGCCGGGCGCGGGAGTGGTTGGAAATGCAAAAAGGTCCCTCGCCTCATTTGCTTCCTGGAGTTGCTTCTTGGAACCCGAGGCCATAATCGAATCCCACGCAATACGGCGGCTTGCCGCATCGAACAAATGAAAGTCCGAGCTTCGAAGCCGCTTGAGTGCGCTGGAGATCGAAATGTACGGTTGAAATGCCATGAGAAGATTTCAAAACACGCTCCCGCCGAGATTGGTTACTTTACGCGCGAAGCATCCTCGGCGATGCGGGCGTCCAGCATCCTCGGCCATGCTGGTTCAAATAAAACAATTCAATTCAAATAAAATAATTTCGGACTGAATGCGTCCAGAGCGGCTTAAATTCAATGATTTGTGGAGTTGGCACGGCGTTGCGTATAGTCGAGGCAGAAGTGGCTAATCCTGAAGATCGAATACATCGCAATAAAGCCGGTACACTGAAAACGACTCGACCTTTAGAACCCCATTCGGGAATGTGTGAATGATGTAACTTTTATCCAAAGTTATGTAACACTTTTCGAAGGTAGCGGCCACCTTTTTGTATCGAATTTATGTGAGCAACGAACCAACGTTGTTCCTTACACGCAAAGACGCTGTTCGAGCCGAACCGACCGGAATTAACCGGATGAACGATCATCCGGACTCTCGTCCCTTCCCCTTCTACTAAGCCTTACTTGTAAACCGCCGTGCCATCGAAAGCACGGTCCATCGACTGCGGATTCAAACTTGCAGTGCTCATTCATTCATAAAAAACAACCATCGTGAAAAATCAAAAACTAAAATATCGCAGCCTCGTGCTGCTTGCTTTCGGTATTATCGCGCTCGCAAGTCCGAGTGCCAAGGCCCAATCCGTAGCGGGCCGCATTGCCTTCGGCTTCGATGCCGGCGGCAATAAGTATTACGGGAATTATACGGATTCGCGCTTCAACTTCCAGGGCGATGCATTTATCCGTTGGAACATCCTGGACTGGTTTTCCCTTGTCGGCTCCTACAATGGCGGCGTATTGGGGTGGAAGACCACGCAAGCCATGATCGACAATGAGAACCGCATGTTCCCTACCAGCTCGGGCAGCGACGGAAGCCCGCTCGGCTCGATCAACCACACCCGCGAGGGCGGCTGGGACTTGATGGCGTCGTTCAATGTCTTTCCAGCTCAGACGTTCGTTCCCTATTTCACGGCCGGCATCGAAGCGCTCAACTTCGAGCCGGACAATGCAACGCCGTCGCCATTAAAAGGCAACGCGGTCAATGCGTATAGCAAAAACGTCCTTGGCGGTGCGATGGGCGTCGGGTTCGAAATGTATTTAACC
>Ga0307373_10012746_pt1 | contig 11888 bp, 12 predicted proteins | sample OX2MG_FD_202534 | JGI IMG/M metagenome (GOLD analysis project Ga0307373, IMG submission 202534) | Soil microbial communities from Risofladan, Vaasa, Finland - OX-2 | ecosystem: Environmental > Terrestrial > Soil > Coastal area > Acid sulfate soil | place: Finland: Risofladan, Vaasa | collected...
TGGCGCTGCTGATGCCCGCGATCGGAGCCTCGCCGGCGGCATAGATATCCATAAGCCAGACCTGGTCGGCGAGCGCCAGCACCCGCCCAAACTCGCCGTGCAGGTGATAGGTGCGGCTGTAGCGGTGCGGCTGGAAGATCATCAGCACCCGCCCGTCCGGATACGCCTGCCGCGCCGCGGCAATCGTCGCCGCCAGTTCCGTGGGGTGATGGCCGTAATCGTCGACCACGGTCACCCCGCCCACCGTCCCGCGCACCTGGAAGCGCCGGTCCACACCCTCGAAGCTGGCAATGGCGGTGCGGATCAGCTCCAGGTCCCGGCCCAGCAGCAGTCCGGTGGCGATGGCGGCGGTGGCGTCCAGCACGTTGTGCAGGCCGGGGCGTTGCAGGCGGAATTGCCCCAGATCGGCGCCGGCGGTCTCGCGGCCGAATGAATGCGCCGCCGCCGGCGTTTGGTGCAAGCGGAACCGCGTCTCCCGCCCGGCGAACTCCACCGCCTCGATGCGCAGGTCGTTGCCCGCGTCGGTACCGTAGCTCAGCGTCCGGCGGCGGATGCGGGGCAGGATGGCGCGCGTCATCTCGTCATCGCCACCCACCAGCACGGTGCCGTAGAACGGCACGCGGTTGGCAAACTCCACAAACGCATTCTGGATGTCGTCGATGCCGCTATAGCAATCCAGGTGCTCCCGGTCGAGGTTGGTGATGACGGCGATGATGGGCGCCAGCTTTAGAAACGAGCGGTCGCTCTCATCGGCTTCGGCGACCAGGTACTGGGTCGAGCCCAGGCGGGCGTTGGAGCCGATCGAGTCCAGGCGTCCACCGACCACAACGGTGGGATCGAGGCCGACGCCGGCGAGCACGGTGGCGATCATCGAAGTCGTGGTGGTCTTGCCGTGCATGCCGGCGACGGCGATGCCGAACTTGAGCCGCATCAATTCGGCCAGCATCTCCGCCCGTGGAATGACGGGAATCTGCCGTGCCCGCGCCGCCACCACCTCGGGATTGTCCTCGGCCACGGCGCTGGAGGTGACCACGACCTCGGCGTCGCCTAGATTGCCAGCGGCATGCCCGATGTGGATGCGGGCGCCGAGCTGGGCCAGGCGCGCGGTGAGCGGCGAAGGCCGGAGATCGGAGCCGGAAACCGGCCAGCCTTGCACCAGCAGGACCTCGGCGATGCCGCTCATCCCGATCCCGCCAATGCCCACAAAATGTACCCGGAAAACCCGCGAAAGCATACGCTGCAACAACAATAAACGATGCCGCCCCGGGGCGGGGAAAAAACCGCGGCGCTGGGGCGGCCCAGCGGCCGCCGCCGCCCCAGCGACCAGCGGTACGACCAGCGGTACAATGAGCGTTCCATGCGCCCAGCTATTTTTTTCGACCGTGACGGCACATTGAACGAGGAGGTGGGCTACGCCGGCCGTCCCGAGCAGTTTCATATGCTCCCCATGGCCGCCGCCGCCGTGCGGCGGGTCAACGAGGCGGGCTGGGCAGCGGTGGTGGTCACCAATCAAGCGGGGGTGGCGCGGGGGTTTTATACCGAGGCCGATGTGGCCATTCTGCACCGCATGCTGGCCGCGCACCTCGCCGCCGCCGGCGCCCATTTGGACGGCATCTACTACTGCCCCCACCATCCGCGCGGCTCCGTCCCCGCCTACAGCGGTGCCTGCGGCTGCCGTAAGCCGGAGCCGGGCCTGCTGCTGCGCGCGGCGCGCGAGTTGGACCTGGACCTGACCGCCTCCTGGGTCATCGGCGACCGCTGGCACGATCTCGCTTGCGCTCAAGCCGTGGGCGGGCGCGGCGTGCTGGTGCGCACCGGCTACGGCGCGGCCGCGCTGGCCGAACCCGAGGCCGCCGCGCCCCATCACGCCGTCCCCGAGTATGTTGCCGACGATGTGGCCGCCGCCGTCGAATGGATCTTTACAGCGGCCACGATGGCGACGACTTCATGAGCCTGCGAGAGTATATCCACCGATTTCCGCAACTCCGGGTGGTGATGTGGGGCGATCTGGTCGCCGATGAGTTTATCGATGGCGAGATCGCCCGCGTGTCGCGCGAGGCGCCGGTATTAATCCTCAAGCGCCGGGGACGGAGTCTGGCCGCCGGCGGGGGCGCCAACGCTGCCGTGAATCTCGCCGCGCTGGGGGTGCAGGTGCGCCTGGTGGGAGCGCTGGGCGCCGATGAGTCCGGCCAGGAGCTGAGGGAGATTTTCCTGCGCCACGGCATCGACATCACCGGCGTGCTCACCGTCCCGGGTTACGTGACGCCGGTGAAAACCCGCATCCTGGCCCACCATGCCCACACCAAGCCGCAGCAAGTCGTGCGCTTGGATCGGGAGCCGGAGGCGCTGGGGCCAGGCGTGCAGCAGCGGCTCCGCCGCGCCGCCGCCGCCGCCGTGCGGGGCGCGGCGGCCTTGTTGATATCCGATTACGGCTATGGCGCGGTCACCCCCGCCGCCGCCGCCGCCGTCCGCGAGCGCATGCCGGCGCCGGCGCTGGTCAGCGCCGATGCCCGCTATCAAATCGCCGCCTATCGCGGCCTCTCCGCCGCCACCCCCAACGAGAGTGAACTGGAAGCGGCTTGCGGGATCAGCCTTGGTAGTATCGCCAGTATCGCCAGTATCGCCGGCAGCAGCGCGGGCAGCCGCACGGCGCTCGAACGCGCCGGCCGCCGCTTGCGCCAGCGCCTGGGGTGTGAGCATTTACTCGTTACCCGCGGCCGCGATGGCATGGCGCTGTTCGAGCCTCGTCGTCCCACCCGCCACCTCGCCGTTCACGGCAGCCAGCAGGCGCTCGATGTCACCGGCGCCGGCGACACCGTGATTGCCACCTTTACGGCTGCCCTGGCGGCGGGGGCGTCGGGCGCCGACGCGGCGATGCTCGCCAACGTGGCCGGCGGCCTGGTGGTGATGAAGCCGGGCACGGCCACCATCACCGCCGCCGAACTCGAGGCGGCTCTCGACTGATGGCCTCCTACGTCGACAAGATCGTTGACCGCGGCGCACTATTGATGCGCGCCCGCGCTTGGCGCGCGCGCGGGGAAACCCGCGGGGCATCCATAGTCCTCGCCAACGGCTGCTTTGACGTGCTCCATGCCGGCCACGTCCGTTACCTGCGCGCCGCCGCCCAACTCGCCGGCAAGCTCGTCGTCGCCGTCAACGCCGATGCCAGCACCCGCCAGCTCAAAGGCCCGGGCCGGCCCATCCTGCCCGAGCAGGCTCGCGCGGAACTGGTGGCCGCACTGGCGGGCGTGGCGGCGGTGACGATTTTCCCCGAGCTCACCGTCGAGCCGCTGCTGCGCGCGCTGCGGCCCGATATCCACGCCAAGGGCACCGATTACACCCCCGAATCCGTGCCCGAAGCGGCGCTGGCGCGGGAACTGGGCATCGCCATCCACATCGTGGGAGATCCTAAGCACCACGCCACCCGGGACCTATTTGCCCGTATTCGGGAAGAACGGCGATACTGAGGCATTACAGAGGCACCAGTGGCGGATCCCCAACGCATCCTTTTGGTCAAGCTCAGCAGTCTCGGCGACATCGTGCACGCGCTGCCGGTGCCAGTGAGCTTGCGCGCCACCTATCCTGGAGCGCGTATTGCTTGGGCGATTGAGAAAAAGTGGCTGCCGCTTGTCGCCCGGCATCCGGATGTGGATGATTTCATCCTGATCGATACGATGGAGGCGCGCCACCGGCCGCACCGCTTGGCGGGGCTCCGCGACGGACTGCGGGCCGTGCGCGCCTTCCACGCCGACTGCGCCATCGATCTGCAGGGCACGGTGAAGTCGGCGGTGATCACGGCCTGGAGTGGCGCCCCGCTGCGCATCGGCTTCGCCCGTTCCGCGCGCCGCGAAGGGCTGGCGGGCTGGGCTTATACCCGGCGCGTCGCGCCTCACGCCGCCCATGTGGTCGAGCAGATGCTGGAACTCGCCGCCGCGGTACCTGCCAGCGAGGCCTCGCGGACGCCGTTCCAGCGACGCTTGGAGTTTCCGTTCCCCGTGCCCAGCGCCGTGCAGCGCTCGGTGGACAATTGGATCGCCACCAACCAGCTCGGGCAGTTTGCCTTCTTCTCCCCTGGCGGCGGCTGGGCCTCGAAGCGCTGGCCCAGCGACCAGTACGCCGCCCTGGCCGAGAAGCTCGGGCGCGATTATGGCCTGACGGTGGTGATGAACCGCGGACCGGACGAGCGCGATATGGACAACGCCTACCGGCGCGCCAATGCCATCCGCGCCCGCCTGTTTTCTGGCGATGTGGAACATCTGGCGGCGGTGCTGACGCGGGCACGCTTGGCGGTGGGCGGCGATACCGGACCACTGCAGTTGGCGGCGGCGTTGGCAGTACCCACGGTGGCGCTGTTCGGCCCCACCGATCCGGCGCGCAATGGGCCGTACTCGGAGTTGTGTACCGTGATTCGCAAAACCGGCGCCACCACCTACCGCCGTGGCAACGCCTTTTCGCCGGCCATGCTGGCGATTACCCCGGACGAGGTCGCCGCCGCCTGCGGACAGCTGCTCAACCGCGATCGGCTTGCGACGGAGTCGGCTCAGTGAGCACCGGAATTCAGCGTTGGCGCGTACCGCTGGGGTTTGCGGCCGCGGCCGTGCTTATCATCACCGCCCGCCCGCACCTAATGAGCTTGCTCGTTGGTCTGCCACTCGCCGTGCTGGGCTTGGCCGTGCGCGCCTCCGCCGCCGGCCATATCCGCAAAAACGAGGTCCTCGCCACCACTGGCCCCTACCGCTTTACCCGCAACCCACTCTATCTGGGCAGCGCCATCCTGGCCTTGGGATTGGTAGTCGCGGCAGACTCTTGGCTGCTGGCGGTAATTGCGCTGGCCATGCTGATCGGCGTGTACCTGCCGGTGATCCGCAGGGAAGAGCAGTATCTCTCGCAGCGCTTCGGCGCCGACTTCGACGCCTATGCCGCCCGCGTGCCCCGGCTGTGGCCGCGGTGGCCGTGGCACGCCTCGCGCCGCCCCTCGGAGGCAACTTGGAGATGCCACGAGCAGAGCGGGGCGACGAGCGGCAGTGCCGCTCGTGCGCCGTCAGTCGAAGCCCGCCCACAAGCGACCAGCGGGAGCGACCCAGCAAAACGTGGCGAGCCACCGGCCGGTAAGCGCTTTTCCTTGGATCTCTATCTCAAACACCGCGAATACCACGCCCTGCTCGGCTTCCTGGTGATCGCCCTGGTGCTCATCGCCAAATGGTGGCTGGCGCCCATCGCCGCGCCCGGCCTGGCCGGAGGGCTAGCCGGATGGTAACCGCCGGGTGGTAGCCGTCGGCCGCCTGGGGCTGGCGCTGTTGGTGGCCGCGCTGCCGGGCTTCTCCCCTCCCCCGCCGGCGCCCGCACCGCCTGCAGGCGTGCTGCACTACGAGGCCCACTGGCGCCTGCTGCCCGCCGCCACCGCCACCTTGGCTTGGACCGACAGCGGCGGCCTCCGCCAAATTCAGTTCACCGCCGATGCCTACCCGCTGGTGGGCTTGTTCTATCCCATCCGCGACCGCATGACGTCCTGGTATAACCCCGGCTCGCTCTGCACCACCGCCGTCGATAACGACACTGTCGAGGGCCGCCGTCATCGCCAGACCCGCATCCAATATCTCCCCGCCGAGCATCGGCTGATCCTCGATGAAACCAACCCCGCCGAGCAGCCGCCTGCGACCAAACACGAAGTCAAACCCATCCCGGGATGTGTGCTCGACCTGTTCAGCGCCCTCGACTACGCCCGCGCCGAGCCGCTGCACGTTGGCGACGTCTACACCTTTCCCGTCAACGAAGGCGGCGCCACCACCAACGTCCGCCTCACCGTGGACTTGAAGGAAACCGTCACCACCCCCGCCGGCCGCTTCACTACCGTGCGCACCGAACCCACCGTCTTCGGCAACTCCGTTTTCCAACGCCCCGGCACAATGTGGGTCTGGTTCAGCGACGACGCCCGCCACCTCCCCGTGCAAGTCGAGGCCAAGGTGAGCTGGGGCACCATCCTGGTGCAGTTGACCAACTGAGGTGCCCGTCCAGCCGAGGCCGCTTGGAGAGGCCACAAGCAGCGTGGGGCGACGAGCGGTAGTGCCGCTCGTGCGCCGCCAGTCGACGTCCGCCCACAAGCGACCAGCATCGGGGTCCCCAGCGCGCAGCGCAGGGGTGGCAGCGGGAGCTACCCAACGAAAAGTGGCGAGCCCCTGGGGAAGCGGTCAGGGGTGAAGATCGTGGGCCAGGGTGGACAGCCGTTTGTGCAGATTGCCGGTCCAATACAGGGACACGTAGGAATAGCTTTCGGGCTGGCCGGCGAAGCTATGGCCGAGGGCGAAAAGGATCTGGAAGTCGGGGTTCGGAGTGGGTGTGATCGCGCCGCCGAAGTCGAACATGGCAGCGTAGCGGGCGGTGGGGTCGGTGGTCTGCCGGCCGTGGGCGAAGATCTCGCCGCCCAGCGTGAGCCGGTCGCTCAGGTCGCGCGTGACCAAGGTGCCGCCAAACGGGCTGTTGAGCGCCCCGGGGATGTTGTGGTTCAGGGTCTCGCCGCCGCCGGCGTCGATGGTCCAGGGGCCGAGGGATTTTTGCGTGTAGAGGGGCAGTTTCCAGGAAAACCCGCCGGCGCCCAGACCGAGGTTGGCGTTGCCGGTCGGGATTTCGGTCATCACGAAAGTCCCCAGCATGGGGTGGTGTTTGGTCTCCTGAATGAACCGGTACTGGAGGCCGAATTCGCTGTCTTCGACGCCAAAGCGGGTGGGGCCGCCAGTGGGCAGCGTCGCCCCGGCTGGCACGATGAAGTGGAACATGACGTTGCGCACGCCGCTGTAGTTGAACTCGATGGCGGGCCCGGCGGTGTTGACGACGCCGGGGCCGGAGGTGGCGCCGCCCCAGAGGTAGAACTCGAAATTCTGGTAGGGGATCACATCCGGATCATCGAGTTGGAACGGGGGGCCGGCCAAGAGCGGACGGACGGCCACCAACAGGGAAAAGGCGAGCAGCAGGGTGTGACGCTTTGCCATGGGCGAATGGTTTTGAGGATGGCGTTTACAGCGGAATGTTGCCGTGTTTTTTGGCGGGGTTGACGGCGCGTTTGGTGCGCAGCATCTCGAGCGCACGGATGAGCCGGGCCCGCGTTTCGCGGGGGCGGATGACGGCGTCAATGTAGCCGCGCTCGGCGGCGGGGTAGGGGGAGGCGAAGCGCTCGCGGAACTCGGCGGCACGCGCGCGGCGCAGCGCGTCAGGGTCGGGGGCAGACGTCAGCTCCCGCCGCCAGATCACATTCACCGCCGCTTCGGCGCCCATCACCGCCAATTCCGCCGTCGGCCAGGCGTAGTTGACGTCGGTGCGCAGGTGCTTCGACGACATCACGCAGTACGCCCCGCCATAAGCCTTCCGGGTAATCACGGTGAGCTTGGGGACGGTGGCTTCGGCGAAGGCGAACAGCAGCTTGGCGCCGTGGCGGATGATGCCGCCCCACTCCTGTTGCGTGCCGGGCAAAAAACCGGGCACGTCCTCGAAGGTGATCAGTGGAATGTTGAAGGCGTCGCAGAAGCGTACAAACCGTGCCCCTTTAACGCTGGCGTTGATGTCGAGCACCCCCGCCAGGTGCAGTGGCTGGTTCGCCACCATGCCCACGCTGCGCCCGTTGAGGCGTGCAAAGCCCACCACCAGGTTGGGCGCGAAGTGCTCGTGCACCTCAAAGAAATACCGGTCGTCGGCCACCGCCCGGATCACCGCGCGCATGTCATAGGCCTGATCGCTGGCCGCCGGTACTATCGTGTCCAACTCGGGAACGACGCGGTCGGGAGCATCGGCGCTGGGATGGGGCGGGGCATCGTCCAGATTGTTGGAAGGCAAGAAGCTCAACAACTCGCGGATCATGGCCAGACACTGGGCGTCGTCGGCGGCGATGAAGTGGGCGACGCCGCTGGTCTGGTTATGTGTCATGGCCCCGCCCAGGTCCTCCTTGCTGACCTCCTCGTGGGTGACCGCCTTGATGACATCCGGCCCGGTGACGAACATGTGCGCGGTGTGGTTCACCATCAGCACGAAATCCGTAATGGCAGGTGAGTACACGGCGCCGCCGGCGCATGGGCCCATGATGGCGGAAATTTGTGGCACTACGCCGCTGGCCAGCGTGTTGCGCAGAAAGATGTCGGCGTAGCCGGCGAGCGAGGCGACGCCCTCCTGAATTCGTGCCCCGCCGCTGTCGTTCAGGCCAATGATGGGCGCGCCGACGCGCATTGCCTGATCCATGATCTTACAAATCTTGGCGGCGTTAGCCTCCGAGAGCGCGCCCCCGAAGACAGTGAAGTCCTGGGCGAAAACGAAGACCGTCCGCCCCTCGACCGTGCCGTGGCCGGTGACCAGGCCATCGCCGGGCACGCGCTGCGCGCCCATGCCAAAGTCCTCATTGCGGTGGACGACAAGCTGATCGAACTCCTCGAAGCTGCCGGCGTCGAGGAGCAGTTCGACCCGTTCCCGGGCGAGCAGCTTGCCTTGCCGGTGTTGGCGTTCGCGGCGCTCGGGGCCGCCACCGGCGGCGGCGCGACGTTCGCGACCTTGCAGTTCTTGGGCGGGATCGGGCAGCAGATCGGGCGGCATAGGTCCCATCCTGCCACAGCCGAAGGAAATGGATGGATTTATGAAAAACGGGAAGCGCCGGCCGGGGTATTAGAAAATGCAATAATTCATGCTACAATTGTCCCATTAAAGTAATTGGCGCTCCTGATTTTGAGCGCGGTTTTATAGGTTTTGAATGTGTTCACGCACACCGGAGAGGCCCACCCATGACCAAACCCTCCCGACTGACTCGTTACAACCTCATTCCCCAGGGCAACCGGGTGATCGTCTGTGAAGGCAATATTCGCCTGGGGTTGGTGGATTCCGTTAGGTTGGACGATTACGTCCGCGAGAATGGCCGCAAGGCGCCGCATGATGACGACGTGCAATGGGCGCTGAAGCACGCGTTGCTGGCGCGCTACCGGATCTTCCACAAGCCGTTGTCCTCGCGCGAGCTGGAAACCGCCGCTGCGCTGGACGACTAATCCCCTAATCCTCATCGCTTTCAGCGCGGTGCTGGGCCTCGATGGCGTCGAGCACCTCGTCGCGCTTGGCGCTGGCCGTCAGCCAGAGGCCGCGCAGTTGCTCCGCCTCCTCGGGGTAGCGCACCGCGATGCGGTTCAGGGCACGCTCGGCGACCTCCTGGTTTGGGGCGGGCGAGTTGAGCTGTCCGCGCAACTCACCTACCCCCAGCAAGAACGTCTCATCGTTGCTTAATCGTCCGCCGTTCATAACGACTCCGGCTTTATTGTATCGTCACTGCGAGGCAGCTTGGAAGCGCCCCAATGCAACGCGCAGCGGTGGCAGCCGGAGCGACCCCGCGAAAAGTGGCGAGCCACCGCCCGACCGATGGCTTCCACAACTTCGAAACCTAGCGTCTGCGCGTTAAGGTGCTATGCGGGTGAACCGGTCCGGGTTGCGGACCCTCCCCCGTTGTTGGCGTAGAGCCGCGTAGAGCCCAGTGGTCGGGGCGCCCGGATTTGAACCGGGGACCACCTGCGCCCAAGGCAGGTGCGCTACCAGGCTGCGCTACGCCCCGCAAAACTATTCTAGCCCAAGCGGCGCGGTCGGCGGCGGCGGTTCCGCTCTCGCGCGCCAGCTTGGAAGCGCCACGAGCAGCGTGGGCGCCCGCTGCGCCCGCCCTCAAGCGACCAGCGGCGCGACCCAGCGCAAGGTGCCGAGCCACAAGTGGGAGCCACCGGTAGGGCCGGGAGCGGATTTACTTTTTCCCCGCATGGGGCCCATAACACGTTAAAGTGTATTAGGTCGAGCCGGGAGGGGGCCCCCGGTAGACCGAGAAACCCGTATCAAGGAGAGCAAGGAGAGCAATGTCAACGCTCAGTAAAGCCATCGATGATTTGGAAGAGCAGAAACGCCGTATCGACTCCGCGCTGCGTATTCTTCGGGAGTTGAATCAGAACGGCCATAGCACGGCCAGCAGCACGCGCAACCTCTCGGTCGAGGGCCGCCAGCGTATTGCCGAGGCGCAGAAACGGCGCTGGGCGCGCGTGCGGGCGCAGAAGAAGACCAAGAAGTAACCTGCCGCGGCAGCCCGCCACGAGTGACCATCTGGAGCGACTCAGCGAAAAGTGGCGGGCCACCAGACCGCGGTTATTTTCCGCCCTGGACTCCCACTAACTCAGCCTGCAGCATCTCGTCCAGCGTCTCCCGCTGGCGGATGAGCCGCGCCCGTCCGCCCATGATAGCGACCTCGGCGGGGCGCGGGCGGGCGTTGTAGTTCGAGCTGAGGACAAACCCATAGGCGCCCGCGTCGAGGATGGCGAGGCCATCGCCCGCCGCAACCGGGGCCAGCGCGCGGCCGTGGGCGAAGGTATCCCCGCTCTCACAGATGGGGCCGACAATGTCGGCGGGAGCGGCCGCGCCGCGCCGGCGGCGCAGCGGAACGATCTCATGATGGGCGCCGTAGAGGCTGGGGCGGATGAGGTCGTTGAAGCCGGCATCGGTGATGACGAAGCGCTTGGCCGCGTTTTCCTTGACGTAGAGCACGCGCGTCAGCAGCACGCCGGCGGCGGCGACCAGGCGCCGGCCAGGTTCGACGATGAGCAGCCGTGCGCGGCCGCTGCCGCGCGGGCGCAGGCTGCGCAAGCCGCGCCGTAGGGCGGCGGCGTAGGCGGCGAGGGAGGGCGGCCGCTGCCCGCTTTGATAGCTAATCCCCAGGCCGCCGCCCACGTCCACCAGGCGTAGATGGGCGCCGGTGGCCGCTTCCACCTCCAGCGTCAGCCGCGCCAGGCGCTCGGCCGCGCGCTCGAACGGCGCCGTTTCCAGAATCTGCGAGCCGATATGACAACTGATGCCGACGGGCTCCAGCCAGCGGCTGCGATAAGCGAGGTAGAGGCGGCGCGCGGTGGCGGCCTCGACGCCAAACTTGTGCTGGCGCAAGCCGGTGGCGATGTGGGGGTGGGTGGCGGCCGGGATATTGGGGTTGACGCGGATGCCATAGCGGGCCGGGCGCCGCAGCCGTGCCGCGCGCGCGCCCAGCAGCTCCAGCTCCGGCTCACTCTCCACGTTGAACATCAGAATACCTGCGCGCAGCGCGGCGTCCATCTCCTCGGCCGTTTTGCCCACGCCGCTGAAGACCACGCGGTCGGCGCGCGCCCCGGCGCGCAGCACCCGCTCCAACTCGCCGCCCGAGACCACGTCGAAGCCGCTGCCCCAAGCCGCCAACTGGGCCAGCAGCGCCAGGTTGCCGTTGGCTTTGACGGCGGCGCAGATCAGGTGCGGCGCCGGCGCCAGCGCGTGGGCATAGCCGTCGAGGGCGGTGTGCACGGCCTCGAAATCGTAGACATAGAGGGGCGTGCCAAAGCGCTCGGCCAACTGCTCCAGGCGCACGCCATCCACCGATAACTCTCCCTGCCGATACACAAAGGTCCGCGTCATATTTCTTGTTTGGGGTTCAGGGCCGCCGCGCCGCCTTCAACACCACCACCGTGCGGTCGTCGGTCGCCGCCAGGCCCGCGCCGAAACTTTCGACGTCGTCGAAAATCGCCGCCGCCATCGCCTCCGGCCCGGCCTCGCGGCAACCGCGCAGCAGCTGTTCCAGCCGCGTCCGGCCATACTCCTCGCCGCCCGCATTCATAAACTCGGTGATGCCGTCGCTGACGAACACCACCGCGTCGCCCGGCTTCGGGCGCAGCGTGATCTCCTCGTAGCGGGAGCCGTCCAGCATGCCCAGCGGCACGCCCGCGGCGGGAACGATGTGGCAGCCGGTGGCGGTCACGTGAATGGGGTAGGGAAGTCCCGAGTTGGCGATGTGCAACCGCCCGCTGCGCTCCGACCAGAGGGCGTAGATCAAGGTCATGTACTGTGACTCGACGCGCCTCTCCAATAAGATTTGATTG
>Ga0307373_10012749_pt1 | contig 11887 bp, 7 predicted proteins | sample OX2MG_FD_202534 | JGI IMG/M metagenome (GOLD analysis project Ga0307373, IMG submission 202534) | Soil microbial communities from Risofladan, Vaasa, Finland - OX-2 | ecosystem: Environmental > Terrestrial > Soil > Coastal area > Acid sulfate soil | place: Finland: Risofladan, Vaasa | collected...
ACGGCCGCCATCCGACCGCATGAGACTCCTCAGCTACAACATTCACAAGGGCATTGGCGGGCGCGATCGGCGCTATCGGATCGAACGGGTCATCGAGGTCATCGAGCTGGAAAACCCCGATCTCTTCTGCCTGCAAGAGGTGGCGCAGCACTCACGCCGGGCCCGGCGACAGGACCAGCCACGGCTATTGGCCGAGTTCTTTCGTGCCGCGGCACACCTCTACCAGCGCAACGTCCACTACTTGCGAGGCGGCTACGGTAACCTGCTTCTGTCGCGCTGGCCATTGGCGAGCCACCACCACATTTCGCTGCGGTTCAACGGTAAGAAGACGCGCGGAGCGCAATTGGCCGAAGTGCAAACGCCCGAGGGAACCATGCGGCTCGTCAACTGGCACTTGGGGTTGGGCGAGAGCGAACGGCACTGGCAGGCGCGACACCTGCTCGAGCACCCGTTTATTCGCGAATCGCCGGATGTACCGACTTTGATCGCGGGCGACACAAACGATTGGCGAAACACGCTCTTCGGCGGCCCACTTGCCGGACATGGTTTTCACTCGGCCACATCGCCCCCTTCGCGATACCGCACGTTCCCGGCTTGGCTGGCATTGGGATCGCTCGACAAGGCGTTTCATCGCGGCATCGTCGTCCGGCACGCGCGCGTCGTCGCGACGCGGCTCGCCAAACAGGCCAGCGACCACCTGCCATTAGTGGTCGATTTTCATCTGAAGGAAGGATCTTGACCTCGTTGTAATGTCCAAGCAGACTGGAATTAAGTACTGCACGCGGCCGAGAATGAGGTTCCGCAACCAACATGGCTATTCGCTTTCTTTGCCCGTTAGGCCACCCGATCAAGGCGGCGGACCATCGCTCAGGCAAGAAGGGACGCTGCCCGATATGTCACCAGAAGATCATCGTACCGGTGCCCGATCCGGAACCGAGCGGTAGCGAGAAACGTTCGTGGGACGCGCCCGACCCACAGCGGATCGAAATCGACGACCATGCCTCGTCAAGCGCTCAGGTCTCCGGACGCCGAAAACGCAGGCACCGTTTGAAATCCCAGAGGTCCATCGTCGCCACTGAACTGTTGCTTGAATCGACGCCTGACCGTTCCGCGCCGCTGTTCCCCAAACTTGCGATCGACGACTCGGCGGCCCTGGCTCCGTTGCCGTCGCCATCACCGCCGCCGGCGGTGGTGGTTCCTCCGCCGGTGTCCGATCGGATCACGATACCGCCGAAACCATCGCCCGGCAGAAGCAGCCCCAAGCCCGAGCCGCCCCCGCGCTGGGTTGGCCGAATGAAAAGCGGTTACGATCACGTCTATCGCGCCGATGCGAAGCAAGTTGAAATGGTCTATTGGCTGGCGGCGATGCTTTTGTTCGCCGTGGTTTTCGGCGTCGCCCCGGCCCTGAGCCATTGGCAATTGGCCGCGGCGCCCGCCTGGGCGCGGATCGTGCTCTTGGTGGCCGCTGCCCAACTGGTTTACATTGCATGGCTGGTGCTGCTGCCCGATTGGAGCACCGTCCGGGTCGGCATGGTCCTTTTTGCAATGGTGGGGGCGGGCTACGCCGCGGCGATGGCGATGGTCGGCTCGATGTCCCAAGGCACGCCGCCCCTGTTGGGGTTGGCTCGCGCGGGCGCGTCGACCGCCGGCTGGTGCGGCGCCAACGTGGTGGTGATGGGATTGCTCAGCTTCGCCTGCGGCCGGCTCGCGACCCAATGGCGACGGGCCGATCGCGTCCAGCGGTCGGCGTCGTACCGTGGAGGGTGACTTGGGCGTCTTGGATCATGCTATGGCCCCTTGGAAACCTTTCCCACGTCATGGGATTGCCGAGAACCTGGTGATACTGAATGACGTAGCAGTGGTGAAGGGGACGACTCCGTAGAGACCGTGGGTGAATAGCATGTCGATGGCGTTGTTGGCCACCAACAGCCGCGTTTTGGGCACCAATACGATGTCGGAGTCGTTGAGCCAGATTTCGTCGGCGGGGCAGGGACGCTTGCCGTAGAGCGGCCCGCGCAGGTCGAGCATCGTGGCCATCAGCCGCCAGTCGTCGCCGCGGCGGAAAACGACCGTTTTCCAGAGGTTGCCCCCGTAGTTCCAGCCGCCGGCCAGGCTGATGGCCTGCATCGCCGTGGTGGGGCCCACCAGTTCGTAACGGCCTGGGAGCTTGACCTCGCCCAGGACGTAAACGTAACGAGGGGCGCGGGTGGCGAGCACCGGCGTCGCCTCCCAACCTTCGATTTGGGCGGTCGCGTAGCGCTCGTCAAGCTCGCGCTTCAGCTCGTCGAGCGTGAGCCCCTGGGCGGGCACCGAACCAACCAGCGGCAATTGGATCGTCCCTTCGGGCGTGACTTTTGCCCGCCGCGACTGGCCGCCGAAGCCCATGCGGCTGTCGACCGTCGCGCGCAGGTCTTCGAGCCTGGTGTTCACCTTCAGCGGCGTGACGGTGATCGCCGGCGTCTTGTAGAACTTCTTGTACCGCTCGTCAAGTTTCTGGCGAAGCTGGTCGACGCTGTGGTGCGTGGCACGGACCTGGCCGAGCAGGCGAAGCGTGATCGTTCCGTCGGGCTGAATCGTCAAATCGTTGTCGAGTTTTTCGTCGGTGAACGATTCGACGCGGATCTCATCGCCCACGTTGAGCTGGTAGGGACGCGAGGTCTCCTCCCGCGTCAGGCGGAAGACGAACTCCAATTCGTCGTCGACCCGCAACAGGTAGCTATCGACATGGGATGTACGGTGGTGGCCCACATATTCGCCCTGGGCGAAATTCTGCCAATTGATCGGCCGCGCGGCGCCCCAGCCCTGTTCGCCGCAGGTCCCATCGGCGCAATCGAGCCCCTTGATCGCGTACGGCGCGGCGGGGCCGAGTGCCTGGCAAAGCTGGATCGTCGAGGGCCCTGACGTCCGGTGTTCCGGGACACCGGGGACACGCGAATTGCGGTCGTAGGGTGGGACCAGCTCACTCAGAGGTGTACGCACTGGGCGGGTGCCGCTCCCAAGGCGAGCTGGTCCCACCCTAGGGAAAATGGGATGGCATTCCATCAATGGCCATGCACAGGTGGCACATCCGGCCAATGCGAGCCATAGCGCAAGGGCGCGCCGCGAAAAGACGCCATGTGCGAGATTCATCCAGAGATCCCCTCGTGTCGGATTATCTTCGAATGGGGCCGGGCTGGGCCGGGCTTTGGTTTCGGGCGCTGAAAGGCCACCAGCTTCGCGTGGCCGTCGGCACCGCTGTGTCCGGCGGTACCGAGGCGGGTTGCGCCGCAACCGGCCCGGTCGGCGTGGCCGCGGGACGCTGCAGGTCGGTGGTGGGCTTCGAGGTCCCGGCGAACGTGTCGGCGTCGACCCAGCGCACGTCGGACGACGATACCAGCTTACCGGCCTTGGCCGCGGCACTCTCTCGTTGGGCCGCCAGGGCCGCCTCGTTCTGCGCCAGCACGGCCAGTTCCGTTTCGCCCAGGTGGCGGTGGACGACCGCCAGGTTCTGCCAGATGGCCGAATACCCCGCGATCGACGCCCCGTGCCGCAATAGTTCGCGAGCCGTCTCATAGCGGCCGTAGCGGGCCGACAGCACCGCCAGCTCGTTGGCCGCCATGAAGTTGCCCGGATGGGTTTCGATCGCCGCCTGGTGAAAGACCATTGCCTTGGGTTCAGGAGCGACGACGTTTGGGAGCCCGTTGTCGGCCATGGTGCCGTAAACCTTGCCAAGTCCGTAGAGGGCCATCGAGCCCGCCTCTTCATGGCCCGCCGCCCGGCCCAGTTGTTCTTGGGCGTACGTGTAATAACGTTGTAAAGCGACCAAAGGCAGCAGCGATTCACCAGATGCCTTCTTGAGCACGGGCGTGCGATGGGCGCTGACGAGGATGCCGATGTCCAGATCGGCCTCGAGCCGCGAACCCAACGGGATGAAGTCCTCGGCTTCCTCGAGCGCGCCCAGTCCCACCGCCAGGGCCTGGCTGTGCTCACGGTTCCCGCTCTGCAAATCGAGCGCCTGCGTTATGGTCCTCAACGCCAACACGAACTCGGCGCGTGCCGAATAAAGCGCGCCACGCGCCGCCAGGCTGTAACCGTGGCGGACGTGGGCCTCGGCTTGCCGGGCCACGGCGTCCATCTCGCGCGGGCGGCTCGTCATCCGCTCGTCTGTCGGCCCAAGCGGTCCTCGCGGGCGCGCCTCGTGGCCGGTCTCGGCGAACGTGCCAGGGTTGTCGACCGTGGCTACGGCGTCGCTATCGGGTCCGACGAGGGCCGGCCCATTTCGAGTCGTCCCATCGGGCACAGGCCGCACGCCGCGGATGATCGAACGCGGCAGCGAGGCCATCGGCAGCGGGGTCTCGGACTGGGAGGCGGGAAGCGTCCGTGTGATCCCCGGCAGCCTTTCCAGCGGCGGAGGCGCGGGGAAACCAGCCGGTATGGTCTCGGTGGTCCGCTCAGCACCGGGGCGCCGCAAGCGTGGAACAGGGCAGGGCCGCAACGTCGCCGCGGGTTCGCTTGTCGCTGAAACCGTGGCCGGCGCGACTTGTCCCGGCAACGTCCCACTTACGGGGCCGCACCCGGCCAACAGGAGCGAGCATAACAGGGGCCGGGCCCATTGCGCCAAGCGGACACTAGTGCGGCGATGTGTCATTTCGTCAGTGACCGCTCGTGGTGTGCTCGCCACGTCCCACCGCATCCGAGCAGGGGACCTCGATACAAAAGCGATCGTCCAACGGGTAAGATCGCGCTGAGCGAAACCATGCTCACGTCCGCTACAACCCGACCTACCGCCCGAACAGGCGTCACAAACGGCGAGGTACTACTGCTCCAGGCGTCAGAAACGATACAGGTGGAAAAGTTTATCCCGTATCCTCGTTCCAATGCGGAATGTGGGAACGAGTGGAAACAGCAGACTTGACGGCGGAATTGACACGAACACCGTTACGCACCGGCCAGCGGAAAGGCGTTGAAGCCCGCCTCGCGGAGACGCTCGACGAAGCTGTCCGGCCCGTGCGTGCAGTAGATCTCGCGGGCGCCGACGCGCTCGACGGCGGCGAACAGCTCGTCATAATCGGCGTGGTCCGATAGTCCAATCGCGTGATCGACCCCCAGCCTCCGGCGCGTGCCGGCGTGCGCCGCCCAACCGGTCACGGCGATCGACACCGTGCGGCCGAGGCCAGGCAGGTGCCCCGGACGGTGGGTCGAAGGAGGCGTGACGACCGCGTGACCCTCCAAGGGCCGCCCGGCGTAGAGCGCGTAATGGCCCAGGTCGACGCCGCACGCCGTGTACACCTGGCTGACCTCGAACACATTGCGGTGTTGCAAAACCGGGATGCCGGCCGCGGCAAGCAGGCTGGTGACCTCCTGCCCTTTGCCCAAGGCGTAGGCTTGAATGACCGGGGTGACGCCGTCGGCCAAGGCCAAACGGCAGGCGCCGATCAGGCGCGCAATGCTTTCGGCGCGGGGCGGGTGGCGGTACCGCGGCTCGCCATAAGTGCTCTCAATGACCAGGACGTCGGCCCGCGGAAGTTCGGCGCGTTCGGCGGTGGCCGATTCGCCCAGCTTGAAGTCGCCCGTGTAGAGCAACGTCCGCCCCTCGTCCTCGGCCAAGAGCATCGCCGAACCAAGGCAATGCCCGGCCGGGTACGTCGTCAGTTTCAGTCCGCCCCATTCGATCGGCCGCCGGTAGGGGAGCTCGAACACGTCGCGGCGGCCGAGGCGCAGTTGATAGAGCCGGGCGGTTTCGGGCGTGCAGAGCGCGTACTGGTGCCGCGCCATGTGGTCGATGTGGGCGTGCGAGATGAACGCGCGAGGTTGCCTGCGGCGGAAGTCGATGGCCAGGTCGGCGCGAGTCAGCTTCAGTCCACGGTCGTAGTGAAACAATGCGGGTGACCAAGATGAAAGAGATCTGGACATACGCTACGGAACGCTCTCGTGGGGCAGGTTTTCAACCTGCCATGACGTTTTTATGGCAGGTTGGAAACCTGCCCCACGTTACTTTCCGGCAGGCGCCGCGATCTTTCCCGATGGGCTGAGGCCCGCCCGCTTCCAGACGGCGTCGAGCTTCTCAGCCGCGAGCTTGACGATCGAATCGCGCCGCATGCCGGCGAACCGGCTGGTATCGGGCGCGGGAGTGATCGGACCCTGATAACCCGCCTCGGCCAGCGTGACCAGCGCCGCGGCGCTGTCGATCACGCCCGTCTCGCCGGGCAAGCGGCGCGAGCTCAAGGGCGCGTTCTCGGGCGTGGCAATGGCTTCGGCCGCGTCGGCCAACTGCACGGTCACGATCTGGTCGGGCCTCAATTTGCTGCGCAGGGCGTCGAGCGAGCCGCCGCCGGCCCAGACTTGCCATAGGTCGAGCGATACGCCCACCTGACCCTTGCCAATGGTCCCCAGCAATACGAGCAGGGCGTCGAGACTGTGGATGAATTCGAAGTGCTTTCCCGCGCGGAAATCGGCCTGGGCCTGAAAGCCGACGCCGAGCCGCACGCCCATCGGCTCGAGCTTCTTGGCGATGTCGGCCAGCCGCTGGCGGTGAAACTCGAAGTTCTGGTGGTAAGGGCGCTCATCACAGGCCGGTTCGATGACCGTGACCGTTCGAGTGGCGCCGACCTCGACCGCCGGCGCTACCATGGCCGGAAGCTGTTCGAGTTCGTGCTTGAACGTGGCGTCGTCGGCGCTACAATCCAGCGGCAACGCGAAACTGCCGATCTTTAGCTTGGCGCTGTCCAAGAGCCGGCGGGCTTTTGGCAAACCATGTTCCTTGACCTGGAGCGCGAATTCAGCCAGGTTCAGGTCGACACTTCGAAATCCGAACGAAAGCGCCAGTTCGATGAGCTCACTTGGACCGGCAGAAGTGCCCAACGCTTCCGGACTCAGATTCTTGAACATCCACTCCTCCAGGGATTGACTTTGGCGGGAACCGCGGCGGCGGGCGATGTGCTCGCGGGCAAGCACATCCGCATTATGCCACATGGCCGCAAATCATCAAAGAGGGTAGAGGCGTGGGGATGAGGAGGTGAGGAGGTGAGGAGGTGAGGAGGTGAGGAGGTGAGGAGGTGAGGGGGTGAGGGGGTGAGGAGGTGAGGAGATGAAGAGGTAAGGGTTGCGGCAGGAGGTACCAAGGCGGCGCTACGGAAACTTACTACTCCGACAGCGATTTCGCCTTCTTCACCAGCTCGACGAAGGCGGCGCGGTGGCCGTTCGGGTCGGGCCCGAGGCCCTCGCCGGCCAGCTCCAATACGGCGGCGTAGGTCAAGTTTCCTTTGAACTCGGAATCGCGGAGCAATAGGCCGAATCCGGCCACGGCCGAGGCGAACTTGAAATCGGCGGTGGCCCGGGCGAAAGCATGCCCGGCGTCGCGGGCGGCCACCACCAACGGCTCGTGGCTCGTCTCGCCGTCGGGGTCCTTGTAGCGGAGCTTGAGAGTCAACAGCTCGCCTTCGGCGGCGGCCTCCGTCGGCGCGGCCGGCCGCTGGTACTTCAACTCGTCGATTTCGGGCGTTTCGACCGGCTCACCCGGCGGGACCAGCTCATAGAGCGCCGTGACCGTGTGCCCCGCGCCGATCTCACCCGCGTCCTTTTTGTCGTCGTTGAAGTCCTCCGCCCGCAGCATACGGTCTTCGTAGCCGATCAACCGGTAGGCGCCGACGGCCAGCGGATTGAACTCGAGTTGCAGCTTGACGTCCTTGGCGATCGTCACGAGCGTGCCGCCGGCTTGCTCGATGAGCAGCTTGCGGGCTTCCCGCTCGCCGTCGACGTAGCCGTAGTTGCCGTTTCCCTTGTCGGCTAGTTTCTCCATCATTTCGTCGTTGTGGTTGCCCATGCCGAAGCCGAGCACGGTAAGGAACACGCCCCCCTTAGCCCGCTCTTCGATGAGCCGCTCCAGGTCGGCATTGCTGGTCGTGCCGACGTTGAAATCGCCGTCGGTGCAGAGGACCACCCGGTTCGTGCCCCCCTTGATGAAGCTGGCCTGGGCCGTATCGTAGGCCAGGCGGATGCCGTCGCCGCCGTTGGTGCTGCCGCCGGCCTCCAGGGCGTCGAGTGAGGCGGCGATCTTCTCCTTCTGAAATCCCGAGGTCGAAGGGAGCACCAGCCCGGAGGCGGCGGCGTAGACGACGATCGCTACGCGGTCCTGCTCGCGCAGTTGCTCGACCAGCAGGTGCATCGCTCGGCGGACGCGGGGGAGCTTGTCGTCGGGCTGCATCGAGCCCGAGACATCGAGCAAAAACACCAGGTTGGCCGCGGGGCGTTCGTCGCGAGGAATTTCCTTGCCCTTAAGCCCGATGCGCAGCAGCCGGTGTTCAGGCTGCCAGGGGCAGGCGGCCACTTCGACGTGGGCCGAGAAGGGGACGTTGCCCTGCGGCGGCGCGTCGTCGTAGCTAAAATAGTTGACGAATTCCTCGATCCGCACCGCGTCGGGAGGCGGCAAACGGCCCTCTTGCTCGATGTACCGCCGCGTTTTGGCGTAGGACGCCGTATCGACGTCGATCGAGAACGTCGAGAGCGGGTTGTCGGTCACGTCGATGAACGGGTTTTCCATGATCCGGGCATAGCGGTCACGGTTGGCGTCGACCGTACGTTCCCGTTGGCAGATGTCGTCGCTGGTGATCTTGACGACCTCGTCCTTTATTACGTAACTGAGCTGCAATGGGCTGAGAATCAGATTCAAGGCACTCTTGAGTGAGATTTCCTGACTGAGGTCAATCGTCACGGGGGCGTGCAAGTCGACCCCTTCCTCAGCCAGCCCGCGCGGGTCGAGAATCATCGGGACCTGTGTGAGTTGAGAGAGCTTGCTGAGAACTTCATCCAGAGGAGCGTCGTGAAAGCCGAGTAAGATGGGCGTCTTAAGCCTATGCTCAATGACAAGTTCCCGCGACGGATGATTCTGTTCGCCCTCTAAAATCGGCGTCGTCTTAGTTTCCCACTCACGCTCCGAGCGCTTCATTCGGCCTTCGCGGATGAACTTCCTGCGTCGGATACTGAGGTTCTCCCATTCCTTGGCATTGCCGCCGAAAATGAAGGGAGTGTTGTCGTCAATTGGGATCGAGGACCGGTCGACCTCCGTCAGCGCCTGGTAAAAGCCCTGCTCCGTGTTGGCCCTGATTCCGATGACCTCTTCGTTGCGATTGACCATCTTGACCAGCAACCTGAGCTGCGCGACGATCGGCTCGTTGGGGGCTAGCTCGTAGGCCCGTTTGGCAATGACTTCCGCCTCCGCGTGCCGTTTCTCGTCCATCAGCGTATTGAACTCGTGAACCAGCTTGGCGAGCTTTTCCTGGACTCGGGTCCTTTCGGCGAGCGCGGCGTCGTTAGTCTCTGCTGATGTGTTCTCGTCCGCCGAATCATCGCTTCGATCCGAGGTGTGAGAACGATCAACCTTTCGTATGCCTGGCGTCTGCTGCGCATCTGTGGGAAAACCACCTCCGCTCTCGTCCTTGAAGGAGGCGATCGCGGCCTCAAGTTTTTCTTCGTTTATGACTTTCTGTTGACGAGTCACAATGTAGCCGGTGCTCGCTGACGTCACTGCAACCAGCAAGCTGGCCGCCAGCGCGAGCTTCAGCCGCGGGCGCAGGGCGAACCGCCGGGGCTGGGCGGCGGCGAGGATGCGCGCGGTCAGATCGGGCGGGCGCTTGCCGCCGACGACCTCGGCCAATGCCTGGTCGGTCCAGCGGTCTTCGAGTTCATCGCGTGGTTCGTCATGTTCGTTCATGGTTCTGTGCTCTGCTTGATTGCCACCAGCTTTTTAGAACCGTTCTGCCCTCAGCCCCAACGGGGCACGATTCCACAGCCTAGGGCGCAGCCCTCGTTGTTCTACACATCTTTGGCAGGGTCCGGATGTCGGTTTGCCCCGTTCACGGGGCTTCCGCGCAGCGGTATTCGGCCCGGCGTTTACGCCGGGTTTGCAAACCGCCCCAGTTGACTTTCTTCCAGCCCCGTTCACGGGGCTTCCAGGATGGCTTAAGCCAAGCAAATGGTAAGCCCCGTGAACGGGGCTGAATACACAGTAATGTGCTCCCGTTTTCCCCGGCATGAATGCCGGGGCTATGACCGCTTCGCGGGAGGCCCCGTGAACGGGGCGGTGCATCACTCGCGACTTGTGTAGAACAACGAAGGCTTACGCCCCAGGCTACACTCTGCCGTCCCTTCGGGACTGTGTGACACGATGACATGTCGTTCACCATCAATTTGACGAACGCGCAATCGGACATCGGTTCCTCATTCCCCGTCCATTCCCTTTTCTCTCTTCGCCTCCACGCACTTTCTCAGCACCTCTCTCGTCCGCCGCAACAGGCTCTTGACGCCGTCGTCGCTCATCTCCAACTCGCGGGCAATTTCGGCCCGCGAACGGTCGTGGCGATAGAACATCTCTACGGCCTGCCGCGCACGTCCCTCCAATGCCTCCACGCAGTCGCCAAGCGCGGCCAGGGCCGCGTCGGCGCGGTCGCTGCCCGATAGCCGCTCCCAAATCTCGTCGGCCAGGTCCAATTGCTCAATCGTCGGCTGCCTGCGCCGCTTGCGTGCCGACATCAGGAACATATTGCGCGCGACCGTGCGCAGGTAAGCCGCGGTCGCCGCCGTCGAATGTTCGACAAAGGGCTTGCGGAACACGGCCAGGAAAACGTCCTGCGTGAGGTCGTCGGCCAGTGTTTCGTTGGCCCCCAGGAAGCGCAGGTATCGCCAGACGCCAGCCTGGTGAGTCCGCACCAGGCCGGCCAGGTCGCCCGGACGCTTCTCGGTCGCGATGGCCATGCCCTTAGAGTGCCGGAAAATGGCTAAAGGGTGCAGGGAGAGTCATTCGTCACTGGTCATTTGTCATTGGTTCGGCAGCAGGCCGCCCACGGATTTTCGCAGTCCGCTGCCCCGCGACCCGCAACCCGCCTCAATCCAACCAATGACAAGTGACCATTGACCAATGACCAATGACCAATCACACGTTTTTGACCGCCCCGACCAACTGGGTTAGCGAGCTTTTGGCATCGCCGAACAACAGCGAACACTTGGGGTTGAAAAAAAGCTCGTTTTCGATGTTCGAGAAGCCGCGGCTCATGCTTCGCTTGAGCACGATGATCCGCTGGGCCTGATCGGCATTGAGGATGGGCATGCCAAAGATCGGACTGGAACGGTCGTTGCGGGCGGCGGGGTTGACGACGTCATTGGCCCCGATGATCAAGGCCACGTCCGCGCGCGGGAACTCGCCGTTGATGTCGTCCATGTCATAGAGCCGGTCGTAGGGCACGTTCGCCTCGGCCAAGAGCACGTTCATGTGCCCCGGCATCCGGCCGGCCACGGGATGGATGGCGTACTTCACCTCGCCCCCCTTCTTTTCGATCAGCTCGGCCAGCTCGCGCACCTGGTGCTGGCACTGGGCCACCGCCATGCCGTAGCCCGGCACGACGATCACCAGCCGAGCATAGGCCAATTGCAGCGCGGCGTCGTCGACCGAGATCGAGTTGACGGTCAACCCCTCGGTCGTGACGGCTTTGCCCGCCGTCGCGTCGCCGCCGCCAAAGGCGCCGAAGATCACGTTCGTGAACGAGCGGTTCATGGCTTTGCTCATCAAGATCGAGAGCAGAAAGCCGCTGGCGCCGTCCAACGCGCCGGCGATGATCAGCACGTTGTTCTGCAACGCGAAGCCGGTCGCCGACGAGGCCAGCCCGGCGTAGGAGTTCAACAGCGAAATCACCACCGGCATATCGGCCCCGCCGATGGGCAGCACGATCAGCACGCCCACCGCCAGGCCGAGCAGCGCCATCAAGTAAAAGGCCGTCGCGGTGATCCAGCCGTGCTCCGGGTCGTTCGGGTCGGGGTTGAAGATCAAGTAGACGAACAGCAGAAACGCGACCACGAACAGGCTGATATTGAAGGCGTTCTGGAATTTGTAAGTGATTGGCTGGCTGGGGACGAAGCC
>Ga0307373_10012750_pt1 | contig 11887 bp, 15 predicted proteins | sample OX2MG_FD_202534 | JGI IMG/M metagenome (GOLD analysis project Ga0307373, IMG submission 202534) | Soil microbial communities from Risofladan, Vaasa, Finland - OX-2 | ecosystem: Environmental > Terrestrial > Soil > Coastal area > Acid sulfate soil | place: Finland: Risofladan, Vaasa | collected...
ACCGAGAAGGGACGATCGGCCATCGCAGCACTGTTGGTCGCAAAGCAGGCCGACACGGCCAAACTGGCCCAACTCGCGGCATAAAATCTTCGCGGGCAACAAAGAAATAGAACGTTAGTAGTACGAATGGGGGCGGAGGAGAGGAGGAGAGGAAATGAGTTTTTTTCAGGCGGATGAATTCACTTTATTGAAAGTGAGGACGATCATGGACTATCTGAAAGCCACCGGCTTCCGCCTCGGCCTGCTCGTGAACTTCGGCAATCACCCCAAGTTGGACTACGAGCGGATCGCCCGTTGAGATCATCGATCCACGAACACGAGTCTGGCATTGAAGCAGGTGATTGAATCTTTTCGGCAAATCAGGATATTGCCCGCCAGCGTTACGCGAGGCCGAGGACCAAGACTCGGCCGTCGTAAGTCGGCACAAGGACCTTGCCTCCCACCGCGATCGGGCGGTTGAATTTTGGGTGCAAGAAACTCCATCCCCAGTCCTGGCTGTCCCACAGCGGCACGATCTCGCCGGAGCCATCCGTGAACTGGGCAAGGTTTGCGGCGTCGTAGGCGAGTAATCGGCCGTTGGTCAGCGTCATGTTGGCATCTCCATACGGGATCAGCGCCCAGACGACGCCGTCATCCCTTCCGTTGGCGGAGAGCGCGATGCTCCAGCCCGGCATGCCTCCCGGCGGGACGGGGGACTCCGCCGATGCCACCGCGGCGGAACAACCGAGGTACTTCGATGATTTGTCGGCGGCGAGCGACCAGCCTCGCAGGTTGCCGTTCTCGCCGCCGCAGAAGTGCATCGGGCCGTGCGCCGAGCTCAACCAGTAAACCGGGGTGCCGTGAAGGTGGTGAGTTCGATTCGCGGGCAACTGGTTGAGCGTCGCGGGGTTCGTGGTCGCCGGGTTGACGGCCGGATCGAAGTACGTGTAAAGAATGGGTGCGGCCGCCAGCCTGGCATAGTTCGCCGCGGCGGTTGCCGGGCTAAGATCGGCCGGTGCCGTTTCACCAGGATCACGCAGGTTGATGGTATACAGGATGCCATCCTTGCCGGACACCAACCCAATCCCCAACGACTCGATGAGGACGATGCCGCTGGCCCCCAAGTCCTGGTCGCCCCATGCGCCCCCCATATTCATTGCCTTGACGCCTCCTGGGGGTCGGTGTGCCGGCTCATGTCCCGCATCGTTTCCACGATGAGCGAAAGTTGTTGTTCCCAGACTTGCTGGATGATTTCGGTGGCCATGACTGATTTCGGGGAAGGGAACCGGCACTCACGAACTGATCAGCCAACGGTCCAGCGTGGATTCCTCGACCTGGAATATCTCGTCGGTGAGCAGGTCGAGCAAGCCAAGTACGCCGCCTCCAACGGTGTGGCATCGGACAAGCTGTCGTCGAGACAGAAGTAGTCCACAGAATTCGGCTGGTTCCAACCGTTTTTGTCGTGACTCGTCTGGAAACTCTTGATTGAAATTCATCGCGGTTCCTTTATCTGGTGGCTCTGCCAACCATCTCGTCCCGTGGATCGATCCTGGTGTGCCTCTACACGAACCGACAAACGGACAACCGGCTGACCAACGAGGGAGTCCCGTCCCAAGAAAGGGTTGCCAATCCAGAGCACCCCGGTCGAAAGCGATTTCAGAAGGGCCTTCGACGACTGGAGTCGGGCATTCTAGCGTAGCCCATTCAATCCGTAAACCATTTTGTCGCAAGTCCAATTGGGCGAACAAGATAACGAATCCAATCGTGACGGGCGGCGTTCTTGACATCGCCCGCCCGCCGGGCACAATGAGCAACGCCCCTTCAAGGTTCCAGCGCCGCCTTGAGGGGGCTTTCTTGTTTGGTCGAATGGACATCCTGCATCGGCTGGCACATGTTTTGCTCCGAGTTTGGCGAGAAGTTCGGGCATTACTCTTGACGAGGCCGAGGACGAATGAACTCGAATGGATTGAATACCACAGTGTTCGCCGATGGCCCGATATTTAACGGAGACAATACACGATGATGGACCACGATGGCCTGTCGGTGAAGCTCGCCCACGTAATCCGCCGCTACTTCATCTGGTTCGTGATCGGCTCGTATGTCGTTGCCGGTTTCGTGCCAGGACCGGGCTTGTGGATCAGAGGAGCGGCAGTCACCATTTTTCAGGAGCGGATCAAAATCACGCTGCCGCTCGTGATGTTGGCCATGCTGCTGTTCAACGCCGGTCTGGGCGTCGAGGTGTCGCATATGAAAAACGTGCTTCGACGCCCGACGATCCTGGGGGCGGGCCTCGCCGCCAACTTGCTGATCCCCATCGCCTTCATCTTCATCGTCACCCAGATCATGCGGCTCTGGCACAACCCCGACGAAGTGCAGAACATCCTCGTGGGCCTGGCCCTCGTCGCTTCGATGCCGATTGCCGGCTCATCGACGGCCTGGTCCCAGAACGCCAACGGCAATCTGGCTCTCAGCCTGGGCCTGGTTCTTGGATCGACCTTCGTCAGCCCCTTGACGACGCCGCTGGCACTGCACGCCGTGGGCCTGATGACGACTGGCGACTACTCGGAAGACCTGCACGAGATTGCGGGCGATGGCATGGGTGCTTTTCTAGGCGTCTGGGTGATCTTGCCATCGTTGCTCGGGATTTTGGTGCGTGGCATACTGGGCGAGTCGAGGATGAGCCGGATCAAGCCGCACTTGAAGCTGCTCAACTTCATCAACCTGCTGACGTTGAACTACTCGAATGCCGCTGTCTCCCTGCCGGAATCGGTGAGCAACCCCGACCCCGATCTGCTCGTGGTCGTGCTCGCCATCACCGCCAGCCTGTGCGGCCTGGCGTTCGGCGCCGGTTGGTATTTGGCCCGCTTGTTCAAGTTGGATCGTGCTCAGCAGGCATCGTTGATGTTCGGGCTCGGGATGAACAACAACGGCACGGGCCTGGTGCTGGCCTCGATGGCGCTGGCCGACCATCCACGGGTGATGCTGCCGATCATCTTCTATAACCTGGTCCAGCATCTCGTAGCGGGCACCGTGGATTGGGCGTTGTTCAGGAAGCGAACGCCGGAAGACTGATCGAGGAGAATTCTGGCGGCCAATCCTGCCAGTGGTGTGGATCGTGGCCGTCGTGACCACGATTTGGATCAGCGTGATTTGGGTGCGAGCGATGAGGCAGTCATCCACCCCTTGAGCCAGAACCCCCCTCCAAACGCACCAGATTGAGCCACAACAGCGTATCAAGGTCAGGTCGAGCTTTGGACCACATATAACTATATTTAATTAAATAGAACTCACTCGTCCCCAAGTTCGATCAGCTTGCTGATGGCCGGGTTCTTCCGTGCAAAGTCCTTGAAACTCTCGATGTCGGGTTTAACTGCGGACAAGTCTTGGCTGATCTGCTCGATTTCGGTCTCGACGCCTTTGGTCTTCACGAGAAAGAGCGTGCCTTTATCGAGGTCGAAGTCTTTGTCATTCACTCGGCATCTGATCTTTTGCCCTTCTTTTTCTTCCAGCAGCCATTCGAGCTTTCGGCCATCTTGAGCGGATACAGAGCCGTCCGACTTACGAACCGAGGGAGGTCCACTAAAGCTTCCCATTGTTCTCATTGATCCGTGAAGGTCTGCGCTGGCGACTTCTTCCGCTTCACCCAGGCGTTTCATGGGCACCAGGGCGGCGAAGCCGACCGCCTTCTGCTTCGCCGCTTCGACGGAGACTTCATTCCTCACGAATCCGGGCGTCGAGATCGGGCCGGGGGCGACGGCGTTGACCCGGATGCGGCGACCTAGTAGTTCCGCTGCCAGGGTGCGTGTGGGGTGATCGGCGAGCTTCATGGCAGTCTCTTGTATATGCAACTATATGGCGAAAAAAATGTGTCCGCTAACGCTTGAGCGTTCGGCATGATTCACGCAGGAGATCGACTCCCTTTTGGCCGAGCAGTTCGGTCGCCTTTTGCTGGGCCTTTTGCCAAGCTGGGAAGGCTTGCTCGATCAACCGTTTGCCTTTCGTCGAGACCTCGAAGGGCTGGGCTCGGCCATCGTCATCCGGCACGACTTCCAACCAGCCGCTGGCGACCATCCGTTCGACATTCCGGCTGAGCGTCGAGACATCGAGTTGCAACAAGTCGCAGACCACAGCCGGCCGGGCCGTGCCAAGCTTGGCGGCGGCAACCAGGATGTTCATCTGGCTCACCTTGATCCCTAACGGGCGCAGGGCATCGTCGTAGATGTTGCTGACCACCCGGTTCAGCAACCGAATTCGGACGGCGATGCACTCTTGGGCCATCGTGTCGATCTGGCTGGTCGTTTGCTTGCTGGTCATAGCTCAATCACCTCACGTTATTTGTATATGCAATCACATCGGCCGTCAAGGGGCTGTTCGACAAGTTTTTTTTTGGGGCGAGACGGAAGGGCGCAGGGGCCGATCCTTGACGAACCCCTTTCGTGACCTATGGTTGCCTTGGCGGTTGGGCACCGAGGGGCAGGTGGCCGACCGCTTGCCGCCGGGAGGTACGAGCCCTGCGGCTTTTTCATGCGCTCATAATGGCACACAGTTTTCGCCACGATTTGCACGCTCGGCCATCAGTTCTTTCCATTTTTGAGGCAATGCTTGATATGGCCCGACGTGGAGATGCTTCATGTACCGATGCAATTGTCAGCGTCGAGCCAACCGTGCCGCTGTCCAGCGTGACCTGCCCTTCGCCCCACATTAGCTTATTGCACGGAAGTCAGCTTCTTGGCGGCAAGTCCCAGCATGATCAGCGACCAGCCGTTGAAAAGCATGTCGATGCCGACGAACAAGCCGATGACCCACAAGCCCGACACCGGCCAATCATGCCAGATCATGAAGCCCAGCAGTAGATTGATGACGCCATGCAAGAGGAGCCAGATTCGATTCTGATAGCTCACAGCGAAGGCGATCACGATGCGGAAGATTCCGCCCAGGATGAGCAGAACGGCGATCATCAACGTAAGGGCAACCGCTGTGGCTCCTGGATGGGCGACGATCACGAAGCCGACCACCGTGTAGAGGACCCCCGCCAGCAAGTCGATGTAGAAGCCGCTCCAGCCCCTCATGGCGATGGCGTGGATCGTCTGAAGTATCCCACCGAAAAGCATCAGACAGCCGATGAAGACCATCGTGGCGAGTGTCGCAAGAACGGAAGCGCCGATGGCGACCATGCCCAGCACAACCAAGACGAGGCCCACGCCGAAAAGCCATCCCCATTTCCTGCCGACCTCTTCCAGGCCAACGAGTTGGAGTTCCGTAACGCTGTGGGGGCGAGATTCCATGATGATCCTCCAGTATTGGTGACGTGCCGTCGTATTCTAACCGTTCGCCATCCGGTGGAAAGGCTGGAGGCCGCCTCACTTCCGCTTGTGCTTCTGGAAAGTAGTTAGCGAAATGCGATTGATCGGGTCGATCGCACGAAGATGCACTTGCCGTCGGACATGGCCCCTCGCACGGTCATCGAAGGTCCTCAAGGTACTCCGCCAGCGCTTCCTGCCAACTTGGCATCGGCGGCCCGCCGAGCGCTTGGTACTTGCTCGTGTCGAGCAGGCTGTAACCGGGGCGGGGCGACGCGGCGCCGTACTGGGCCGTGGTGATCCGTTCCAACGTCACTTGCAATCCGGCTTGCCTGAAGATCTCGGCGGCGAAGCCGTGCCAGGTCGTCGCGCCCGTGTTGACGACGTGAAACGTGCCGCGGGCCCCCGCGCCGAGCAGGAACAGCACCGCCCGGGCCACGTGGGGCACGAAGCTGGGAGCGCAGTGCTGATCGTCGACCACCCGCAAATGCCCGCGCTCGCGACCGAGCCGGAGCATCGTGTTGACGAAGTTTCCGCCGGGCGTCTTGGGGCCGGGCCGGCCGTAAAGTCCGCAGGTGCGCACGATCAGGTGCCGTTGCCACGCCGCGGCCTGCTGTTCGCCGCCAAGCTTGCTCCGGGCATAGACGCCTTGTGGTCCCGGTTCGTCATCTTCGCGGTAGGGACTCGTGCGTTTCGTGTCGAGCCCGAACACATAGTCGGTGCTGATTTGCACCAGCGGACAATCCAACTCGCGACACGCCTCGGCGAGGTAGCCGACCCCGTCGGAATTGATTTTCCAACAACGCTCCACGTCCGCCTCGGCCCGGTCAACTTGAGTGTAGGCCGCGGTATTGATCACCGCTGTCGGGTTATGTGCGACGAGCATGGACCGCACCCGCCGTTGATCGGTCAGGTCGAATTCCGGCACGTCGAGCGGCAACGCCGCCTCGCCCAGCGTGCGGCACAACTCGCTCCCCAACTGGCCTCCGCAACCGGTGACGGCGATCTTCATGAGTGCGTTTGTCCGTGGTCGGAAGTAGGTTAGGCTTTCCAGCCTGACAGGAGTCTCACGTTACGCGGTCAGGCTGGAAAGCCTAACCTACAATTCCTCGCGCTTCGCGAATCGCTCGCGCAACCAAACGACATCTTCTCGCAACTCCTCGATGGTTTGCTCGAAGCCGACGAACTCCTGGCTGAACCTTCGCCAGCGTGTCCAGGCCGCGAGGGCGGCCGTAAGGAGCAAACCAAGACCAAGGGCCAAGAGCCACGCCCAACGCGGCACGCCCAGGCAGCCGTCGAGCGCCTCGGCGAGCGCTACGAGCAGGATGGGCACCGCGACGATCGCCGCCAATGCGGCGGCCGTCAGGACCACGGTCAGCCGGCGCAGCGAACGCGCGGCGGCGGCGGCTTCGAGCCGAGCGAGCTGCCAGCGAAGCCGCGCAAGCGAGACGATGTCGGACTTTAGTCGAGCGGCCTCGGCCTTGACGCCGGCGAACAGCGGTTTCTGGTCGTTCGCCACGTCAACTCCGCTTGTCGCCTGCGCGGTTTTGGTTCCACAACGCCAGTAAATCGGCGACAAGCCCCGCGCGCACGCCGGCCATCGCGGCGGCCACGGCGCGGCGCCCCAGCCAGCGCGACCAGCGGCGCGGCGACATTCCGGCGGAGGCGATCAGCCCCACGCCGAACGCGGCCGCCAGCGACGCGAGCGGAAACCGCGCCACGTAGTTCTTCCACGAAATCAGCCCTCTGGCCTCACCGCGCACGTTCGCCGCCTGGGCGTCGATCCGCCGCCGCAGCCTGGCCGACTCGGCGCGCAGGCGGCGCTTGGTTTCTTCGAGTTCGACGTCGACGATGCGTTGGCGAGCGGGCATGATGTCTAGCGCCGGAACAAGCGCCCGAGGAAGTACCCCAGGAATGCCGCGCAGAGCACGCCTGGTCCCGGGTGCTTGCGGACGAACGAGAGCGTACATTCAATGACGTCGCCGACGTCTTGTTGGCCGAATTGCTTGATTTTGTCGCCGGCCTGTTCGCGCAGCTCGCGGCAAAACCGCTGGGCTTGTTCCAGTTCCTGTTTGGCGCGGAGGACAGCCTCTTCGGCGGCTTGGATTTCAGGGCGCTCGTCGAGCTTCTTACCCAGGCCTTCGAACGTGCCCGTCCCGGCGGTGGCCTTGCCGCCGTTTTCGTTGCTCTTGGCCATGAACGGTTTCCTTTGCGGCTGCGGATGTCAAGGAGCAAACCTCCAGTTACAACGTAGCTTATTGTAACTTGTCGGTCGAGCCGGCATGATCGCTACATCCAACAGCCTACTTGCCATCGGGCGCTAACAGCGTTATGCTAGCACGCTTGGCTCGACATGTTCCCTAGAGGCCGAAAAGCAAGGAGGCAATACGATGTTGGTCTTGTCTCGAAAGGTGGACGAGCGGATCCAGATCGGCGACGATATCACGATAACGGTCGTGCGCGTATCGCCCAACAGCGTGCGGATCGGTGTCAACGCCCCGCCGCACATGGTCATCTCTCGCGACGAGTTGAACGGTTCGGCCGTTTCCGTCGGGCCAGTTGAAAACGTCGTGGAAAGCCCGTAGCCGCCGTAGCGATACCTCACGCGGCCGAAAATGAGACGTTCACGGTGGCCCAGGCAGAGCCCGTGGGGCAGGTTTGCAACCTGCCTTAGCGTGGTGGATGGCAGGTTGGAAACCTACCCCACGAGTTGGGGCATCGCTTTGGCTCTGCCACCAGCCGCCACTTTTCTTTTGGTTCTGACCGAGCAAAGCGAGGTTGCGTCAAGGTTTGGCCTCGAATTCGTTCAATCTCCTCGACTCGCGCGTTTCGAGCTCGCCATCGACATTCCGCACGATCAGCGCCGCCGCCCCCGCGGTGCGTTCGATCAGCTCCAGCCCGCGCATCGGCCCGAGCACGCTCACGGCAGTGGCCAGGCTGTCGGCGGTGGTGCCGTCGCGGGCGACGACCGTGACGCTGCTCTGGTCGGTCAGTCCCAGCCCGGTGTGCGGGTCGACGATGTGCGAATAACGCTTGCCGCCGATCTCGACGTGCTGGAAGGCGTCGCCCGAGGTGGTGACCGAGGCGCTCTTCAAGAGCAGAAATCGGCTCGGTGGGCCCTTGGGGTCCGTCAATGGGGCAATGCCGATTCTCCAGCCCTCGGCACCTGGCGGCGGATCGCCGACGACAATGTCGCCGCTGGCGTCGATCATCGCGCGCGTGATGCCCTGGGCGGTAAGCACCGTCAGCGCTTCGTCGGCCGCGTAGCCCGCCGCGATTCCACCCAGATCGAGCCGCATCCCGGCGGCCAGCAATTCAGCGGTCTTTTTCTCGGCATCAAGCCGCAGGTGCTTGTAGCCCACGGCCGCGCGTGCTTCGGCCAGCCGGTCGGCCGTGGGGAATTCGCGCGTCCGCCTGGCCCGCCGCCAGAGCCGCACGTACGGTCCCACGGTCACGTCGAACGCGCCGCCGCTGTCGGCCGCCAGCCGCTGGGCCCGGTCGAGCACGAACCACAGCTCGTCGCTCAGCGGAAGGGCGCGGCCTATCCCGGCGCTTTGGCTTAGTAGCGAGAGCTCGCTTTCGGGCTTGTAATCGCTCATGATCCCGTCGATCTGGGCGATCCGCGCATAGGCCCCGTCGGCGGCTAGGTTTGCGGACGGCTCGTCCGCCGCGTACAATAAAAGCTTTACAACTTGCCCCATGTGGACCTGCTCGTATTGGAAGCGGAATAGTTCGGGCTCAGCCGCCAGGCCGGCGAATGAACTGCCGGCCAGCGCCGCCAGTGCGGCGACGCTCGCCAGCGAATGCCTGAGCCGCCAGGGGCCGGCGAGGTTGCGTGGAGGAATTCGCATGTCGGAGGTCCACATGACTTGTAACGGAAAACCGAGGCCGAAAAGCATTATGAACTTCACACTCTCCAAGCGCCTATCCGAAAACTCGTTCATGCCGCGCCTTATGTCGCCATTCGCTCCGCGAAAGAGCGTACTTTCGCGGAGCGAAAGACGACGATACCCGAGTTTTCGGATTGGCGCGCCCTGCCTGCTAGGGTCACTGGTTTCGCTTGCCATGACCCTACCGCCGTGCCCTGCCGCGGGCGACGAATTGGCCGCGCGACCGGTACTGGAAGTGCCCAACGCGACGGCCGCCGCGCCGGAGGAAATGAAGCCCTACGCCGACCGCATCGCCGGCAGCAAAGTCAAATTCGACATGCTGCCGATACGCGGCGGCAAGTTTCTAATGGGTAGTCCCGCGAGCGAGGCGAAGCGCGGCGACGACGAGGGGCCGACGCACGAGGTCGAGGTGGCGCCGTTCTGGATGGGCAAGTGCGAGGTCACCTGGGACGAATACGAGATCTTCATGTTCAGTCTCGACGTCGCACGCCGAAAGGCATCGGGCGAGACCGCCAGCGAGCTCGACAAGCTGGCCGATACCGTGACCCGTCCCACGAAGCCCTACACCGACATGTCGTTCGGCATGGGCAAGCAGGGCTTCCCGGCGATCTGCATGACCCAGCTCGCGGCCAAAAAGTATTGCCAGTGGCTTAGCGCCAAGACCGGGCGTTATTACCGGCTGCCGACCGAGGCCGAATGGGAGTACGCCTGCCGTGCGGGCACGACGACGGCATACCATTTCGGCGACGATCCGGCCGAGTTGAACGATCATGCCTGGTCGTACGACAACGCCGACGACCATTATCACAAGGTGGGCCTGAAGAAGCCGAACCCGTGGGGGCTGTTCGACATGCACGGCAACGTCAGCGAATGGTGCTGCGATCAGTACGTTGCCGATTTCTATGCCCAATTTGCCGGTAAGGCAGCCCTGAACCCGCTGGCCGTGCCGACGACGGCCGAGCCGTGCATCGTGCGCGGCGGGTCGTGGCAAGACGACCCCGACCGGCTGCGCTGCGCCGTCCGACGCGGCAGCAATAAGGATTGGAAGCAGCAAGACCCTCAACTTCCGCAGAGTATCTGGTATTATACCGATGCTGAATTCGTCGGCCTCCGCGTCATCCGGCCGTTGGTGGAACCGTCGGCGGAAGAGAAGGAGAAGTTCGAAGTGAACCTGGAACGAAAAGATCCGAATCGGCAGTAGAGGAGGGGAGAGTTGACAGTAAAAAGTTGAAAGTTAATAGTCGTAGGGTGGGCACCGCCCACCGCAAGCACGTGCGTGAATCTGGCCCTTCAACCGTGGAGACAAGATGATGAGCGAAAACCCTCAACCTCAATCGACGAGTCGCGAGCCTCCCAGCCGCCGCGACTTTCTCAAGACCTCGACGGTGGCCGTAGTCGGCGGCGGGCTGATGGGCGGGCTGGGCATCGCCCGCTCGGCCCACGCGGCCGGCGACGACACGATCAAGATCGGCCTGATCGGCTGCGGCAGCCGTGGCAGCGGGGCCGTCATCGACGCGATGCGCACCCAGCACAACATCAAACTGGTGGCGATGGGCGATGCTTTCGAGGACCGGCTCAACGGCTCGCTCGGCAACATCACCAATGAGCTCAAGAACCAGGGTAAGTCCGAACGGATTGACGTTGCCAAAGATAGGCAATTCGTCGGTTTCGACGCCTACCAGAAGGTCTTGGCCGCAGGCGTCGATTTGGTGATCCTTGCCACTCCGCCCGGCTTCCGCCCGATCCACTTCGCCGCGGCCGTCGAGGCCGGCAAGCACGTGTTCATGGAAAAGCCGGTGGCCGTCGACGCGCCGGGCGTGCGCGCCGTCTTGGCCGCCGCTCAGGTCGCCAAGCAAAAGAGCCTGGGCGTGGGCGTCGGGTTGCAGCGCCGCCACCAGGCGCAATACATCGAAACGATCAAGCGGCTGAAAGATGGGGCCATCGGCGACATCCTTTATACTCGCGTTTATTGGAACGGCGGCGGAGTGTGGGTCAACCCGCGTAAGGAAGGGGAAACCGACATGCAGTACCAGATGCGTAACTGGTACTACTTCAATTGGCTTTGCGGCGATCACATCGTCGAGCAGCACATCCACAATCTTGACGTCGTGAACTGGCTCAAGAACGCCTACCCGGTCCGCGCCGAGGGGATGGGCGGCCGCCAGGTGCGAACGGGCAAGGACTACGGCGAGATTTACGACCATCACGCGGTGGAGTTCGAGTACGCCGATGGCTCGAGGATGTTCAGCTATTGCCGGCACATTCCCAATTGCTGGGAGAGCGTCTCGGAGCACGCGCACGGTACCAAGGGCAATTCGGACATCGGCGACGGCCGCATCGAGATTGCCGGCGGCGACCGCTGGCGCTTCCGTGGTGATTCGCCCAATCCCTACGTCGTCGAGCACCACGATCTGTTGTCGAGCATCCGATCGGGCAGCCCGATCAACGAGGCCGAGTACGGCGCGCTGAGCTCGATGACCTCGGTCTTCGGTCGGATGGCGACGTACTCCGGCAAGATGCTCACTTGGGAGGAGGCGATCAACTCGCAGATCAGCCTGGCGCCCAAGCAGTACACCTGGGACGCCGAGCCGCCCGTGCCAATTGTCGCCATGCCCGGTCATACGCAGGTGGTGTGATAAGCATTAACATCATGTGGTCGTGAATGAGAGACATTCATGGTGGCTGGGGAAGAGCCAACGCGATGCCCCGGTCGTTATC
>Ga0307373_10012752_pt1 | contig 11884 bp, 14 predicted proteins | sample OX2MG_FD_202534 | JGI IMG/M metagenome (GOLD analysis project Ga0307373, IMG submission 202534) | Soil microbial communities from Risofladan, Vaasa, Finland - OX-2 | ecosystem: Environmental > Terrestrial > Soil > Coastal area > Acid sulfate soil | place: Finland: Risofladan, Vaasa | collected...
CCCGGCGCGCCGGGCAGTGATGCCGGTGATCCGCTGGTCGATTGCGGTGACGGGGACCTCGGCCGGGGGGCGGATCAGTTCCTCGAACCGGGCCAGCTCGGCTAGCTGGCCGTCCTGCACGCCGAGAGCGATGGCGGCAACCTCGGTGGGTTCCGCCGGGCGGCCGGCGGGGGTGAGCGCTTCAACGTCGATGACGATGAAGGTGGCGGCAGCCGGCCTGTCCAGCAGCACGGTCAGGGCATTCATCTGCGCCGTCTCCTGGGCTGCCGTCCTCCCCGGCGGTGAAGCGGGATGACTTGTGGATCACCACGCGCGCCGGCAGGGTGCGGTGCTCGCGCTTGTACACGGCTAGGGCGCTGGCCAGCAGGCTGCTGGCGTCGGCGGCGAGCAGGTGCGGCTGGCGGTCCTCGCTGCTGACGTGCGCGGTCCCGCCGCGGACGATCACTCCCTCGCCGCGCTCGTAGAAGATGTGCGCGACAGCGGTGTCGAGGGCGCCGGAGTCCGCCGCCCGGTAGAACGAGATGCCGACGTAGCAGGTGGGCAGGTCGGTGGACGCGCGCCGCAGCCGCCAGGGAACCCCGCCGGCCTTGTAGTACAGCGCGACGTGCAGGTTCCACGCCCGGGTCGCCTCGTCCTGCCGGCTGCGCTTCGGCGGGGGCGGCGCGGACTCGTCCCAGGTGCTGCGCCGCAGGATCTGCAGGGGGATGCCCAGCCGCAGCGCGCGGGCCTTGAGAAGGTCGTGGAAGTTGGCGGTCACCCGCGCGGGCCGCCGTTCTCAGCGCGCCGGGCCGGGGCCGCTCAGGTAGCTCGGTCACCGTGCCGGTCTCCTCTCCGCCGGGCGGCCAGGTGCGCGTGCGGCGGGCAGGCCGGTCCCGCGGGGAACGCCGACGGCCAGGCCGGTCCCGCGGGGAACGCCGACGGCCAGGCTGGATGCGCCGTGCCGGTGAAGGAAACGCTGGCGCAGCGTCGCCTCGGCGGACGGGCCCTGGCAGGCGGTCACGCACAGCCCGTGTGGGCGTAACTGCGTCCCGGTTCCCTGGTCTGCGCGGACCTTCGGTGGACCTTTCATGGACCTGCGGGGACCTGACGTACGGGGGCTGACCCGGTTTGGGGTCAAAAATCGCCGTCACCAGCGCATTCATTCCTCGCTTCAGAGGCTTCACCGGCCGCTTGAAGGCGGGAAGGGGTGCGAGGCGTGAGTTCGGGGTGGCGCCGGATGACATCGCGCAGGAACGACAGTTTCGAGTAGTAGCCGGCGCTTGTGATGATGCCATGGCTGGCGAGAAGCTCACCGCACCATGCGGTGAGGTCCTGGAACTCGTCGAGGACGAGTGTCTCGCCGATGGGGAGGACGCGGCGGCTGCGGATGTATTCGATCTCGCATTGAACGAGTATCTCGTCCGGGGCGCCGTGGAGGGTGCAGCGGTCGAACATGATGCAGTAGTGATTGCCGGTGGAGATGGACTCCAGCATGATGTCGTAGCGGACGCGGCGGAATGGCGGCAGCGGACGGGCGTCCAGTCCGAGGACATCACGGACGTAGATGTCGAGAGCCTGGTCTGGCCGGATCGGGCCGCTGACTGTCTCCGGGCGGATGAGGGTGTCGGTGGTGAAGCGCTTGCGCTTGATCCAGCATGTACCTGGCTGCACGCTCATGAAGGACACGTAACCGCGCTGGCTGGCTGGCGCGGTCACGTCGAAGAGATGGTTGTCGAAGTCGTGCATTTCGAAGTCCACGCCGAAGCGGGGCACCATGCCGGGGATATCGCCGGCGGTCATCCGGGTGTGGGTACCGGCGGCGAGGGGCCAGATGGCGGTGCCCGCCGGGAGGGTGTACTTGATCTCGACCTCTTTGCCGGCTAACGCGGGCGGGACCGTGCAGTGGCGGGTGCTGAGGACGCCGGAGTGCGCGGCATGAAGTGCCACGGCTTCGTCGAGCCAGCACAGGTCGTCGCCGGTGACCGGGATTGCAGTGGCAGAGGTGCGGATGAAGCACCATCGGCCGGGTCGCTGGTGGGTGCGGCTGTAGACGTGCCAGCCGTCGCGGTGGCGGGTCGCGCAGAACAGCGGGGCCTGCCGCGCCGGGCGGCCGGGTCCTGCCAGTGCTGCGATCATCTCGCTGATAGTGGCACCGAGCTGGAGACCGGTCAGGACACGGGAGCCGTCGGTGGTGGCGGTGACCCGGCGGCTGCCGTCGACCGTCCGGGTTTCGACATGCACGTCACGGGCTTCGGCGAACGTCACCATGACCGTGTTGCCAGGTTCCCTGGCCGGAGGGTGGCAAGGCAGGGTGACCAGGGTGACCACATCGTTCGCGGCCGTGACTGTGCCTTGTTCGAGCAGGCTAGTGTCACCGATGAGCATGAGCACGCCGGTGGATTGCATCGTGGTCCTCCCGGGAGGTGTTTGAGAAACTGGCGTACCCGCGGCCGTTCCAGCGGTGCTGGCAGGTACTGGCGGGCTGGTGCATGTCGTGGTGGTCGCTGCGGGCGGGGGCGGGGCGGCCGGGCGTCAGTGCCCGCTGTGGCCACCGCATCACGATCACTGTGGTCATCGGGGATGTGCCTGGCTGGCCGCAGCCGGCGGTGGCCCGGGCGACCGGGGGCGGACGTCATGGCAGCCGGTGTGCCGGCCGGGCCGGGATGCCGCCTGCCGGATAGCCTGAGCCGGTGACTGACAGCGCCCTTGACCAGTCCACGCTGGACGCGGCCGTGCATGACGCCGGGCAGGCGGAGATGGAGTTCGATGACGCCCGGGCATGGCTCGGGCGTGCCCGCAAGGCGCCGATGGACCCGCTCGCGGCCGAGGTGTGGTTGTTCGATGAGGCGATGCGGCATGTGGTGCTGGTGCGGCACCGCTGGCGCGGCTGGGTGTGCCCGGGCGGGAAGGTCGAGGGCGGTGAGACGCCCCGCGCCGCAGCCAGGCGTGAGCTGCGCGAGGAGACGGGTGTCATCACTGACCTGTTCGCTGTTCCGGCGGCCGTCTTCGTCCGGTCCTACCGGCCGGACTGGGCGCCGACGCTGGGGCTGGCCTACGCCGCCAGGGCCGGCAGGTCGAGCCCGCTGAGCTGGGAAAGCTGCCAGCCTGCCGAATGGGTGCCGCTGGAGGATTCGAGGAACGGTGCCTTTCCCGGGGATATGCCGCGTATCCGCGACTACGCCGCCCGGCTGTCCGGGAATCGGGTAGATACGGTCCGCTGAGGCTTCGGAGGCGATCACCGCCGGCTGTTCGCATGGTGATTGTGCCTTTCCCCGCCGTTCAGGCTTGCGCGGTAACGAGGAGCCACCGGGTGGTAGTCGTGCGTGTCTTGTCGGCCTCCTGGTATGCCTTCTGAAGGATCTCCATGCGCTGCTGGTGGGTGAGCCGGTCCGGGGGCCGGGCGAATACGGGGATGGACAGCCAGGCCCGTTTCTCTTCGGCGGTGCCGTGGCAGGTGATGACGTCCCGGGCGAGGACGGTGAACCCGGCGTCCTGGAGCTGGCGCTGGACGATGTCTGCGGTCAGGGCTTCTTGTGGTGCTTGCTCTTTCTGTGGCACGTGCCCGTAGTCGCGCACAGCGATGGCGTTGATCAGGTCGTTGAGGGATGGCGTGCGGCGCGACCGCTGGTCTTCGTCCCCGGCAAGGCCGGCGAAGCCGCCGCCGATATTGAAGACGAACCGGCCGCCCGGCCGGAGTATCCGCTTGACCGCGGCAAACGTCGCGGGCGTGTCCGTTTTCCAGATGGCCGCATTACAGAGCACGGCGTCGACGGGGCCCGCAACGCGTTCTGCGAGGTCTTCGGCCCTGGAGACGACCCAGGTGATCCGGGGGTGCGGGCGGCTTCGCCGCCCGGCTTCCTGCATGGCTGTCGAGGCGTCCACGCTGATGACACGCCCGTGCGGTGGCATGGCGTCGAGGATGACCGCCGCGGTGGCGCCGGTCCCGCCGCACAGATCGACGGCCAGTTCCTTGCTGCCAAGGTCCGCGCGGGCGGCAAGATCCCTGCTGGTCTGGGTGTAGAACGGGAAATCTCGGGTGAACCGGTCGTAGAGTTCGGCGTTGCGCTGGTCATCCCAGCCGGTCAGTGCGTCGGGGGGCCTCATCGTGCTGCCTTTCTGCGCGCCGGGACCCGCGATCCTTTTGCCGGGTGCCGGCGTGCGGTTCAGAAGAGCGCGGCCTGGGTCACGGCCGGGGGTGAGGAAAAGTCGCCGAGGACGACACGGAAGCCCTTCAGGGCGCCGAGGTCGGCGATGTAGCGCTCCGGCTCGGTGCCGGCTGTGAGCCGCACGAGCGCCGACGCGCCCAGGCAGGACCCGGCCCGGAACCCGTGCTCGCCTTCGCGCAGCTCGTGCGGGTAGGCCGCGCGCTGCCCGTGACGTTGCGGGGACAGCAGTGCCAGGGCTTCCGCGGGAGGCGGCCACTGCTGCCTGGCAGTTGGTATTCCCCAGCGGGTGAGGGCTGCCACCGCGCGGCCGGTGATGCTGTCATGGGCTCGCTGTGCGGCGTCGATGTCGGGCCTGACCAGCGCCGCTAGCTTCGCGGCGCGGCGCGCTGTCTGGGTTATGCCGAGCTCGCGGCTCAGCGCGTCTTCCAGGTCGCGCACGGTGCGCCCGTCGGGTACCTCGGCAAGGTAGGTCGCGCACAGTGGTCCCTGTTCGTTCAGCCGTGATGCCTTGCGCGGAACGGCTGCGGTGCCGACCTTGCTGAGGGTGGGAGTGAACGTGGCGACGTAGAGCCAGTGCGGCTGGGACATGTAGTCGTGTAGCGCCGGTGGTGCGTAACCGCCCCGGTGGAACTGGTGCGCGAAACGGAACTCGTCCTGCGCCGAGCATGCCGGGCACTGCCCGCCGCTGCCGGCCTCTGCCTGGCGCGGGCAGGGGACCGGCTCGACGCGGTGGGTGCCGGCGAAGCCGTAACGCCCGGTGCAGTAGCGGGTGCGGCTTGCTACCTTCAGCCCGAGTTCTCGTCTCACGATTCCGAGGTGGCTGAGCTGCCCGGTCGTGGTGTCCGCCAGCAGCACGGCAGGGCTCCCGGCTGCCCAGGTGACCCCGTGCCAGACGTACTGTGCGCCTGCCCGGCGATCCACGATCGCTACGCCCTTTCCCCGCGCCTCGTGCCGGTGCCTGCCCTGGCAGGGCATCCGGCCAGGCTGAGCACGCCGCGGCGGGCCAGGACCGCCAGGGCGTCATCAACGACGGCGTCCGGGCCTTTGGCGGTGACGTTGATGGAGGCCCACCTCTGGTCGGCCTGCCGGGACAGCTCTTCGGCCACCTTGTCCTGGTAGGAGATGAAGTGCCGCTGCGACGCCTCGGTGCGTCCCGCCTCCAGCGGGGTGAAATCAGGCTTGCGGAGCAGGGCCTCTTCCGCCGTGACCCGCAGGAGCAGGACCATGTCAGGCGTGGTCAGGTGAGCGAAGACCTGGCCGGCGACTCCGGCAGGCACTTCGGAATTGACGGTGTACCGGGCGAGAATCTTGTGGTGGGAGTTGTCGAGGATGACGTGGGTCCCGGCCTGCAGGGCGGGCAGGACAACGAGCCGGTCCTGCAGGCTGTACCACGCGGCGAGGGCGAATAGCCAGTAGTGGTCACCGCATGCCTGGCCGACGCTCGCCTTGCGCCGGTAGACGACCGCGTTGACGGCGTCGAGGTACTGCGACAGGTCCTCGTCCGACGGAACATCCACGGTGTGCTTTCCGGCCAGGATCGCCTCATGGCCCGCGTTCTTCAGCGTCGTGCACAAGGCGCTAGCCAGGGTCGACTTCCCGGCGCCGTCGATCCCGGCCATGACGATGAGCTTGCCGCGCTTGGCGGCCTCTCCCGGGGTGGTGCTCACAAGCGTCCCTTCCTTAGGAGGTGGTGTCCGGGGGCGAGTTGCCGCAACCGCATCCGGATGATCTCGCCGATCCGGTCCAGGAGGGCGCTGCGGCGCTCGACTACGGCCGTGAGCCGCTCGTTCGACAAGTCCGAAGGGTAGGGGCGGGCCAGGTTGTTCGAGACGATATGGAGGTAGCCGAACTGGATGCCGGCCTCATGGGCGGCACGTCCCATGTGGCCGATCTCCGGATCGACGAAGCTCCTGCCGTGCTGGCCGCGCAGCCAGCTCTCCCCTTCGAGCAAGATCGATGGGGATGACACATGGACTCCTGAACGAACGTCCGGCTGGCTGGCGGCGAGATCACCAAAGAAATCCGGCCACGTGACCGGGCCGTCGGGCAGGACGCTGCAGCTCCCGGTGGCCAGCGACGTGTTGGGCGCGATGCCCGGGTCGAGCGACCCGACCTTGCCCACGTACACGACCCGGCGGGCACCCAGCGCCGCCAGCCGGGACACGACCCGGCCCGCGACGTCACCCCAGATGCTGTGCAGGTAACCGAGGTAGAGCACGCGCTGCCCTTCGACCTCGGCGCGGTGCCAGGCGTATCCATCACCGTAGGTCCACGCCCCGCTAGCGGCGAGGTGCCCGAGTCCCCAGCCGACGACGACGAGATCGTCGAGCGAGGGGTCGGCATCGAGCCGGTCGACGGCCGCCTGGCACGCCTGCCCGGCCGGCAGTTCGTAGTCCACCTGGCCGCGGTACCTGCCTGCCATGCTCAGGTAGGTGGCGATGATGAGAGCGTTGTGCTGCACATAGTCCAGGCCTGGGTAGCACTTGATGACGAGATTGTCCCCGTCAGGCTCGGCTGTCGGGCGCTGCCAGTTGAACAGCTTGCCAGTTTTCTCCCTCGCCGAGACCACGCATCCCCGGTCGTAGCCGCCGACGACACGGATCCGCGCCCAGTCCCGTTCATCGATCAGGTGATGGACCTTGATCTGCAGGTAACGCAGCAGGCTGTCCTGGCTCATCGTGTGCCGGTAAGCGTCAATGGGTGATGCGCCGTGCAGGTGCGCAGGCACCACCTCGCCGGCGGACGTGACGCTCATCGCGGCGCCCCGATCTCGATCCGGCAGCCGGCCGCGCGGCGGACTGTGCTGATGTTGTCGCGGATCAGGGGGAATAGTGCCGGGTCGATGTCGCCCAGCGTCTCGACACGGGGGGTGGGGACCTTCTCGTAGGGCCCGTCAGGGCGCATCCTGATGCCCATCGCGCCGAGGATGACCGGTGCGGCGCAGTCGACCGAGGAGATCCAGGCATGCTCGCGCTGCCGGGGCAATTCCAGGTGCCCGGCCCGGCCCAGGCCGAGCAGCCGGTAGGTCAGCCGCGGGTCGACCAGGCCGCGGGCGTGGAGGTACCGGGTCGCCGCGACACGGTTCTTGCACAGCTCACCGCTGGGTTCCTTGCTCCGGGACGCCGGCAGCGCGACCGCTCCGACGTAGCCGCTGGAGACGAAATGGTCGTAGCAGCGAAGCCACTCGTCGTCGCCAGCCCCGTGCACGACCGCGCAGAGCCGGAACTCATCGCTCACCTTCAGTAACTCGGCCGCCGCGTCCTCGCTGGCTGCCACGGTGGCCGCGCCGTCGCCCATGACGTCGGGCAGGATGATCTCTTCCGCTTCCACCGCCCGCGCGGCCCGCACCAGATCCCCCGGGCCCAGCGGCTCACCCAGATCGAAGACGCCGTTGTCCACGACGATCGTGGCGCCCAGTTGTGCCTCTTCGCGGAAGAACGCGCGGTACGCCGCATCGTCCAGGACCCGCTGGCCGGCCACATGGTGCACTGTCGCCGGAGACTGGGCGACGAAGTCGCGAAGGTAGGCTGCCGGCGCGATCACCGACACGCAGATGCCCGGGGATACCCGCCCGCCGCCGGGCCCGGGGGCCGTCACCAGCCCGGCCGCCGGCCCTGAACGAGCTGTCCTGCTGCCCGGGGTGCTGTCAGTGTCCACGTTCGTCTCCCCACAGCAGCACCTGCAGCCGCGTCGTGAGATTCCAGCCATGCTCCAGCGCAGGGCTGGCCAAGGCGCGAAGCCCGGCCAGGACGCTCTGCTCGGTGACGCCTTGCGGCATGACCCAGATGGGCGCGAGCCCGAGGTCGGCCTGCAGCCGGACTAGCTCGGCCAGGTCACCGTCGCCGCTGATGACGAACTTGAACACCGCGTTGCCGCTGTCCCGCAGGGCCGTCAGCGCGCCGGGGCGGATCCGGCGGTGGGCGGGAACGCCGGAACCAGCGAGCTTGGGCGAGACGTTGAATGTCACCTGTCCGGCCACGGCGGCGCCGGGATAGATGGTCCCGTTGGTCTCGATCTCCACCCGGCGCCGCCGGGCTGTCAGTGCGGTGATCAGGGGAAGGAGGCGCCGGGACTGGATCAGCGGTTCGCCGCCCGTGACGACCACGAGGTCCGCGTCGCGCGCTAGCACCCAGTCCCGGACGTCTCCGACAGCCATCTCCCGGGACTGCCCGGCTTCGTCGAAGCGGTTCCAGTCCCAGGTGTAGGGGGTGTCGCACCAGGCACAGTCCAGGTTGCAGCGGGACAAGCGCACGAACACTGCGCGCTGGCCTGCGGAGGGCCCCTCGCCCTGCAGCGTGGGGCCGAACAGCTCGGCAACGCGCAGGACACCAGGGCTGCGCGGCGGGCCGGCGGTCATGACGGCCGCTCCGGCGTGTACTGGGCCCACGTCGAGGCTGTCTCGGACACCCGGACACTCACCAGGCGCCCGGCAATCCGGGGCTCCAGGTTGGCGACGAACCAGGCGGCAACGTGGGCGGCCAGGTTCTCGCTGGTGGGCGGCACATCGAGGGCCTCGTTGAGGTCACGGTGGTCGAAGGTGGCGTCAAGGTAGGTCTTCAACGGCGCCAGATCCCCGAAGTCGGTGACGAAGCCGGGATCGGCGAGCCCGCTGGCGCCGATCACTACCTCGATGCGGTAGTTGTGCCCGTGCAGGCGACCGCACTTGTGTCCCTCCGGCAGGCCCGGCAACTGGTGGCTGGCCGAGAACGTGAACCGTTTCCCGATCGTGTGTGCCAACGCAATGGTCCTCTCGTGAACGCGGGCCGGTCCGGTCAGCCGGGGACGGCCGACAGCACCCGCAGCCATTCGTCCCGGCGGGCGGGTTCATCAGCGATCACACCGCGCCGCGCCGAGGTGGTAGTGACCGCGCCGGCGGCCCGGGCGCCGCGCAGGCTCATGCACATATGCTCGGCTCGCAACCGCACACCGACACCGCGTGGCTCCAGGTTCTCCACCAGCCAGTCGGCGATCTGCGCTGTCATCCGCTCCTGAACCTGCAACCGCCGGGCGAACAACTGCACCGACCAGGCGAGCTTCGACAGGCCGATGATGCGTGCACCCGGCACATATGCGACGGTGGCTGTACCGGCGAACGGCAGGATATGGTGCTCGCACAGGCTGAAGAACGGCACCGCCTCGACCACCACGAGTTCGTCGTAGCCATCCGCGTTGCCGAATGTGGTGGGGTCGAACTGCGGCGGGGTGAGCATCTCCCGTAAGGCACGGGCCAGCCGTGCGGGCGTACCGCGACGGTGCTCGCCGTCAAGCGTCACCCCCAGCGCGGTCAGCAGCGCGGCAGCTGCGCACGCCGCCGCCTCGTCTTCCGGCCCGGACCCGTCAGGAAGGGCCTGATGGCCATGCCCCACCAAGACTGCGAGATCCTTGCCGTTCACGCCTTCGGGAGCTGGAGTCATCGGTTCACGCCCCTGCATGCCCGCGACCACGCGAGGTCTGCCGGCGGCGTCCATCCGCCGGACCTGTACGACTCCAGGTGATGCGCGCCTCCGAAGGAAAGCTCCTTCCCAGTCCGGTGCATGTTCTCCCCACTGGCTGACCGGCAATGCTGTGCCTGCTAGCTGACCGCCGGATTCTGCCTGCTAGCTGACCGCTGGATTCTGCGGGCACCGTCCCAGCGTCACTGCCAATCTCTCGTGATGCATCGCCTGCCGGTATCGGCAGGTGACCGCAATGACCGTGTTGCGGATTTCCGCAACCTGCACGCCATTTACCAGCAGTGACCACAGTGTTACAGTGCCCGCGTGGATGCCCGGCATCGTGATCTCCTCGTGGCGGACCTGCGTCAGCGCGCCCGCCAGGCGGGATGGACGCCGTGGCAGCTGGCCCGCCGCATCTACGAGTCCGCGCATGCGCCGACGCTGCTGATGGCCTGGCGCCTGGCCGCCGGGTTTACCCAGGCTGAGCTGGCAGTATCGCTGCGCCACGTCGCCGCCGAGTCCGGACGCCCGTGCGGCCCGACCGCCCCGTCGTGCCAGCAGATCTCCCGGTGGGAGAACGGCCGCGAACCACCCGGTGCCTACTACCAGGGATTACTGGCCACGTGGTACCGCACCGACCTGGCCCGGCTCGGGCTTATCGGTGATTTGAGGCTTACGCTGGAGCGGGATCCCTTAACAACCGCAGACAACCAGGAGGACGATGTGGACAGACGCGGCTTCCTGTCACTAACTGCGGCCGTTCCCGTCCTTTACCAGCTCGACCAGATCCGCCGCCGGATGGACACCGATCTGCGGCACATCCTCCCCACTGCCGAGATAGACCAATGGGGGCAGATCGCTGGCCAGCATGTGGCCGCCTACGGCGCCGCCCCACCCGGCACTCTGCTCGAAAAGCTTACCCCGGACCTTTCCGACCTTGCAGACCTCGTCGGCCAGTACCCTCAGCAGCGTGAGCTGACCCGCATGGCCTCCCGGTTGTGCGGCCTGACCGGCGCACTGCACACCGACCTTGGCGATGACCGCGCCGCCCGCGACTGGCTGCACACCGCCGGACGCTACGCTGCGATGAGCGGCGACCTGGTCACCCGCTACTGGGTGGCCATGGCCCAGGCAATGACCGCGACCTACACCCCCGCCCCCGCCCGGGTCCTGGCCATCGCAGGGAAGGCAAGCACAGAACTCGGTCCCTGCTCAGCCGCGCCGGCCGCCCAGCTCACCGGGCTGGCAGCCCGCGCGCACGCGGCGCTGGGCGACCCCGCAGCGGCCCGTGCACAGCTCACCGCCGCTGAACGGGTAGCCGGCGGCCTGGCAGACGCGCAAGCGGATGAGGTGTTCTTCGGGTTCCCGGGCCGCGAGATGGCGATGTACACCTCGCAGGTGCTCACCGCCATCGGCGACCCGGCCGCGTGGGACGCCCAGACCCAGGCGCTGTCGGGCTACCCGGCCATCGACCCAATGGACCGGCCGCTCATACTTCTCGACCGCGCCGGTCACCTCGCCCTCCACGGCGAAGCCGACCAGGCAGCCAACATTGGCGCCAACGCGATCACCGCACTCGCCCCAGCCCAGCGCGTTCCCCTGCTGATCGGCCAGGCGCGCGCTGTCGGCACGGCAATCACGGCCGTATCCGCCCGCGCCGGGCGCCACTACACCGAGATCCTCCGCGAAGCCATTCCCGCTTGACAAAGCGGAAAGAATCGCCGATGCCAGCTGACCTCACCGTGCAGTCAGGGCGGGGAGCGTAGGCCACTCCCAGGGTTCCCGCTTCGTCTTGAACGCAGTCGCACGCGGGCGGAGAAATGCGCGTTATGCGCTCGGCGTGGCCTGGGAGAGGCCGGTGTCTGTGCCGTCCGCATTTCCTCACGCGACCGTCGCGGCGGTGTCCCGCACGATGACGCTCGGGTGGCTCTCCTCAAAACTCTGCTGGGAGACCAGCATGAGCCGGGCTGATGAGTGGAATTCGCGGAGGTTCACGGACCCGCAGGAGACCATCGTGGCCTTGATCTTCGCGAGAGTCGCGCGCAGGCCCTCGGTCAGGTCGCCTGCGTAGGGGACGTAGCCGTCCACGCCCTCCTCGAAGACCAGCCCTTCGCCGCCCTGGTCATAAGCTGCCGTGGCGCTGGGGGTGAAAGTCACGCGACGTGACCAGGCCGAGCAGCCGCCCGGTCGCCGACCCATCATCGGTCACGGCAGCCGTGCTGTGCCCTGTCCGGCGCATGACCTCGACCAGGTCCCCCAGCGTGTCGCCGGGACGCACGTTCGTGTCGCTGACCACGAAACCGG
>Ga0307373_10012753_pt1 | contig 11882 bp, 10 predicted proteins | sample OX2MG_FD_202534 | JGI IMG/M metagenome (GOLD analysis project Ga0307373, IMG submission 202534) | Soil microbial communities from Risofladan, Vaasa, Finland - OX-2 | ecosystem: Environmental > Terrestrial > Soil > Coastal area > Acid sulfate soil | place: Finland: Risofladan, Vaasa | collected...
GGGCGAGGGCGACCTCAAGCATCATACCCTGACCCTACCACGCCGCCGACAAGCGCGCCAGCCCCGCGCCACTTTTTCTCTTCCCTCACTTCTGAAATCTTACTGCCCTTCTTCCTCAACGCGACCCAGGGTTGTGCAGTTGTGGAGAGACCAGTGGAGAAGGGAGAGGGCGGCACAGGGCTGGGCGGCGAGGCGACGGCAGGCGGCAGCCAGGGCTGTCTCCCCTGAGACGCACAGGGGGCCGATGGCAGTGCTGAGCAGCAGACTGAGGACCTCCGGGAGGGCGCCGCAGTGGACCTTGGATGCGTCCTCGCTGTACATAGTGCTGGCCATCTCCGGCAATCTTCTTCCCCGGCGCCGTCGCCCGCGAGTTCATGACCGCTGGCTACAATGTGATCGATGTGGCCGACGATCGCGAGGTCTATTGCAATCACTACCTCCATTGGGGGATGCCTCAGAGGCGGAAGACTCTACGACCTCGCAGCACTTCATGGTCTGAGCCAGACAGTTCCCGTTCACGCGGATCTTGGCGACCTCGTTGACCGCGCACCCGTTAGGGCTCCACGCGACTACGGGCGCAAGAGCACCCGCAAGCATGTGAGAAAGTAGTAGGGTGGCATCCATGGAGGTCATCTTCACAAGCGCCCTTATCGAATGGCAGCAGGCTCTTTATGAACAGGATGACACGGGCAAAACCATTCACAATGTCGCGCGTGTGCTTCGCCTGTGGCTCGGAGAGTCGGTCGCGAACAGGGAAGTCGCCAATCACAACGGCGTTATCAGGACTATTATCGATCCGGATCTGCTTATGAAGCGAGTAAGGGATGTGTCACGGGAAGGAAAACTTCGAGAGGAGTTCACGATTCTCGCGCTCGTCTCCGTCATCGACAGCATATGCCGAGCAATCGGGACGGCAGAGGCCATTCACGCGGCGGGGCTACGGCGGACCCTGGTCGATCAATGCCTTCCTCTTCAACTCTGGATGGTGGACTTTGATCATACGGTTAAACGTTCCACCAACTTCGGCGCTTGACTCGTTGCCCTGAGTTAGCATTCCTTTTCGCCGGGCGCGATATCCCGCGCGGGGCAGCGGGCGGATCGATTAGCTCGGCTCTTCCTCTCCGGGTTCTCGCTGGTTGAGCGGACAGAGCGATGGGCAGCGAATCCGTAACAAAGCAAAACCCCGGGACCATCACCGGCCGGAAGGCCGGGAGAGGATTACCCGGGGACTGTAGCTAGAGTATACCCTATAGTATGCCGCAATCACAACAGAACCTCTTCGCCGCGCTCAGCCGCGCCTACTCGCCCGAGCGATTGGGGGCCTATCGGCGATCAGGAGACGATGATGCCGGCGTCCTCTCACGTTATCTGTGGAATACCCTTCTCGGCGAGGCGCTCTACCCAGCCCTGCAATCCCTTGAGGTGGCCTTGCGCAATAGCGTCCACACCGCGATCGCCCATGCCTACGGCCGGGCGGACTGGTATGCCGGCACGCCTGCGATCCTGCAACCGAGGCAGCAGGATATGGTCGCCGACGCTAAGAAGACGCTGACCGCGGCGCGGAAGCCGATCACACCTGGCCGCGTCGTTGCCGAACTCCCCTTCGGATTCTGGACCAGCTTGTTCAACGTCTATTATGAGACAAAGGGCACGAGCGATCCTCGCCTCTGGCCGCGGCTGCTGTCTTGGGCGTTCCCGCATATGCCCCGCCGTATCCGCACGCGGCGAACCGTCTCGCGTACCCTCAACGATGTGCGTCACCTGCGCAACCGCGTGTTCCACCACGAGCCACTCTGGAACAACGTGAGGTTGCGACAGCAACATGGCGAGGTTCTTGACATCATTCGCTGGATCAGCCCGGATCTCCACGAGGCCGTAGGGCTGATCGATCGCTTCCCTATCGTCTATGCCGGTGGCATAGGACAGTGCCGAACCCTCCTGGCGCGAATCATCACGGCATACCCGTACCAAAATGGGAATGCCGGGCAGCAGCATGGCACACCATAATGGGGGAACTTCTTGAACGATAGCGATTGGTACTGGAGCGCACAGCATGGGCAGGCGCTTGTCGATGGCCGCTCCTTGCTTGGCTGAACCAGCGGCTGTCAAAGGGAAACGTTAGCTCGGTTCCTCTTCGTCCGCCGTACTGGGCGGGGGCGGCGCGGGTTCCGGCGCTCCCTCGCGCCAACTGGTCACCACCTCGTATGCCTGGGCGAAGCCCGGATTGGCGAGCACCTGGCGGCGCTGGGCATAGTTGTCGTCGTTCTCGTAGATCGCCAGTTGCCAGAGGATCTCGGGCGGAGTCAGGGGATTGGCGGGCAGGCTGGCCGATTCACGCAGGAGCCGCCGCTGGAGGGAACCCGGGAGGGCGGGGTTGCGGGCCAGAGCGCCGAGCACCTCTGGGGCCGGGTCGGTCGCCAGTTTGTGCAGGAGGTCGATGGGCGCTCCCGGGTTCGCGGCCACCACGGCCCGCCAGTGCGGAGCCTGAGCGCTCGCCCGGGTTCGCAGTAGATCCTCGGGACAACTTGGGTTTTCCAGACAAAGGCGGCGGACCTGATCGCCCCCCGCCCGATAGAGGTGGCGAATGGTCTGCGGAGGGGTACTGGGATTGGCCGCCACCGCCGCGTGCGCATCGGAATCCCAGGTGCGGGCCAGCCGATCCAATAACTGCGATGGCGCGGCGGGGTTGCCGGCCACCTGCTCGGTCACCACGCGGGACCGCACGTCGATCAGGCGGGTCAGCTCCAGAGGGGTACACCGCGGATTGGCGGCGCGGACGGCGGGATCGGGATCGCGGAGGAGCAGGGTCAAGGTGTCCTCGGACGTGCTGGGGTTATGGCAGACGTTCATGCGCACCACGGGCGCGCTATCCCTGGCAAGCCGGTCCAGAATCGCGGGCGCCACGGCTGGATTGCGGGCAAGGTCGGCGCGACAACGGTCTGGGCCGAGGTCGAGAATCTGGTTGACCGTCACCTGAGGCAATTCGCGGCGGCGGGCCACCAGCCAGCCCTCGCGGAACGGGACGAGGGCGAGGACGGAGAGGACGGGCTCGGGGGCGCGCGGATGCTCCGCGATCACGGCCAGCCAATCGGTTCCCACGTTCCTTCCGATGGCCTGGCGTGTCAGGGCAAAGAGGACATCGGGCGGGGTGGCGAGGTGCGCGGCCACCTGTTCGCGCACCGAATCGTCGCTATCTTGCGCCAGGACCCGGAGCACGCCCGGGGGGGCCCAGGGATAGGCGGCTGCCCCGCGACGGACGGCCGGGGTGGGGTCAACGGCAAGGCGGTCCAGGTCGTCGAGGGCCAGGAATGCGTTGCCGGCGGCGGCGGCGCGGATGCGCGGGTTCGGGTCGCGGGCGATCAGGGTCAAAAACTCGGGCGGGGTCTCCATGTGGCGAATGCGAGTCAGGAGCGCATCCAGGGTATCGCCCTCACCAAGCCTCGGGTCGTCGTAGACAAAACGGAAGCCGGCCTGCAGGCGCCGTCGGTAGGCCCGATAGAAGCTGCCCGGCTCCTCTAAATCCTGGCAACGGACCAGCAGCTCTCCTGGCAACGAGTTGCTCCCTCCCGCGAGTCTCTCATGTAGCAGTATGCATCTATTGGGGAGTATTGTCGCAAGTGCGGATCGGCCCGAATAGGGCGGTTTGGGGACGGGGAGCGGCTCGCTCCAGCGCAAGTTTGTTGAGGAGGTATGATACAGGGGGTAGAACCCCTCCTGATACCGAGAAGGGAAGATCGATGTGTACGGTCGTGCGGGACAAGATCGAGCAGGCGGTTGGCCTGCTGCGGGAACACGATATCGACCTCTGGGTAGCCCAGTTTGGGCGTGAGACGCACGTGCATCCAGAACCCGCGCAAGATCTCCTGGTGGGGCTGAGCATCACCTGGAACGCCGCCTTTCTGATCGCCCGCGATGGTTCGACTCTTGCGCTGGTGGGGAGCGGCGACGCCGACGAGGTACGCCGAGCGGGCTGCTACCAGGAGGTGATCCCCTACGTACAGGGAATAGGTCCCGAGTTGATCAAAGTGTTGGAACGGTTGAATCCGCGGAGCATTGCCCTGAACTACTCAACCGATGACGCAAGCGCCGATGGGATCACCCACGGGATGTACCTCCTCTGGCACAAGCTGCTTGCCGGTACCCCGTTCGCTGAATGTACGGTCTCCGCCGCTCCCATGCTGGCTCCCCTCCGAGCCCGGAAGCTGCCGGTGGAGGTGGCGCGCATCGAAGCCGCCGTTGCCCGCACCGAAACCCTATTCGACCGCTTGCAGCAGTTCCTCCGCCTAGGAGTGACCGAGAAACAGGCCCATGCGTATGTGACCGATCTGCTGGGTCAGGAACACCTCCAACCCGCCTGGGACTCCGCGCATTGCCCACACGTGGCGATCGGGCCGGACACGGCGTATGGTCACGCGGGGCCGAGCGATATCTCCGCCGAGCCGGGCCATCTGATCTTCGTGGACCTGGGGGTGAAGCTGGCCGGCTACTGCTCGGACCTCCAGCGAGCCTTCTACATCACCCAACCGGGAGAGGATACGCCTCCCGCGGCGGTGCGGCACTGCTTCGAGACGGTGCGGGGAGCGCTGGAAGCGGGGGCGGCGGCGCTCCGTCCGGGCGTCGCGCACTACCGGGTGGACGAGGCGGCGCGCGGGCATCTGATCGCCGCCGGCTACGCGCCGCCGCCCTTCGCCTTTGGCCACCATGTGGGGCAACAGGCGCATGACGGCGGCGGCACCCTCGGCCCGCGCTGGGAGCGGTACGGCAAGACGCCGGAACACCTGGTGGAGGTGGGGAATGTCTTCGCCCTGGAATTCGCCGTTCCCTGCCCGGAACCTGGCCACGGCTACGTGTCCATTGAAGAGAACGTGGTGCTGGAGGAAACGGGGGTCCGCTGGATCAGCAATCGGCAACGGGAGTTGCGGGTGATTCGCTCGTGACCCGGAAAGGGCGCGCCGATGGATGACCCTTCCCTGTCTTTCCTGGAAACCAGCTCCCTGCGCATCCTGCGCGACGCACTCAGTCGGCTGGAGGCGGGATTCTCGGCCCTCCCATCGGTGAGCATGGTGTTGCCGGACGAAGCGGCGATGGAACGGGTGATGTTCGAGGTGGCCGATCGCCTGCAGGATAATTATCCCTACTTTCACCCCCTTTATGCCGGGCAGATGCTCAAGCCGCCTCATCCGGTAGCGCGGCTGGCCTACGCCCTGAGCCTCTGGATCAACCCCAATAACCACGCGCTCGATGGAGGGCGCGCCAGCTCCCATATGGAGAAGGAGGCCGTGGCTGATCTGGCGCGGATGTTCGGCTGGGACGCGCATCTCGGCCACCTCTGCGGCGGCGGCACCATGGCGAATCTGGAGGCGCTCTGGGTGGCGAGCCGGCTGCACCCCGGCGCGAAGGTCGTCGCTTCGGAGCAGGCGCATTACACACATGGACGGATCAGCGGCGTGCTGGGATTGGAGTTCGAGGCGATCCCCTGCGACCTCAAGGGGCGGCTGGATATCCAGGCCCTGAAAAAGCGCCTTCAGCGCGGCGGCATCGGCGCCGTGGTAGCGACCATTGGCACCACGGCGACCGGCTCGGTGGATCCGTTACCCGAACTGCTGGAGTTGCGCGACCAGTATGGCTTTCGTCTGCACGCCGACGCGGCCTATGGCGGCTACTTCGGCCTGGCGGACAACCTAGCTCACGAGACGCGCCGCGCCTATGACCGGTTAGGCGAGGTTGATTCCCTGGTGATCGATCCCCACAAGCACGGGCTTCAGCCGTATGGCTGCGGCTGCGTATTGTTCCGCGACCCCTCGGTGGGACGGTTCTACCAGCACGACTCACCGTACACGTATTTTAGCTCCGCGGAGTTGCATCTGGGTGAGATCAGCCTGGAGTGTTCCCGCCCAGGCGCCGCCGCGGTGGCGTTGTGGGCGACCCAGCGGTTGCTGCCGTTGGTGAAAGGCGGCCCGTTCGCCGAGGGGCTGAGCCAGGGCCGGGCGGCAGCCCTAGCGCTCTATGAGAAGGTGCGAACCGATGGGAGGTTCATCACCGCGTTCGCACCCGAACTGGATATCGTGGTCTGGGCGCCCCGCGCCGCGCGCGCAAGTGATGCTTCTCGGATGTCACGGCTGATCTTCGCGGATGCGGCGAGGCATCATCTTCATCTGGCCCTGGCGGAGTTGCCTGTAGATTTCTTTGATCTCGCCGCCGCCGGGATGGAGTCCGATCAACGCACCATCGCCTGTCTGCGTTCCGTCTTGATGAAACCGGAGCACGAAGCCTGGATTGACGAAATCTGGCGGATTCTGGACCAAGCCACCAGCGCGGCATCGCACCCGATCTAACCGCGGGTGGTGGGGTACTCGAAATCTAACCGCGGGTGGTGGGGTACTCGAATCGGCGTCTGGTCACATCTGGCCCACGTACGAGAAGCGTGGCTGCCGCCCGCCCTCGTGCTCGACCTCTTCGGTGAACATGGCAAGCGGGCGCACCCACAGCCTGCGCTCGCCATAGAGAGGGCGATAGACTACCAGCGATTCCTGCGTTTCGCTATGGCGGGCCACGCCGATCACCTCGTAGTCTCGGCCCTTGAAGTGTCGATAGCGGCCCGGCCTCGGTTCGCTTGACTGGTCCATCGCTCCTCCTATCGTGACTGGACCGACGCGCCGCCGTGACGCCTCATATTGGCGATTAGGGCGCTCATTAGGGGCGCAGGTCTCCAGGCCCGCTCTGATGATGCTCACCCAATGGCATCTACCTCGCCATCCACCTAACGAGTCACCGCCGAACCAAACGGGTCTGGAGACCCGTGCTCCTCAATCGTGCTCGGTAAGCTGGTTGGCAGCGCCTTCCCGGACGTGAGACGTACCTCTCTCTGCGTGTTCCGGATCTCCACCCATTCCTGATGGTATGGTAGCGGCATGGACTATTGCTCACACAAGGAGGTACACCCACATGGCATTGACTGGATTGACAGCGGCGGTGCGAGCCTTTTTGGAAGAACGGCGGTATGCCGTGTTGGCCACGATCAACGACAGCGGCATGCCCCAACTGACCGCAATCTGGTACGAACTCCAGGGGGATGTGGTGCTGATGAACACGGCGGCCGGCCGCCTCAAGCATCGGAATCTTCAGCGGGATCCACGGCTGACGATCTGTATCGTGGATGAGGAGCGCTATGTCACTCTCTACGGTCTCGCCGCCTTGCTCGACGATCCGGTCCAGGCGCAAGAGGATGATTACCGCCTGGCTATTCGCTACGATGGTCCCGAGCGCGCGAAGGAACGGGCGCCGGAGATCGCGCGCCAGCACCGGGTTACGATTCGGATGGCTCTTACCCATGTCCATGCGCGCGGCTTCGATTGACGGCGTGACGACGCGGAAAGTAGGGCCTCCGGTTGAGTAGCCGTGCGTGGGACCGTTCAGGCCCGCCGCCGCGCCCACGATTGAATTTGGGCGTTATGGTTCCTCGCCCGCGAGGATGTGCGCCAACTTGCCGGCATCAATGTTTCCGCCTGAGATGATGCACACCACTGGGCCCGCGCGGACTTGCCCGCTCAGCGCGGCGGCGACGGATGTCGCTCCCGCACCCTCGGCGACGACGCGGTTACGCTCGACCAGCAAGCGCACGGCGGCCATGACCTCGTCCAGGGTTACCACGAGCGAGCCGGCAAGGAGGCTGCCGGCCAGAGGCCACATCTCTGGGAGCACGCTCTTGCTCCCAATGCCGTCCACGAAACTGGGTGTGTAAGGGACCTCCCGTGGTGATCCGGCGGCAAGGGAGGCCGCAAACGGAGCGGCCGTGGCAACCTCGCACCCATAGACGCTAACGCTTGGTTTGAGGGCCCGCATGGCCGAGGCAATGCCGCAACTCAGCCCGCCGCCTCCGTACGGCACGAGTACCGTCTCTACACTGGGCAGATCGTCCAGGATTTCCAAACCGATCGTCCCATTTCCGGCCAGCACGGCCGGGTCACTCACCGGATGGATAAACAGACCGTCCATGCCAGGGTACGCACGATCCAGGAGAACCTGCCACCAGGCATCGAAGGGGATGGCGATGATCCGCGCGCCCAGGCGTTCGATGGCCGTGAGCTTGGCGCGCGGAGCATGGTCGGGCACGATCACGGTGCAGGGGATGCCTAGCCGGCGGGCGTGCCAGGCGACCCCTTGCGCCATGTTGCCGGCGCTGGCCGTATAGACGCCCTTGGCCAACTGATCAGGCGGCGCGGTCGCGATGGCATTGCCGGCCCCACGCAGCTTGAACGAGCCTATGGGCTGGAGGTTCTCGAGCTTGAGGTAGATCTCTGTCGGCGTGCTGTCCAGGTTCAAGCGGATGAGCGGCGAATGCAGGACCGAGCCGGCGATCCGTCCGGCGGCGGCGCGGATATCCGCTATTGGAATCGGTTCGGCTGGTGGCGCGGCCATGGTATATCCTCTCGGGCTCTACGTCCGAGCAAGCTGAGGGAGACGGAAGCCTCACATGAGCACTACTGCTACTATACCCGCTACGGGGTGCGCCTCGCATTCAAAGACTCGAAGCACGCCGGACCGTACATGGTTATTCCAGAGCGGTAATCTCCTCTTCCACGCGCTCGGCGTCCCGGCGCGCACCCAGCTGATGAAAGATGTTCAGCGCCGCGCCCAGCCGTTCCCTTGCCGGCTCCAGTTCGCCTCGCGCATTATGCAGCCGTCCGTAGGTATGCAGAAGGCGGGCCTCGGCGTACGGATACGGCATGGGGTGGGCGAGAGCCAGGCCCTCACGTAACGACCCTTCCGCATCCTCATTCTTGCCCTGACGCATGAGGATCATAGCTTGCACGCGCAGGGCCTCGACCAGGATAAGATTGAGGTCTTCGGACCTAGTCCGCCGAAGCGCCTGATCAATGATTTGTTCGGCCTTGCAGAGGTCGCTCACCTCCAGATACGCCCAGGCTAGGACGGGGAGGAAATAGGTGACGGCGAACTCCTCCAGGCCGGGACGGTCGAGGAGCGGTTCCAGGCGTTGGCGGGCGGCATCGGGGCGTCCCCGCACGAGGTCAAGTTCGGCCAGCGCGCGGGATGTCCGACGCAGGACGTTGAGGTCGCCCATGCGCGCAGCATGCGCGGCAGCGGCTTCCAGGTACGCACTTGCCTCATCCCATTGTCCTTCGCTCAGACATGGGAGACCAGAGGCAAAAAGCAACACGGTGAAGAGTCCCCATTCGCCGGGTGGCTTCCCCAGGGCCATCAGTCGCTTCAGGTACGGCCGTACCTCAGCCCATTGACCGGTAAAAATAAGCATTCTATGGTGATGGTTGGTGGCCACGAGCAGCCAGAAGGGATCGCCCAGTCGCTCGCTGACCTCGCTCCCGTGCCGGATGGCTTGCGTGGCGGAGGCGAATTGCCCTTGAAAACAGTGAACATACCCCTTGAAGTACAGTGCGGCAGCCAATGTCGGGAGATCGTCCGCTGCTTGGGCAAGCGAAATCGCCGTCTCATACGCCCGCAGCGCTTCTTTCATGCGGCCCAGCATTTCCAGCCCTTCGCCCCGATGCCGTTCGGCAAGTGCCCGTAACCGGTCATCCGCCAAGACGCGGGCCAGATCCGCAACGCGCTCAGCAGTGAATAGGTAATCCATGTAGCGCCCGCTGAAGAGGAAGAGGCCGCCGAGCGCGTCATACATCGCTGCCAGTGCGGCCGACGGCCCCCTAGCCTCTAGGATCGGCAGCACTTCCTGGATACGCCGTGCTCCTTCATGCGCCGCACCATTGAGTACGAACACCAATCCAATTTCCGCCGTCACTCGCCCCAGACTCTCCAGATCCCCGGCTGCTTGGAGGGCGTCAGCCGTCCGCCCCAGTACCGCCAGCGCGTCGTCATAGCGTCCCTGGAGGCGTAACTCCACGCCAAGCTTTTCCCCTACCCGCATCACACCCAGGTCATTCCGCTGATCCTGCAGTACCTCCAGGGCTGCCTGGTAGTGCCCTACCGCCTCGGCGTGGGCGTACAAGCTGGCGGCATGATCGCCGGCCAGACCAGCGTAGCGGCCAGCCCGATCCTCCTCGCCCGCCGCGAGATAATGACGGGCCAGTTCACCCCACGCCTCCGGCCGGTCGCTCTCCAGCCGTTCCAGCGTCTCCCCGGCTCGTAGGTGTAGCTTCCGCAAGCGGTGTCGTGGGATCTCCTCGTACAGCGCCTGGCCGATCAGCGCGTGGGCGAAGGCGTAACGGTCGCGCCGCCCAACCCGTCGTTCCTCCAACAGGTGTGCCGCCAGCGCGCGGTCCAGATATTCCAGCACCGTCTCCTCCGCCAGGTCCGATGCGCCGTGCAGCAATTCCAGATCCCACTCCTGGCCAAGGACACTCGCCACCCCCAGCAACCCTTGCGCCTCGACAGGCAACCGGCCCACCCGCTGCCCCACCACCGAACGGATGCTGCGCGGCACCTCCAGCTCGGTCACCTCCTTGCGCTCCCAGCCGTTCTCCTCGCGATAGATGGCCCCTTGTTCGACCAGGGCCTTGAGCACTTCCTCGATAAAGAACGGATTGCCCTCGGTGCGACCATGGATCAGGTCGGCCAGCTCACTGGAGACCGCGGGCAGGCCGAAGTGGGCTCCGATCAGGGCGCCGGTATCGGTGGGCGAGAGCCTTCGCAGTTCCACCTCCTCCATCAAGCGTTCCCGCGTCAGGTCGGCGAGCACTCCCTCCAAGGGATGTCGGCGATTGACCTCGACATCGCGGTAGGTACCGAGCAGCAAAATCCGCGCTCCCGGGATCTGCCGGGCAAGGTAGAAGACGAGTTCCAGGCCGGCACTGTCGGACCAATGCAGGTCTTCAAGGAGCAGGACGAGAGGAGCTTCCGCCGCGAGGGCGGTGAGAAAGCCGGTGACGGCGTGGAGGATGCGCGGCCGCGCGTCTTCGCCCTCCAGAACGGGCGGACTTGGCAGGAGGTCGGGCAGCAGCCGACCCAGGTGGGGAAAGCGGCCCGGCACATCGGCCCGCAGCGACGGGGAGACCAGGGCCAGGGCGGTGGACAGGGCCTCAGTGAACGGAAAGAAGGGGAGCGAGGCGTGTTGCTCATGGCAGCGGCCGACCAGGATGTGGAAGCCTTGTTCCTCGGCGCGGAGCATTGCCTCGTGCGCTAGGCGCGTCTTACCCACGCCAGGTTCGCCCGCCAACAACAGCAGGCGACCCTGACCTGCGGCGCTCGCCACTAGCGCCGCCGACACCCGGTGCATCTCAGCCTCGCGTCCCACCAGTGGGCCAGCGGGCGGCGCGCCCAAGAAGCCGCCCGCTGGGACTGGGCCACGGTCGGCAGGTTGGCGTCCGCCGGCATCCGAGCCGCCGGAGGGTTGAACTGCCGTCTCATCCGCCTCTTTACGATTCCCAGTCGACGTGGGACCGGAGGGGCGCGCGGCAGCCACAAAGCGCAAGTGGTCCACCGGCGCAAGTTGAAGCGCATTGGCCAGGAGCTGCACCGTCTCCTTGCGTGGGCTAAGGCGTGCGCTTCGCTCCAGATCGGTGATGCCGCGAACGCTCAGCCGAGCCCGCTCCGCCAGTTCTTCCTGGGTCAGTCCGGCGGTTCTCCGATAATGGCGAAGCAAGGTCGCGAAGGTGGGATTGTCCTCATCCATAGGCACGCGGCCCCCCGTCCCCGCACTGTCGATTTAGCTGGGTGGTGTGCCCATCATAGCACGTGCCGCCAGCCTTCTTGTCTCGCTCTGCCGCCCATTGCGTAGGTCATTGCGTGAGTGCTTGCACAAGCGGCTGCGTAGGTTGCTCGTGGTTCCGATGGCGGCGGCGGCCCAGAATAGGCCCTATGAGGTTTCACGGAGAGCGCGACAAGCGCGGGAACGGGAGGAGCAAATGCTCAAGCACGATCCATGGGCGAGAGTGGCCAGGGTTGAAATG